>Ga0206918_1003_pt1 | contig 98890 bp, 94 predicted proteins | sample Alteio_BWOrgHeat_69_FD_152950 | JGI IMG/M metagenome (GOLD analysis project Ga0206918, IMG submission 152950) | Enriched cells from forest soil in Barre Woods Harvard Forest LTER site, Petersham, Massachusetts, United States -... | ecosystem: Environmental > Terrestrial > Soil > Temperate forest >... | reverse complement strand
TCCAACCAAATACCGGAATCAAATTGCGCTGGATACTGAGCACACCGGGACCGGGCACAAAAAAACTACTTTGATTCAGAAAAGGAATTTCAAAAGCCTTCGCATAATCATGAGGAGCCTGATCCGAGAGAAGTCCAACTAAATAAGAGCGGCCTGCAGCCAGATCCAGGACTGATTTCAAGCTCTTGATCGCCACAAAGTTTGCGCCGAAACGTTCGCGAGATCGGATTACCAGGTCATTCAATTTTTTACTCGCCAGTGGCTTATACACGGCCAAAAACTCGTGCGTAGGTTTCAACTGTAAAGATAAGGCCAGAGAAAGCCATTCCCAATTCCCCATATGACTAGAAATTCCGGCGATACTCTTCTTTTCTTGAAATAATTTTTGCGCGAAATCTGAATTAACTAAAACACATCGTTCTCTGATTTCCTCGTTCGAAATCGTGAAAGTCTTAATGGTCTCAAAAATTAGATCACAAAAATTTTGATAGAATTTTTTCTGAAGACGAAGAATCTCCGAATCGGATTTTTCCGGAAATGAGTTCTTCAAATTCCGCCACACGACTTTTTTCCGGTAGCCCATCACATAATAGATTCCAAAGTAGGTGACATCCGATAGACGATGGAGAATCCAAAACGGCAAGAGCGAAATCGCAGTGAGAAAGAATCCTAGAATGCTCATTTTTTCAATTTCGTGGGTAACACTTTTTTCTCATCTTTTTTAAAAGCGGGGCAAAATCCAGGACGAGGGCCAATTTTTGGAAACTGCCGACAAACTTCAGGACGTTTCTCGTAAACCGTGCAAAGACGGTCCTCTCCTAAAAATATACAGTCTCTTCCATATTTTTGCTCGATCATGAATAGGCCACTGTTGGCGTGGTACGAGCGTACATAACCTTCCTTGATTAAGCGTTTCGCCACTTTTTTCAGCGAAGCAGCAGCTTCATCTTCGGTAATCAACTCAAGTCTAATTAAATCGTAGGCACTCGCCTCGAGAGGCAACGTACAACAGCCGGACCAACAACCGTCGCACATTCCGTTGCGATAGGGCTTCCAGGTACTTGGTTTTTGTGCATCAGGTTTCACGCGTTGCTCCATTTATTTTAATACCCGAAAATACTTGCTGTGTGAAACAATTTTATGACCTAATACAGTAGAGCAACCAATGAGGAAACCATCCAAACTGTTTTCAACTGCAGTGTTTTTACAGCTTCTTTTCCTCACTACCTTCGCGACGCAGAGTCTCGCGGAAGTGGACCTCGAAGCTCGAGCACCCTGCCAAACTGGAATCCCATCACCGCTCCGTAAACCAAAAGACATCACCCCTCTTGGCTGCGACCGCCCGTTTCTTTACCGCGGCGAAGTTTATTCTACCGATCCTCCTCAAATTCAGGACGCTTCGACTTTGAAATATTTTGTCCAGTCGGTTCCGGAAGCCAATTCAATTTTGGACGAATACCAGTCGGTACGCAGTAAAAGTAAAATCAGCGCTTATACCGGAACTTTCGGTTTATTGATGTTTTTGCTTTCGAACCCGGTCGCGAAACAATTTAGCGCCGCCAATCAAGACTCCGTACGAGGTGCTCTTCGGATCGGGGGAATCTCGATTGCAACCGGAGGTTTTTTTTATAGCTTCATGCTCCTTCGCTCAAACGAAAAACTGATTCCGAAAGCCGTCGATGCATACAATCGGGTGAAACCGAATGACCCGGTTGAACTGCAATTTAGTACCGGCTGGAGTTTTTAAGTCAGCTTTCTAATACCTGGATCATCCCAACTGTAGAGATCCGCGATTCGATCCGAATCATGACCGGCTGTTTTTGCACGAATCCATGCAAAACATGCTTGTCCCATCACCACTTTGCATTCCGGATCTTTAAAAGCTGGCGACCACGTTCCCGTATTCAATACTTCAACTTGATCGATCATCGTGTGTTGTTCGCGATGAGTGTGTCCGAAAATGATTCGCTTCGTTTTCGTGATATGCGCGATCATCGGTACGTGTTTTAGGCTTTCCTCCATCGCTTCCATCACATTACTTTTGATGCTCTTTGAATAGTAAATTAGAACGGGAACCAGCAACGCAAAGATCAATCCGAACCAAATGGCCGGTGCGGACGAAATCATATAAATCATGGCATAGAGATGAAAGCTGATGAAAGCAATCACCAACAATAAAATGAAACGGTCTAACCACAGCTCTTGCGCAATTTTGATCGGATTGTGAATCGCCGTGTGAACCGCCAATTCATTCATGGTCCTCACCATTTCCGGTGTCGCATTGGCCTTCTTCGCAATTTCTTGAACTCGTTGTTCCGCAAACAGTGGGTCTCGAAGAGCGGGAAGCAAACCATCGGTCATCGCTTCCCAAAAGGAAACGATGGCCCCCCACAACCAATTGAATAGTAAAAACGGCTGAGCTTTGATTGCGTATTTGAACAAAAATTGGATGTATTCCTTCGGTTCCATCAAAAATGAACTTTCTACGTGCGGATTGAAAAGCCCCATGCCGTTCATGATATAGCGACCCGCAATGTTACCAAAGGGCAGCCTCACCTGAATTCTCTTCCCTTTCTTAATCAGGGGATGAATCGGATTTTTGGTGACGGAGTAGTCATCGTATTGGTTTCCATGTTCAATTGCAGTGTCTTGATTTGAAATATAGAACCACTCGCAGAAGCGAACACGAGACTCTTCCACTTCAGATAAACGGAGACTTTTTAATATTTCCCTTTGAACCAAGGGCCAATGCAATTCGACATCATGGTTTCCGATAATAAAAACGACCGAATGCCCTTTTTGAATAAACTGCCTCAGCGCATTCACCCAAACCGGGTGATCCGCCAAAATAGTTTCCATTTTGAATCGTGACTTTTTCTCTTCCGGAAAAAGTCCTCGTTTCGACTCCAACCAAGATATGTGAAACTCCGGTTTCTTCGGGAGCCTCATCACTGAATCAAAATCGAAAATATCACCGTTCAATACCAGTTCCGCTGGCTCGTCTCCAATCTCCTTTTCCAAGTAACGGAGGAGACGTTTGAAGCTTTGATCAATAAAAAATTTAGGCCTTTTATAGCGCTTCCACAAAGAACTTCCAGGATGACCGAGCTCAGCGTCGGCCAGATGGATATCACTCAGCACAAATGTGTGAAATGGCGCAGACATAATCTATATTTTAACACACTTCGCATTCAAAGAACCATCAACTAAAACAGTTGATCCAGTTCTTGAAGAAAACTTAATCTAGTCTTATAATACCGAGATGGGCTGGCTCGACGAGATGAACAAAAAGACCTCCGACACCACAGGCGACTCTGGCCCAAAGGTCCACTATTGCTGGCATTGCTCTAAAGAGATTCCCGCTAACAAATTCTACCGGCTAGATAGCTGCGAACATTGTGGTCGAGACACTCACGCTTGTAAAAACTGCGAACACTATGACACGAGCTTCAATAACCTTTGCCGTGAATCCAGTGCGGATCGCGTGGTAGAAAAAGAATCGTCCAATTTTTGTGATTTCTTTAAGGCATCTACCCGTGGCCCTGGAGCCGGCGCAAAAAGTGCCGATGCCTTAAAATCCGCCGCAGACGCACTCTTTAAAAAGAAATAGCAAGATTCAATAAATTTATTGTTTGGAATCCGGGGGGTTTCCGCCGAAATCAGTGGTCCAATAATACGGACATCGTTTGTCTTTTGCTTCCTGCTCGGTACCGGCTCGTGCAATACCAATAAATTGAAACTTCGAGGAAACCATATTGTCGTAATGCCCCTTCGAGTGGACCCACTGTTGAAACACGCCCTCTGCGGAACCCGATCCGCATGCGATGTTTTCTCCAGTAATAAAAAAATCGTCAGTATGGGCATGCTCCACTTCCAAAGAGATTCGATCATCCGATGAATAGGCATTGGAGCCCGGGTAACCCTCGATGTGCGAAAGTTTGTCCGCGATATTCATGTATTCGCTGTGTTTGGCCGCCGAACGCTGAAGCTCCCGCTTCACTTCAAGAGGTCGCACTCCGACCTGTTTCCGAAGCTCGTTGATCTTGCCTAGAAATGCCTCTTCATGACTGGCCAATTTCTCCAGACTTTCTTTTCCGGTAACATTTGCCGTAATTGAAGCTGTTTTTGGGCTCTGAGTACACGACACCAACGCGAAACCACCGATTAAGACAGTGTGCAGCAAATGCTGTTTTGAAGCTCGTTTTCCCATCATATCCTCATCGGAAGGCCGTCAAAAATGCTTAAATTCTTGTAACTCTTTAATGCACATGCTAATTTTCAGCATTATGGCAGACGATAAAGTACCCATGACCCTCGAAGGCAAACGCCTCATTGATGAAGAGTTGAAACATCTGATTCAAGTGGAACGCCCTAAAGTGATTGCGGCAATTGAATATGGCCGTTCCTTGGGCGATCTCTCTGAAAACGCTGACTATTCCGCTGCGAAGGAACGCCAAGGTTTCGTGGAAGGCCGCATTCAAGAGATCAACGCCAAACTTGCGCGCGCCGAAGTGATTGATACTGCGAATACCAAATCAGACAAAATCGTATTTGGTGCCACCGTTACCTTTGAAGATCAAGACTCAGGCGTGACGACGACCTATACCATCGTAGGTGTAGACGAAGCCGACCTCAAAAAACAAAAAATTGGAATTTCATCTCCACTCGCTCGTGCCTTTATCGGCAAAAAAGAAGGCGATGAAGTTCAAGTCGTCGCTCCCAAGGGCACTTTTACCTACGTGATCAACTCGATCGTCTATAAATAAAAACGATAAATAAAAAGCAGTGTCTCAAAAAAACAACGCTCCCTCGTACAACAATGATCCTCTCGCGACTCCGGTGCAATTCATCAAAGGGGTGGGACCAAAGCTTGCCGGCGTTTTCAAATCTCGCGATATTGAAACACTCAAAGACCTTCTCTATTTTTTTCCTAGAAAATACGAAGATCGCAGTCAGCTCACCAAAATTAAAGATCTCACCGAAGGTGGGACTTCTTCACTGAAGTTGATTGCAAGACAGCATGCACTTCGCCCACTGAGTGGTCGCTTCTCCAAAATTTTTGAAGTCAAAGCACAGGATTCCGAAGGTCAGTGGATTTCGCTAAAATGGTTTCGGATTTTTAAAGGCTTTGAAAAAAAATTTGAACCGGGAACACCCTTCATCGCCACCGGGACCATGAAGTTATTCGGTTCAGGACGCGAAATGGTCCACCCTGAAATTCAATTCGACCTGGAAGACGATCTGCACGTGGGCCGCATCGTGCCCGTTTATACCGAGATCGATGGAATACCGACGAAATCTCTCCGAAAAATTCTAGACACCGCCCTCGATATGGGTCGAAGAGCGCTCAAAGAAGAATTACCATCTACCGTTCTCAAAAAACACAATCTCCCTTCTCTCCCAATCGCCATTCAGCAGGCTCATTTTCCGGATACGAATCATCAGCCCTCGATTGATCGATTGATCTACGAGGAGTTTTTCAAGTTTGAATATCACGTCCTTTCGCAAAGAATGAATTTGCAAAAAGAAAAGGGGCATTTGATCGAAGTCGCGGCTCTTCAGAAGAGTCTTGCCACGCTTCTCCCTAGCCTCCCGTTTGAACTCACTGCCGGCCAAAAACAATCGATGTTTGATATCGTGAAGGATCTGAGCTCTGGTCACCCGATGAATCGCCTTTTGCAGGGAGATGTAGGCGCTGGAAAAACAGCGGTAGCATTATTGTCAGCGCTCGCAACGATGGATCAAAAAGCAGCCGATGGAAAACATTACCAAGCGGCGATCATGGCGCCGACCGAGATTCTCGCCGAACAACACTACAACAATACCCTCAAGATTTTTGGCGCAAAAACACCGGTAAAAATGCTCGTTGGAAAAACTCCCGCTGCCGAACGTAAACTCATTCAAGCACATCTGGATTCAGGCGAGCCTTGTCTACTCATTGGGACCCACGCATTGATTGAAGATCCGGTGAAATTCACGAATCTAGGGCTCGTGATCATCGACGAGCAACATCGCTTCGGCGTCGAACAGCGACGCAAGCTCCGAGAGAAGTCTCGCATCCAACCTCACACCCTCATCATGACGGCAACTCCCATTCCAAGAACTCTCGCGCTGACCGCCTATGGGGATCTTGAGGTTTCACTCATTAGCGAGCGACCACCGGGGCGTTCTCCGATCAAGACGCACCTGATCCATTCCACGGGAACGTCTAAAATGAACGATTTCGTTCGCAAACAACTTTCGGAGGGCCGTCAGGCTTATTTTATTTTTCCGCTGGTACAAGATTCCGAAGAAGAGGGATTCACTCACCTCACCAGTGCAATCTCGGCTGCTGAAACTCTCGCCAATGAAACATTCCCGGAATTCAAAGTGGGACTTCTTCATGGAAAACTCAGCGGCAAAGAAAAAGCGGCGATCATGGATCGCTTCCGCGCCAATGAGGTTCAGATTTTAGTTTCTACGACGGTGGTCGAAGTCGGGGTCGATGTTCCCAACGCAACGGTGATGGTGATTGAACATGCAGAGCGATTCGGACTCTCCCAACTTCATCAACTCCGCGGCCGCATTGGCCGAGGCCAGCATCAATCGACTTGCTTCTTAAAAACCGGACGTCCACCACACATGCCCACCCCTGAACGCTTGGAAGTCATGGTCGAAACCGAAGATGGGTTCAAGATTGCCGAAGCCGATTTAGAATTGCGTGGGCCCGGCGAATTTTTGGGAACTCGTCAATCCGGCTCCTTACCATTTAAAATCGCGAGCCTCGTGCGAGATCAAGAGTGGTTAACGAAAGCACGAGAAGACGTTCTTGAATTACTGAAAACAGACCCATCCTGCGCTCTCCCCGAAAATGCTCCCTTCAAGGTCTATCTGGCGAATTCCGGTAGACATGAATCGGCACATTTGAAAACATCGTAGTTACCTTATGGTTAATTCAAAACTCATTTCGATCTTCATTCTTTTTTTCATCCTCAGCTCTTGTTCCACTTCGCCACCGAAGCCAGTCGAAACAACAGCGCCCGTTGACCCTCATTTGAGTGAAATGATTGCAGCAATTCCGGGTGCTCCAGCACCGGGATCTCCGGAAGACATCTCCGATTGGGAAACACTTAAAAAACTCCAAAAATCACGCACAGCCAAAGACTGCAAAAGAGCGACGAGCGAAGTCGTGGTGAACCTCAATAATTTTTATGGTCCTCCGTACGGGCCACTCAGCAAAAAAGAAGCGGAAAGACTCGTTCCATTTTTTGAAGAGCTCAGTCAGCTCAGCTATCATCCGGACCTGATTGGAATGACAAAGAAACACTGGCATCGTCCACGTCCTTACCTCGCTCATCCGGATCTTGAACCTTGCGTGAAAAAAGAACCGAGCTTCTCTTATCCGAGCGGCCACGCTGCTGTTTCAGTGATTTTGTACCGCGCCTTATCTGAGCTTCATCCAAAACTCAGCGCAAAGCTCCTAAAACGGGCGAATCAAATCGCCTATGACCGCACCCTGGCCGGAGTCCACTATCCTACTGATATCCGTGACGGAAAAATCATCGGTGAAATGAATTACCAATTCATGAAAGCTACGGATACTTATCAAAAGCTGATCGCGAAATACAAAGCGGCAAAATAAATCTATTGTCCCGGTGGTTTTATTTTATTTTGAATGACGGGGAGGCTTCCGTGCATGAGTTGCCGGATGGCATCGAATACGGTTTTGAATTGTCCGTCGTATTTACTTTCGAGTTCAATGATCTTTTTTGCTAGGTCTTGGTTACTTTCCAAAAGTTCTCTCATTTTTACGAATGTTCTCATAATCATGAGATTCACTTGAATCGCTTGTTTGCTTCGCAGAACACCGGAGAGCATGGCGATACCTTCTTGGGTGAAGACGTAGGGGAGATATTTTCGGTGTTTCCCATGTTCAGTACTTGAAATTCCAATTTGGAACATCAAGTTTTCATACTCCAGCTCTGTAAGTTGAAACATGAGATCTGAAGGAAATCGTTCTGAATTTCTATAGACTGCTTTGTTTAAGTTAAAAGTTTCTACTCCATACAAGTTGGCTAAATCTGAATCCAACATTACTTTCTTTCCCCTGACGAAATAAATCATTTGTTCCAATTTTCGGACTTCAATTGGATTCATACACTCCTTAATTCTCTAAGGTTCCAAATTGGAACCTTAGAGAAGCCATTTAGTTTTAATTAGTTAGATTACGAATGCGAAAAAATTCATTATTTTCCAAGCACGTGTAGTGCAAACACAAGACCAGAAGAAATAAACAGCAATACAACCATTTGAATATATTGAGCAATCTTAAGATTCCAGTTTGGAATCTTAAGATTTTTATTTAATTACAAATGGTTACGGAATGTTTTTCGTTAAAACGATAAATTTCGGCTGAAATGCCGTAAAACCTGATGTTCCATCACGCAAATAATCTAGAAATCATATCCGACCGCCACACCGTAAATTCGTAAATAGAATTTTAATAGCTCATTATTGCGAAGAACTTCCAGACGGCCAGTGATTTTCAAACATTAGGAATATGCTTTTCTTTTTCTCTCCAGTTTTCTGCATCCACCAAACAGTCTAAACATAATAGTTATAAACTAATTTAATTTAATGTTTATTTTTTACTAAACTTTACTCTGATAATTAATTTAATGGGTAATTACTTTAGTAATCCACCGAGCTATAACTGCCGTACTAAGATTTGCTGGTCCTATTATCGGTGCGAGTGGCTCTCACTAAAACGAAAGACTGGTAAGCGAAGCTTGCATGGAAAATATTAGTTGAATGAGCGCGGTCAATAGAAGTCCTATGGCGTTCATTCAAGTAAAGGATTTCAAAAACCTGATTCGGAAAAGAATCATTCGATGTTTAGTAAAGGAAGTAAAAAATGAAAAAATTATTAGCGATTATTATCTCTTTAATATCAATAAATACGGTTCAAGCGGCAAGCTGTCCCGCCCCGACTCCCGATGTGAGCACTCTATTTGGAATTTTGGATGGACCGAGTACGCAAAAGCTCTCAGACATAAAAACTTTCTTAAGTTCCCACCCCGTTGCCGTCGATGCGCTGAATACAGACTGCGAAACGCCATTGCTTCATGCAATAAAGAAACATGAATACGATATTTTCAGTTTTCTTTATAATAATTACGGCATGCCAGATCCAGCAAACACTGAGAATGGTGCCGATTCAAGTATTTGCAATTACGGGATCGAGTATGGCGACTGGAGCCTGATCTCTTTTCTAAAAAATACTTCTAAATGTGACATGGCTTGGAATAATGAACTCATTGATGCCGCGGATTCTGGCACCATCGAGACGATAAAAAAACTGATTCAGGTTGGTGTTAAACTAAACTATGAAGACACATACGGTAACACAGCGCTCATCAATGCTGCCAAGGACAATCAGAATATTGATGTCACTAAAGCGTTGATCCAAGCTGGAGCCGACGTAAATTATTCGACTTCAAATGGTGGTACAGCTCTTATTTATGCCGCAGGAGAAACCCAGAATGTTGATGTCATCAATGTATTGATTCAAGCTGGGGCTGATGTAAATCATGTGGCTGTGGGTGGTGTTTCTGCGCTTATCAATGCTGCAAGAGACAATCAGAATGTTGAGGTTATCAATCTATTGCTCCGCGCAGGGGCTGTAGTCAATCATTTGACCTCGAGTGGTGTCTCCGCGCTCATGACTGCTGTCGTATACAATCAGAATGTTGGTGTGATCAAGGCATTGATTCAAGCGGGTGCGGAAGTAAACCATACTGATCCAACTGGCAGAAGCGTTCTTTTTTATGCTCAGAATAGTTTGATTCCTAATCCCGTGGCAGTCCAGACGATTGTCGATGCTGGTGGAAGGTGATTTTCGCACCAGACAAAACAAAGGAACCGATTCTTAATATCCACGGACAGAATTTAAAACATAAAAGTTTAATCAGGAGATAAAATGTTCAATCAACAAAGATCACTAGTTTTTCGAACAGCATCTGCACATAATCACCAGTAATTGAAATACAACCTGTATCGCTACAAGCATTTCGGCTAAAATGATCCGATTTAATCCCCCCTTGCCCCCCGATCGAATTCCCGTCATACTCATTCCATGAGAATCGCCGTTTTTGATTCAGGCGTAGGTGGCATCACAGTTCTAAAAGAGCTGCGTTCTCACTTCCCTTCGTATGATTTTTTTTACTACGGCGACACCGCGAATGTGCCCTATGGAATCAAGAGTCATACGCAAATCAAACACTTGGTCCAACAAGCTTCCCGAGAAATCAAAAATCAAAATGTCGACGCTCTCGTGATCGCCTGTAATACCGCCGCGTGTATCGCCCTCGACGAATGCCGTGAAATCATGGAGCCCATTCCTGTTTACAGCGTGGTCGAAGCTGGAATAGCTACGATCACTCGTATTTTAGATCAAACACAGGAACCTCTGCCCGTTTTGGTTCTCGGTACCCGAGTGACGATTCGGAGCGAGACCTATTCCAATGCCATTAAGCAGGATGCACATCGTGAAGTTTTTATTTACGAGCAAGCCTGCCCGATGTTCGTGCCCCTGATCGAAGAAGGATGGAAGGACCATCCGGTGATGAAGCAAGTTGCTGAAGAATACTTGAAACCCTACCGCGAGCTCAGCCCCGGAATCGTATTTCTCGCCTGCACTCACTACCCTTGGATTAAATCGGTGATTGAAGCCGTAATGCCGAAGTGGAAAGTGATGGACTCAGCACACACGATGGCAGAGATGCTGGCCAAACAAATGAGGAATGATCGTAAGACATCCGGCCACGTCACTTGGCACTTCACCGATCCTGAAACGGCGTCCTCATTCGCCTTCACCGAAGAACAACTCAATTTAGACAAATAAAAAAAAGGCACCCTCACCGAGAGTGCCTTTCAATACAATTACAGCATGTGGTCGCAGCTGAGTCTCAAAATTAGCTACCTGAAGTTGGAGCTTTTGTTTCTTTGATTTGTTTTCCGCTCGCGTTCAACTCTTGGTTGAGCTCTTTGCGGTCTTTCTTAGAAAGCTTTCCATTTTTCACCATGGTTTGCTCTTGCGCTTGAACTGCGTCTACTTTGCCGTTCAATTGTGAAGCTTGATCCGGAGTGATTTTGCCTTTCGACAATTTTTTAGAAATGCGTTTCTTTTGATGAACGATTCTTTTTTCAACTCGTGGAGCCGCTGTTCCGGAAGGTGAAGTCACCGCAGGAGTGGTACCTGCTACTTCATCCGCCATCACGCTTGCAGCGCTCAAACTTGTTACCAAGGCCATTAATCCAAAAACTTTAATCATGTTATTCATATTCAGTCTCCTTGCCTATAGAGAGAGCAAGGCAGGTGCCATTTGGAAATATGAATGGTTTTCAGGCCTTAGAAAAGGACACAGGGCGTTCGTGTTGCAGAATGAAACAACAGGCCCTTGCAAAACAAATCAATACTTGTTTTGGGTCAAAAACCGCTCAATGAGCAGGTTGACGTAATCGGGCATGTCTAGCGTACAACAATGACTTCCGTGTTGGATACGCGCCAATTCAGAATTCGGCATCAATTGATGGATGAGGTCTTGGGTAACGGGAGGGGTAACTAAGTCAGACTCCCCAGAGATGATCAACGTTTTTTGTTTAATCTCATGCAACCAAGGCGTGGAATCAAAATGCTGATAATCGTCCATGAAGTGTGTGAGCACGATCGGAGAGAGTTCGGCCATTTGTCGTCCGTAGGTCATGATGTCTTCAGGCGCAACGAGATGACTGTTAAAGCCGAGGTTCCCCAGAGTCTTACCAATCCATTTCGTTTTTTCCTGAATCTTCCATCCAGCCTCAACCCATTCTGGTTTTTCTTTTTGAAGTTTACTCAAGAGTCCAAAGGCCGGTTGCAAGAAATTGCCGCCGAAGAGAGTCTCTAGTGGTTTTCTCGCCGTTCCGTTCGCCATCACCATGAGTTCCACCATTTCTGGATAGCGGTGTGCGAATTCCATCGCCACACTCACGCCCATGCTATGGCCTAGGATCGTTGCATTCTTCACATCCAAGAAATCGAGGATACACTTGAGATCCTTCACCGTGGCATCGATCGTGAGCGTGTCTAATTTTTCAGGGATGGGGCTACGACGGTGCCCCCGGAAATCAAACCAAATGCATTGATAATTTTTTCGGAAGTAATCGATCTGGTAGGTCCAATGGAGGCTCGAGCAGGCAACCCCATAGCAGAACACGAGAGGCTTTCCTTTGCCCTCTACACAGTAAAAGATCGGGGTTCCATCGAAGCTCGGGATCGAGCCGAAGCTAATGGGATAGTCACCAGACCAGTTGGATTCTTCGTTAAATGCAGAACGGGCACCCCTTGTACGAGGATGCCCGCTCAAATCTTCTTTTTTCATAAGTAAGCGTGAGCTTATCCTATCGCAGGCTTAAGCGCGCTTCAAGCTCAACTCAAACCAACTCTGAATCTGTGCACGAAATTGTGCGCGATCCACGTCGCTCAAGTTATTATAGCTCTGGGCAATAAATTTGAAGAACTCTTCATCTTGCTTCGCCACCACGAGGACAGCTGGAGCATTGTGTGAGGAGTGATCGCTGTGTTGACCAGCAATCTTGTGAGTCAGCTTCGCAGCGTACTCTTTCTCCATGAGCGCCATGAGCTCATGCTCGTTCAGATCCAGTCCCTTTACGAGAGCTGAAATATGAACCGCCGGCACTGGAGTGATGCCGCGTTCAAGATTGGAAACAAATTGAGTAGTCACCGGAGGACTAAACTTCTGTCCCAGTTCTTTTTGGGATAAATGCTTTTCTTCGCGCTTTTGGCGGATGAAAGCACCGACCCAGTTAGGAGATTTCGATAAACTTTTCTTACTTAGATTTTCCATACATTAAGTTTAATATATCTTGCTTGAATATGCAACTAAAAAAGTACAGTATTCAATTATTTTTATTAATTTAATGAAATCAACTAGTTATAATCCATGGAAAGAGTGGATTATTTGAGGATTGTGTCGCAACGCATTAAGCGAGGAAGACTAGCGACTAATACTGATTCTAGAACCGCCAATATTATAAATAATGTTTTCAAGCTTGATGTTTTCAAATAGTCCACTCACTCCCAACGCGCAATGAATCTGTCCGAATACATCGTCCGTCGTCGTTCCATCCACTGAAGTGATTTTCAAATTTAACCGCACCTCGAAATCACCTTTTGAATCAATCTCGGTAATAGAAGCTTCAATATTTTTTAGCTGATTATTTACTCTTGTATGGACACTCACCATAGAAACGACACATTCCGATTGAGCGATCAGACGATTGCTCGGATCGACCTGACGTCCGTCGTTGAATATTGCAACTCGAGAAAGCATCGTCTTTTCATACTTCAGAGTAATATCGTTCAACTGAACTTTATCGCCCACCGAAATGCCCAGACTGCTTTGCGCGAAAGATGAAATAGGGCTGATCATACATAATGCGATTAGTAGATTTTTCATAAATTATTTTTGTATCCTTTTTACCTTGGGTTTATTTTTCAAAAAAGATGCTCAATTGAAATTTTTGGACCTTCTAGTCCATCGAAATGGCTCGCCAGCACTTCTTTGATTGCATTGAAGCTATTTAGACTTGAATCACAATACAGTTTTGAAAAGACCTTGTTTTCTTTCTCGCCCAACTTGAAGCCGAAGTATTTTCCACTCAAGTAGGAATCGGCAAGATTATCTAAATACGTAGCAGTTTCAGTCACCGAAGCAGCCGTTTCTGTATCGATAGTCGTTACTTTTTCAGCCAGATCACTCGCAATGTCGATGGCTCTATCACAAGAGGGACTCGCGTAGGCTGATGCCGAGATCAAAGCAATATAGATTGCAAACATAGTTTTTTTCATAAATTCTCCATTCAATTTTTCTCAGCCCGCAGGATCCGCATCTCCGCACAAACGTTCCAAACTTAACTGATTACCTGACCCTCAATTCCAATCGCATGTGATTTTCCGAAAAGACGGTTCTCAACTCATTCAAGGTTATCGGATGAGTAATGGAGCGATCAGACAGGGATGCAAATGAATTCAGAGTGCCCCTTTGGTAGTAGGAGTCATCGCATTGGAGAATCACCTTCACTTGAGGTTCATCCAACTTTTGAAGAGCAAGATAGGTCTTGGAAGCGGAGCTTGAGTGCATGGCTACGAGAACATTGAATGAGCCTGACCCGAGGAAACTTGATTCTTTGGAAATCTCCCGCTTCATCATCTTACAACGATAGTCGTAATTTTCGTCGTCAGATCCATCCACGGCGTGTTCGATGTATTTTGAAGCTTCCAACTTTATTGATTTGGCACCTGCTTCAAATGCGAGGTCGTTTCCACTGAAGGTAATGGTGCTTCCTTTCGGAAGACTGGCTACTTTGAGATCTGTCGCGTGCGCACAAAAGCCGAAAGCGAGCATTCCGATCATCACTAATTTTTTCATCATTTTCCAATGTTTCTGAGTGCGATCGCTTAACTGATCACCATCATTCATCAAACGTTCAACGCCGTGATCCCGAGTTGTTACTTTCATCATCCCACCGCCACTGGATCCGCCGCCGTAATTTTCTGCACCGTTCATAAAACTCCTTCATTTTCTGATCTCCGGAGTTTCTACTTTTTCCCCCTCCAACTGGGGATAACTTTTTCACCACGTCCAAAGTATTGTTATTACATGTTTTTTATTTAATAAAATTTTGACGGTGATGTACCGATAAGATTGGGAGTAACTATGAAACCAAGGATCGCACTATTGTTAACAATATTGGCCGCTAGCTTGCCACTCAATCACGCTGGCGCGCAGACGGACACTTCGCGTCCGCCGATACCAAGTGGCCCTGGCGACGATGCAGTTAAAATCGCGATCGAATACTCAAACGAAGCTAGCAACATTAAACTCTTTCTGAACAATTTCTTCTTGAGCTTAGACCGCTGTCCTAAGAGCAACTTACATTTTACCAAAGAAGAAAAGAACAATCCGGATTTGGCAAATGTCTATTTCAAATTATTAGTCGCAGAAACCGGACAGTCAAAAACGACCTGCGAACAGGCTACTCCTTCGACAGAAAAAAAACATAATCCTACCGTAAAGTGCATTTTTAAAGATGTGGGTCTGCAAAAGAACCTCAAAGACGTCATCGACAACGAATACTTTAACAACTACGTCAAAAGCAAATATCCTTTAATCAAGGACCCTGACCAAATTGGCAAATTCTTCGAAAACTTTGTATCGAGAGAACTCGACCATGAAAACAAAAAGTAAGGCCTTTTTGGATCTTATTCTTCTTCATGCGAAGAATCCAAAACGCACGAAAGAGCGATTGCAAACGGATCGACGTTTGAATCAGGATGAACGGAACATCGTGCGTGGTTTTCTTCTCATGAGAGATAATCTAAATGAGAAAGCTCATTCCTTAGCTCAGTCGATCCGATGCCAACAAGATCCGTTTGTTGAAGCCATGCGGATTTATCTCATGGGAGCGACTCTCAACAACCAAGGTAAATACACCAAGGCACTTCACTATTTCAAGGACTGCCATCATCTCCTCCCCAAGGGATTTAACCCGCATCTCGAATTTGTAATTTTGAATAATATTTTCATTATCCATATGAATCTCCATCAATTGGCTGAGTCGCGAGAGTTTTTGATGATGATGCAAATGATCTCACCAATTCCAGAGGAAGATACCCTCACGCTCCAGCGTTTGAAATTCGGATTTTACTTAGCGAGCGAAGATTCCAAAAATGCGGACGAATCTTACGCACTACTTTCTCAAAATAGAGGCTCATTCAAAGACCACGAACTCAACGCACTCCTCATTCAATTTTTCCGGTATGGAATCGTATTCAATCAATTGGACATCTGCGACGGGGCACTCAACGAGCTCAAAGATCAAAAGAAATATGCCCTCACTCAAAATTTCAACTACATGAAGATTCTTTTGAATCATCTGCGAGATCACGCACCAGTTTACATCCAGGAGCAAGATTTTAAAGACTATCCGACTCTCCTACTTGAATTAAAACTCATCCGCGCCTTGGATCAAGCTAAAATTTCAGAGCTTCCACAACTTTGGAAAGACCTGCAGCGGATCAATCCGCAATCTTTCTTGGATGGCTATCAATACGCCGGCTATCGGTCTGTGTTTTCGCGCTGTCTCGAACTACACCAGGAGAAGCTAAAGGGGTTCAAAACTTTATCAGTAAAAGAGCCGACGATGTCAATTTTGGATGCGATCAAATACAAGCTTGAAAACGAAGATTTTGTGAGCAAGGAGCAGCTACACTACTATCTTTACGGCAAGGAACTCGAAAGCAAGCTCGATCTAAATCGAGTCTCTAAATACGTGAATAAGCTTAAAACTACCGGCGATCTTGAAATCGAATCAGTCCGTGGTGGATATCGCCTAAACAAGAAGTCGGCATAAACGATTTCCGTTTAAATCATTCGCCCTTGTACTTATCTATAGTCTGTTTAATAATTCAATTTGCGCGCAGCCCTAAACATGATAGATTGCACATCTATATAAAGGACCACTCCCATGTTTAAAAAATTATTCGTTTTCATTCTTGGCCTACTCAGCTTAACCGCCTTCGCGGATGAAAACCTCGAGCCTAAAGCGGGCGCACTTCAACGCTGTGAAAATGATTTTGAAAGTGATCCCCTTTTGCCGGATTGTCAGCAGGGAGTTCAAGAGGGGGAAATGCAAATCTACGATAATTTGAGTTGCAACGCCCAACCTCCCACATTTCATGATTTTCGTCAGGGATATGAATACGCAATGGCGAACTGTCTCGCACTCGCTACGGTCGAAAGACAAATGGCTTGTACGGATGGCCTGACTTCTTATGCTGGCTTGCTTGCGGTTTCTGCTAATTATCAAACACAGGATGAACTCAATCAGACCTTGTCTTTTGACAGCAATTATTATGACTCACATGTTTGGTCGGCTCTTTATAATGAATTGACCGATGACCAGTGGATTTATGTTCTTCAGCATCGCACTCTTTATCCGGAATATTATCCTGGCTATCGCCTGGATCAATACTATCCCGCCGATCCTGAAAATGAAGGTGCCCGCTACTTTTTAATGCCTGATCGTGCTGTTGAGGCAGGAGTAACCGTCGTTGATTCTGACTACGATGTGTTTGGCCCTAAATCTCTTCCTCGTCCCTACGAAGAAGGAACTCCTTGGTACTGCGAAAATCGTCCTGACCATAACTGCGCCCTGGGTAATGGCCACGGCGGTGGATACCATCCAGTCGCTAGACACGTAGGCGCGGTTTGGGGACATGGATCGCATGTAGTTGCTCGCGGTGGATTCGGCTCTAGTATGCACAGCGGATCGCACGGAAGCTAATTGGACGAGAGCTGTTTTTCCCAGTATTGCATGGTATGCAATTGGGCTTGCTGCTCTCCAATTTCTCGCCAAGGATAATAACTTACCAATTCAGGAATAGGTGAATACCCCTGCGATTTCCAAAAAGCATGTAAATTGCGATAATTTTCAGGACATTTCGGATCAGAATCCGGACGGGTGATCGTAAAAAATATATTCTTTTTGATCCCCAAGATCGTTCGAGCATGTTTTTCCCTGAGCTCAAAAAAATGTTTTCCTATTCCTCTTCCCCGAAACTCAGGCTTAAGTGTGCTTTCTCCCAAGTAAAGAACTTCGTCCACACTGACCTTCCCTTGAATCAACGGCGCTTTGACGGACTCTGGGGCATACCTGAGCGGCTTGCACGTGGTGAATCCAACCACAGAATTCCCATCCAATGCTAAAAATATCCTCGCATCGGGCGACTCGACGTAAGTAGAGAGATCATGCATTTCAAAATCAAAGTCACCATCGTAGCAAAACGGGTATTCACGAAAAATTTCGATGCTCAGTCTTGCCAGCGCCGGTAATATTTTTGAGTGGTCTTCCGATTTTAGTGTTTCAAAACGCAGCACTTTTTTCCCTTTATAAATGATTAAAAAAATGAGGAACAAAGCGGCTGTAACTATCGGTGATCATACTTGAAGACTCCCGAATACAAATGCCGCTCGACTTTCCTCCGATGATCCAAGAACCAATGAGCACATGAGACTCACCGAATTTAGGTAGAGGGGTGTATTCCTGATAAATAAATCCCTCGTAACCATAATCGCCTTCAGTCTCAATTACTTCATTTTCACGCACGATCGTGATGTTGGCACCCTCTCGACTGAAAATTGGTTTTCGCACGTAAGACTTTCCCAATGGTCCTGGCTCGAAATAAGTCGGAAGCAAATTAGGGTGACCTTCAAATTTTTCCCACATCATGGGTAGCATCGCCTTATTGGAAAGGATCATCTTCCAAGCGGGTTCGATGAATCGCATCGGACGCCGAATCAATTGCTGGCCAAACTGTTCATGGATCAGAATTTCCCAGGGATAAAGCTTGAAACAATGAAGGATCGGAGCTCCGGACAAATCCACAAACTGCTTTCCATTCCAGCCCATGTTTTCGAGGAATAGAAATTTAGTCTTAATTCCCGCATGTCTCGCACAATCCTGCATATACTCCACATTTTTCAAGTCTTCATTGGAATCCGTGACACAGGAAAAATAGACGGTATCTTCCGGGGATAATTTCGCGGAGAGCGCGTAATTCTTCCACGCTTGAACCAGATGTTCATGGATGAAATTGAACTGTCGTGAATGCTCCCCTAGTAATGTGCGGTGATCTTCTAACCAATGCGCTTGAATCACGGATGACTCCAACAAGGTCACGGGCGTATCTGCATTGAATTCCAACATCTTCAGGGAGTCTTTTCCATCGTAAGAAAAATCAAAGCGACCGTAAATACTCGGATCTTGTGCATACCAAGACTCAAGAATCGCCGGTACGAATTCGCGGGGAATCGCCAAACGATCGAAGTCTCGCTTTTGAATGACAGATTCAACCAGCTCAAGACAAAGCTTTTGAAGTTCTTCCGAGGCGGTCTTGATTTTCAAAATCTCATTCTGATCGAATTGATAAGCGTGATCCTCCACCCAATACTGTTGCTCAGGAGTGTGGTAGATAAACCCTTGCGACTCCACAAGAGATTCCCAGTTTTCGCGAGGTGGAATGGTGATCCATTTCATAAAAATCAGTATAGATTACATTTCGAAACATTCACATAAAATGTGTGAGCGTGGGGAAGTTGACTTAGCCTGAGTTCTTCAATAATCTATCGATCGATGAGTCCAAGCGATCCACTTTCATTTCTATTGCCGAAAAATTCCGCGATCTCGGGAACCGGCATTTTTACGCAAGTAGACATCGAAAAAGGTGAACTGATCACCGTCATGGAAGGCCAGCCGATGAGCTCCGACGAAGTGATTCAACTCGTTGAAGATGGCGTCGTTGCCATCGACGATCCACTTCAGATTCAGGAATGGGAATACCTGCTCCTAAGCCCCTTCCATCGTCTCTTCAATCACAGCTGTGAGCCCAATGCCGGCATCAATGGTGAAAGATACCTCATCGCACTTCGAGACATCCAAAGCGGAGAAGAAATCACCTACGATTATTCCAGCACGACCGGAACCAATATTCTTCCTGAAAGCTGGAGTATGGAATGTCACTGCGGCCATTCACTGTGTAGAAAAACAATCGGAAATGTGACTACATTAACTCAAAGCACGATTCAGTATTATGAGAATCAAGGAGTACTCCCCGATTTTATTCAGCGCCAGCTCTCTAAATTGGACGAAGAGTGATTACTTAAACATCCACTCTTTCCATGGGAAGGTCCAATCCACGAAGCGTTCATTCTGAATGCCTTCTTTAGTGGCCACTCGAACGCAGTTTTTCTCGCAGAGAAGGCCATGACAGCGGCCCCGAGTCGCATCGGTATGCTGGAAGAGCGCTTCCAAGCTATCCGGATGATTCATTTTGATTTTACTTTGAACATCTTCCTTCGTCACACTCGAACAAGGACACAATTCTGAAGATTGTTCATGGTCTCGAGTAAATTTGATCGCCATGCCTTGGTGAATCGTGGTCTGACAAGCAAACTTCTTCGCTCCATCCACTTCCACCTGGCAGAGTCCACAGCTTCCATCCTCACAAATCAGAATATCGTTCGGGCGGCTCATTCCGATTTCAAACAAAGCCACGGAAAGATTCTGTCCATCACGCACTCGGCGCACTCCGCCTTGAATCTGCACTTCCACACGCGCACCCTTCTCGGCATAAAAATCATCGGCCTGTTCGGCTTCCGCCCGAGAGGTAAGAGAAACAATTCCTCGCGCCTCCCAAATCAAATGCGCCGGTACTTCCACTTTATAAAGAATCGAATCATCCGGATTCCGTTTGATCGGATCTTTCTTATGATTCACATCGGCGTCGTCCACGAATTGATCGAGAACCCGGGACTGGGCCAACACTTCACCCTTGCGATTCAACAGCGCTACTCGATCGCCTTTTGCGTAAGTCACTTTTTCTTTTACGGGCATGATCAAGGTCGAGAAACTTTCGTTTCCATCACCCTCGATCATTACGGGAACCTGGGAAGGACAAACCTGCAAACAGCGTCCGCAACCGGTGCAATTATCTTCAATCAAAAATGACGGTGTTTTTCCTGTAGCATCGTGTTCGATCTTAATCGCACTCGCCGGACACGCCCGCTCGCAAGCACGACAGCCGATCGGCTCCACGCATTCGATCGAGGCCATGATTTTACCGGGTTCTAATTTTTTAGGAACGCCCGCAAACTCCGACAGCGTTTTCTTACTTTCGTGGTCGAGCCATTTTCCTGCGTAGGTCCAACTAAAACGCCGTTCGGTAATTTTTTCGAGTTCTTTTAATTTTTGCTTACTCGCCCAGAGACTCTTTTCCACTTTTTTACCTCCGGAAAGCCCCTTGATCAAGTGATTGGCCAGGATCACCGCGCGGTGTTCATCGAGTAGTAATTTTTCCACTTCATCTGAAAAAGTCGTCGCTTCCGAATTTTCCCACTCCACCAAAAATGAACCGGAGGGATATTCACGAAAGCCTGCATCTTTTTCAAAAGGCCCCACCGAAATCACACGAGCCGTATCGAGCACTCGAAGACCGAACTGATCCTGTACTTTCAATTCCCACAGCACTGGAGTTTTCTTCACGAGCTTGACGAGTTTTCCAAATAGGATCTTTCCGCCGCTCACTTCAAAACGACGCTTCTCCACTTCCCAACCTTGAACGTGATCGAATTCACTTTCGACACACACCACTCGATTAGTGACTCGCTTTTGTAATAATTCACTGCCAAGTCGGAGAGCGGCGTTTCCGGTGCCGAGAATCGTGGTCAATGGCTGCCAAGAAAGACTACCCTGCTGTAATAATTTTCTCGCCGCGGATTCTGGAATCAATCCAGGCGCATACCAACCTTCAAAAGGATAAGGAAATTCGAGTTGGGGAACCACCTTCACGATCGCCTTCGCTTCAATGCGATGTACCCGATCTTGTGCATCTTCCATCAATACGATTCCGCCATGACCCTCATTCGGCAACACACCGGTCACCGTCATGCCCGCGCCGCCGTACCATCCGGCCTTGAGTCCTGAGTCCGCGCAAATTTTCGAAAGGATGCGCGCACCATGGGTCGGCCATTGCTTGAGCCTTGGCCCAGCTAGAATCGCTACATCCATATGTGAATCAAATACTTTCATTGTCTATACTCTATCAATTGTTTGTCGAACTTGCTGAGCAATCCAGTGAAGCGGTCCATCACAGGCCTGAATAATCATGGATTTCACCCCATCTGAATCATATTCAATCGGGGAAAATTGATTCCAGCGGTAAACACGACGCGGAATCATTCTTCTCACCGTAAATCGATCCCAGCCCAAGTAATTAAAAATCAAACTCGAAACGTCATTGAAGGACTGCTCACCCAGAAGCATCCCCGTCTGATCGCGCCTCATCACCTTAATCAAATTCCATCCGCCCGGCGGTGGGACTCCCTCACCATGAGACCACACGCGCACGCCATCCAAATGGGCAACGACATAGGGATTCACCGGGTCTCGCGAGAGCAATTCCCATTCTTCCCAAAGTTGCTTCTTCACCGAAGATTCAAAAGCTCCCAAGGATCTCGGATCATATTTTTCCACATGCCCGTGAAGCATGCGTTCCATTTTCGGCGTCCAAAAATAGAGAATCGAGCGCTCCACTTCAATCGTGCTCGGTGGTCCGGATGCCAGCTGATAGCGGACGCCCTTTTGATCGATGTCGAGCAAGTGGGCGGAAGTGAGAATGTGGTCGCGTCCTAATTTTTCTCGAATGTATTCCAATAAGCCCGTGCGATAGCGATTCACATCCACATCACCGAAACGGGGGCCGATGAATCCGATGCAATTTTTCAGATTTCGGGAATCGAGATTTTTGGAAGTAAAGCCGGGTAATTGCTTAATGAGAGACGCACCCTCGAACCAACGGGGTTTCAAACCCAATTCCAACAAGCGAAGATAAAGATTCTCCACTCTCTCCACGGTATAGCTTTTTTCCTGGGCGAGCCAAAGGCGGTGTCTTGAACGCACCCAAGGAGCACTCGCCACTTGAAAGGGCTTGGTATTGAGGAGTTCATCTTCTTCTCTCCACATCTCAAGTGCGCCGGGAAACTCCGGAATCAAATCACGATACATCTGTTCAGGAAGGTTGTTGGCGAAGCGCCGAGCAAGATCCGTCGTGGTCGATTCGAAACTCAGCAAATCCAAGGGCAGCTCAGAGTTCTCCAAAAAGAAATCGGTATCCGGATTCAGGATCATCACGCGATCACCCCGATTCGACAATCGTTGAGCCGCTAAGAGCGGTGCTACTCCCGTACCAATCAGGAGGTAGTCCACATTTTTTTTCACTTCGGTGTTCCCGGATTCAGCGAGGTCTGTACGAGTGAGCCCATCACGCGAATCATCGCGGTTTGCTGCTGGGCTTTTTTGTACTCCACATGCGCGCTTCTACCTTTTTCATTTTCAATGTGACTCAACTGATCCATCACCTGGACTTCGAAAGGATAAAAAAACCGGATCATTTTCTGAATCGTCTTCGGATCGATCTTATCCACCACTTGTTGCAAGGGCACTTCAAGAGTCATGTTCCGGCTCACCTGTTTCAGATCACGAATCTGATCTGCAACAGAATTTCTCAGCTTGATCAACTGACGGCAAGTAAACTGGATGGCGCGGTAATGTTCGGAGCTGAAAGGATTCCCAGTTCGGTCTTGAGGATGGGGAACGGCCTCCAGCAAATCGGTTAGCACGTCAGAATTAGCGAGATTTTGATCGAGAACATCTCGAAACACCTTGGTGTCGATCAGGGTATTGCGGGAACGACTCGGCTTGATGTTGGCGGCTACGATCACGTTCGTTTGCTCGAGAAAGTGAATCACGCGGATCGCATCGACCCGGTTCTTGGTAATGATCCGGATCCCTACTCGGTCGAATAATTCTTCTGCGACACTTTCCGGCTTGTGGAGAAGCTTCATCAGGATACTGTCGCGGGATTTTTTTGGCTTGATTTGAAACTCAATCAGATCTACTCGTAATTCATCGGTGAGGGTTCTTCCAAAATAAAGCTGGCCGGACTCATCGCGATTTAAGTGGCGATAGAAGCGGTCGAAAATCTGTTTTTGAATCTCGGGGAAATAGTGAGTCCGAATATCGCGATCGATGTGACTAATCGTGTGGACCACTTTCAAAATTGCACAAGCCCAGGCACGCTGTTCAGAGCTTGGCATACTCGCCTGACGAAGGAGCTCGCGAAGGTCTAAATTTTCGTTTAATTTTTTCGGCATCTCCAGAGACAGACCTTCTGGATTCTCGGGTCTGAGGAAATAGCGTTTAATGAATCGAACTGCTTCCTGGAGATTGCCTTGAAGCTCTGCGTGCTCAATCGGATCGCCGGCATCGTATCCGTAGGCGAGCAGAAAGTTTTCAATTGAATCGGGGCCGGAAAAACTATTCTTGAAACCCTCTTTTGAATCCAAAAAAGAAGTTCCGCCAATCAGTACGTCGAGAACGCTTTCGCCGATTGCCCATTGCTGTGACGCCATAATGCAAAACTTAGCGAAGCGACCCCAATAGTTCAATGAAAACTTCATCGACATGACTCAGGTGCTCTGCTAACTTAAGGCATGAGCAAAATAAAGCGCTTTTTCGTGACTTTAATCGCGACTGCCCTGGGATCGGGCTTCGCACCCAAGGCTCCAGGGACTGCCGGGAGCGTTATCGGCGTCGTATTAGTCTACTTCGTGAGAGACTGGGGCGTTTTACCCTATACGCTTTTGTTCCTCGGAATTTTCGCCATCGGTTGGTGGGCTTCGCTCGAATGGAGTATCGCTCATCAAGCGAAGGACTCTCAACAAATCGTGATCGATGAAGTGCTCGGATACATGGTGGCGATGGCCATGCTCCCGAGAGTTGCTTCGATCCTCTGGATTCAATTTATTTTATTCCGGATTTTTGATGCACTCAAACCCCCGCCGATCCGACAGCTCGATCAGTGGGGAAAGAAATTTGAAATCGGTCCGATTCAATCATTAGGGGTGATCGTCGATGATTTGCTGGCGGGTCTCATTTCTTTGGGGGTGTTCTATCTACTCAGACCATTCCTGGCAACGTGGGGTTTCATTTAGGTCTAAAGAACCTCATGTCTCAATCTATGACAATTTGTCATGGATAAAACCACTTTTTTACACATTATCAATGTAACTTTATGCTGACACCGGTATAAACGATCGTATGAAAACTCTACTCCTCTTTTTATTTGCTTTTGGATCTTTAACTGCTTCTGCATGCGAATACGATCACAGTATCTTATGCACCAACGACAGCGTCATGATCAAAATGATTGACGGCGTAGAGTATAATTATCAAAGCAAGATCGTGGCGATCTACGAAAGAGGACAAATCGTCGTCCAGCTCCTCGATGGACGACAGTTTACGACTACCGCTAGCAATTTATCTCAGGAAATCACCTGTATCAGAGACGACAAATGTGTTGGAGATCAAGCGATCATCGAAATGATTGATGGCGTCCGATACAATTACCAGTGTGAAATTCTCAATGTCTTCCAAAATGGTAAAATGATTATCAAGCTCGCCGATGGTAGAAAATTTACTACCGATAGTGATAACCTCGTTGTTCAAGTCCGCCGTTCACGCCCCGATCCTCGCCCAGCTCCCGTCCGCATGAAAAGCTGCGAAGTTAAATTTAACGACATCGGAAATGCGTATGTCGCTCTTAAGAACTGCTCATATAAACAACCGAGCAACGCACAGGAAGCCCACCAGCTTGCGACCTGCCTGAACCAAGGCCGTCAATCGATTCAAACCATCGTATTGGATTACGCGAAAACCTGCTCGACTTACATTCAAGTGAATCAGCAACAGCTGAATACAAGTGGCCTTTAAGTATAGAAAGAATCGCGATTAAACTGGATTCATAGATAAGGTGATCCCCTTCATTTCCAGATTGCGTTTTCAATAAAGCTTGTGTACAATACCTGACAATGAAGCTCGGTCTTGCCGTATTCGCACTTTCATCGCTCGTCATTTTCACTCATAGCTCATTCGCCTTTGAGTCCGAGACAGAGCATTACGGCTACTTTAATCCCCACACGCAAAAAACGACTCAAAAATTCCGCGTCAACGAAGGCGATGCCACTCGCGTACAAAAATTCGAAGCTGCACTCGACACGCTTGGAATCCCCCACGAAGGCGCTGCCGATTTTTCACAATTCGTTCACGCCAATGAAGTGAATCAGGCGGAAGTAGAAAACAATCTTCAATGGATCGATCCCGACAAGGGACTCGCCCGCTATATTTCGTTGGTAAACGGCAATCTGCAGATGTTCCGCGATTTTTTCAAATCGATGATCAGTCTCGATTACCTCGAATACCAACAAACCCTTTCTACCGACAATCCAAGCAATGATTCCTCACCACTCATTCAGCATTTGAAAACGATTGCAGGCCAGGTCCAAGCCAATGCAGACTTGCCACTGCAAGGCCTCAAAATTTTGATCGATCCGGGCCATATGGGCGGCGAGGAATGGGATCACGATACCGGTAAATTCGTTGCCGTCGGCGGACTCAAGGTGAGCGAAGGAGACCTCAATTTGTGGACTTCCCTTCTCACCGCGCAAAAACTCGAAGCGCTCGGTGCAACGGTGATGCTCACTCGCGAAAAACAAGGTGCTGTTTCGACCGAAGACCCTAAGAAGTACGATGCGACGGCGAATATCAATAATTTCTTCTACGACAGCATGGACGACTGGATGGCTCCTTATCTCGAGAAATCCATCAGCGAAGTTCAAAGTACGATCAAGGCCGCTCCACAGGTAGAAAAGGCCTACAGCCAAATTCAGCGCCTGCAATACTTCATCACTGGAATCGATCTCGAAGCGCGCTCGAAAATGATCGATGCCTTCAATCCAGACGTGACCTTAGACATTCACTACGATGCTCTCAGCAATACGGAACTTCAGAGCTCCGATCAGAGCCTCGAAGCATTTGTACCTGGCTCGTTCCGCAAAGCCGAAACGGGAAGCAGAAAAAACAAGGCCCTAGCCCTTAAACATTTACTCGAAGTTCGCCGTTGGAATCAATCAGTAGAATTAGCAGACTCGGTGACTCAATCAATGTCGAACGCCTTGGGCATTCCAAGATTATCTGTTCCAGAGGCCTTTACCGCCGTTCACGTCCGTGACGGCGTGTATGCACGAAATCTGTATATTTCTCGTCGAGCGACCTCGAGCCTCGTGGTCTACCTGGAATGCATGCACTACGATTACGTTCGGGAATATAAGAAGCTCGCAAAACTAAGCCAGTCTGGGGAGTACCATTCTGTTGAATTTAGATATCCGAAACGCCTAGACACTGTTTCCGACGGGATTTCAAACGGCTTTCTGGATTACTTCCGAAACTTAGACCAATAACTTTGAAATGATCTCGTTCATTGGCTCGTTCTGAGCAAGGCACCAATCAATAAAAGTGCGATAAGTGACCTTGGTGATTTTTTTCGAAACATTTTCGAACGGAATCTGAAGCGCTGGCGAAGTATAATCCAAAAAGAGCTCCTGCTTGATCTTTGGATCGAGCGTGAGGAAACTTTGAACGCTCTCTCGCAATTTTTCGATATCGAAGGGCTTCTCTAAATAATCAAAAAGACCGTACTGCCAAGCATAGGTCCTCAATTCCGGATTATCTCGTCCACTCAGCCAGATCATGGGAACTCGAATATTTTCTTCACGACAGATGCGCAGTAAATCAAGACCACTCATTTTTGGCATGTGGTAATCGCTGATCACCAGGTCAAAAGGCTTATCCTTAATGTGTTTCAGAGCCTCATATCCGTTAGCTGCTTCACAGACTTCTGAAAATAGATCACGGAATACCTCTACGATAATTTCCCGAATCGCATCCTCATCATCTACGATCAATATTCTCATTGGAATATCCTAACACTGTTTCAAAAACATATAAGTCATCTCCAATTATACGCCATGCGTTGCAAAATACAAGAAAAAACATAAGTTTATATCCGTACAAAATACGAACACTATATTTTAAAAATCTTTAAATTACATATATTTATAAGTGTAGCATTTTTAAAATTATCCGTGGCGTCACAAAAGTAAACTAGAGTCGTTTTTTTTGCGACTCATCAACTTTACTTTTATAGGGCTCAAAGATATCTCATTGGTATGGGGATTCTTGTGGGGATGATGCTTTTAGGTTGGGGAGATGTCTTGAAACCAAATCAAGGCCTTCCACAGTCCATCGGCTTTTACGATAGCGGCTGCCTCTCTGGAGCCGTCACCCTTCCTCTCGAGGGCACTGGCTTTCAAGTGATGCGCCCTTCACGCAATCGTTACTATGGACAACCGTCCATGATTCTCTTCATCGAAAACTTAGGAAAGTCTCTCACGGCTTTGAATTCCGGTATTCTCATCGGAGATATCAGTCAACCTCGCGGCGGACCGATGCCGACAGGACACGCCAGCCACCAAATTGGTTTGGATGTCGACGTTTGGTTTTGGACTCATCCAGAACAAAACACTCGTTCACTCACTACGGAAGAAAGAGAAAATCTTCCTTTCGTATCGATGCTCGGTGACAACGGCTTGGTCGACACTACTAAATTCACGTCCGAACAAATTTCAAAATTGAAATTCGCAGCGACCTCACCAGGCGTGGAACGCATCTTTGTGAACCCGGCCATCAAAACTTATTTGTGTGCAACTCTCGCCGAAGGACGCCCGGAATCGGAATCCGCATGGTTACATGTCCTTCGCCCATGGGCTGGACATGATGAACATTTTCACGTCAGACTTGCTTGTCCGAAGGATGCCAACGGATCAATAGGAACCTGCATCTCCCAAGCTCCGCAACCTGCCGGTAATGGTTGCCATGAAGTCTATCCCGTACCATCTCCAACTTTGAACTTTCTCTCAACTGAGTTCAGTCCCACAGAAGGCCTTCCTTCTCAATGCGACGCCGTTTTGAAGGCACCGGATAAAGTCGGTACGGAACTTGAAATGAATTTTTTTGAACAGTGAAAAACCAGTAGTAATAAGAACAACAATAAGGAGAACAAATGGAATTAAATAAAGGACCAGAGAAAACAGCAGATCAGGTAAACAAGGGCAAAGCAATTGAGCTCGCGATCCAATCCATCGAAAAACAATTCGGTAAAGGCTCGGTCATGCGCCTTGCAGATGGCGATACCCTCGTTTCTCCGGATACCCAGGTAGTTCCTTCTGGCTCCATCGGACTCGATCTTGCTCTCGGAATCGGTGGTTTTGCACGCGGAAGAATCATCGAAATTTTCGGACCTGAATCTTCCGGTAAAACCACGCTTGCACTTCACGCAGTTGCGGAAGCACAAAAACAAGGCGGAATTGCAGCTTATATCGATGCCGAACACGCTCTCGACATCGCCTACGCTCGTAAACTCGGCGTTCGCACCGACGATCTTTTGATCTCTCAGCCGGACAACGGTGAACAAGCCCTCGAAATTTGCGACATGCTCGTGCGTTCCGGCGGAGTAGATATTCTCGTAGTCGATTCTGTGGCGGCACTCGTGCCTCGCGCAGAAATCGAAGGTGAAATGGGTGATTCACACATGGGCTTGCAAGCTCGTCTCATGTCTCAAGCACTTCGTAAACTCACCGGATCTATCAACCGCTCCAAGACCCTGGTTGTTTTCATTAACCAGATCCGGATGAAAATCGGCGTCATGTTCGGAAATCCAGAAACCACTACCGGTGGTAACGCATTGAAGTTTTATGCTTCAGTTCGTCTCGACATCCGCCGTATTCAAGCAATTAAAGACGGTGAGAATGTGGTGGGTAACCGCACTCGCGTGAAAGTAGTGAAGAACAAACTCGCACCTCCGTTCAAAGAAGTGGAATTTGATATTCTCTACGGTGAAGGGATTGCAAAAGAAGGAGATCTTTTGGACGCAGCCACTAACGCTAACTTGGTGGAAAAATCTGGCTCATGGTTCTCTTACAAAGATGAGCGCATCGGACAAGGCCGCGACACTGCAATCAAGTGGTTGAAAGAGCAGCCTGAAGTGGTGAAGACTCTTCGCAAGGAACTTTTTGCGAAAGCTGGAATCGGAACAAAACCGATTCAACCAGAAACCGGTCCTGAAGCCCTAGAAGCAAAAGCAATGGCGACTAACGCAGTTGCTGCAGTCAATGCAAGTGCTTCTCATTCTACAAAACTGGCTCACATGTCTGCACCAGGCAAAGAGCCGATGACTAAAGCAGCTCCTAAGAAATAGGAACCCGCAGTAATAATTCTAAAAGCCTCGAGTGATTCACTCGGGGCTTTTTTATGGTGTCATTTTATTAATGAAACACTCTTCATCCCGGCACCTAATTTGCTCCCCATTGATCAAGGCTTCGAATAACCAAAAGCCCGGGAGAAATTACCTATGAATTGTATCAAATACGCCTTTGCCGCAACCCTACTTTTAATCTTACCGTTTCTTGCTCACACTACATAACAACGGGGCGAGCTAAACTCTCACCTCTCAAAACAATTTGAATTCTGACAAAGGGGTTAATTTTCGTCTTCCTGACAAAACACACCCACTTGATATTATTAAATAATGACCTGGTATTTGTTTGCACTCCCGCCTACAGGAGAATTCAAATGTTCAATACACTGAAATATGCTAAAATATTAGAAGAAGTCGGTTTCTCACGCGAACAAGCTGAAACATCGATCAAAATACTGGTAGAAATTATGGAAGACAAAATGGCCACAAAACAAGATCTAAAAGAATTAAAATCAGATCTGACAATTCGTCTGGGCTCAATGATCGCGGGAGCAATCGTGATCATGACTACGGTTCAAACCTGGTTAATGCACCACTAGTTTTATTTTTGAATTCACCAATACTTCTTCATTAACTCAGAAATCCACTTCGGTTGAAACACGGATCCGCGCGGAGCAAATTCAATCACCCAAGGCTTAATGTCGAGCACAGGCGAGCCGTCGATCGCATCTAGCCCTTCGAGATACAACTGCGTTCCATCTACCTTGAGGACTTTGCAGACCGTCGTCCCGATTTGATTCGGCCGGTTCTTTCCCCGCTGAGCAAAAATTCCAACCTTAGGCCACTCCGGATTGTTTCGAGGATGACGCGCATTCTTTTCAATTTTTCCCGGATCGACCTGATTCATGTGAAAGAGAATTTCCACGTGAGAAAAATCCACGAGCCCCATCAATGCTTCGCCTGAAAACTGAGTTGTATCGAGTTCAATATAAACAGTCTCGTGGTCCCATCGATCGTCTTCCGGTGTTTTACGGGTGGAGCAGACTGTACCGACTGGAGTGAGCTGAATCGTTTTCAGAGATTAATCCTTCAACCACTTTTCCATGAGCTGATGAGTTTCATCATCATTCCATTCGCGGCCGCCAGATTCAATCAATAGGATTTTTCTATCTTTGTTCACCATCACCGAAAGCGGGATGGCATGAACATCGAACATCTCTGCGAGTGCATTTCCTGGATCAGTAAAAATAGGAAAATGGATATTGAGGTTCTTCAAGATCGGCGGCACGGCCTGAGTTGGATTCTCATCCACATTGATCGCCAAAATTTCGAAGCCTTGTGGCGCGTATTTTTCACGCAGGGTGACCATCGACGGCATTTCTTCCATACAGGCTTCACACCAAGTCGCCCAAAAATTGATGAGCGTCACCTTTTTTGAAACATCGCTCAGGCTCTTCTTACTTCCATCCAAAGCGGTCATCTGAAGATCGGGGACTTCGCCGCCTTCAACCATTTCAATTGGCTGAGTACTGAGGTGAGCTTCCTTGGTAACCGAGGCTTTAATCGCCAACAGAGCGCCAACCACCAGCACTAAAATGATTGCGATCGGTAAAAATACCTTTTTCTTTGAGGCGATGGGCGTCGATTCTTCCATATTTGTTAATTGTAGCTTAAAATTAAGTGAGTGGAAGCGAAAAGCAAGTTCTCCAAATACGCATTTATGGCACCTATCGGCACCCGTTTACGGGCTCGTTCAGGACAGGCCATTCTGGAGTACATACTCCTCTTGGCGATCATCATGGGGATTTCAGGTGTCATGGTCTCGTCTGTCAGCTCAACCCGAGATAAAATGTGGAAAAAAGTGCTGTGTGAAGTCAGTGCTGCCTGCCCTGACTGTAAATCTACTCAGAGCGCAAAGTCTTCCTTCCCTAAGGCTGGCGTGAACTGCCGCAATTGATTTACCATCCCATCCGATAGTACATTTCCTCAAAGCGGTCGTATGGAAGAACAACAAAATCCGAATCGAAACCCGGCAACAAGCTTCCTTTGCGTGATTCCAATCCCAATGAAGCCGCTGCACTCGAAGTCACTCCGGCAAAAATTTCGGCCAAATTCATCTGCAAATGAAGTGCTGAAAAATTCATCATCAAGGGTAAATTCAGTGAATAACAAGATCCCGGATTGAAATCAGTGGCGATCGCCACCCGTCCACCCGCGTCCAAAATCTTTCTCGCTGGTGCATAGTTCTCTTTCAAATAAAACGCGGTCCCCGGCAAAAGAGTCGCCACTGTATTTCCAACAGCGAGCGCTGCGATTCCTTTATCTGAAACCTTAAGTAAATGATCGGCAGAATGCGCATGGAGTTTACACGCCAACTTAGTAGATTCTGTATTGCCCATCTCATCGGCATGGATCTTCAGATTAAGTCCAAGCTTCTTGGCCGTTCTCAGGATTCGTTCCGCTTCAGTCAAGGTGTAATAGCCTTCGTCCACAAATACATCACAAAACTCGGCCAGTTTTTTTTCGGCAACCATGGGTAAGGTGAGATGAAGAATATCATCGATATATCGAGAACGTTTTTGATCGCTTGGAATCGCATGTGCACCCAGATAGGTCGAAACAAAAGTCATTTGAGGAAGGGCTTTTCTCAGATGCTTGATCACGGTCAGACACTTAATTTCAGAATCATGACTCAGTCCATAACCGGATTTACACTCCATCGTGCGTACACCATAGCGATACGCAATGAGCGCTCGCTTCAATGCCAGCTCAAACAAAGTCTCAATCGACGCTTCCCTGGTCGCCTTCACCGTCGTGAGAATTCCACCACCCTCATTGGCAATTTCCTGATAGGTCGTGCCGCCGCAACGACGAGCAAATTCGGATGCTCGCGAACCCGCAAAGACGAGATGGGTGTGAGAATCGATGAGCCCCGGCATAATGGCTTGTTTGTTTTTCAGATTCGTCGTTTTAATTTTTTTATATTTAGTCGGAATGTCTGACGACTTACCTACCCAAAGAATTTTCTTCGAGTCGAAAACGATTGCTCCATCTTCGATCGCGGAAACGTCTGTTGCGGTGAGATGACGACCATCTTTCTGAGTGATGTTTTCTCCGGTATAAACATAAGACGCGTGAATGAATGCTTGTGTTGCCATAGTTTACCGTTGGTTTTCTATTTGATCATCGGCATTCTAGCGCCATATTCAGGAAGTTGTTTTTTAGCATTGTCGATCGCTTGTTCGTAGCCGGCGTCCGCATGACGAACAATTCCCATCCCCGGATCACTCGTGAGCACTCGATCGATGCGCTTTGCGGCTTCTTCTGTTCCATCGGCTACAATCACCATTCCGGCATGGATAGAATAACCCATTCCCACTCCGCCGCCATGATGCACACTCACCCAGGATGCTCCGTTTACCGCATTGATCATTGCATTCAGAATTGGCCAATCGGCAACGGCATCGGAACCATCCTTCATCGCTTCTGTCTCACGATTCGGTGAGGCAACCGACCCACAGTCCAAATGGTCTCGACCGATCACAATAGGCGCTTTTACCTTTCCAGTTTTAACCAGTTCATTAAATAGCAAGCCGGCTTTTACTCGCTCACCAAAACCAAGCCAACAAATTCGTGCCGGTAAGCCCTGAAATGCAATTCTTTTCGCGGCCACGTCTAACCAGCGGTGGAGTCCTTCATTTTCGGGAAATAATTTTTTAAGCTCACGATCGGTCACCGCGATGTCTTCCGGATCACCCGAGAGCGCAACCCAACGGAACGGTCCGCGCCCGTCGCAAAATTGAGGTCGAATGAAGAGTGGAACAAAACCCTGAAAATCGAAGGCGTTTTTTACGCCCGCCCGCACAGCCTGAGCGCGGATGTTATTCCCATAATCAAACACGATCGACCCACGTTTTTGAAACTCCAGCATGTGCTCCACATGCTTACCCATACTCGCGATCGCCAAGGTTTTATATTTCTCAGGATCTGATTTTCTCAAAGCGTACGCTTGCTCCAAGGGCATCCCATGAGGAATGTAACCATTCAACTCATCGTGTGCACTGGTCTGGTCCGTCACCATTTCTGGTTTAAAATTTCGTTTCAGAAGTTCGGCCAACACGTCGACCGCGTTTCCAATCACACCGATCGATGTATTCGCTTTCGCTTTTTTTGCCTTTTCTACGGCAGCAAGCGCTTCGTCCAAATTGTCATAGAGCTCGTCCAAATAGCGGGTCTCTATTCTTCTCTTCGCTCGGGACGGGTCAACTTCGATCGTCAGAGAAACGGCTCCAGCAATGGAAGCTGCCAATGGCTGGGCCCCACCCATTCCGCCGAGACCGGCAGTGAGGATGACCTTGCCACCAAGATCATTATTGAAATGCTGGCGTCCAGCTTCTGCAAATGTTTCGTAAGTTCCTTGGATGATCCCTTGAGTACCGATGTAGATCCATGAGCCCGCAGTCATCTGCCCGTACATCATGAGACCTTTTTTATCGAGTTCGTTGAAATGTTCCCAGGTCGCCCATTTCGGAACGAGCATGCTATTGGAAAGCAAAACGCGAGGAGCATCTTGGTGCGAACGGAAAACAGCAACTGGTTTACCACTTTGGATTAACAGAGTTTCGTCATTTTTAAGAGTTTTGAGAGTTTCCTGAATCGCGCGGTAAGACTCTTGATTGCGTGCTGCTTTACCGATGCCTCCGTAAACTACCAGTTCATCCGGATTTTCTGCAACGTCTGGGTGTAAATTATTACGAAGCATGCGGAGAGCTGCTTCTTGAATCCAACCGATACATTCACGCTTTTGTTGAGGCATGCCTCGATGCTATCATCGAGTGTCAGTCGGCTCAAGTTTCACTGAAAATTAATCTGGTGAATGCCGACGGCTTTAGAGCCCCAGAAATTGGTGGACGCGTAGGCTTGAGAGACTGGTTTGCCCGAAGTGTCTAGCAACTGGTAAGTGGAAACATGCTCATTGTAACGCAAATTGAAATTTACCTTACTCTTGTTCTTGAAGAGTCCGTTAGTCATGTAGGTCATGGTCACCAGATACTCGTTGCTCACATCGGCCACTTGGGTATGAATTTGAACTAGATTATAGACCGTTTTACCTTCAACGTGATTAATGATGGTGACCTGTCCATCCAAATCTTTAAAACTAAAGTAACGACGACATGCGTTCTCATCTTCGTAATAGACACTATTGATTATTTTTTCTTGATTCACAGTATAGCCGAGCTTGAAGATTTGTCCGGGATAGTAGTCAGCGGTAATATCGATGAGCTTCGTGGACTGAAGTTTCGAACGGGGATCGTTCATCATTTCGAACATTGAACAGTCCGCGAACGCCTTTGAAACGCCGGACATCGACAACAGGACCAGCATCAGTTTTAAGGCAAGACTCTTCATTTTTCGTATATTAGCGGGTGAAGTCAGACAAGTCAATGATTTTATTAAATATAATCTATTTAATAAAGGTGGGCGAAATTAACTCGTTTTTTTCTTCGCAATTCCTATCAAAAAGATCTCTTTACTCTCTTTTCGGGTGCTTTTAGGACGCAGAACCTCTACCTTCGTAAAACGCTCTTCCATCTGTTTTTTCAGCGAAGTAAACTCATCCGAGTGGAAAAACTTACAAACGAAGTTTCCATTCAGGCGCAAAAAACGGTCCGCGACATTCAACGCAAGTTCACATAGCTCCATCGAACGAGCTTGATCAGCAAATCGGATCCCCGTCGTTTTCGGAGCCATATCCGAAAAGACTCCGTCGAACACGGGTTCAAAGCCGTGATCGATAAAGATCTGGTCGAGATTAACGTCCCGAAGATCCGCATGAATAAACACCGCGTTCGGAAGCGTGAGCGCAACACGGATCAGATCTACCCCCAAAACTCTGCCCTTTTCCCCTACCTTTTGCGAAAGATATTGGGACCACGAACCAGGTGCCGCTCCCAAATCAAGAACCTTCATTCCGGGCTTAATGATCCGAAACTTTTGGTCGATTTCTTCCAATTTATAAATGGAACGCGCAGCAAAGTTATCTTCCTTTGCCTTGTGATAGTAGTGATCTTTTTTGTTGTATGCCATGGAGGTCGTGCCTAGGCAGGCATTACATTACGGTCACTTTTCGGAGTAAGTCTAGATCCTCAAGTGCCTTACCGGAACCGCGAACCACGCAGGTGAGCGGGTCTTCAGCAACGGTCACTGGCAAACCAGTTTTTTCTTTGATCAAGATGTCGAGATTCGCGAGCAAAGCACCGCCACCTGCCAACACGATTCCGTTATCCACGATATCGGCAGCGAGTTCAGGAGGCGTGCGTTCGAGCGCAACTTTGATTGCATCGACCACCGCAGAAACTGGCTCAGCCAAGGCATCGCGGATTTCTTCAGAATTCAACTCGATCGTCTTCGGCGCACCGCTAATAAGATCGCGACCTTTCACTTCATAAGTTTTTTCTTCTTCGAAGGGATATGCGCAACCAATTGCAAGTTTAATCTGTTCCGCAGTTCGTTCACCGATGAGCAATGAATATTTACGTTTGATATAGTTCACAATCGCATCGTCGAACTTATCGCCCGCAACACGTACTGATTTTGAATACACAATCCCACCCAAAGAAATCACGGCCACTTCGGTAGTACCACCACCGATGTCGACGATCATGTTTCCACTTGGCTCACGAATCGGAAGTCCTGCACCGATCGCGGCAGCCATCGGTTCTTCAATCAAATACACTTCCCGAGCACCAGCAGATTGGGCCGATTCTTTTACTGCTCGCTTCTCCACTTGAGTAATGCCGTAAGGGATACAAATCATGATCCGCGGACGGATGTAGCCACGGCCTTCGCTGGCCTTAGAAATGAAATATTTTAACATCGCCTGGGTCACTTCGAAGTCGGCGATCACGCCATCTTTCAGCGGGCGAATTGCTTGGATCGAACCCGGAGTTCTTCCCAGCATTTCTTTTGCCTCTTTGCCGACGGCTAATACCCGGGTTTGCCCGCGAGCATTTCTATGAATGGCTACGACGGACGGCTCATTCATGATGAGTCCTCGGCCTTTGGAAAACACGAGTGTGTTTGCCGTACCGAGATCAATTGCCAAATCATTTGTAAAAAAATCGAGTATTTTTTGAATCATAATTTACCTACTGTCATCCTTGACGCTGTTACCATTTTCACTTTTACCACTTGTAATGCCGAATGTGCTCGCCCCGTTCGGCGATCTCACTCATGGATTTAATTCCCATTTCCAAATGCAAATCCGTAAAATCTTTAAACACCGAATTCGCCGATCGCTTGGTTTTGATTCCGCCACGTTTCAGCGGCAAATCAGAAACCAGCAATAATGCCCCAATCGGAACCTTGCTCGCAAATCCGACCACAAACAAAGTTGCAGTTTCCATGTCGATCGCCAATGCGCGCTCATGGTAAAGATCTGCTTTAAATTTGTCGTTGAATTCCCAGAAACGATAGTCGGTGGTGTGAACCACCCCTGTTCGATAATCGAGTCCTTTTTCCACTAAAATATCGGAAACAAATTTTTGAACCTTGAAGGTCGGCAGCGCCGGACACTGACGAGGTAAAAAATTATGCGACACACCTTCATCTCGAATTGCCGCTGTGGGAATAATGAAGTCTCCCTTTTTCAAAGAACGGTGAAGTCCTCCACACATTCCCAAAAACAATACCGCTGTGGGATTCAATACCGCTAAACATTCGATGATGAGTGCCGCGGTCGGAGATCCGATTGAAAAATTGATGATCGTCACTCCATCTCTGGCAGAGTGTACGGCGCTCATTGCAGAGCCACGGGTAATTTGTCCGCCGGTGATTACGGCGAAACGATCAATGTAGTATTGAAAATTAGTGAGAATAATTTGTTTTTGAAACTGCTTGAGAGAACTTCCGGTATAGCGCTCCAAGATATCGCTAGCGATTTTTTGTTTTCGCTTATTCGTATAAATCTTGTTAGTGTTCTCAATAAGATAAGGGTTTTTTTCCACTAACTAAGAGTAAGCGAAAAGATTCATGAATTCAACGATTAGTCCTGACTTTGGCACTAGCCATCATATTCCGATCCTGCTCGAACCCATCGCCGATTTTTTGATCGCTGGACTCCGCTCCTTACCGTCAGAATCTCCACCAGGAATCATTATCGATTGCACTCTTGGTGGTGGTGGTCACACGGCGCGCATTTTGGAAAAAATGAATGAAGACCCGTCATTGCTGAAGCACTGCGTTCTAGGCATCGACCAAGATCCGCAAGCAATCGCCAGAAATCTGATTAAATTTGAAAAGGAAATCCAGTCTAAAAATCTTGAGGTCGTCCACAGCTCCTTTAGTGAAGCGATCCAGCACCTGAAGGGTCGTCCGATCTATGGATTACTCGCCGATCTCGGGATTTCGAGTGATCAGATCGACTCAGAAACCCGTGGCTTCAGTTTTCGCTTTCCCGCTCCTCTCGACATGAGAATGAACATCCACTCAGGTACCCCTCTTCGAGAGCGATTGCTTACGGCGAGTGAAACCGAGATTTCCGATTGGATCTGGAAGTACGGAGAAGATCGATTTTCGAGAAAAATTGCCCGAAAAATCGTGGAAATGCGTACCCAAAATCGATTACCAGAAACAACGTCCGCTCTAGCTGAAGCCATCGCCTCGGTATTTCCTCCGCCAATGCGCCACAAACGTATGCATCCGGCTACCCAAAGCTTTCAGGCCTTTCGAATCATGGTGAATGAAGAATTGAAGGAACTAGAAACCCTCATTGAAAAAGTTTTTCCCGCCGTCCATACTGGTGGACACCTCGCCATCCTGTCCTTTCATTCACTGGAAGACCGCCTCGTTAAAACAGAGTTTCATGATCGTGATCGTTACGAGTTGCCGTCAAGAAAAGCGATTCAAGCCGATGACCAAGAAGTAGAAAAAAACTCGAGAGCAAGAAGCGCGAAACTTCGTCTCGCCATCAAAAAAACCTAGTGTCAATCTTTTGACTTTTTCACTTCTTCGCTGTTTTCTTTTTTCACAAGCCGCATTACAATTTTCATTACATGAAGCGTTTTTTTCCGGTGTGGGTTTTTCCCATACTCGTCGCATTTGCTTTTTTAACTGTTTGGCTTCGACTCACCGTCGTCAAGACCACCTACGAACTCAATCAAACCAGTAAGATGCTCCACAATTTGAAACTCGAAAACGAACAAATGGAATTGAAGGTTGCTCAACTTCGATCTCCTCGCCGCTTAGAAGCCCTGGCAAAACAAAAATTTAAATTGAACCCACCGAGCCCCGATCGCATCATTCCGATGAAGGAAGGCACTCTGTGAATTCTTTCTACCAAACGCCGTCGATTCGCATTCGTCTGTCGATGGTCATTGGTCTCTTTGCGACGATTTCGGTCGGCATGTTGGGTCGCTCCACTTATATTCAGATTTGGGGAGATCCCAAGCTTGAAAATTTAGCTCGTAAGCAATTTCAATCTCGCGTGATGATGAATCCAAGACGCGGACTCATCATGGATCGCACCGGAGAACCACTCGCGATCAATCTGGAAACCTCCAGTTTAGCTGGAAGTCCTGCGAAGATTTTGAAATCTCGCTCATCTCTTCATTTACTCGCGCGCACTCTGGGAGTTTCACCCCAAGCCCTTCATAAACGTTTGGATCCTAAAAAATCGTTCGCCTGGTTTGAACGGCATGTATCGGATGATCGAATGGAACGCTTCAGAAAATCCGGTATCATCCTTCCGAGCGGTGAAATGCCGGAAGGGCTTTGGTTAGTGAAAGAGATGAAGCGTGTTTATCCCCATGGCGAACTCGCCAGCTCTCTTCTCGGTGGAGTGAATGTTGATACCGACGGTCTCGAAGGGGTCGAGCTTTGGAAAAATACCATTTTGCGTGGAAAAAGTGCCTCTTATAATGCCTACAAAGATGCGCTCGGACGCCCTGCTCTGATTCAAGCCTCTGAACAAAACAAGATCAAAGACGGTGAAAATGTTGAATTGAGCATTGATGCTTCACTGCAATTCTCTGCCGAAGAAGCCCTTCAGGATTCGATGGCAAAAACGAAAGCACAAAGCGGACTCGTCGTTGCTATGGATTCGAACACCGGTGAGATTCTTGCTCTTGCACAGGCAACAGCGGGAAATAGCGGTGTGAAAAAAGTAATGGCAGTGACCGACGGTTACGAACCAGGCTCGACGATGAAACCTCTGTTACTCGCGTCCGCAATTAATAAGGGCGTCGTGAAGTCTACTGACTCACTTTTTGGTCATTACGGAAAATTCAAACTTCAGGGGCGCACGATCAGTGAAGCCGAAGCTAAAGAAAAATACGGATTCATCTCTCTTAAAAAAATGGTCGAAGTTTCGAGTAATATCGTCGCAGCCGAACTCGCACTCAAATTCGGTGCCGATCGTTTTCTGACTAGCCTGAAAGAACTCGGCTTCGGTGCAAAAACGGGCACACAACTTCCGGGCGAAATCGCAGGATGGGTTCCGTCTCCCACTCAGGCAAAAAGCATTCGCCCCCTGACCTTGGCTACCATGGGATTTGGTCAAAGTATTTTAGTCACTCCGATGCAAATGCTCCGAGGTTACGCTGCACTTTCAAATGGTGGCTACTTAGTCGAGCCGACTCTACTCAAACGTAAGGACGACGAAGTGATCAAAAAAGTACAGGTCTTCAAAAAAGAAACGGTGAAGGATACCATCGAAGCGATGTTACTGGTCACCGAAGGCGACAAGGGAACCGGACACAAGGCTCACCTCGAGGGTTATCGAGTGGCTGGAAAAACCGGAACCGCACAAGCCGTCGATCCAAGAACAAAACGATATTCCACAAGTCGTCACTTCGCCTCTTTCATCGGTTTTCCTGTTGGAGTAAAACAACCAATCACTATTCTTTGCCTCTTTGATAATCCGAAGGGTGTGTACTACGGAGGCGAGACCGCAGCTCCGCTCTTCGCTCAGGTGCTCAAGAGTGCGACCAATCGCTTTTCAATTCCATCGACAGAAAAGATGGAAGTTCCGACTCAGTTGACGGTAGAAAAACCACTGAAACAGCAAGTGGAGATGACTCAATCGAGCGCTGCACCAGCAACAAGTTCTCAATCGATTGAAAGCATCAAAGAAGTGAATCTGGATCATCCAGTGATGCCTTCCGTGATCGGACTTACCCCCCAAGAAGCGATTCATGCACTCAAGCCTTTTTCACCGGCGATCCTCGTTCATGGTTTTGGAGTGATTCGTAAACAAACCCCGGAAACAGGCACCATGCTCACCCCTGGAGTTAAAGTCAGTCTTTATCTGGAAGAATAACTCCCCATGATTCACCCTTCAATTCATGTCACCGCAAACTCAAAAGAAGTTCGTCCTGGATCCATTTTTTTTGCATTGAAGGGCGCTCGTTTCGACGGACATCAATTCATCGGAGACGCTTTCCAAGCGGGCGCGTCTCAAGTATTTACTGAACACGATGTCGGAGATTCGCGGGTGACCGTGCTCGGATCCAACACTCGAAAAAAGTTAGGGGAGATGGCGAGCGAAATGTACGGCCACCCAACCCATCAATTGAAAATGGTCGGAGTCACCGGTACCAGCGGAAAAACAACCACCAGCTATTTAATTCAACATATTTTAAACTCTGAGTTTCGATGTGCACGACTCGGCACCAATGGTGCAGAGTTTGAGGGACTCACCTGGGACACGATCAACACTACTCCGGATGCACTCACGCTTCAAAAGTGGTTTCGCGAAGTTTTAGACAGGGGAGCGACCCACGTGGTGATGGAAGCCTCGTCACACGCGCTCGATCAAGATCGTGTTTGGGGGATTGCCTGGGACTCGGCAGTTTTTTTAAATCTGAGCCCTGAACACATGGATTATCATCCAACTCTCGATGCCTATTTCGACGCCAAAGCCTTGTTGTTCACGAGCCATTTCGATTATTCGAAATCGATGGGAAAGAATCCGATTGGATTCACCAATACTTCGGTGAGCTACGGCAAGAAATTGTTAGAAAAAAACACTCATCTTCGTCACTATTCGACAAAAGAAGACGTAAATAACTTGGTCAATACGGCCACAGGAATTGCGGCCGATGTCCGGGTTGGTCACCAATGGACACGAATGGATTGTCCGCTGTTTGGGGATTTTCAGATCGAGAATATTTTAGCGGCTCTGAACGTTGGAGCAGCTCTGGGAATAAAAGATCCCTCCGCCTGTCTTCACCACTTTCCCGGAGTGCCGGGACGAATGGAATTCATTTCAAATGATCGAGAGATTTTCATATTCGTAGACTACGCCCATAAGCCAGAAGCGCTTGAGAAAGTATTACTCGCGATTCAGGGAAAGCGAATCATCACAGTATTTGGCTGCGGAGGAGATCGGGATCGCACGAAACGTCCGGTGATGGGTGAAATTGCCACTCGACTATCTTCGTACACGATCATTACCAGCGACAACCCTCGAAGTGAAAATCCGTCCGACATTATCCATGAAGTCGAGGCCGGGGTGATCAAGGCCGGCAGAAAAAACTACGAAGTGATTCCCGATCGTGAAGATGCGATTCAAACCGCCATTGCTCAGGCCCAGAAGGGCGACATTGTGCTCATCGCCGGTAAAGGCCACGAAGACTATCAAATCGTCTCTGACGGCAAAGGTGGCACCATCAAGAACCACTTTGACGACCGCGAAATCGCCCGCAAATCCCTCAAATCCTAAATTAATTAAACAATTTTAATTTAAATATACAAGCTCCTGTATTTTTGCTAAAGTCCATCAACAATGATCGCACTAGCAGCACTCCTCATTTCAAACCTGGCGTTCGCTCAAATTCCGGAAAGCCCCATTCCGCCCGAGTCCATCATCGAAAGTATCAGTAAGGACCTCGTTGTCCATACATCGATCCCAGGGATGTACGATCGTAATCAATACGATGTGAACATTCAGGACGATGGAAAAGTCGTTGGATTCACTGTTCGTAATGAGGGCACCAATAGAATCATTCCTAAAAAAGCGGGAATTGGCGAAGGCCCAGAACGAGATTTCGCCTTCGATATGCCGGATCGTGCTCGCCAAGATCTTTTACTCAGAGTGACGGATGTTCCCTCGGATAAATTGAGCGAAATGATGGAAAGCTACTTCATGATCTTTCCGCGCTTGGTCGTTCCGGCAATTCAGGTAAAAGAAAACAAAATTACGATCACTCTCCCCAACCGTGAAGAAATTATTTTAGATGCGACCTCTAAAGAAATCATCGACGGCGTTTTCAAAGAAGGCTCACCGATCGACCTTGGACCGGATCGCTTCAAGAGAAAATTTGCCGACCTCACCTATACCGGTAAAGGATTGGTGTTGAGAGCCGATTTGCGTGGCGAAGATCCCCGTCTCGGCGTCCGCAATGCAATCGCTTTTTATCAAGGCAAGAAATGCAAGATTCCCGTTTCTCAACTCTGGGATCAAAGTGACGACGTTCACTTTAAATTTCCCACAGATCTTGAATTTCAGGAGTTCATTAAAAAGGCCTGTAAATTCGATCTAATTTTTTAACTCATCCTTGCTGATTGAGATCAACAACTCGAACACAATGGGCCTTCAAGGCCTGGATCACTTCTTCACTGTGTTCAGGACCGCGAGTCTCGAGTAGTAATTCTACTTCCGTTTCGTCCAAACGTAGCTTCGTATCGTTGCGATCATGCATGGCCTGTAACACGTTTGCCTTGAGTGACCCGATCAGTGCCGTCAACTTGGAAAGTGAACCAGGCCGATCTGAAATTTGAACTTTGAGATGAACCCGACGCCCCAACTTGGTCAGTCCTCGTTCAATAATTCTGGAGACCAAATTCACATCGATATTTCCGCCGGTCACCACCAGAACCACTTTTTTACCTTTGAATTGTTTTTGATAACGATCCAAAGCTCCGAGTACGATCGCGCCGCTCCCTTCGACTACCAATTTCGCTTTTTCCATGAAGCGGAGAACGTTCATCGCAATTTCATCTTCGTTGGATTCGAAGGAAAGATCGACCATTGGGTTTAAAATTGAAAATATATCAGGGTCGGCTTTCTTGACTGCAATTCCATCCGCAAAGGATCCTTTGAATTCAGAATCAGTAACTGCATGCGCGTGAAGAGATTTCACCATCGGAGCTGCATTTTGTGCCTGGCATCCAACAATTTTAATTCCTGGCTTGAGCGCCTTCATCGCTGTACCGAGGCCAGCGAGCAGTCCTCCGCCACCAATGGACGAAACCACAAAATCCACATCCGGACATTGTGCTAAAATTTCGAGTCCGACAGTGCCTTGCCCGGCGATCACTAAAGGATCATGATACGCGTGCACGTAGGTACGACCGGTTTCCTTGGTGATTCTCTGCGCCGCTAAAAAACTTTCGTCGTAATTTTCGCCTTCAAGATGCACTTCCGCACCGAGCATCTGGGTATTGTGCACCTTCATGAGTGGAGCCGTTTCCGGCATCACGATCAACGCGGTTGTTCCAAACTGCCGAGCTCCCCAAGCCACACCCTGTGCATGATTGCCCGCACTCGCAGCAATCACGCCCTTCTTTTTTTCCTCAGGGGTGAGTTGTGAAATTTTATAAGAGGCACCACGAATCTTAAATGATCCTACGGGTTGGGCAGTCTCTAACTTTAAAAACACATCGCATTCATAATATTGAGATAACCACTCGTTTCGAATGAGCGGAGTCGGCGCCAAAATCTTTTCCAAGACGGCCTGAGCTTTTTGAATGTCCTTTAGAGTAACCGTTTCCATGTAGGATTATTTTTGCACAGCTACGGTCTCAATACCAGGGTCTTTCCAATAATAGAGTTTTGCTTCGCGTGGCTGATCCGGACTAGGACTCCTGATCCAAGCAAAACACCTCTTCGTAAACGGCTCTCTGCACTCTGGATCTTTAAAGGCCGGCGACCAGGTTCCTGTATTCAAAACCTCGGTTAAATCTACATACGTGTGCATTTCGCGATGCGTGTGTCCAAAAACGACTCGTTCCGTTTTAGTGATCTGCGCAATCAAAGGTGCCTGCTTCAACGCTTCTTCGGTTGAATTGATCACTTCACTTTTAATTCCCTTGGAATAGAAAAATAAGAGTGGCGCCATCAAGGCGAAGAAAATCCAAAACCAGAGCCAGGAAATCGGAGCCCAGGCGCGAATGAGCAAGTACAGTTCGAAGCTGATAAAGAAAAGCACGCCCAAAAGAAATAATCGATCGAGCCAAAGCTCTCGTGCAATCTTAATTGGATTAAAAATTGCCGCATGAGTGTGTAGCTCTCGGAGAGTTCGCACCACCTGCGGAGTGGAATTTGATTTGCGAGCGATCTCTTCCACCCTCTGTTCTGTAAACAAGGGATCTCGCATCGCCGGCAGCAAGCCATCCTCCAATGCGATCACAAATGATACGGAGGCTGTCCACAGCCAAGAGATGGGTAACCAGGGGTGAACTCGAAGGGAGTACTTATAAAAAAACTGAAAATATTCGGGGAGGGTCATTAAAAATGAAGTGTCGGCATGCGGATTGAATAAGCCCATCCCATTCACCATGTAGCGACTCGTAATATCCCCAAAAGGCAATCGCACTTGAATCCGCTTTCCCTTTTTGATCATGGGATGAATCGGATTCGATGCCACACAATAGTCATCGTATTGATTTCCATGTTCAATCGCGGTGTCGCCATTCGAAACATAAAACCATTCGCAGAAACGAACTCTCGTTTCTTCCTCAGGCGAAAGCTTCAAAAAATGAATCAGTTCTTTTTGGACCAAGGGCCAATGAAGTTCAATGTCGTGGTTGCCGATCACGAACACCACCGAATTGCCTTGTTGAATGAATTCACGCACGGTATTGATCCAAACACTATGGTCGGTCAAAATCGTCTGCATTTTAAAGCGCGACTTTTCTTCTTCCGGAAAAAGCCCGCGTTTGCGCTCTAGCCAGGAAATGTGAAAGCGAGTGTGGAGCGGCAATTTCATCACTGAATCGAAATCGAAGATGTCACCATTTAAAACGAGTTCAATCCGAGACTCAGGATCTTCCTGTCGAACTTCTTCTTGAACGTAGTGAATGAATCGCTTGAAACTCTGATCAATAAAAAACTTAGGGCGTTTGTAACGCTTCCATAAGGACTTACCCGGCTGACCGAGTTCAGCGTCCGTCAGGTGTAAATCGCTCATGATAATGGTCTGAAGTTTCACTGCGCCACAGCCCAAACATGTGAACAGCTCGAAGTTGCTCCAGGGATGATGATCGCATTATTGCCGCCGCAGGTGTTCATCGTAAAGTACATATATTTTCCAGTCGCTGTTACGATAACATTTCCTGCCATATCGTTACCACCCTGATGTGGAGATATCTGCAAAATAGTATGGAGCACTGGATCGTGTACATACAATTTACTCTCAGTGATCTCATGACCTGGTCTCATCAGGCCCGACGCGAAGAAGAGCGTGGAGTTATCGGGACTCGACCAAATCTTGGTGTGACCATCAACACCGTAAGCGACGTTCACAGAGCCAAAGCTCTGAAAGGCAGTCGTGCCAAATCCATTTCCATTAGGCTTCGTTGCACTGACTCCACAAATACTCGTGCCAGGAATATAGTATCCAGTATTGAATGCAATTCCCGACGCACGGACAAAATTCTTGCCGCCATATAAAGTACAAACCCTCATATATTGGACTGCGGACCGATCGTGAGTTTGATAGTAAGCAGCTGTCTGAGTACCTCCGGAATCGATCTTCTGATAACTCACTCCACCACCCGCACCGACCGCTGTTCCGATCGCACCCAGTAATGGAAATGGCATCTTTGCATATTGGACGGGAGCCGCCGCCACCGCTTCTGGAGTCCGCAAGCTGCTGAATAAACTTCTCATCGGCGCGATGATCTGCTCAAAATAACTTTTTGGTTCATTCTTCACAAACTCAGTGCCCTGAAGCCAAACCATAGAGTTATTTTGAAGGGCATTTTGAAAATCACGATCCGACGGCATGGGTGGCAAACTAGTCAACGCATCCGCGGATTGGACCACGGATCCTGCATATCGGAACGCTCGGTAAGTTGCTGTATTGTCGCTAGCGATAAAGAAAACTGATCCGCCTGCCGTATAAGCAAAAGTCACCGCATCATCGACGACGCCTCCGCCCGTATTACTAAGTGCATTTGCAGCGGTGATTTGGGCTACGTTGGCCGGTGTATCGGAATAGAGTCTCGTGTAAGTCGGAGTCATCCCCATAGGATCCGCCAAAGCGGCAACATCATCGACGGCGATAAAATAAATCGTATTGTCGAGGACCGTCTGAATCCCCGGAGCGTCACAACCGGTCGAGCAGGTATGGCTCACCGGAGTCGTCACTAAACTTCCGGTATATTTATAAAGGTTCCAATTATTACTGGCATCCACCGCGATAAAATACATGGCATTTCCTACGGGGGTCAGACTAGAAATTTGATCATCCACTCCATTACCAGCAGTGTTTGAAATCGCATTTTGAGGAAGAATTGGATTGGCGCTGTTTGGATCACTCACAAACAACTTGCTGTTTCCATTCGTGTCCGTATTCGTGAAATAAGTAAATCCATTTCCGCCGAGGACATAGTTCCCAATCACATCTGGAGCAGCACCGTTAATATTCGCGATCGGGGTAGTGACTGGCGCATTCGTGGAGTTTGAAACCTTATACAATTTTCTAAAGCCGCCCGCGTTCAAAGCGGTAAAATAAAGCGTGTTGTTCGCGGCAAAGAAATCACGAGGGTCATCGTTCGTCGTATCGCTACCTGAAGTTTTAGATAAGAGGACCGGTCCATCCGAATCTGGAACATACCGGTAAACTTTCATGATCGGTGAAAGATTTGCATCGACTCCGCTATTTGCCGCAAAGTAGAGGATTCCATTTACGTCGGTCAGATAAATAGGGGCATCGTCTCCATATTGATTGATCGTAAATGCAACCTGGGTAACGCCAGAGTTTGAATCGTTCGTATAATATTTGGTGAGTCCGTTACTATCAGTGCCGAGGAATAAGGTTTTCGTTCCGATCGTCCCGATGTAGGCATTTTCAAGAGCGCAGGTCGCACCGCAAAGGTTCGTATCCGCTACTACCGACAATGGTGTCCCGCTCAAAATGTAGTTGATTCGCTGATTGCTGCTATTCATGGCCGAGAAGTTCAGCGTGCCACCATTCACGACGATGTCGCTCACTTGATCGTTGGAGCCGATGATATTGGACACTTGAGTGATCGAACTTGCACCGATGACATAACTGTAAAGATTGTTGTCCGACGTATTCTTGCTTCCGGCAAAGTAATAAGTATTGCCCTTGAGCACCGCCGTCGGTAACGACTCACGAATGTCAGTCCCAATCGCCAATGCGGCTCCGGCAACTACCGCTCCACCTGGAGTATAGGAATAAGAGTTATAAGTATTCGTCCCGCTGCCATCATCGACTGCAAATTGGAGCGCCCCGTTCGCCACACCTAAAATGAAGGGAGCTTTATTGGAAGTGCCGGAGTCGGGAACAGAAACATTTGAAATTTGATTGGCGACTCCTGGAACGGTGGTGTCGTAAGCATAAATTTCAGTTTGAGTTCCATTGTAAGCTGCAAAATAAATTTTGGTTCCGATGGCAACCGGCATGAACAAACCCGGATAGGAATCGTCGCCCAATTGAACCAATGCCCCCACTTTGGTAGTCGGAACTTGCGCCGGCGCCAGAAACTTCCCTTTGAGTGTAGTGTTGATCTCCACGAATGGTTGAGTCACCATGCCACCGACTACCGGATCAAACATATAAAATTTGATTCTTCCAAATGGATCAAAAGCGGTAAAAAATAATTTCCCTCCAACGTACTTCGGAGGATTATACCAGGTCACATCAGGGCCACCTGGATTGGTATTTGAAATCTGCTGAACATTCACACCATCACTGGTCGAAAAAAGCTTTGCGCCGGTTCCGGTGGCCGCAAAAAAATAAACGGTACTACCGGAAAGACTCGGAATCATCACGGAACCGAAGGACTGTTGATTTACATTTTTGTTGATCGCGGAAATTTTGATGTACTTGCCATTCGAAGGACTCACTACCGTCTGGTCCAGAGCTACTCCTCGAATCAAGGTGCACGCAGAAAGAGCGGTGATTGAAAATGCGAGCGCAAAAAATTGTGAAAACAGCCCCCTGAACATAGGTCCCCCTAACAGTCTAATTTTATTAAAATAAACCATTTTGGTCAAGTATTATTACCTCATCTTAACCGAGCGTTAAGCAATTGATATTTTTAAGCATTTGGGTTAGAACCCAGCCATGAGCAAAACCAATAAAAAAGTAATCGAATGTTTAAGCGAAATATTTCAAGCAGAGATGGCCGGCATCGTTCGCTACCTGCACTACTCCTTTATGATCATGGGCCACAATCGAATTCCGATTCAAAAATGGTTTCGTGATCAAGCGTCTGAATCCACCGCTCACACGATCGCGGTTGGAGAACTCATCACTGCTTATGGCGGACATCCCCCTATTATTTCCGCAAAAATGGAAGAAACCAATAAGCACGGTGTGGATCAAATTTTAAAAGAAAGTTTGAAATTTGAAGAAGAAACTCTCGATCTTTACAAAGCACTCGTAAAGGTTGCTGTCGATGCAGAAGACATCGCGCTCGAAGAATTCGCTCGCGGACAAGTGATGGCTGAAACCAACCACATCTTCGAAGTGAAGAAGATGTTGATTAAACCCTAATCTCGGTTCAGCTAAATTCGTTTCATCCCCTGTAGCATTATCAATTTTAACATTAATTTCAATTAGTTAATTAACGTTAACTTACTTGACTGTCTTGCTCCACTATGGTTTAATTAAAGAATGGGGCAGTTGGGGAAATTATCATTATTGATTACGGTTTTTGCGGCGGCAGCGACCACCGGATGCACAATCATCCGTCCGGTTGATCTCTCCTCTGATCTGGTGGCTACCGCAGGAAATGCCACCGTCGTTTTTAGCGCTTCGAAAAACACATCACTCAGCAGCCTTTGTCCCTGAAGTACAATAGCGAAATTAATCCCCATTCTTTTCGGATTTTTCGATAGGAAAGCTTTCGAAAACTTTTCACTCCTGCGTGCCCGGTTAAGACTCTTTGAAAGACTCGGGCAATCCAGTAGTCTAGCTCCCTCAACTGCGCCCGATCCGTCACCGAGGAAAAAATTAGCCCAGAATAACTTTGAGCGAAGGGATTACTCGGCTTAAATACCTCATTGATCGTCTTGGCCAGCAAACGCCCTCTTGTGTCCAAATCTTGCTTGTTAAAAACACGGTTTGTTTTGAAAATACGTTCTTTGAGATCGTGGCGAAGTCGTCTACACTTCTTGTCGCTGAGTCCAACAGACGAATCAAAACGAAGACTCCACCCGAGAAAACTGATCCTTGAAATGCCTTTAGCTTCCGGCCATTCATCCGATTTTTTCCCCGCCCCATTAAAAAAATAATTTTGGGCTTTTTCGGGACGCACACAAAGCTCTAGCTTCTTTAGTTCCGCATCTATGCATCGATTCGCCTCTAGTAGCGGCACCTTCTTTTCCGAAAAAACAATGAAGTCGTCGCTATACCTTAGGTAGAGAATTTCCCCGATCTTTCCCAAGGCGGAATCAAAATCCCCAAGATAGAAATTAAAAAGAAAAACGGAAATAGGCGATCCCGTGGGAGCTCCCACAAATTGGGTGAATAGGCCGCCCTTAAAATCAATGACTTCAGGACGAATCACTTGTTGAAGAAGGGAAAAACATGGGTCCTGAGTAATATCGTCGATTTGGTAGCGTTGAAACAGTTCATTCAACAAACTCCAAACTCGGGAGTGAGCATGAACCGGAATCGAATCCGTGTAGGATTGGATATCCATTTTTAAAACAAATACACCACGTTCACTCGGAAGCTTTCGCTTCAAACGATGTTGTTTCAAATACCCTGATAAGCGATCAATCGCCGCACGAGTGGAAAGGCCTTTTCGATAGGAGTAGAGACTGGATGGATAAAATGGCTCCGCGAGTTCACTCAATATCTGAGAAACTACTGAGTGCACGATCAGATCCGTAAGAGAAAAAGAAAACAGAATTCGTTCCTTATCGTCGACTTTTACCCGCTTTAATGTTCCTGGTGAAAGCCGGTAACGACCAAGCTGAACGTCTGCAGCCAGAATTTTGCAAAGAGCGTAGCGATCCCGATAAAATTGGACCAGTGAGACCTCGTCCTGCTGTAATTCGTGAACTCGACCCGTTCTCGAGTATTTTTTATAGATTTTCTCGAGCGCAGACAAATACCGACGTTCGTCCTTGAGTAAATTTCGTAAAAAAAGTGGGTCCTTCATTTTGCCGGACATCCGCCCTCGTCACAGTCTGAGGCGTCGACTTCTTGATCTAATTCCTCCATCGGTCTTAGCTGACGGAGGTCGATCGATTTCAATGTAGAAGTGATGTTTTGATATTCTTGCGCCGTCATTGGTTCGATCGGTGCTTGAAGAAAGCCGTGCCCCGAATGAGCCAAAAAACTCAAGGTCTTGATCTGTCCGAGATTTTGCGCTAACCAAGTTTGAATCGCGGGGATCTCATTTTTTTTATAATACACGGTTACCGAAACCGATTGGTCCGACCAATGCTTCTGGGCGAGCAAAACCGTATTCAGCTGTTCAATGAGGCCAAAGCCCGGTCCCATGACCGGTGTTTGAGCGGGACTCTGCACAAAAAAAGATACGATAGAGGTGTCTGGATCAATCGTTTGATCCATGCGCATCGCCGGTTCAATCGGATGGCCTGCTCGTTTTAGGATTTCCAGCATCGGCGCATTGGAAGCAAAGCGAACTCTTCGAATATAGTAAGGCGCGTAGGCCGGATGAATTCCAGCTGAACAATCATTCACGAGGCTCAAAGTCCCACTCGGCTTTACCAAAGTGGTTCGAATGCTTTCCGCGATGTTCAGTTCTTTTGAATAACTAAGATTCTCATTTTGGATTTCCGCGTAGACCCGATCTAAAATTTCCGGTTTGAAAAGCTCACTCTCCAAACAGCCGGTAATACTGGTGCCCACTCTTCGATTCTTACGAATGATTTCTTGAGAGATGGGAATGTGATATTTTTCGCAAGTCACTCGCTTGCCCCAGCGATGCATCAGTCTTGCCGCTTCCACGAATTCGGCCTCATCTTTCAAATGTGGAAGGATAATTTCTTGAAGGTTGCAGGGTTCACCATGGCAAAGGGTTGCTTCGGCACAAGGATTTACTCCGATCGCGTCGTCGGCCTTTTCTTCTCCCATTCGGCCGAATTTCTGCATGTTGTGCCGATTCACCAAGCCGAACGGTTCCCCATTCAGGTATGTTTCCCAATAGAGAGGATTCAGATCACTGTACTCGTTGGCCACCACCGATAGATTTGCCATCGCTCGCTCCGAAGGAATGGGATGAAGATCCCAACGTTTAGCCTTGAGATAGTCGGCGTCGTTCACGTCTCCCAGAATCAGAATCGCCGAACGACGGACATTTCCAGACACCACCATTTCGCCGATGCAACAGAGAATGTCCATGACATCGAGTGGTCTAGCGTTCGAACCCATTCTTTGCTCGAGGATTTTTGAGATTTTTTCAACACTTCGGATGAGTGGTGCGGGACCGGAGGCATAGCCCCCGAATCCGTGAATCGGTTGGCCGCGAGGGCGAATTTTTTTGGTGCTGTAACTGAAACCCTTTCCGGTTTCAAAATAACTCTCGAGCACTCGTGAGATCAATTCACACCAACCTTCGCGAGAGTCGGCAACAATCAAATCTGCATTTTCGGATTGATGTTCGATGATGCCAGTCTTTTTGATCTTCGGAAGTTTCGAAACGAATTGCGATTCAATTGAAAATCCAACACCGCCGCCCAACATCAGGAGGTCTTGGGCGTGAATCAGATTTTTCCAATCGTCGCCTTTCAAAAACCAGCAATTATTGAGGGCAGAACCACCGAGTTTTTTCTGTGCATCCGTTCCCGAAAACCAGAGGCCACGGCCAGCCGGCATTGCCTTACGATTGAGTAAAAAATATTCAAGGCGAGCTGCCTCCTCCGGACTCACGCTGTGTCCGGAAATATTTCCGCGAATCACCCGTTCAACAGTATCAGGCCAATTTTCTAAATATTCGCCGCGCGTGCGCGCGTAGGTTCTTTTGTAGACCACCTCTGCAAGGGATGACCAGGTATCCTTCACTTGAGTGCGTCCGCCAATTTTCCCGCCAGTTTCGTAATCGATCCGGCTCCAAGAGTGAGGATCAAATCACCACTAGCACTATTTTTTTTCACCCAGACTTCAGCCTCTTCCAAGGATTGAACTTCAATCGGTTTTAGTCCACCTTTTGCCGCAATATCTTTTACAAGCGCAGTGGTGCTCACGCCGTTCAGGGGATCTTCGCCAGCGGAATAGATCGGGAGCAGGAGTAAGACATCCGTATCGTTAAAGCAGGTGAGAAAATCAGCCCAACAAAGCTGGGTACGAGTATAGCGATGCGGTTGGAAAATAGTGACGATCCGTGAATGACCAGTCTGCCTTGCCGTCGATAACACCGCTCGAACTTCGGTTGGATGGTGACCGTAATCGTCGATCACTCGTAGATTTCTATCTTCATCATGGAAGCGTTCATCAAAACGACGACGAACATGGCGAAAGGTTTGAAGAGCTTCTTTTGCAGACGCGAAGGAGGCACCAAGACTAAGGCCCATTCCAATAGCGGCCAGTGAATTCAAAACATTGTGTTTACCCAGAACATTCAGTTCAATCGTTCCCAGTAATTCGTGCCGCCCTAAGCGATTCTCGCGTCGCCAAACATCGAAGGTCTGTTTTCCATGAGCGTGAACCGTAATATTCTTCGCCACGAGATCATTGTATTCGTTCGCGCCGTAAGTATAGTAAGGCTTAGTGAGTTGTGGAAGAATCGAGCGAACTCCAGAATCATCGCCACAAACCCAATTACAGCCATAAAATGGGATTTTTTTAGCAAAGCTTACAAAGGCCTCATCCAAATTTTCGCGAGTACCGTAATGCTCCATATGATCGAGATCGATATTCGTGATCACGGCGTAGGACGCAGGCAAGAGCTGGAAGGATCCATCACTCTCATCCGCTTCTACTACTACCACATCGCCCGCGCCTACCTTGGCGTTGCTGCCGATGCTTTCCACTTTTCCGCCAACGACCACTGTGGGATCCATTCCGGCCTTCATTAAAATTTGTGCGCACATCGAAGTGGTGGTGGTTTTACCGTGTGTTCCGGCAATCGCCACTCCAATTTTTCCACGCATGAGTTCGGCGAGCATTTCGGCACGAGGGATCACCGGGATTCCCCGCGAGCGGGCTTCTAATACTTCAGGATTATCTACTTTAACCGCCGAGCTCACGACGACCACATCCGCATCCCGAACATTTTCCCGGGCATGATGTTGCTCAAAACGAGCACCCAAGTGAACGAGGCGCTCCGTAATTTCATTCGCATTGAGATCGGATCCAGAAACTTCATGCCCTTGAGCAAGAAACACTTCAGCGATCCCACTCATCCCGATTCCACCGAGACCGACAAAGTGAAGTTTATACTTACGAGCAAAACGTTCCGGCAAATTCATTTTTTAACTAATTCCTTCACGATCATTTCCGCAGAATCGCTGCGATAAAAAGGTCGAACCTTCAATTCTAACGAATGAATGCGGTTTGGATCATTCTTGAGGGCGATGATTTTTTCGGCAAATTGAGCTCCAGTCACTGAACCCTGAGGGATCACTAGTGCTCCACCTGCCTCTTCAAAGATGCGTGCATTCTTTTCTTGATGGTTGTCGGCCGCGGTTGGAAGTGGAATAAAAATAGCTGCCCGTTCTACCGAGGCTAATTCCGATAATGTCGATGCTCCGGCACGGCAGATGACGAGACTCGCTTTTTCATAGCAAGATCCCATGTCATCGATGAACTTCTCCACTCGCGCCTGAATTCCTTCGCGTGCGTAGGCGGCGCTCACCCTTTCGAAATCATTCACGCCCGTTTGATGGATGAATTCCACTTTTTCTTTTTTCAAAAATGGAAGAGCTTCCAGAATCATCGTATTGATTCCCCCGGCTCCTTGGCTTCCTCCGAAAATAAATAGAGTAAAAGGTTCGACCGAAGCCGGCGGTAACCGTTTTAATGAAGATCGAATCGGGTTACCAGTGATCACTACTTTTTTTCCGGCGAATATCGAAGCACTCGCTTCGAATGCGCAGAATACTCGATGCACCCAGCGCCCGAGCATGCGATTGGTAAAACCAGCTACTGAATTCTGTTCCAAAATTGCGGTTCGAATTCCAAAAATAGGGGCTAAAATACGGGCGATCATCACGACCGGACCCGACGCATATCCACCCACCCCGATCACGGCATCCGGACGAAAACGAATCAATACCCAGGTCGCCTTCAAAAAACTGAAGGGCAATTTGCAAGCGGTCAGTAAACGAGTTTTCAATGAAACACGATTGAGGGCGCCGATTTTCAAGGTCACCAGCTGGTATCCGTATTTTGGAACCAGGCGGGACTCCAGCCCCTGCTCCGAACCCACAAACAGAATTTTCGCATTTTCAAACTGACGACACCACTCATCGGCAATCGCAATCCCGGCGAGCACGTGTCCGCCGGTTCCACCGCCCGCGACCAATAATTTTTGAGCGCGTTTACTCATGGGCATTCCCCCATCCGGCAGCATGATTGGCCTTGGAAATTGAGTAGAGAATGCCGACTGCAAAAAGATTGAGAGTGAGGGCCGAACCGCCATAGCTAATGAAAGGAAGCGTGAGACCCTTCGTTGGTAAAAGTCCCATCACTACGGCCATGTTGATGAATGCCTGAAGACCCAGAATCAGGGTGAGACCGCAGCCGAGATAAAATCCGAAACGATCCTGCCGTTGATGCAAGGAATTCCAGGAAATACGGAGCCCACGATAAATGAAGAAAATATAGGCAAGGATTACGGCCGCTACACCGATGAAACCTAGCTCTTCTCCGATGACCGCGAAAATGAAATCGTTGTGCGCTTCAGGAAGGAAAAATAATTTTTCTTTTCCATTACCAAGCCCCTGTCCGAGCAAGCTTCCGTTGTGGAGTCCGAGCATGGATTGGATCACTTGAAAGCCCTTACCCGCGGGATCTCTCCATGGGTCGATGAAGGTCATCACTCGCGCCATCCGGTAAGGCGAAGTCACAATCAAAAGTGCTGCCGCTCCCGCTCCACCAAAGAGTCCACCGAATAAAAACAGGGGCCGCACCCCTGCGATGAACATCAAAATAAAAGTCGTCCCGGCGAGCAGGGCCGTGGATCCGAAATCCGGCTGAAGAAGCAGGAGTACCCATACCGGAATCAAAAAGGTGATTGGCGCGATCACTCCCTTTTTGAAATCGAGTAGATCTTTCTGATGACGAGCCAATTGACGAGCCACGAAGGCAACCCCAATCATCTTGGCAAGCTCAGCCGGCTGAAAACGGAAAAAACCAAAGTTGATCCATCGTTGAGCACCACCAACACGCGCGCCGATTCCAGGGATCAATACGAGCATCAACATTCCGATCACGCTTAAGATCGCGACGGGAGCCCATTGATACCATTTTTGATGTGGCACTCGAGATGAAACCCACATCGCTGCAAAACCCATGCAGGCATAAATAAATTGTTTACGGATAAATGCGTAACCGTCGCCAGTACGCTCTTCGGAGAAAATAAAGGACGCGCTGTAGACCATCAATAGTCCGAACAGCACCATGGCTAGCACCGTGAATAGTAAAAACCGATCCCCACTCGCCCGATTGGCGGTGAGGAGATCAGTGAAGTACTTCTTAGAGTGCGTTAACCAGTTTTTTGAAATAATCCCCTCGCTCTTCAAAATCACGGAACATGTCCTGACTGGAGCATCCCGGTGATAGTAAGATTACATCACTATTTCGAGATTTTTGGAAGCTCATCAATACCGCTTCCTCGAAAGTCCCCACCAGATATGTCTCGGTAAAATCGCCCAAAGCACGGTTGATTTTCTCTTTTGCCTCGCCTACCAAGATCAGAAGCTTTACCCGGCCCTGAACATAGGGAACCAAGGGAGTGAAATCCATGTTTTTGTCTTTTCCACCGGCAATCATGATCACTGCAGAACGCTTGAAGGCACCTAAGGACGCCTGGACACTCTGAATATTGGTCGCTTTAGAGTCGTTAAAGAAAAACACGCCGTCTTTCTTACGCACGAACTCAAGACGATGAGGCAATCCCTTAAAGGTATTGATGCAGGTCTGAACCGCTGGCTGACTCACGCCCATCACACGGGCAGCGCAGATCGCCGCCATGATGTTTTGCTTATTGTGATCACCGAAAATTTTCAGATCCTTAAGCGGATACACTTCTTCTTTGCCAGTCACTTTCGCGATCACCGCGTTTTGTTCCGCATCGAAATAAGCTCCGAAGAATTTTTCTGCAAACTCTCCGCCTTGCTTCATCGGATTTTTCATCGTGAACCAAATCAATTTTCCGACGTTATCAGCTGCGAATCCTTGAAGAACCGGATCGTCGTAATTCAGAATCACCCATGAGTTACGATCGCAAACTTTCAAGAGACGTTTTTTAGCCGCGATGTAGTTTTCCATCGTGCCGTAACGATCCAAATGGTCTTGATCGATATTGGTAAAAATCGCCACTGCAGGAACCATTTTTTCGGTCAACTCGAGCTGATAGCTGGAGAGTTCCGCCACGGCCACTTGACCAGGCTGCCCTTCATTGATGTATTCAATGAGTGGAGTCCCCAAATTTCCGCCAATAAAGGCCTTTTTGTTATCGGCCTTATACATTTCACCGATCATCGTGGTGAGAGTGGATTTACCGTTCGTACCGGTGATTGCAATCAAAGGTTGTTCAAGCTCGGATACGGCGAGCTCGATTTCGCTCGTGATCGGCGTGCCCTTGGCTTTTGCCATTTGAATGAGCTGGTGGTTTTGAATGTTCACACCTGGGCTCACGATAATCACTTCAGCTCCAGAAAAAGAGCGCTCAGTGTGTCCGCCCAATTCAAATTCCACTTTCAAATCTCCAAGTTCTTTCAGTGGCTCAGATAATTCCGTACGCTGCCTCGTATCCGTGATCATCACCCGAGCTCCCTGCTTCACAAGATACTTGGAAACAGACACACCGGAAGTGCCACAGCCAACGACCAATACTTTTTTACCTTTATACTTGCTCATACTACCCCTTAAACCGTCAGGTTTATTATCTACAGTTACCGCAGTTTTAACGTTGCAAGACTCGCCAACGCTAACAAAATTGAAATAATCCAAAAACGAACAATCACTTTCGGCTCCGGCCATCCCTTGAGCTCAAAGTGATGGTGAATCGGCGCCATTTTAAAAATTCTTTTTCCTGTGAGCTTGAACGACACCACTTGCATCATCACACTCACCGCTTCCACCACGAAAATTCCTCCGCAGAGGACGAGCAAAAATTCGTTCTTCGTGATTACGGCAGAAACACCGAGAGCTGCACCTAAAGCAAGCGCTCCCGCATCCCCCATGAAAACCTCAGCAGGATAGGCATTAAACCAGAGAAAACCGAGGCAAGCGGCACCCGTACTCGCGAGAAAAATAGCCAATTCCCCTGCTCCAGAAACGAAGGGAATTTGGAGATATTCCGCGATCACAAAGTTCCCTGCACAATAGGCAAGCAAGGCATAAGTGAGTGACGTGGTGATGGTGGGTCCAACTGCAAGACCGTCTAACCCATCGGTAAGATTCACGGCATTCGAAGCGCCGACGATCACGAAAGTGGAAAACGGAATGAACATGATCCCGAGATCAATCGAGAAATCTTTTAAGAATGGAAATTTGAGTAGCGGCGGAGAATCACGGAGCACGTAAAGTACGATAGACGCGATGAGAGCCACTGCAGTTTGAGAAATAATTTTCTGACGAGCAGTGAGTCCCTTAGAGTTTTTCTTGATCACCTTAAGATAGTCATCCATCCATCCAATCACACCAAATCCGAGCGTGGCAAAGATGGCAACCCATACGAAATGATTTCTTAAATCGGCCCACAGAAGCGTAGAGATGGCGATGGAAGAGAGGATGAGTCCTCCACCCATGGTGGGTGTTCCTTTTTTTGAAAGGTGAGACTGCGGACCCAATTCGCGAATGCTTTGCCCGATTTGTTTTTCTTTCAACCAACGAATGTATCGTCCGCCTAAGAGCAAACTAAAAAGAATTGCTGTAGCGGTTGCTCCGAAAGTTCTGAAGGTGATGTACTTGAAAACATTAAACACTCCGATCGTTTCATGGAGTGGATAGAGAAGATGATAGAGCATTTGATGACTTTAGCGATTTTTTGAGGGCGAAGTCAAGAATGTTGATCTAACTAATTGTAATTACTAGTCTTTGTCTTCATAATCTAACGCAAGACTGTAGTTTGGGTTCAGTTTTTTGAGATAGCCGTATAGACGCTCAATGCTATAGTTTTCCACTTTTCCATTCATCATTTCGCTCATGCGGGACTCGTCAATTTCGAGGAGTTTGGCGACTTCTTTTTTCTTCAGCTGTCGCTCGATGCGATAGCCGTCGATGAAGTGACAAATTTGTATTTTGAATAGATCTATTTCGTTGGCATTTGGTGGTGCGACGATGTCGGAGTCATCGCCATCTGGATACAGCAACTCCTTGCGAATCATTTTTAGTTCTTCATCACTAGGCCAATTATCCTTCGATTTACTATGTTTCGATCTTTTCTCGTCTGAATTCATCACTATTTGCTCCTATAACAATTCACTACTCCGATAAAACTTTCGAGATCACTCGTACACAGAATCAATCTGTATAACTTTCCCTGATGTTCTCGGTTTAGCTCAAAATAATTCCAATCAGCCGTCCTTTTTTGAATCACCGCATTTTCACGATTTAATCTTTTAACTAAACCCAAAATTAGTTCATCACTCATGTAACGAGAGTGCTTTTTCTCATAATGCGAAGAGATTCGTATTTCATTAAATACCCGTCCGTTAAACAAAATGAAAACGGGATACTTTCTTCTACTAATCATAGAAGACTCCCACAGAATAACAAAACTTGCTAAATTTAGCAAGTTCATAAAAGTGGCGATATTCAGGCGACTTAAGGCGAATTCGGTCCCGATTTTGAAGTAAAACGAACTGATCTCTCATTGAATTGCTCTCCGTGAAATTGGAGAGCAATTCAAATACCAAAAACAAAAAGCCCCCGGGATTTCTCCCGAGGGCTTCTCGATTCTAATTTTTAGATCAGATTAGAAATTGTAAGTCATCGCTACGTTACTTGCGAAACCGTTACCGAAACCGAACTTATCAGTAGACTGTGAAGAACCTTGGCTAGATTCAGATCCAGCTTGTCCAAGGGCTGCAGACTGACCGAAAAGAGCATCGATAGTGAGGTCGCCGAAGTTAAATCCGAGACCTGCAGCTACTGTTGTCATGTTGTTGATACTGTCTTTGGTAAGACCAGCAACGTGCTGACCAAGTAAGCTGTGAGATACAGCTCCACGGATAGTCAACCAGCTAGTTGCTTGCGCTTCAGCAGCAAGTACTACTGGAACGTTATACCATACGTTGTTTACAGTGTTAACAACCGGTGCAGCTCCTACAGTAGTGTCTGTAGTATCTTTTTGGTAGTCGAACTGAATGCGGCTGTACATAGTTACAGACTTAGACGCTTCATGCTTCCAACCAGAACCGATTGCGAATGCCATTGTCTTACCAGTGTTGATGGTTGGAAGAGTTGTTCCAACAGTGTAATCAGAACTGAAAGTGCTGAATTTCGCGAGGTAAGTCATATCGTCCATTGCGTAAGTTGCGCCAACATCAAGAGAAAGATTTCCTTTGAGTTCTTGCAAAGTAGCTGGGTTGTTCGCATCTGTCTTAGAATCGCTAGTGATTCCGATAGAAGTGAATACTTTGAATGCGTTGATGTCTGCACCCAATTTAACTGCGAAAAGGCTAGCAGTTTGTGAAGTTGGAGTAACGTTCGCTGCACCGGCACGATTCTGAGCGCCTGCGTAAACTACGTCGATACCGTATTTTACTGAAGAAGCTTCGCCACCGAAGAAAAAGTCAAACGCGTGGTCTGGAGCAAGAACGTTTCCGCCTGCACCGTTAACAGTAGCAACAGCATTCAACATGCGGTTAGAAGTTCTGCCAACGTATACACCGTATACGAAATCGCCGAAAGTGTTAGTGAAACCACCTTCAGTTTTAGGAGCGCCTACAGAGTCAACTGCAGTTGAAGCCGTACCAGTTTCAAGCCACAATTTTTTCTTGTATTGATTGATCGCAGCTGGATCCAAGAAAATATCGCGGTTGTCGTTAACATAGTAAGAGCCGGTGTATCCGTTTTCACCTAGTGAATAAAGGCGAGCACGAGTTGCAAATGCTGGAGATGCTGAGATCACCAAGCTGAGAATAATTAAAAGGTTCTTCATTTAGAACACTCCTTGTGTTTTGTTGTGGTTGCAGTAACTCACCATGAGATCACTGCTTATCATTGTTCTATTGCTTCCAGCTTACGGCACGTTCACTGATTGTCAATTTTCCTGGCGCTCCTAACTCGCAGGCGAAAGCTCCAGTATGAATCGGCAGATTTTTCCTGTTTTGTTTTTTTAACAAAAACCGCAGAAAAATAGGCATTACTACACAGATTTTATTTTCTTTTATCGCGAAAGCGTCAAGTGCCGCAACGCATTTACCAGGCGAATAAAAAACCCCGCAATCTTTGAGGATTACGGGGTTGTCATGGAGCATTCTACTTCGCTCTAGTATTCTAATGCGTTTTTATTGGGATAATTCAGCCATAAACGCGAGTCCGAGCTTGGCGAAGTGCAAGCCATGCTGGAAGTCGAGTTTACCGATCAGGTCACGCGCAGTGTGGATGTCTTTATTATCCCCTGCCATCGTTGCCTCGAAGGGCATCACGGCCATGTATCCGGCTTTGTGCCAGGACGCATGATCCGAACATGCATAACCGCAATGATCCGTACTCCACTTCGCTTTCACGTAAGTATCCAGGAGTTTTTGCGAGAAATTCGTGAGTTCTGGATTCGTGAAATCCGTCATGAACACCACCTGATCACCCGCTCCGGCGAAACTAGTCATGTCGAATTGAACAACGGCAACAACCGCTTTTTTCGCGGATTTGAATGAGTTCGCAATATCTTGGCTACCAAGGAGTCCAACTTCTTCTGCAGCATAGGTCATGAACATCAGAGTGCGGTTCGGTTTGAAATTGGAATCCACGAGGACTCTGAATACTTCAAGAATTGTTGCCACGCCGGTAGCGTTGTCGTCTGCGCCGGGTGCATTCATGCTGAGAGAACCAAAAGCAGATTGATTGATCGAGTCTTCATGCCCACCCATCACCACGATCTCATCGGCTTTCGGGCCGGTGCCCTTCATGGTGACGACAATCGAAGGCTGTGCCCACTTGTGCTTGAACAGCTCTACCGTGATGTCGCTTCGGTTTTTCGCGATTTCACGAAAACGATCCGCGATCAGATTTGCGGATTTCACACCCGTATCTGATTTATAGAAACGATTTCTGAAGGCAGCGAGGTCGGTCACCGTTTTAAAAATATTTTGAGTCTCTAATTGAGAGAGCGCTTCCTGAAGATAAACCTGTTGGCTCATCTCGCGATCGCCCAGAGATAAACGGAAAGACTCCACCGGCATCAGGGGAGCGGAACTCACTTTTTGCATTCCGGTGAGATCGAAAAATCCACCACAACGGCCGCTTTTATGGGCTAGTTCGCCCAAGTGAAGAGCATCGGCTAAAGACATCCATTTCGCATTTCCATTACCGGTATCGATCAGGTGCTGTTCAGCGAGTTCCTGCCAATTGAAAAAGCTTTGCGCCTCTCCTGGTAAATGTGCAAATGATGAAGTTGAAAATAGGACCGCAAACGTAGACAAAATAATCGTGAATTGTTTCATGTTTCCCCCAACTCGAGAGTTTAGGGAGAGGGAGGAAGTGATTGCAAGATTTCTTTTTTGAATCTTTCCTGAGTGAAAAACTTCGCGCGACTTCGGCAGGCTTCTTCCGCGAATTTTTTCCGACCACTTTCCACATCCATCACCGCATTCACCAAGGCATCAATCGTTTGGGGTTGAAACAAAATGCCAGTCTCATTGGTCACGGTTTCGGATGCGCCACCCTCGTTAAAGGCGATCACCGGCGCACCCGATGCCATTGCTTCTAAAGGAGTAATTCCGAAATCTTCCTTACCCGGAAAAATGAAGGCCTTGCATTCGGAATACAACGATTCGATGCGTTCATTGTTTGCATCACCACTAGCGATGAACTCGATATTCTGCGCACCCAATTTGTTTTTCAAAGCAAGCAAGCGAGCTTCATCCTGTCCACTTCCCACAATTTTCAGCGGTAAGCCTAGACGCGCAAAAGCTTCGATCGCGAGATCCGTCCTTTTATAGGGGGCAAATGCACCCACCATCAGATAATAGTTTCCACGATTTCTCGGTTTCTGGAATCGTTCCAGGTTCGCAAATGGATAAACCACTTTGGAGTCACGTCCATAACAACGTTGGATTTGTTCGGAGATAAACTTGCTATTCGCGAGTAAAACATCCACGCGATCTTTCTGTGCCGTTCTTCGATCCCAGGCCTGCATCAGTGGCCGCAACAAAATCGCGATCCAACGAAAGAAGAAAAGAATACGTCCTTTTCCGAAGTAGTCATCGAAGCGATCCCACATGTATCGCATGGGCGCGTGAATGTAACTCAAGTGAAAAGCACCCGGATGTTTTTTCACACCCTTCGCTACACAATGCGAAGAGGAAATCACGAGATCATAGGGATATATATCGAGAGAGCGAATCGCAAAAGGAAGCAAAGGAAGAAGCTGGCGATATTTTTGGCGAGTGAATTCAAATCGATTCATCCACGAAGTGTGAACTCGCGTACGACTTAATTTTTTACGGAGAGACGGCGAAAGACTTCCGGGATTATAGATGAGCGTGAACACATCGGCATTGGGAAATAGATCGAGGAGTGCTTCAAACACAATCTCCCCGCCACGCATGCCGTTCAACCAATCATGAACGAGCGCGACTTTTTGATTTACGCGGCCTTCTTGGTTACCTGAGTGGTGACTTCGCGATACTTGGCCGTGGCCTTCTTCTTGCGAGCCTTTTTTTCCACCGTCGGCGTTTTGGCGATAAATTCGTTGATCGTCATGCATCCGTATATCTTCTTAACGAGCATTGTATTCACTTGGAAGAACAATTCTTCAAAAATCTGCTCTTCTAGTGCTTTTGGGACGGATAGACCAAGTTTACGCAGCTGGGTAAGGTAATCTTTGACGATCGTCAGAATAAAAGTTTGTCTGTCAGAATTCGGATCTTGAAAGTTAAAGAGATGATGTTCGAAAATGGTATATAAAAGATCATTTTTAGGCAAAGCCGTCATATAATAAAGTTTCGGAACAAATTGGGTTAATCTTGAGGTGATATTTGAGTAAGAAAAAAACTACCGGTCAGCAACTTTCCGACAGCAAGGAATTTGCGCAATTTAAACAATTCATCACGGATTCAAAAAGAATTCTGATCTCTACTCACGTACAGCCCGACGGCGACGGACTCGGTGCTGAAGTTGCTCTCTACCACTATCTGAAGCGCGCGAGGAAATCAGTCAGGATTTACAATCCCGACATGCTCCCCAGACGTTATAAATTTCTGGATCCGAAAGGCGAAATTCTACTCGGGCCCGGTGAAGTTGAACTCTGGGATCAATGCGATCTCTGGATCATCGTCGATACCAACGATCCACGTCGATTGGGAAAACTTTGGAATGAGCTTCCTTTACGGGCAAAAAAGATCGTTTTTCTCGATCACCATCCCGACATCATCGTGGATCAAAAACTCCTTCACTATCCGCCGAACGCGATGATTGTTTCTGATCACCATTCGAGTTCTATCGGTGAACTTCTCTATCAGTTATTTACCGAACTTGATTTTTGCAAACTCAATGAAGACATGGCACTCGGTCTCTATGTGTCCGTCATGACCGACACCAATAGTTTTCGCTACTCGAGAACCACTCCGGAATCACACGAGATCGCCGCACACATGGTTCGCTTGGGAGTGAATCCGGAAGAAGTGTATCAAGCGGTGTATTCGACGAAAGAACTCTCACACATTCAACTGCTCGGAATCCTGCTTCAGAACACCAAGATCTCCCGTAGTGGAAAGCTTGCCTGGATGGAGATGCGTCTCGATCTCCGGAAAAAATTCAAAGCCACGGCGGACGACACGATGTCTTTTCTCAATATTCTTCTCGTTCTGAAGGACGCCGAAGTGGTTTGCATCTTTCGCGAGGAAGATGACGGTGAAATGACGCGGGTATCGATCAAATCGAAGGGGCATGTCGTCATCAATAAGATCGCGATGGAACTCGGCGGAGGCGGCCACGACTACGCCGCAGGACTCGCCTTAGCTGTTCCCTTCGAGCAGGTCGTCGATACCGTCACTTCACGCTTGGAGAAATTGATCAATACGCCTCCAGCAAAGCCTTTGATGTCAAAAAAACCATAGTCTTCACTAGGTAATAAACGCTCGTTGAGTCTCGCGTGCCCACTTCCGATAAGAACATCGGAGGGCAAGGATGCTCAATACAATTTTCTTCTTCGCTTTGATGGCCGCAGTCACGGGAGTGCCCTTTTACTTCAACTACCGTTTTCAAAATACTCCAAAAGAGCAACGAAACACCTCCGCCATCAATAGTCTCGCCGCGAAGTTATCGGTGTTCGTTATTTTCTCGCTCTACGCGATGAGCTTTTTAGCGATCGAAATCAGAAGCAACGGTTATTCCAAAATTGGATTTTGTTCCTGTATCCTCTCCTTTTTTCTTCTTTATTCATTCCGCGGGAAAATGATCCATGAAGTACGGGAAATTCCGGCTAACCCGAAAGAACGTTTTCAGCGATCCTTTCGAACGGTCATTGCCATGGGTCTTCTTTACGGGATCTATTTTGCGACTGTTCAATTACTCATCCCTCACACCGGCATCTTCCCTGCGGTTGCAGCCGCTCTCATTTTTATCACGTACTCCACTCCTCTTTTTGTGCGCGTGTGGATGCCCACTCAAAAAATGCACGAGTCATCGATCAAGAGCGACATCCTCGCGGTATTCAAATCGGCCGGTAGCCCAATCCATGAAATTTACCTGCTCGATACGGATCGTTTTAAGTCTTATAATGCCCTGGTTTGCGGGCCAAAATACGGTTTTGGGCCCTTTCGAAGAAGTTTATTCGTGACCAAAAACTTATTCGAAGTTTTGGAGCCTGAAGAAATTCATGCGGTCGTCTGCCACGAAGCCTCGCACTTTAAACTTCATCACGTTGCAAAACGCGGCGCCATGAGTTTAGTCGGCTTGCTCGTGGGAATGATCACCGTCATTTTACCTATGGGATTCATTTCAATTCTTTGCAATGTCGCCCTCTATAAAAGTTTTGGTTTCGCTGTATTCACCACCCTCGCGTGTCTCACCGTCCAAATGAACTTTCTTTATCGTGTGATCCGCAAACAAGAGTTTGAGGCCGACATCGAAGCATTGAACTTAGGCGCAAGCGCGGCTGCTCTGACCTCGGCACTGGAAAAAATTACGGAAAAAAATGGGATGTCACGGGTTAAAGAAGATCAACTTTCCCGCTTCATGTTCGGCCACGCCCATCCCAGCACCGAGGAACGCATCGCCGCGATCCAAGAGGGAAAACTACCTTCAGATTCAAAAATCTTTCCAACCTGGAAATGGAATGCGGCCTACGCGTCTTTCATTTTTGTCTTGGGCACCTTCGCACTGATGAGTCTGGATTCATCCACTAGGCAAAGATTGCCGGCTTCTGAAAATACGCTTAATGCGCAGGAAGCTAAATCCGAAAAGTAATCAGGACGTACTGCAAAGCAGATACGGGCTTACAGAGGAAAGGGAATTCCGATGAAAATCAAAGCATGGATTATTACAGGACTACTTTCCGTAGTGGCATTCAGTGCCTCTTCGGCCTTATCGGCGACGATGTCTGCAGAAGATCGCGAAGTCACGGATGCGCTGAATACACTGAAGACCTCCTCCAACAACACCACTGCTGTTTGGCCCGAACTCGAAAAATTTCAAGTGAGCCTTTGGAAGGCGATGGCGCTCGATCCAGGACCGATTGCGGTGGTTCCGATCAAACTCGTCCCTCAAGAACTTTATGCTGAAGATCTCACGGCCGACCTCAATCAACAACTCGACGGACTAAAGCAAAGCAATATTCCCAATACCCTTCACGCACAGGTCGAATACTCACAATATTTACAAACAGTGAGAAAGATCATCGCGTTTCGAATCGCCCGCCAATTTCCGCAAGCACGTGCCTTTGCAAAACGTGGCACTCTCGGCGAGCAATATGCAGCCTTAATGAAAAAGCTTCAGCCCGCAGTAGCCGGTGGCGTGAATCCACGTGAAGAAGCGGCTCATAAAGTAGAAACTTATATTCAAACGATCAAAGACAACAAGACCAATAGCGAAAATAAGAAAGCTCCATTCGCGAATGGCAACCAATTCATCTGGTCTGCACTCATTGCCCTCATTGGTTTCGCCCTAGGAATCACGGCGATCAAAATGAAACCCGAATATTTTGAAAAAATGGTTTCAGATAACATTCCGAAGAAATTTTCCGATAGTACGGCTCCTGCCGCAACACACACAAACCGACTCAACTACGCTCGATGGCTGAGAGAGTTCGAGGCGCTTTTAGCAAAACTAAAAGCAACTCAACTCACTCACGAGCGTAGAATTGAGGAGGTGGACAAACATTCGGAACGACTCATTCAATACGCCATCGCCCTTTCCAGCGATCCGCGTATTAAAAGTGAAGCGAACCTTGAGTACCGCGTTTCAAATCTGATGCGTGAAATCCAGAATCAGCTGGACCACACTCACGAGCTAAAAACCGGTGACCGCGCCCAAATTCACGTCACTTTAGAGCATTGCCTTAAACTCTGCGACGCCATCGAAAACGATGCCGTGGAATACCATAGCGATCAGGCGGGCCAACCGCCTCAAAACAACCCCAATATCCGTTCTGCTGGCTAAATCTAGCGTTTTGTGCTAGTTTTCCTGCCATGAAGAAGGTGATCTTAGGAATGTCTGGCGGAGTCGATTCGTCCGTCGCCGCCTATCTCTTAAAGGAGCAGGGCTACGATGTCCTCGGCCTTTTTATGAAAAACTGGGATGAGACGGATGAAAACGGGGACTGCCCCGCCTCCAAAGATTACGAAGATGTTCAAAAGGTTTGCGCCCAACTCGACATCCCTTGCTACTCGATCGAATTCATCTCTGAATACCGCGATCATGTTTTTTCCGAATTCCTAAAACAATATGAAGCGGGTTACACGCCGAACCCGGATGTGCTTTGCAATCGCGAAATCAAGTTTGATCTCTTTTTGAAAAAGGCGATTGAGTTTGGTTGTGATTATCTGGCCACTGGACACTACGCCCAAGTCCGTTCGCGCACTCATGCCGGCGCAAATGGAGCGACGGTGGATTTAATTCGGGGAAACGATCCGAATAAAGATCAAACCTATTTTCTCACTGCCGTTCAAGGGCAAGTCTTCAATAAAGTTCTCTTCCCGATCGGTCATTTGCCAAAACCGGAAGTGCGCGAGATCGCAAAAAAGATGGGTCTCTCCACTGCCACTAAAAAAGACAGCACTGGAATTTGTTTTATCGGAGAACGCAAATTCAAATCCTTTTTGAATCAATACGTGGCTACGAAGCCGGGCAAGATTGTAGACCTCGATGGAAATGTGGTCGGCACTCATGATGGCATTGCTTTTCACACCCTCGGCCAACGCAAAGGTCTTGGACTCGGTGGCGAAGGTGAACCCTGGTTTGTGGTCGCGAAGAGAAAAGAAAAAAACGAGCTCGTGGTCGCTCGTGGATCTGAAAATCCAGCCATGTTTGCGAACGAACTCTTTGCGAAAGAGATGAACTGGTTTGCAGGTGAAGCGCCTACCCGCTCCTTTGATTGCACCGCTAAAACTCGGTATCGTCAGGTGGATATTCCCGTTCACGTTGACGTGATGTCAGACGATGGAAAAGAAATTCGCGTGCAATTCAAAACACCTGAGCGAGCTCCTACCCCCGGGCAATATGTGGTTCTTTACCAAGGCGATGTTTGCTTAGGCGGCGGGATCATTCATCAGGTGGGTCCTTCGCTTTACGATCTTCAAAAACAAGAAGCCTCTAAATAAAAAAGCCCCCGTGGAATCCACGAGGGCTCTTCAAAAATCTATTTCAACGCGAATTAGTTTCCTTGAATGGCTGCGAGCGCGCAAGCTTGCACCGCAGGAACTGCGTTGAATCCGTTAATGATCTGAACCGATGCTGGACCTGCTCCGTCACTAGTATAAGTGGAGTAAGCACTGTTAGCGATCGTGGTCACACTGTTCGTAGTGAAGCTGCTGAAACCAGCAACTCCCGCACAACCAGTGTTGATCAAGGCCGCTACCTGAGAACCATTCGTTGGACCAGTATTGGTGGATTGAGTACCAGTATTATTATTACCGCCTCCACCGTTGTTAACCGCATTGTAGGCACAGGCCTGCAAAGACTCGACCGACACGCCAGAGACCGGTGCGGTGATCTGCGTGATCAATGATTTGATCAGAGTCGAAATCGCCGTCGCCTTTTGCAGACTTTGAGTCGCGTTCGGTACGGAATTGAAAGCCGCAATTGCAGCGGTCGCAGCCGTGGTCGCAATTCCACTGGCAATCAACGGACAGTTAGTCGTGATTTGTCCCGCTAGTTGAGCCGGTGTTGGAGGCCCACTGTCGTTATTACCACTATTATTGTTATTATTACCGCCGTTGGTACTAGATCCTTGGTTTGCACTCGCAAAAGCAGTGAGGGCTGCGCCCGCACAAGTTTTGTCAGAGGATCCACTGATTCCAGCAGTCAATGCAGTGATCGCTGCACTCAAATTGCCGGATTGATCTTGAGCACCATTACCACCGCCACCGTTTCCGATCGAGTTGTACGTGGAGATTGCAGCTGCAGCCGAAGTCTGCAAGGAACTTGCAGAAATATTCGGACAAGCAATCGAAATCGCCGTTGCAATTTGTAACGGAGAAGGACTGTTGTTCGTGTTGTTACTATCCGGCGCTTGTGGCGCTGAAGACGGTGGAACACCCGCGATCGCAGGAGGCGTTGAAGGCAAGTTCGTTGGCGGAGTTGGTGGAACAAAAGTCACGTTTCCACTTCCTGCGATATTTGCAATCGCTGGAATGCTCGGAGGAATCACGTGAAAGGTCGGAGGAGGCGCGAGAGTCGTGTTCACACCCGCAGCGTTCGAGTATTGAGTCGTTGCTGCAGCCATTGCGGTAGCAAAGGTCGCTCCACCCGATCCGGTCACCGCGTTCATCACCGTACTTAAGTTAATCGTTCCAGTTGTCGTCGGTACTGGCACTGCTGTAGCCCCTACTGTCGGACTAAAACTTTTATTATAAGTATAGGTCGTCGCCATTGCTTGCATGATGTCCAAGCTGCTTGCTGTACCACTTCCTTGAGCGGACGCAGTTGCAGCCATTTTAGAAATAGAAGCAAGAACGAGGGCGTATTGAGCTGATGCAGTGGATGGACCACCAGAACCACCAGTCAATTGACCCGGAAGTGCAGGAGGTGTCGTGATCGTCGTCAGACCCATCGCCGATGCAATCGCTGTATTATTACTATTAATTAAACTCGCCAATGAAGCAGTGGCATTGCTCCCAATCGCGGTGATCGTGGATTGAGTGGCGATTTCCGTTACCGGAGTCACCGCAACTTCATCTCCATCCGCCGTACTTGGAAGAACTGCTCTCATTACCGCATTACCCATGTTGATCGTTGCCCCGCCTGATTCCTCTGCATAGGAGCCACCGGCAGACTCAAACATCACCGGTGCAGCTTGAGGAGCTAAATTGAGGGTATATCTTCCATTCGCATCAGTGATGGTGGACGCCAATAAGGCTCCCTTTGATCCATCCGCATTGATCGCGAACGCGGAGACCGTCGCACCATCCACCGGGCCGGCGCTCACGATACCGCTCAGGCCGCCGCCTGAACTCTTACTCGTGGCCTCCGATAATTTTGAACACGCTGTCGATGTGATGAGCGTGAAGACTAAGCATAAAGACAAGGCGATCGGCGTTCGATACGTCTTCGATAATTGACTGGGTTTCATTCTAAAATCCTTTCACTAACGTTCTACATTTTTGGGCTTTGTTAAATTTTACTAAGGAAGGGGGCTACTCGTAATGTGTCCAAAAATACTAAATTTATGTAATTAAAAGCGTTTACTGCGTGAACTCCGCAGATCTGAGCTCAACGAAATTCGTGTTGTTCTCGCAAAAAAAATCCCCTCTTCAGAGTTTGAAGAGGGGATTTCAATAAAAATTTATTCAGACAGAAACGACCGAGGCTCGGCTACAGGGTGGAACTAGTCGAGCAATGGCATCTCGCACCTTCATATGGGTCGCCAGCGATATTCACATCAGATAAATAACTCGTACAACAGCCATTAGTAGTGTCACAACAAGACTTGTTTCCAATAAACTTTACCTTAGCGACCGGAAGAGACACCACGGGACCTGCTGCATGCGTGATGACCGCTGGAGAAACGATGGCCGGTACCACCTTTGTCGGCGCCATTACCGCGGGCGCGGATGCTATTGCTGCAAAACCGCCGTATGAATTTATACCCGCAAGACCTGCCACCAGCGCAAACATCGTAATTACCATTTTCATCTTAAATTTCCCCTGAAACGAGCGTGCATGATTGCCGCTACTCCTAGAATCTGCTCGTCGTACGAGAAATACTACTGTGTCCGTTTTGACAGCCGGAAATACCGTTGCATCGACACTGCAACGAAACGCCCTCTATACGATTTTCTGTGTCCGCTCATCCAACACCGAATGTGGAAGTTCCCATTCCTTACACCAAGCCGCGATCGTTTTCAGGAAGTAATGCTCACTTTCACGATGCCCGAGTTCCATTACATTTACGCCGTTCCGTGCGGCCTCTAATGAACCGTGGTAGCCCACTTCACCGGTGACATAAACGTCTACCTTGTGTTTGCCTACGGAACGAATGAAAGACGAACCCTTGCCGGGAGTGAAGGCAATTTTACGAACCATTTTTGGTTCTTGCTGATGGGTAAGAAAAGCCTCTACTTGAAATACTTTTTTCACTCTTTTTACAAACTCTGCGTAAGAAATTGGTTTTTTTAATTCGGCAACGAAACCGTAACCAAGGCCCCACACCAGTCCCTTCATCACGGGTGACTGTTCAACGGCGTAAATATCGTAGGCCACTTCTTCATAAGGATGAACGTGTTTTAGGGTATCGATCACGATGCCTTCCATTCCGCTCACGAAAATCGTCTCCATCCGGACTTCTTCGACCTGTTCGAATTTTCCCACTTTTCCCTGGGCAGGATTTGATCCATCGAGAGGTCTAAAATTGCCGAAACCCACGGTGGCAAAACCGCAGGAGTCGTAGTTTCCAATGTGGCCACAGCCCACTTCATAAAGTGCGTCTCGAACTTTTTCGTAATGCTCCGTTGGAATGTACGCCACTAATTTTTTGAGAAGAGTCTCACCTTCTTCTGGAGCTTCCCAAACACGAGCTTTTGCGACTGCGCCGAGATCTTCAGCGAGCGCGATCATCCCATCGAGCGCACAACGATCAAAATTAGTGTGGGCGACATAAATACAAATCTTCGCTTCGAAGGCTTTGAGAAGAATGGTGTTTAAATCAGAGTCTTTGCCTTTCACCAGTTTGGTGATGCCTCGCCCTTTTGGAAAAAGAGGCGGATGATGAATCACGATCAGATTCGCCTTTTTCTTCAGCGCGGTTTCCAGCAGGGCTTCGGTTAAATCCACGCCAATCACCACTGCCTTCAAGGCCTGAGAGGGATCGCCGCAGATGAGTCCTACTGAATCCCAACTCTCGGCACAGGCGGTTGGAATCCGCATTTCGATGACTTCGATCAATTGATGAATTTTAGGAGTAGCCATGCTTCATTTTAAACACGACTAGCAAAAATATCGATGAAAATCATTTATTCATATTAGTTATGTAATAATTAGTGGATGTTTTTAGTCAAATTAGCTATCATACGGCCAATGTTGAACCTATGGAAGAAACTACTCTCCCTTGCTGTGCTCTGCCAAATCTGCGCGCCCGCGGTTTCTTTTGCGGAGGTGCCCATGATCGACTTAACTAAACTCGCATCCTCCGTCCAAAAACGTTTCGTCGAATTCGGCGTCGATCACTATACCAATGTCGAGCAATTTAAACTTTCCTGTGGCAGCGCGATCAACACCAAAGAATACAATTTCAACAGCATGACCTTCGAGATCAACCTGGATCTTGAACCCGTATGGGCAACCTATTTGAATTCTGATCCCAAATCCACTTGGAGCGGTAAAAACATTCAGTTTGATTTTGCGTACTCTAAGCCGAGAAACAAAGTTTACTATAAAAACGATGAGCTTCCTCCCATCCACGAAGGGATGGGGTTTTACATCGTATTGAATATCGCCGGTCTTAAAAAAGTCCCAGTCGGTATTGAAATCACTCGAATCGATCACGACAACAAGGTTCTAGAATATACCTACCTGATGGAGAATGTTTCGCACGGAAAACAGATCGTTCATTTCCGTACCGACTTCGCCGGGAAGACCATCATCGAGCACAATACCTACTTTAAAAGCGATAGTAACTTTCGAGACCAACTCTACCCGATCTTTCACGAGAAGCTTCTCGAGGAGTTCCATCAGAACGTGATGGGGCAAGTTGGCCTCCAAGCTAAGCGAATTGATCCGTAAATCTCAATAATTACCGTAAGTTAATTTTTATATACGGATAATTTATTCAAATTGCAGGCGGAAGCACTTTCTGGTAGAACTCGCGCACATGAAAGCACGTAAACCGCAGCCAAAACCAGCACATGCAGTTCCGATCACGAATGAAATTGTGTACCGCGAAGCTTGCAAACAATTCCTTCCTACTAATCGCAAGGAAATGGAGTGGCTCGGCTGGAGCGAACTCGATGTTCTTCTCATCTCCGGTGATGCTTATGTGGATCATCCCACTTTCGGAATTCCCTGCCTTGGACGATTTTTACAAAAATTAGGACTCCGCGTGGGAATCATTTCTCAACCACGCTGGAAAGACGGCAGCTTCGACGATCTTCAACGCATGGGTCGTCCTCGTTTATTCGTCGGCGTTTCCAGCGGCACTGTGGATTCCATGATCAATAACTACACAGCGAATAAGAAGAAACGCAGTGACGACATGTACTCGGAAGGCGGAATGGGTGGACATCGCCCCGACTACGCTTCGATTGTGTATTCCGATATGGCTCGCAAAGCATTTCCAGAAACTCCGATCGTCGTCGGAGGAGTGGAAGCATCACTTCGTCGCTTGGCTCATTACGATTATTGGCAGAACAGAATTCGCCCATCTATTCTTGCGGAACTCAACGCAGAATTCATGGTGTTCGGAATGGGTGAACGCACCACCGACATGATGGTGGAACAATTTAAATTAGCAGAAGCGGAAATCGGCGGACCTCTCGTTCTCGGTCATCCTGCTGTGACCAAAGCTCTCGACTACATCAAAACTCAGCGCGGGATTGCATTCCTCACGACCAAAGCTCATGCTCGTACGATTGAACCACGTCTCACCATTCCTTCTTTCGAAGAAGTGCGTGATGATAAGAAAAAATTCGCGAAAGCGGCCTACTCGATTGAATACGAAGCAAGTCCTTACAACGGTCAGCGCATGGTTCAGTACCACGGCAATAACAAAGCCGCAGTGATCAATCCTCCTGCTCTTCCACTCACCCAGCAACAGATGGACGACATTTATGAAATGCCGTTCACCAAAGCTCAGCACCCTTCTTATAAAAATAGAATTCCTGCAGCCGACATGATTCGATTCTCGGTAAACGCGGTTCGCGGCTGTTACGGTGGATGCTCCTTCTGTGCGATCACCCTTCATCAAGGCCGAATCGTTCAATCTCGTTCTTCCGAAAGCGTTTTGAAAGAAGTTGAAAATTTAAATAAGATCGAAGGATTCAAAGGGATCGTGTCTGACATCGGTGGGCCTACCGCCAACATGTTCCAAACCAGTTGTAAGAGTGTGGAGATTCAAAGCAAATGTCGCAAGCTTTCTTGCGTGCATCCGAAAGTTTGCCCACAACTTCAGCATGATCACGCGCCACAAATCGATCTACTGAAGAAAGCGCGCAAGCTTCCAGGCATTCGTAAGATTCACATCGCTTCTGGACTTCGCTACGATCTCTCCATTTCCGATAAAAAATCCGGCGCGGAATACATGAAAGAACTCATCACCCATCACGTGGGCGGTCACTTGAAAGTGGCTCCTGAACACATGGACGATGAAGTGTTACACCTGATGAAGAAGCCAGGTCTCAAGAATTTCGATGAGTTCGTGAGTTACTTCAAGGAAGTTTCCGAAGAAGCGGGCAAAGAGCAATATGTGGTTCCTTACTTCATCTCCGGTTTCCCAGGTACTACCCATGAAAAAATGGAGCAAGTGTACGACTACATGAATGCCCAAGGCTGGAACCTCCAACAGGTTCAGGCCTTCATTCCTACACCGATGACCCTCGCTACCGCAATGTACTGGACTGGACTCAATCCGATGGGAATGAAGCCACTCTACGTGGCGAAGGATTGGAAGGATCGCAAGATTCAACAGGCTCTTCTTCAACCGCACAAACCTGAACACCGTGCAATCTTGCGCGAGTATGAGCGTGATAAGCAACGCGCTGAAATCGTAGGCGGAGTGAAAAAGAATTACGGTTCTGGAGACACGCGTGCACCCGTGTTTGCTGGCAGAAACCGCCCTCATCCACAGAATAAAAATGCGAATGTAAAATTCGGTGGTCGGAGCATCGTTGAGCCTCCTACCGAAAAAATGGGTAAGAAGCTTTTACTCGATACTCGGTAATTAGATCATTTACTTGGAGTACACCACGAGCCTGTACCACCCTTACACTGAAAACCCCATCCTCCACCGACATCGATGCATCCACTATCCGGAGAACAGGATTCACCGGCAGTATAATTGGTTGGACGTGGACCTTTAGGTCCCTTCACTCCACTATCCAATGCTCCCAACGGAATTGTTGGATTAGGTATCGTGGGGATATACCCCGCAGAGCTCTGGGACGTCGGAATCACGGTCGATTTTGCAGACGTGATCGCCGTCACCCCTGCTGACGCATTACTCAACATCAACATGATCGACAAAGACGCCACTATTAGGTTTCTCATAGATTTTCCATACTTCATTTTCTACGGCAAATTAATGTAACAAACATAACCGGCACTCCAAGTGAAGCCAGCTCCCACAATTCCGGTGTAGAGTCCTAATCCAGGAATGTTTACGGAACAAGAATTCGGAGATGGGGTTCCAAGGAAAGTAACCGTCACGCCCGCAGGACCCGCACCCATGTAGTAGCTACCGGTGTAAGTGGGCGGCAAGGAGTTCGCCGGAATTGGAAACGAACATTCCAAGGCCGTCGGAGAATTTTGTTGCCCACCACTGCTCACGCAGCCTGGTTTTTTCGGTGGTGTCACTGGAACAAGATGTGGATCGTCGCAAGCAACCGTCGGCGTTCCGCTCCATGAGCATCCCGCGGCGATACATGCCTGTTTTGCAGCAATCCACTGATTCATTTGCGTTTGAGTTCCAACGGTAAATGGCGGCGTAGACGGCCAAGGAAATGGAGGATTATTCGCGGCAGCTCCACAATTATTTGGAGAACTTGGATTCACTCGTTCGCAACAAACACCATCTGTTCCCGTACGCGGAGGAAGGCCAGTGCCTCCAGTCGTTCCGGTGCCGGAGGTAGAACCTGTGCCGCTCCCGGCTGGTGTACCCGTCGATGTTGAACCGGTCCCGGTTCCTGTCGGATTACCGATTGAAGTCGGTCCCTTGCTAGTCGAACTTCCACCGGCAAATGCGCTCACCGACAGACATAAACTAAGTGCCATGATCCAAGATATTTTTTTCTGCATACGTTCCCCTTTAAATTAACTGTATATCCATTATCTCCGGCACGGCATGCAGTATCAAGAGTGTCACTTTTGACTGCGGGAAAAAGCGTTGTTTTCTATCAAGAAAAAACAACAACAAGCACCTACAGCCGTATGTTAGAGTTCGCTTATGCTATTGAGCAACGATTATCGAGAAATGCTAAAGTACGAATTAGAGTCCCGCGCGAAAAAAAATAAACGATTTTCATTACGAGCCTTTTCCCGTTTGGTAAAAATCGACGCCGCAAGAATGAGCTTAGTGCTTTCCGGAAAAAAAGAACTCTCGGTAAAATCTGCTGCCACAATCGCCGAGCACCTCGGCTTTAGCGATGACGAAAAAGAATACTTCTGTGCACTCGTCTCACTTCACAAAACCAAGGATAAAAGCTCCCAAAAAGCGATCGAGAAAAAGATTGAAGTCATGTTCAAGTTGATGGATCAAAACCAAAACTCGGTCACGGAATACAAGATCATCGCCGACACGGATTATTTCACTCTCATCGAATTACTCAAAATGAAAAGCATCCGCCCCTCAGTAGCCAGCTTGGCGAAAAAGCTGTCGATCTCTGAGGAACTCACGTTAAAGAAAATTTCCGATCTATTAAAATTGGGACTCATCAAAAAAAACACCGCGGGATTTTACTCACCAACCACTAAACACGTCTCCTCCGCCGACAAAACTCCTAGCGACGCGATCAAAGAAGCCCATGAAAATATCCTGACGAAGGCAAAAAAATCCGTGCGTGAACAAAAAATCGACGAACGTGACCTTTTTGCAAACGTCATCTCGTTTCGCAAAAGTGACCTTCCGAAGGTTCAAAAGGAAATCCGAAAATTCATGAGCCAATTGGCGGTTGAATATAATAACGAGGAATCAGGGGAAGATGTCTACTGCATCTCCACTCAGGTTTTTAACTTTACTCCGTAGAGTCTATTCGCAGGAAATGAATTCCATCTCAGTGATGGCCGCACGATTACCGAGGTAATCCTGCACATCCCAGACTCTTGGCTCAGCCCAGTCAGAATCCATCATGAGGAGTTTTTTGTGGCCCTTGGCCTCAAACATCGCGGTTGCGACCACGGTGTGTCCACCTCCGTTGCGTTCACCGATACGACGAGGAATCCAGAGGCGCATGTCTTTTGCCGGAGTTGGATTTTCATAATCAACCACTTCAAACGAAGAAGTCACCATGTTCACACCGGTGCTGAAGGAAATCATCACTGGCAAGCCGCGATCCATTTTGCCTTCCATGTAGTCAGAAGCGGAATCCACGTCATCAAAAGTTTTTCTTTCGCACTTCATTCCAAAACGAGTTGCGAATTTTTTCATCACGCCGAGGATTGAATATTTATGTTGAAGTGCAAGATAGTATTCGTTGATCGTATCCACGAGCAATTGGGTGCGACCTTGTTCGGTGCTCAAGGTCTGTCTCAAAACACCGTTCCCCTGATAGCCAGACCAATACAATTGCTGAAACATATGGTCCATCGCGTATCCCGTACAAGTTCCGCCGATCTGATCGTATTGATGAATGATGGGTTGAGCAGAAGCAATCGTCGGAATTGCTACATCGTTACCGTCTGCGAGATAGATGCGGGTTTGAGTCAAATCGAGCAATAAAAATTTACTGTAGGTGCCGGTAGCCTCAACCATGCGGCCAAGATACAAACCATCTGTTTGCCCGGTTCCGGGAACGTTCATCGTCAGATGGGAGCCAATCCCCAATTGGAACGCGCCACGTGGGATCGCTTGATCCACTTGCACTTCAATCGGTGCTGCCGCAAAGGACTGGAGGGTGAGAAATAGACCGAGTACTACGAGACATTGGTGGCGAATGTGTTTCATATTGTTGAATAGGCTAACTAAGGGAGCGTCAAGATTCAAGCGGTAAAAGCATGAGTGTCACAAACTGCGTTTCAACAATTTCAGACACTTGAGATCAATTCAAATTAATTAACGGAATTGAAACGGCGCGTGATGCGCGTCACTTTCTCGGATCGAAGGCTTCTCTGAGCGACTCTCCGATCAGATTGATCGAAATTAACATCCAAGAGAGCGCGACCGTTGGCGTGATGAGCAACCAAGCCGCATTTTGAATGTAAGTGCGTCCTTGTTGAAGCAATTCCCCGAGAGATGGAGTCGGCGGTGAAAGACCAAAACCCAAATAGTCGAGCACTGCGAGAGTCGCGATTCCACCGGAAACTGTGAAGGGCGTCAGCGTGAGAATTGGGGTGAGACTGTTTGGCAAAATGTGTTTGAAAATAATTCGGGCGTGTCCTGCTCCCGCGGCGCGGGCAGCATCGCAAAATTCTAACTTACGAAGACTCAAAAATTGAGCGCGCAGTTGAGACGCCACCCCTGACCAAGAAAAAGCCACCACCACCGCAAGCGTGATCCAAAACGAATCTGATTTCATGAGACCATTCACTAAAATCACGACCGAAAGAAAAGGAAGAATTTCGATCAACTCTTTCACGCGTTCCGTGAAAAAATCCACATTTCCTGCGAAATAACCCTGAGTCGCTCCGATGGTCACTCCGATGATGAAACAAAATGCCCAAAACATCAGTCCGTAGGCGAGAGAAACGCGCAGACCATAAAGCAAGCGCGCGGTCACATCACGGCCCAAGGAATCCGTACCGATCCAATGCGTATTGGAAGGAGGCGCCATCACATCCGGAGTTTGTTCGAGAGGATCCCACTGATTGATCGGAAAAAGAGCCCAAGTTCCCTTGCCTGCTTCTTTTTCTTTTTTCACCATCTCGCGATAATCCACCACAAAGGAATCCGTGATTCCAAATTCTGCAGCTTGATAATTGATGAGCGCGGGAAAATAGACATGCCCTTCGCGCTTCAATACCAAGGGTTTGCTATTAGACCAAAGTTCAGCGGTCATCGAGAAAAAGAGGATGCTCACAAATCCGATCAGTCCTACCCATGCTCTTTTTTGTCTGAAAAACCCGTTCCAACGACGACGAGTCAGAGGACTCATTTTAATTTTCGGTAAAAAACTCATTTCGAATCCTCCTCTCTTTTTACTCTCTTACTTACTGTTAAAATCAATTCGTGGATCAACGACCACGTAAGCGATGTCGCTCATCAGTTGCCCGAACATCACCACACCCGATTGAATCACTGCTACTCCCATGAGCACGTTATAATCGCGCGAGGTGAGACTCTCAATCATCAAGCGCCCCATCCCTGGCAGACCAAACACCGATTCGATCACGATGGATCCCGCAACGAAGGCAGAAAGAAAGCCGCCGAGTCCTACCATCAAAGGCAAAATCGCGTTGCGAAGAGCGTGTTTGAAAATCACGCGAGACTCGCTCAACCCTTTTGCTCGAGCGGTACGAATAAAATCACTACTCAATACATCCAGGAGCGAGTTTTTCATCAACATGGTGAGAAAGGTAAATCCACCGAGCAAAGACGCCATCACCGGCAAGAACATGTGTTTGGAATAATCAACCACCTGTTGCGCAAAAGTGAGGGTGTCCCAATTATCCGAACGTGCCCCACCGAGTGGAAAGAGCGCACCTCCGGGAAGAACCCTGTCTGTACAAAATACGAGCAAGCACACCACCGAAACCACGAGCGGCGGAATACTATAGGCGATGAAGAGTAAGACCGAACTCGCGATGTCCATCTTCGAGCCATCTTTGAGGGCTTTTACCATACCCAAGAAAATACAAATAATGTAGGTGAGAAAAAAGCCGGGGACACCAAACCCGATTGAAATAGGAACTCGCTCCGCGATCGTGCGAATCGCCGGTTCACGCGTGGCAGTGGAATCTCCGAAATCAAGAACGCTGATTTTCTTGAGCCAAATCCAGTAACGAACTGGAACAGGTTTATCGAGACCGTATTGAATTTCTAATTCGTGTTTGAGTTTCGCGATGTCTTCGATGTTCATCGTGCGACCGGATCCTTCGCCGCCACCGTATTGAATCTTGCTCAGAATTTCCTGAACCGGTCCGCCGGGAAGATAGTTCTGGACCGCGAAGTAAACAGCCGTCATGAGAAAAAACATCGGAATCATCGTCAGGAGACGGCGAATGAGATAACTCAACATATAAGCTATAGTTTACCCGAATGCAGACCATTGTCTACAAACCGTATGAAGCACCTAACGTCAAAGAATTGTTTTGAAGCGCAACACCGGCAAGGGTGAGGGAGATATTCGAATAGTCAAAGGTGCCAGAAATCGTATGGCCGTTCGCGAGCGGATGCACGTAGGCGATACCGCCAGCGATTTCACGGTTCGAGAGAGTCAAGAGAGAGAAAGAACTGGCGATCGGTGAATATTTAAAATAAGCCGCGACGACATCCTTGTTATCCAGCACCCGACGAACCGTGGGATAGATCTGCGGACCGGAGAGATTCCGAAATCCAAAGACATCACCGGTCACCATCATCGTCGTATAGTACCAGCCACCATACAAAGTGATGAACCATCGCTCATCGAATTGAGGCAATACATATCCGAGACGAGTATTAAAACCGAAGTAGCGGGCGTTCACGTCGTAACTCTTCGACAATTGCAGAGCCGTGACATAAAAACTCATCCCTGCGTCCAATTGCCCCGGAATCAATAAATAGTTCGCTGCCACTTTTGCAGTGACGGCGATCGTGGAATATTTTGCAACCAAAGTCTCCGTCGTGGTGATGTAACTCAAACCCAAACCCGGAGAAAAAAGAAATCGTTTGATCGGACTCGTGGCCAAGTCGTCCACTATCCATTCCGCCACTTGCAATTCAATCGTCTCTTGTTCCTTCTCGCCTGCAGGGCCGACCGCTTCAAAAGAAAAGCGTCTCTCTTCCTTCGTGATCACGGCCTCAAAGGAAAACCCGCCGCGTGCATTGCATTTAATCGGCTGCTGATTGCGGGTCAGGGTCCAGCCTGGTCTTAGGTAAGATCCGGCGATGAAGGCAATCGCCTTCTCTTCTCGTTTTCCCGCAGCATCGACCGTAACGTCTAGGTGAGCACCCGAATACTGCTCATCGAATTTGAGGTCGTTCACTCGCTCGTCGGATACGATCTCAGTTTTCATGTGGAGATGATAGGATTCAGCGAAGGCATGAGGGGCTGGAGACAAGATTGCAAGAATCAGCGCGTAGACGAGTCTCCATGTTTTTTCTTGATGCCTCATTACTATTCAATTTAGCCGGATGTGGGGGAATCGCAAAGGACTTTTAGCGAAGAGTTGGGTAATTGCCGGGGCTCGGTGAGTTCCAAACATTTACAAAATCCCACGACCCAGGATAAGTCGCCGGGTTTTGCATATTGGCCGTGATTTCGCCTGTCTCAGTACTTGCAGATCCGGCTTGCGTGGTAGTCGCGGTATCCCAGAATGAAGCAGTGGAAGTAACCGATCCTCCGATGAATCCGATTAAACCTCCCAAATTGCCCGCGCCACCAACGACACCTGCTGCAAAACATCTCGTGATCGTAGATGCGCCAAATGCCGCATCACCAACTAAACCACCGCCACTATCCACAGATGCATTTACGGCACCCGTTGCGTAGGAATCGATGATGGTTCCATCTTCTACTCCGGTCAGGCCACCCACGTAACGAGTGCCCGAAACTATTCCTGTCGCATAGGATTTCGTAATGCTCCCTTTCGCCAATCCCACTAAACCTCCAACATAGCCATCTGCACCGGCAACTCCGACGGTCCCTGTAGCGTGGGAATGCGTAATCATAGACGAGGTGTCTGCATAACCCAGTAAACCGCCGACATATCGACCTCCTGGCGCCGCCGTGACTCCTCCAGAACTATAGCTGTTAGAAATCGTGCCATAGGAATAACCAATCAACCCGCCAGCATAATCGGTGGCCCCGTTCGATGCTTGCACGGTAGCCGTACTATTGGAATTGCTCACTACCGCTGTGCTATCACCCGCGCTTCCGAGCGTACCAACTAATCCGCCAATATAGGAGTCACCCGTGATGGTTCCAGTTGCATATGAATTGTCGACGGTACTTGCGGTCATTTTTCCCACCAGAGCGCCGACACTGGTACCAGTACCAGTAATGGTAACATTCGTAACTCCAAGGTTACTGATCGCGGCGCCACTGACTGACCCGAAAATTCCAACATTAGTGCCGCCCGCAGAATTAAAAGACCAATTTTTAATCACGTGATTTTGTCCGTCCAATGATCCCACAAAATTATTAATCGGATTGAAAGCGACTAAGTTCAAATCAATATCCCCGCCCAAAACATAACGGCAATATAATCCGTTTCGAACACTGTCTAATTCGCTGGCCGTCTTGATCACGAATGGATTACTCATGGTGCCGGTGCCCCCATGAGTGAAATCGGCGAGAAACCACGAACACGGATCTGAATGAGTTCCCAATGTTGGATGTGCGCCCAAAGTAACTTGCCAAACATGAACAAAATCCCAGGTCGGAAATAGAGCTTGGTTATTGCTGTTCATTTGAACTGCAGTGAGACCGCTCGCTCCGTTGTTGTCGAGCGCTTGTCCACTGCCAGTCGTGTCCCAAAACGAGTGATCTGTAGTTCCATTTTGCGCGACCACATAATTCGTAATTCCTACGAATCCGCCGAATGATGAACTAATACCACCATCCACTACTGCACCCGACGAATATGCACGTGAAATGATCCCATCATTTTCTCCGACAAATCCGCCGATAGTGCCGACCAACCAAAAAATATTTCCAGCGGTCACGGTTCCTGTCGCATATGAATCGGAGATATAGCCTGCGATATCGTTCAAACCAACGAGTCCACCGGCGTTTTGGTCTCCGTTGACCGCCGACGTAGAATACGAATAAAAAATTTGTCCCTGGTTGTGGCCCACCAGTCCGCCCGAAGAAGCATCCGCTAACACAGATCCGCCGGTAGATGCTGTTGAATAAATTGTTCCTTTATTCAACCCGACGACGGCGCCCACTCCCGTCCCCGTACTCGACAACTCGCTTTGCCAAGCTTGAAGAGATGGATTTTGAACTAATACATTATAAATGGTTCCTTGATTGGTGCCGGCGAGCAATCCGACGTAGGTCGAAGAAATTGAGGTCAAGGCAACCGTAAAATTTTTCAAAGTAAGATCATGAATGGATCCCGCCGAAGTCACCGTCGTAAACAATCCATACGTAATGAGCCCAGCACTATTCAACGACAAATTTGAAATTTTATGTGAATTCCCATTGAATTCGCCACCTAAGGTGAGATTCGTCGCCGCCATATTTACGGCCGTCAGATCCAAATCCGCATCGAGACGATAATTTTTTCCGGTCACGATGAGTTTAAATTGAGGAACAGAACAAATCAAATAGGGATCAGAAACGGTACCAGATCCGACAGTGATGGTCGCGCTTGTCGGATCACAAACAGGAGTAGTCTCCGCAGCAGTCAAGGCACGCATAATGCTCGGGCTACAAGCAGTCACACTGATGCCAATGAGCAACGATGATAAAATTAAATTTCTGTTCTTTAACCCCTTGAACACAATAACCCCTTCCACTCATTATAAATGAAGGCAGATGAGAGCGGAATGTGTCTTCGCAGACGCAGTTGAAAGCCCGTAAAACTGGGTTAAACTGGTATTGATAGTCAAACTTCGTTGAAATGTATCAACGGGTTTTGATGGGGGGAAATAATATGAAAAAGCTATTAACATTGATCTTCTTGAGTTCTACGTTTGCAGGTTTCCAGGTGAACGCAATGTCCACTTGTACTTGTCCATTGGCGGGCGGGGGAAGCGCTAACTGCGGTGGAACCGTGAACAATAACTGCGGTGGCACGAGCACTTGCGGATCAGCTGGATGGAGCATCACCTGCAACCCCCCAAAAAACTCGACGATTAGCAAGAATTCTCAAAATATCGTCTCGGCTATACTCACCGGTCAGTCGACGAACTTCGTCGCTCCGGCGGCAAACGTGATCGGAAACAAAGTAAACAATAGCAAAGTAGGCTACTAGTTTTTATTCAGCCGAATACTGCCAAAGCGCTGGGGCATCGTCGTATTTCATCGCCCATTTTTTAGCCTGAATCTTGGAATGCACACCCATGATGAATCCTGGGATTTCTACGATGAAAGCGTAGGGCTGATCATCGTAAATAAGCGCGCCCATTTTCTGCATGATCTTGAAACGCTTCTGCACATTGAGTTCTTTGAGTGAGTCCGCAATCAAGGCATCCACTTCGGCATTGTGATAGCCAGTGGTATTCGAACCCTTGTTTTCATAAGATTTGGAATTCCAAATTTGATTCGCATCCGGATAGAGACTCCCCTTACCCCACCCCATCACGATCGCATCGAAACTACGATTGTCGATTTCGGCGAGATAAGAATTCCATTCCATCGCCTGAACATTCACCAAAATCCCGGCCTTTTTGAACTGTTCTTTGATCATCTGAGCCACTTTCGCCCGCATCGGATTCTCTGAGTTGTAACGAATCGTGAATTCAAACTTCACTTTTTTTCCATCGATTATTTTGTCGAGTACACTGTCGTTATCCGTGTCTGCCCAACCATCGGCTTTCAACAATTCCAGTGCTTTTTTAGGATTCAGATTGAAAGCTCTTGATTTTTGATCGGGAGCCGCGTTCGGCGTGTTGCTTCCGAAGGGCGATACACAGCGAATGCCTTCCTTATGATAAACCTTCTCGGTGATTTGATCATAGTCGATCAGCATCGCCAGAGCCTGACGGGTTTTTTTACTCGCAAACATCGGGCGTTTTTCGTTCCAACCTACGTAGGTATACGGAGCCGGAGCTTGAGTGATGAAATGTTTCGCCCAGATATTTTTGGAGCCTGGCTCCAGTCCAACCTTATCTTTATCTGAAATTTTCACGCGATTTCCGAAGGTTTCAGAATTCATTTCCATCACGTCGATCTCGCCCTTCATGAATTTTTCATAGGAGAGCGCGGAATCCGGAATAACTCTGAAAACAATTTCATCGAAATTATTCAAATTCTTGTAGTACGGAAGCGCGTCGCCCCACCAACCTTTTACCCGCTCTAATTCCACTTTTTGATCGCGGGAGTAAGACTTGAGTTTGTAGGGACCACTGCCAATAGGATCAATGATTGCCTTCGATTTATTAAAATCGGTGACTCCGGCATATTGCTTTTTTTGAATCGGAACAAAATTATCCATGATGTTCGGCAGCGTATTCACATTCGGTGTTTCCACCGTAATCTTGAAAACTTGAGCATCCACCTTTTCAAACTTAAAAGGCCCAATGAAGGCGCGAAGCGGAGCCGCTTCCACTTTTTGGTCCCAAAGCTTTTCATACGTGAATTCGAAATCCTCGGTAGTGATCGGTGTTCCGTCTTGCCACTTGGCCTCTTTACGGAGGGTGTAGGTCATCACTTTGTGATCTTTCGACACATCTAGTTTTTCGGCGAGCATCGGAAAATATTCACCACTTTCGCGATCTTGATCAAATAAACGAGCGAAAATATAGTGAATCACATTTTGAGACTCAGTATCATCGGTCAACAGCGTATTGAGTGCCTTCGGATTACCCTGCAAAAGGGTGTAGATCGTTCCCCCTTTTTTTGCGCTTGGAAGCTTTGCATAAGCATCGCCTGCGGTTTTCGAATAGGGTGAAGACGCAAATGTCGACGGACTGACGATCAAAAAAAATAGCGCAATAATTTTCATCATTTCTTCCTTTTAGAATTATGTGGCTTCTAATCCACTACGCTGGCACAAGACCGACTTTGACGCAAGCCTCTTGCACCGCATAAGTGCTGAGAACCCTTGACTTTTCGTTCAGCAGAGCAATAATAGTAATTCAATAAATATTCAGGTTCATGAAAGGAGCTCCCCGGATGATTGAAGTATCAGGACTCACCAAAATCTACGGCCAAAGAACGGCCATCAGCAATCTTAATTTCAGTGTGAACAAAGGCGAAATTGTCGGTTTTCTAGGGCCAAACGGTGCCGGAAAAAGTACCACGATGAAAATTCTCACCGGCTTCATGCCGGCGAGTTTCGGAACTGCCAAAGTTGCAGGATTCGACGTGTTTGACGAAGCAATCGAGGTGAAGCGCAACGTGGGTTACCTCCCTGAAAATCCTCCCGTCTATTTCGACATGGTGGTGGAAGACTATTTGAAGTTTGCAGCGAGACTACACGACGTTCCGAAGAGCAATCTAAATTCGGCGATCGATACCTCGCTGGAAAAAACAGGCCTCACCCATGTGCGTAAACGCGTGATCGGAAACTTATCCAAAGGTTATCGCCAACGGGTTGGTCTTGCTCAAGCACTCGTTCACGATCCAAAAGTGTTGATCCTCGACGAACCGACCGTCGGACTCGACCCTGTTCAGATCATCGAGATCCGAGAATTGATTAAATCTCTCGGCGGTGCTCACACGGTGATTCTCAGCTCCCACATCCTTCCTGAAGTCACGGCGACTTGCCAACGCATCATCGTGATCAACAAAGGTGTGATTGTGGCCCAAGACAACATCGAGCGACTCACTTCACGCATGAAGCAAGGCCTCGTTTTCCAGATGCACGTGAAAAATGCTACCGGCAGCGGCATGCAAGCACTTCAATCACTTTCCGGAGTAAAATCGGTGCAATCCGATGGCGCGAAACTTTCGATCGAGATCAACCCAAACCAAGGTGAGCTTCGCGATCGTCTCGTGGAAATCGCCGTTCAGGAAAAAATGGGCGTTCTCGAATTCGGCGCTGAAAAACTGAGCCTCGAGGAAGTGTTCTTACAACTTACTACCACTGACCAAACTACTGGAGGTCAATCATGAAATTTAGTTTCAAAAAAATGTGGGTCATTGCCGCAAAAGATTTCAGAACTTATTTTACGTCTCCGATCGCTTACATCATCATCGCCGGCTTTTTGCTAATCATGGGTTGGATGTTTTTCTTCAATCTGAGTCACTTCAACATGCAAGCGATGCAGTACAAGCAATTTGGCGGTAAGGGCGGCAGCATTACGGAAGGCATCGTTCGCCCGCTCTACGGAAACATGAACGTGATCTTTTTGTTCTTGGTTCCCTTCATCACGATGCGTTTGTTTTCGGAAGAACGAAAAATGCAGACCATCCAATTGCTGATGACTTCTCCGATCACCCTCGGTGAGATGATCCTCGGCAAATTTTTATCGGCAGCGATGCTCGTTGGAACGATGTTGCTCATCACCCTTGTGTATCCCTTGATCCTCGCGATCTACGGCAATCCGGACTTCGGTCCGATTCTCACTAGCTATCTGGGAACATTTCTTCTCTCTTGCTGTTACGTTTCGAGCGGAGTGTTCTTTTCTTCGATGACGGAAAACCAAATTGTGGCGGGTGCGCTCACCTTTGCTGCTGGCTTGTTTTTCTGGCTCGTGAACTGGGCGGCTCAATCTGCAGGACCGGTCTTTAGTGATATCCTCGATTACCTATCCCTGATTCAGCACTACAACAATTTCAGTCAGGGTATTCTTGAAACCACTGACGTTGTTTTTTACCTATCATTTATCGGACTCGGTTTGTTTTTCACTCACCGTGTTCTTGATTCATACCGTTGGAGATCATAACCATGACTACACAAAAAGAACTCAACAAACGTTCATTCTCTTTTGGCGCTAACTCCATCTTCATCACCATTCTCGTGGTGTGCCTGGTGGGAGTCTTCAATTTTCTTTCTTCGCAGTACCCACAAAAACTGGATTTGACGAAGAATAAGATCCATACCTTCTCGGATCAATCCATGAAGGTGATGAAAGGGCTCAACGACGAACTGAAGGCCGAATTTTACGGCGACATCGGTTCGAAAGAAAAATTTCGTCCTGTTTTCGATAACTACAAAAAGCTGTCTAACAAGTTCAAGTTCGAACTTGTAGACCCGAACAAAGAGCCGACTCGCGCGAAGACCGCCGGTATCAAGAAGAACGACACCCTCGTTCTCTCGTACAAGGGCAAGACCTCTAAGGTAGACGACATCAGCGAAGAAAAAGTCACGAATGCGATCATCAAGTTGACGAAGGAGACGAGATCCATCGTTTGTATGATCGTTGGCCATGGAGAAACGAGTATTTCGGACGCCACTCAAAATGGGATCCAAGGCGTAAAGAAAGGTTTTGAAGACCAGTCTTATGAAGTGAAAGAAATCACGCTTCCTCAAGAAACTGCAATTCCTGCTGATTGTGGTGCGATTGCAATGGTGGGCGTGAACAAGGCTTTGTTTCCAAATGAGATCAAAATGCTCTCCACTTATTTGGATAACGGTGGCCGCGCGGTCATCGCGATTGATGCTTCCATCACCGCGAACGATCAAACGAAAGAACTTCGTGAGTTTTTGAAAACTTGGGGGATCGATGTCAAAACCGGTCTCATCATTGATCCGGTTTCTCGCGCCCTCGGCGTCGACGCGTCGGTGCCGATCATCGCGCAATTCAATCCTGAATCACCGATCACCAAAGACTTCAAACAACAGTGTTACTTTCCATTCACACGCCCCGTAGATGTCACTTCCCCGGTACCAGTCGGGCTGAAGACCATGTGGCTCGCCAAAACCACTCCTAAGGCCTGGGATGAAATGGACATGAACTCTCTCGCGAAGGGAACAGTTCAATACAATGCAGGTGTGGATCTTCCTGGTCCGCTCTCTGCTGCCGCGAGTGTTTCCGGAAAAGGAAAAGATTCAAAGGCAACGAGAGACACCCGCATTGTGGTCTTCGGAACAGGGCAGTTCGCCAACAATCAATATTCTCGTTTCGGTGGAAATATCGACTTGTTCCTGAATTCAGTGAGTTGGGTTTTGGAAGACGAGAGCATGATCTCGATTCGCACCAAAGACGACGAAAATGGAAAGGTTGAACTTTCTCAGAATGATGGAATCTGGATTTTCTGGATCAGTGTCGTGATCATTCCAATTCTCATCGCCGTCTTCGGTATTGTGATTTGGGTCAGAAGGAAAAAACTCTAAGGGAGGTGCCGTATGAAACAACCAAACTGGAAAGCACCACTCGCTCTTTCTGCGGCTCTATTGGGAGTCGGTACCTTCACCTATTGGCTGAAGTACAACCACACTCCTAAAAAAGAAAAAGCAGAAACTCAAACTAAAAAACCTTTAGCTCTACCCGGTGAAGACACTCAAATCTCCATGATCAAGCTAAAGAGCTCTCGTGGTTTGATTGAAATCAAATGCGGTAGCTGGGCAGAAAAGAAATGTACGATTTCTTCTTTGGGAAAATGGGTCATCACGAATCCTACACCTCCAACAGGTGCTCCTTATGAAGCTGATCCTTCCGAGGTAAAAAGCTTTCTCACGGGAGTGACCAATGCCGTTGCAACAGAAGTGATCGACTTGCGAGACGAAACCGCTGAGAAACGCAAATCGCTTTTGAGCGAATACGGACTTAGCGATGAAAAGCGCACTAGTGTAGACACCCAATTCATCGAGCTGATCCTTGCCGATGATAAGGGTGGGCCAGGCAAACGCCTCACCGCATGGTTCGGTCAAGAACATCCGCTCGGCGACAAAACCTTTGTGGCGTCTTCCATCGACGGCACCCTCAACGATCAAACGGTATTTCTCATTTCCAATCAGTTTAGAAACTCTAATTTTACTAAAAGTGTGACGAGTTTTCGTGAAAAAGCCTTGTTCACTTTTGACCGTAAAGACATCACCGAATACACGGCAAAAGTGGTGGTGGAAAAGAAAAATGGCGGCAAGGTTTTCGCTCAACGGGTAAACAATCTCTGGACTGTGAATGGCAACCCGGCCAACGCAGACCATATCGAAACGGTAATTTCTGCATTGGCCAACGCAAAGGCGACGGATTTTGCAGATGCGAGTTTGATCAAAGGTCTTAAGCCGATCATCACTTACTCGCTTCGCGGAAACGCTAAGGATTATGCCTTCTCTCTTTTTGAAAAAAACCTTCCGGCAAGAACGATCGTCAAGGGAAAAGATGAGCAAAAACTAGCGGCCGAAAAACGCTACTATGCTCAGTCGTCGGAACAAAAAGAATTGGCTGAAGTGGAGTCCATGCTCCGTAGTAATATCGATAAGGGAATGGCGGACCTTCGCAACAACGTTCTTTTTTCCGAAACCGAAAAAGTGACCGCTACCAATTTCAAGGCCGAGGCCCCTACCTATTCTTCCACTCCCGAATTTAGCTACATCAAAGGTAATTGGTTAGCAAAGGACGGCTCGAAAAACTGGGACGCGGTCAACGCCTCAAAGATCGTTAATCTCCTCGCCATGACCCGGATCAAGGATTTCCTAAGCCCGGCGCCTAATGGAAAAGAATTGGTCACCCTTTCGATCGGTGACGACAAAAACCCCACCAAATTTCATGTTAAATTTTATACTGTGAAAGATAAACTTTACGCCCGAGATCTGAACGCAAAAACAAATGAGGCGTACCTCATGGAAGACTCCATGACTCCAGCGCTTCCGAAAACGGAAAACGAATGGAAAATCATAGCTCCCAAGAAATAAATAACACGCCTGATTCTAATCCGGGATATTTGAAACAATTGTATCGCGATTCGGTATCAGTCCTGACTGAACCGAGCGAGTTTTTTAAGGGACGTTATTCGACGATGTCGTTTAACAACGCGCTCGTTTTTGGAGTCGTCTTGACTTGGATTGCGGCATTCTTGGATTGGATTACTCGAGCCATCAAACATGAAACTTTGATGGACGGTTTGCTCAAAATCAAAGAACAGCTTCATTCGCTCCCCATTTGGAAAGACATGCCTGAAACGATCTGGACGCAGGGAAATGCTGCCGCATCGATTATGCCGGCTTGGGGAATGGAAGGCCTAAAAATGCTCATCACTCCCTTCAACTCTCTGATCGGCTTTTTTCTCTACGGGGTGATTTTTTGGTTGGGCGCCACATTCCTCGTCTCCAACGACAACCCGGCAAAAAAGGAAGTTTCGATCCATAATGTGGTAAAAATCACTGCGATCGCTTCTGCATCCAGTATTGTCAGCGCGGTCCTCGGTTTTCTTCCTATTGGCCTCGGAAATTTTGTGGGCTGGATCTTCCACACGGTTTTGCTCATGATCGGCTTTTCGCTGACTTTCAAAATTTCCAGATTACGGAGTCTCGCGGTGATTTTCTTACCGGAGACGATCGGAATTCTTTTCTTTTCATGTTTGGCTGGAGTGGTGATCGCACTTTTCGCGGGCCTTTTCGCTTCTTTAATGCATTAATTTTTTTGAAGGATTTTTATGTCGAAACCAAAGTTTAGCATCACCACCGCGATTGATTATCCAAACGGCGCCCCCCACCTGGGACATGCCTACGAGAAAGTCGTCACTGACGCGTACGCGCGGTGGTATCGACTCTTGGGACACGAGGTATTTTTTCTCACCGGTACCGATGAGAATGGGCAAAAGCTGGTAAAAACGGCGGAGACCCTTGGCAAAGACACGAAGGCGTTTGTCGACGAGAACGTAACCCGCTTTAAAGAACTGTGTGCCAAACTCAATATTTCTTACGACGACTTTATACGCACGACGGAAGGCCGCCATATTGACGCGACTCAAACCATGTGGAAGAAACTCGAAGCCAAGGGAGATATTTATCTCGGGAGTTTCGAAGGAAAATACTGTTTAAACTGCGAGGCCTACTACACCGATCTTCAATCTCCAGATGGCAAATGCCCAGAACACCACACCCCTCTCGATCTCGTGAAAGAGGAAGGATACTTTTTTAAGACCAGCCAATATCAAGCCTGGGTGATCGATCACATCAAAAAAAATGCGAACTTTGTGGCACCTGATCTTTCGAAGAAAGAAATCATTGCGCGTCTCGAAAGTGAACCGATGAGAGATCTTTCGATCACTCGTCCGAACAAGGGCTGGGGAATTCCAGTACCAGGAAAACCAGACTACGTGATCTACACTTGGTTCGATGCTCTCATCAACTATTATACTGCGAGCGAGCCTCGTGGTTTTTGGCCGAACAATATGCATGTGATTGGCCGGGATATTCTATGGTTTCATGCAGTGATTTGGCCGATGATGCTACACTCCGCTGGCCTTCCACTTCCAGAACAAATTTACGTTCACGGGATGGTGCTTGCCGCAGATGGAAAGAAGATGTCGAAGTCTCTCAATAACGGAGTTGATCCTTTTGATGCCGTAGCCGTCGTTCCTGTGGATTCTTTTCGCTACTACATCCTTCGGGCGATTCCTTCCAACGGCAATGGCGCCTTTGTCATGGAAGACATGCTGAAACGCCATCAATCGGAACTCGGAAACGATTACGGAAATTTGCTCATGCGCGTGGTGAAGCTCGCTCGAAAGAGAATCGGCGACGACATTAAAAACGAAAGCTACCCACTTGCCTTCAACTTTGATTCATTCATTGCAGACGTGAAAGATTCAATGGCGAAACGCGAACACCATCGCGCGCTCGACCGGATTTGGCAGGAAGTGAACGTGGTAAACGGCTACATCAACGATCAGGCGCCTTGGGGACTCAAGGATGATCAACCAGAATCGCGGAAGAAGTTTTTAGAAGTGATGTACAATGGAATTTATGGCATTGACGTCGTCACTCAGATTTTAGGTGCGTTCATTCCTGAAACCTCTGGAAAAGCCCTCGGCTCCATCGGCAAAGTTCTGGGCGTGCTGGATACGAATGCGAAGAACTATACTCTTTCAGATCCACCAATATTATTCCCGCGTATTGAACCACCCGCAGGTTCGGAACCCGCTAAGCCGCAAAAACAGCAGCAAAAGAAAAAGTAAATCTGATCTGAAGTTTTTGAGCTAGTTGTTCTTGTCTTCCATCCGGCAGGCGGCTTTCACCATTTTGCTGAGATCAGATGTATCCGGAACTTTTCGGTACTGACTTTCATAAGCCGTACAACCATCTTTTTTCGTATAATAGCCAGACATCATCGGTGCTTCGTTTTCATCACCGATGCTTCCATCGACCGTCTTCGGCAACTGGCAATAAGATTGTTTCGCCAGTTCAGCCTTCATTCGATTGATATTAGCTGGCGAAACTTTGAACATGGTCATGCTTTCCGCTTCCATTTCACCAAAGGAAATCATGCCGGTTCCGTTTTCGAGAATTACACATTTACCTTCTAGATCGTCGTCACCTTTGTAAAAGTTGATATAACGAACCAAAATTCGAGAACTCATGGCAGCCCGATTTGGTCCTGGGCCAGCGTGAGCGTTGATCGCACTGATCAATAGTAATGCGGTTAAAAAAATAAGACGGTTCATGTAAACTCCTGAATTTAATTTTGATTAGTGCGCGCCCTGAACGTACTTAATTTTCTTGATTGAGCAGTCCTTCGGATCCAGTTTCACGACTGCCATGGATGCTTCCTCCGCATCACCGGAAGCAGTACGAAAGATCACTACATAGTTGATTCCATCTTTAGAGCGAACATGTTCCACCACGTTGAACATCGTGCTTTTCTGAATGGCGAAGGTCACTTCTCGTTGGCATCTCAACGGAGTTGTTGCAAAAGACAAACTAGGGGCGAGTACGGCGGTCAGGACTAAAACTTTTGAAAGGTGCTTCATAGGGGATCTCCTTGGTTAATGTGCAAGGGACTATCACACATTGACACAAAGCGTCAATTCTCCAATAAAACACTTCCTCAGCTCGTGATCTTGGGACCGATGGTCGACCATAAGTTTAATTATCTAATTAATATAATTGGTCTTTTAGATCCCGCTGCCAGTGACGAAAATCGACGAGAAGTCGCCAATCATCGAGATATTTACGATTCCAGACTCGTAAGACTGAGTGATCGGACGAAAATAGATGGTCCCCATACAGGACTGCCCCGGCAACAATTGGAAGCAATTGAGCACACACTGAAAGGCACTTCCGCTCGCGTAACAATTACTCACCTGCACCGATTGACTGCCCAAATTTTGCAGAAAAAAAGTCTGTTCTGCTGTGGAATTGACTCTCACTCCTCCAAAGCTCATCGACGAAGGAGTCGTGATCACATATGCATTTGCTTGAGTTATTGGCGCGATGAACAATACGAGTCCTAAGATGAGTGTCTTCATAGGGCCACCATACTCCTCCTCACCGACGAAACGCAAATTCTTATCATTTACTCCTGGCGTCATCAGCCCCAACCTTGACGAACTTCGCGGCGCTCGATAATTCTAATCCATGGCATTTCAACAAGCACAAGTGGGCTGCATCGAAGTCGTTTGCGGAAGCATGTTTAGCGGGAAAACCGAAGAACTCATGCGCCGCCTTAAACGAGCGCAATATGGACGATTGAAAATTCAGGTTTTCAAACCAGTGATCGATCAGCGCTACAGCGTCGATCACGTACAAAGTCACGATGCGAACAAAATTCTTTCGATCCCTGTTCACAATGCCAAAGAAATTCTAGACAAGGTAGACGACAACACCCGAGTGGTTGGAATTGATGAAGCACAATTTTTCGATGAGGCAATTGTCGACGTTGCTCAAAAACTAGCTTTTCGTGGGACTCGCGTGATTTGTGCCGGCTTGGATATGGACTTTAAAGGACAACCCTTTGGTCCGATGCCGAAACTCCTCGCGGTTGCCGAAAGCGTAACCAAACTCTCTGCGGTGTGCATGGTTTGCGGTGCACCTGCGACTCGCTCTCAACGGATGGTTCCAGGGCAAATGGAACCAAATAAAGAAAATACTCAAGATCAGGTTCTCGTAGGTGCACACGATTATTACGAAGCTCGCTGCCGTTTTTGCCACGAACCCGAAGCAATTGTTACCGCCCAAGCAGGACTCTTCAACAAAACGAGATAAAAATGTCCACCTACAAAAAAGACATTCCGGTTTTTTTAACTGAAGCTCAAATTAAAGCGAAAGTGAAAGAAATCGCCGCTGAGATCAACAAAGAATTTGGCGATGAAGAGGTCACCTTGATCGGTACCCTCAAAGGTAGTTTCGTTTTTTTCGCCGATCTCGTTCGTGAACTCAAGATGCCAACTCGTTGCGAATTCTTGGGTGTTTCCAGTTATGGTCACCAAACGACTTCTTCCGGTGAAGTCAAAGTCACTCTCGATCTGAGCGCCTCGATCAACGATAAGAACGTGATCCTCATTGAAGACATCGTCGACACTGGTCTCACTCTCAGCTTTCTTCTTGAATATCTCAATGCTCGCAAACCGAGAAAATTAAAGACGACTGCCTTTCTTTTCAAGAAAGTAGCCCTAAAAGCCAAAGATTTGACGATTGATTATGTCGGTTTTGAAATTCCCAACCGTTTCGTGGTGGGCTATGGACTCGATTATGCCGAACATTATCGCGGACTTCCCTACATCGGTACGCTAGACTAGTAAGCATGAGCACTGAGAAAGTTTCGATAGAATCAATCGCACCTGTCCGTGTGGATCTGGCGGGCGGCACCGTTGATATTTGGCCTCTATACCTATTACTGAATCAACCGAAGACGATCAATTTCGGAATCAGTCTGTTTGCAAAAACGACGATCGAAGCCCAGCCCTCGAGCAGTCCTCAGGTAAAGCTCGAATCTTTGGATCAGAAAAAATCGAGCACCTTCACCTGGGCTCAAATCATGGATGAGCACTTTGACGGGATTCCCGAACTTACCCTTCTCGTTCGATTGCTTCGTTATTTTTCGAAACAACATCCGAATCCAGGTTCACTCAACTTCACTCTGAAGACGGAAGCCAAGAGTCCTTCCGGCGCAGGCCTTGGCGGATCATCTGCACTTGCCATTTCGATCATCGGCGCTCTTTGGAAATGGACTCATCCACGGGAACAGCTGGATCTTGATGTCGATGGCGAATTTCTCATTTCCTTGGTTCGCGATGTCGAAAGTCAGGTTCTTTATGGTCCCGCGGGATTGCAAGACTACTACGGAGCGGCTTTCGGTGGTCTGCAGGTTCTGAGTTGGAAAATTGCAAAAAATGAACGCACCTCTCTTCCTCTCTCCACATTAAAAGAACTCGAAGCCCGTACTCTTCTTTTTTATTCAGGCAAGTCCCGCAACTCCGGTATTAACAACTGGCAGCTCTTCAAGGGACTCATTGATAAAAACCCGGACGTGGAACACAAATTTCGTTCAATCTGCGAAGCAACACGAGATCTTGAAGCCGCTCTACTCAAGCAAGACTTCCACGCGGTCGTCAAAGCCGTTCAAAAAGAGTGGGACACGCGTAAAACATTGGCTCCCGGAATCAGCACCAGCGACATGGACCAAGCCCATGCACGGGCAAAAAAGGTTTGCGACATCGCCTTCAAAGTCTGCGGTGCCGGCGGCGGCGGATGCTTTTTTATTCTTCTGCCGGAAAAAAATGAACAACTAAAAGAATCCGTAAAAAAAGCGGTCCTGGAATCAGCAGAGATTCAGCTGCTTCCCTTTGAGGCAGTCCCTCACGGATTAACCATCAAGTGAGCACCAAGGGGCAAACTCATCAAAAACGTTATCTGGGTTTAGAGCTTTCCGGAGCTAAAAATGCAAAGACCACGTTGGCCACTCTCGAGTATTACCCCAAAGAAAAAAAAGTGTTTCTTCTCGATGTACACTGCGGAATCGGCGCCGACGCATCTAAAGACTCCGATGCGGTTCTCATCGAAACCATTCTCGATCATGCAGACGGACACCCGGATTTCAAAATAGGTGCGAACGTACCACTCACCCTTCCTCCTTGTTTTACCTGTACGCGAAAAAATTGCGCACCCGATGGCTGCAACTCTCTGGAAGTAAAGTGGATGAGAACCATGCCTCTCGCCAAACGTCCCGTTTCAAAACGAAACGCAAAGTTAAAGAATTTTTTTACGCCATACACCCAGCGCCCGATCGAACTCTGGCTTAAGCATGAAGTGATTTCCAAACTTCCGGAAAAAATCCGATTCGAGATTGATGAAACCCTCGGTGGCAATAAAGCCCCACTCACGGCACGCATGCAATACCTACAGCGATACCTTCATGAGTTTGAAATCCACGAAGTACTCCCTAAACTTACGGTTGCGCTTCTGATGCCGTCACTGAAACTCACCATCCGTCATCTGCAAAACTATCGGAAGATGGAAGAGGGCGCTGAAGCCCGTCAGATCATTCTCGAAAAAATGTGCGACAAGCTCGATATTTTTATCTATGAAAGAGATCTTAAAAAACTCACTCAAAATTTGAATGCCTTCGATGCTTTTTTATGTGCGTATACCATTTTACTCATGGATCGCAACGAATGCGTGAGTCCTCCAAAAGGATTTCCAATCACATCGGGCTGGGTTCGCTATCCTCGTTCGCCGCTACTGGACGCCTCAATTTCATTTGATGAGGCCGACGACGAATGATCCAGTTTTTCCTAAAGCGCCTCGTGCAGTCATTCGTGACCTTGGCCTTCCTTGCCACCGCAACTTTCTTTCTATTGCGCCTTGCACCTGGTGGCCCCTTTGATGGCGACAAGGTTTGGCCACCCGAAATTCAAGCGAATATCGAAGCAAAATATGGGCTCAATCGCCCGCTCTACACTCAATTTTTTTCATGGGTGGGAGATCTAGCTCACGGAGACCTTCGAGAATCCTTTCACTACGTCGGAACTCCGGTTACCGAAATTATCTCGGACGCGACCGGTCCATCACTGCTCCTTGGTTTTTCAGCTCTGATGATTTCCCTCGTCTTCGGTTTATTGTTGGGAGTCTTGTCGGCGTGGAAACGGGGAACTTTTTGGGACTTCTCGTCGATGTTCATCGCCATCGCAGGAATTACGCTCCCTTCATATTTAGTGGCTACCTTGCTCGTTCTTTTATTTTCGACTTACCTTGGCTGGTTGCCGCCGGCGCTTTGGGAAGATAAGGCCTCCATGATTTTGCCGATCGTGACCTTGGCGCTGCGCCCTCTCGCCATCATCGCTCGCATGACCCGCACGACTCTTCTTGAAATTCTTCATTCCGATTATATCCGAACCGCCTACAGTAAGGGGCTTGCCGA
>Ga0206918_1002_pt1 | contig 99623 bp, 97 predicted proteins | sample Alteio_BWOrgHeat_69_FD_152950 | JGI IMG/M metagenome (GOLD analysis project Ga0206918, IMG submission 152950) | Enriched cells from forest soil in Barre Woods Harvard Forest LTER site, Petersham, Massachusetts, United States -... | ecosystem: Environmental > Terrestrial > Soil > Temperate forest >... | reverse complement strand
CCACCACGATGGCTCCAGGTTTGACCCAGTCTTTCTTAATGAGATGTTTTGAGCCTGCCGCTGCAAATACGAAATCTGCCTGTTTACAAAGTGCTGCTGGGTTAACGGTAGAGCGGTGAATTTGAATGATCGAAGCATTTCTGGCGAGCAACATACTCGCCAGCGGCTTCCCGACGATATTGCTTCGACCAATCACACACGCTACTTTTCCATCCACTGAAAATCCGTAATGGTCTAGCAAAACCAAAATTCCAGCTGGCGTGCAAGGATAGAAGCGAGGGCTCCCGGTCACTAACAATCCGATATTTTCTGGATGGAGGCAATCGACGTCCTTTTCAGGTAAAACCCAGTACATGACTTCGCTTTCTGAAAAAGATTTTGGGAGCGGACGTTGAATCAGAATTCCATCCACTTCTGGGTCTTCATTTAGCTTTTGAATGAACTCGAAAACTTTTTGAGGAGGAGTGTTCGTCTCGAAATTGTAAGTATCACCAGTAAAACCCACAGACTCTGCCGCTTTTGCTTTGTTGGCAACATATACGCGACTTGCAGGATCTTCCCCGACTAAAACGACCGCAAGATGGGGAGCTCGACCCAATGTTTGCACCAAGGCGTGGGTTTTTTCTTTCAAAATTGCAGAGCGACTTTCTAAAACCGGTTTTGCTTTCAATAAATTCATGAGTGTTATCACGCTAGCACAAATCACTGCTTTAAAAACGGCAAAAAATGCCGACACCAAAGTTTTGACTCGCGAGATTGTTTTTGCATCGGAGTCGTGGAGTGTCGTAAAATGGATAAGACGCAGGATGCGTGAAAGGTACGAACAAGATGTCTAAACCTCTCTGGCCAGCCGTTTCAGGAGCGATGGCACGCGATGCACAGATCGAAGTGATCTCGAATAATCTCGCTAACGTGAACACGAATGGATTCAAGCGTGATGACGTCACCTTTAAAGAGTACCTTTCCAAAAAAGAAACATTGGATGCAGTCCCAGAAGACATTCCACGTTCTCCGATTAAGGATAAGGACTTATATCGTCTAGACGGTCGCGATCAGTCTTTCGTAGTAGTGAATGGCACGCACACGAAATTTGCAACCGGTGGTTTTAAGGTCACCGATAATCCGCTTGATATTGCGTTAGATGGACCGGGTTTTTTTGAAATCTCTACGCCCAACGGAATTAGATATACGAAAGCTGGAAGTTTCAAGCTTGCACCCGACGGAAAGATTGTCACAAGTGACGGCCATCCAGTTTTAGCTAGCGGTGGTGAAGGAAATGCAAATGCACCGGCGGCGGGAAGAGAAATTAGTATCGCTGATCGAGAAGGGGCTCTCCACGTCAACGATCAAGGAGAAGTGTATATGGGTGACGATAAAGTTGCTCAGTTGGGTATTGTTGAGTTCGGGGATCTAAATCAGATCAGAAAAATTGGTGGTTCTAATTTTGAAAATAAAAATCCGGCCGCCAATCCACCACAGGTTGCGGTTAAAACACTCACGAAGCAGGGCTTGGTTGAAACATCAAATGTGAATCCAGTGCAGGAAATTAGTAACTTGATCCGTGCAAATCGAATGTTTGAACAAGATTTAAAAGCGATGAAGACCGTAAATGAAATGATGTCTAAAGAAGTGAATGAAATTGGAAAAATGTAGTTTAGTTGGAGGTAGGAATTTATGTTAAGAGCGCTCAATACTTCGTCTACAGGACTGGAAGCCCAGCAAGCGAACATCGACCGTATTGCCAACGACTTAGCAAACGTAAACACGGATGGATATAAGCGTGAGAATACTGAGTTTCATGACCTTATGTATGAAACTGTAAAAGAACCGGGCGCTCGACAGGGAGCAACAGTCACGACTCCAGTAGGGATTCAAAAAGGGATGGGAGTCCGAGTCGGATCCACTCATAAAATTTTCGAACAAGGTTCTACAAAAGTGACGAACAATCCATACGATATTATGATTGAAGGAAAGGGCTTTTTACCGATAGTTCTGCCGAATACGGGCGAAACAGTTTACACGCGCACCGGAAATTTTAAATTGGATTCACAAGGGAGACTTGGCCTCAGTAATGGAGCGCTTTTGCAGCCAACAATCACGGTACCGAGCGAAGCAAATACCGTCATCATTGGACCGAATGGTGAGATTAAAGCCTATACCAATGAAGGTGAGTCAGTAATCGGACAAGTTCAAGTCGTCAATTTTGTGAACCCTCAAGGCTTGATGGCGATGGGGAATAACTTTTATAAGCCTAGCGTGGGAAGTGGCCCACCGAACTTGGCAGTCCCGGGCGAGGCTGGTACCGGCACTATCCTCCAGGGCGCCTTAGAAGCGTCAAATGTTAACGTCGCCAATAGTATGATTGAAATGATCGGTGCCCAGCGAGCCTATGAGATGAATACGAGAGTAATGGGTGTTGCCGACAAAATGCTTGAAGCTACAACGAATATCGTGAGATAGTGTAATAAAGGCCCGTGAGGCTTGGTTCTCAGGAAGAGAACTGGTTTTATCCCAAGGAGGGATGTAGTGACTCGAAATTTGATTTTAACATTTTTAGCATTCGCATTTTCTGCCACTAGTTCTTACGGACTAGATGATGCTGCTCTCCTTTCGTCACGTTTAAGTAAAATCTTAAGCGAAAAAATTCCAAACGCTGAAATTAGAATTCCGAATCTTGAAAACCTGGTAAAATCGCCTGAAATTGCAGCTATTACAACTTTATCCAGTGTTCGGTTAATTGAAGATCGCGCAACTGGGGTCGCCCTCTTTGAATTAAATTCCACCGATGGAGTGAGTACAAAAATTCAAACGCCGTATCAGGCGTTAGTGAAAGCACCAATCGCTATTCGTCGTATTTATCCGAACACTAAGTTAAAAAAAGAAGACTTCCGCATTGATACGATCAACGTTGCAGTTGGAACCGCACATGATTATCGCGGCGTGATCCTCTATTCGGACGCAAAACTGGATCAAATGGAATCCAAACAAACAATATTAGAAGGTCAGTTTGTATTGAGTAACGCTGTCCAAAGACAACCTGACGTTCATAAAGGCGAAATGGTGAAACTCGAGCTTTCTTCCGGCGACCTTACTCTCACGACTTCCGCCGTGATTCAGGAAAACGCGTCGATCGGCGAGCGTGTTCATGTGCTCACCGCTAAAACTAAACGAGAAATGATCGGCAAGGTCCTTGAAGATCATAGTGTTGAGGTGGTGCTATGAGAATTCAAATCCTTTTGGCATTTGGACTTTTATCGCTTTCGGCATGTTCCACAATGTCTAGCATGTTTAATGGCGGGCAAAATGAAGATTATAACAAACTGACTTATGGCGATCAGCACCCAAATTTTAGTGCGAGAACTCCGGTTGAGACACCACGGGATGGTTCAACACCACCAACAGCAGATGATGCTGTAGCTCAGAGAAGTCCTGCTAGTGTTTCAGAAACTGGCCAAAACGACGCTCTTGATCCGACCGACGATCAAGTGCGCGGTAAGATTGAAACGGGCCGTGGCGCGTACGTTTCCCAGTACGCTCGGGGTGACCGGGCAACAAAAGAAGATTTCTTAGACCGTGCTCCTGGTGATGGATCATTGTGGACCGGTGAAAATGATTCCAACTATTTTTACGCAAAAACCAAGGTACATGCAATGGGCGATATCATCTCGATCAAAGTTGAAGATGAGATGGTGAAACAGATCGCCGACGAAATTAAAAAAGGACTTACCCCTCCTGAACAACAAGTGGAAATGGCGCTCTATTTGAAGAATGACTCCGGCGCGAAAGACGATAAGGATTTGCAAGCCTATCGTAATGTCGCTTCTAGTGATTTGAAAACGGCAGATGCGGAACAAGTGAAATCGAACATGGAGAAATCTGTCCGTTGGTCTCAAGTGGACCTGACAAAGGCAATTGGCCTATTGCCGAGTCAAGAGTTCAGAGCTGAAGTGATTGATCGATACCAAAATGGAAATTATAAAATTCGTGCAGTGAAAAGAATTCAGTACCGCGGGTCCTCTAAGCTAGTTTCACTAGTGGCAGTGGCTCCAGCGGCAGATTTTGATGACACAGATTTAATTAAATCGGGGAAATTGTATGAGTATAAAATACGCGTTGCTCGCTAGGACATTCATAGCGATGATGCTACTGGTTTCGACTGCAGCCATTGCAGAGAATCCTGGTGCACGACTGAAAGATATCGCCACTGTTAAGGGGGTTCGCGAGAACATCTTAATTGGTTATGGAATCGTGGTTGGTCTTAAGGGTACCGGTGATTCCAGTGCTGATGTGACCGCTAGATCATTGGGTAAACTTTTTACGAAGTTAGGCCTCGATGTAGGTAAGAATGAAAAAATCAATTCGAAGAACGCTGCAGCGGTAATCGTAACCGCAAAATTGCCGCCTTTTGCACGTTCTGGTGTTCCGATCGACATCACGGTGAGTTCCATTGGCGACGCGACTTCTCTCGAAGGCGGCGTGCTTTTGGTTACTCCGCTCCGTGCAGGTGATCAGCAAACTTATGCCGTTGCACAAGGTACTGTTTCGTTGGGCACCCTTACCGATGGTAAATCAAGTTTTCCAACCGTAGGACGAATCGTTTCTGGCGCGATGATTGAAAAGGACGTGGACACGAACTTCGCCGGAAAAAAGAGCTTTCGTCTCTCGCTCAACAATCCAGACTTCACCACCGCAGCCCGACTAGTCTCTCTAGTCAACGCGGAACTCGGCGGAAAGTTTGCATCAGCAAGAGACAGCGCAACAGTGGACATAGTAGTGCCATTTAACTACGACGGAAATACGGTAGAATTGATGGCCAGAATTGAGAACGTTCGCATCGTTGTTGATTCAAAAGCAAAAGTGGTTTTGAACGAAAGAACTGGAACAGTGGTGATGGGCGAACGGGTGAGTATTACTCCGGTCGCCATTTCGCACGGAGATCTTTCCATTCAAGTAAAGGGTGGACCAGCCAAGGGTGGAGAGCGTCTCTACGAACTCAAAGGCGGCGCGACTGTATCAGATTTAGTAAAATTATTGAACACGCTCGGAGTGCAGCCGAAAGATCTCTCGGCGATCTTCCAAACGATCAAGCAAACCGGAGCACTTCAGGCTGAACTGGAGTTTATGTAAGGTTTTTAACAATTGTGGAACGAAAGGCAGAAGGCAAAGCAAATCCAAGGAAGGATAAAGTGGACGTGAACCAGGAAACAGTCAATCAGCAACGACCTGCTAGGATGGTGGGTTATTCCGAAACTGAAAATTCACGGCCGAGCTTAAAGAACAGGATGTTCTCGCTAATAGAGCCATCGTTTCACGGGCTGGGGAGGGTTTCTTTATGAAATCTTCCCCGGTCCCCCCTAATACTGCACCCAAACTCTCAACTGAAAAAGTTAAGCATCAAAAAAATGACGACTCTCGAATCACGCCCGAGATGCGACAGGCAGCCGAAGGATTAGAGTCCACCTTTACATCTGAGATGGTAAAAGCGATGAGGGGAACCGTAGAAGAAAACGAGTTCTCTTTGCATAATTCTGCGTCAGATATTTACCAGGGAATGCTTGACCAAGAGTATGCGGATATCTCAGCAAAAGGCAATTCTCTCGGGCTTTCTCAACAAATTATTGATTACTGGTTGCGCACACAACCCCAGTCAAAGTAGACTATAAATAGGTCTCGCGGTACAGGAGGTACACATGAAGATTAATTCAAACGTAACAGCCGGTAGTTCAGGCATTCAATCGTTAGAGTCTAAAAAAACAGACAAAGCATCTAATGCTTCAAAGCTAGCTTCTGGTGAAAAATCAGAAAATGTGGCGACATCACTGAGAAGTGATTCTGCAAATACGGACATTTCTTCTAAAGCAAAAGACATGGCGAAGGCAAAGCAAATTGCTGCTGACGCACCAGATGTTCGTGAAGCAAAAATTGCTGCACTTAAAGAGCAAATTCAAAATAAAAAATACAATGTTGGAGCCGATGCAATCGCCGACAAGTTGGTTGACGATCACATGAGTATGGTCGGCGCCTAAGTTTTTTTAACATAACCAATTAACCTCCGAGCAGGATGCGGGTGAGGATGAAAATGGAAATAGAAAAAATACAGCCTCAGAAATTATCCGAGAAACTCCACGAGTCTCTCCAGGAATTAATTGGTCTTCATCGTCAGCTGCACGATGTGGTGAAAGCCGAAAATACCGCAATCACTGAAGCCGATATCAAAGGCACTTATGAGGCAGCGGCAACTAAGGGTGCTTTGATCCATTGGATCCATCAAGCTGAGATGAGTCGTCAGTCTGTTGTGTATGCGCTAGCCCAAGAAGAAGGACTCGAAAGTAAGACACCGTCTCTCCGTGAACTCATCCTTTTTTTTCAGGCGCGCGATCCTGAGACTTCAAATCGCCTTCAATCTGATTTAAGTACCTTGATCATTTTGGTTGAACGAATCAAAAAGCAAAATGAAACGAATGGAAGTTTATTAGCTGCTTCGTTGAAGCACATCGATAATATGAAGAGAAATATTTTTGGTGAAACCACACACCAAGCGAGAACGTATAACCAACAAGGACAAAAAAATACTGCATCTTCGAATGAACACGGTCCACGATTGATTTCTAGAGAGGTATAAGAAGAAATGGCCCTGACTAACGTTTTCCAATCAGGAAAATCGGGAATGACGACGGCAAAAGCGGGAATCGCTACTGCCGGTCATAACATTTCCAACGCTAGTACTGAAGGCTTCTCCCGTCAGCGGAGTATGTCCGAGGCTCAAGTCAGTCAGCAAATCGCTGGTCAAGGCGGGCCCTATTATGGTCAGGGCTCTAAGCTTTCGCGTATTGAAAGAATTAACGACGGATATCTTGAAAAGCAACTCCGAGATGGTGGTCGCGATCTCGCTTACAATGAAGAAAAACAAACCGTACTAGGACAAGTAGAAGAAGTGTTCAATGAAATGAATGGCGATGGTTTGAATCGCCTGGTTGCACGTTTCTACAATGATTTTAGAAAACTTTCTGCTGATCCATCGAGCGAAGCAGTTCGTCAGGCTGTTCGTGAATCCTCACAGGCGATGGTTAGCGATTTTAGAAGAATTCGTTCGGAAGTTGAGGCTGTTCGTGCTCACGTCGATACCAGAGTAGAGGGAAATATGAAAGAGCTGACCTCACTTTCAAAAGACCTCGCTGAATTGAATAATCGAATTCGTATAGCAGAAATTCAAGGAAATGAAGCAAACGATCTTCAAGATCGTCGCGATATGATTTTGAAGAAAATGTCGTCCTTAGTGGATATTTCGGCGAACAAAGATAATAGCGGAATGGTGAACGTCGATGTTCGCGGTGTCGGACCCTTAGTGACAGGCCCTAATTTTGAAACCTATCATGTGGGTCGTGCGCCTGCTCAAGCAGATCAAGGTAGCGTGGAAAATTCTTTACAAATTGCACGCTCTCCTCACGCTACTCAGTATGTAACCGATCACTTCAAAAACGGTAAACTAGGAGCACTTCTAGAAACCCGCGATAAATCAATTTCCCAAGTCCTAGATCGTTTGGATGAGCTCGCGTTCAACGTGGCTAGCTCGGTAAATGAACTTCATGAAAAAGGGTTTACTGCAGACGGAAAAACTGGAATTAGTTATTTTAGTCCTCTGGATGGGCCAGAAGGCGCAGCTCAGAAGCTCGCCCTCTCTCAAGAAGTGCATGAATCGGTGGGCAATATCGCAGTTGCACTTCAACCCGGCGCACCCGGCGACAACCGAAATGCCCTTGCCATTTCGAATCTTCAAAACGTTCATCTTTTCAACAATGGGCGCACGACCGCAGATGACTTTTACAATTCAATCGTCAGTGATGTCGGCGTAGCGAGCGCACGAAATAAAGAAGCGTTGACTCAGAATCGAAGCATCATTGCTCAACTAGGAAAAGTGCGCGATCAAGTTTCAGGTGTATCGATCGATGAAGAGACCACTAATTTAATGCAGTTTCAGCATGCTTTCGATGCGTCCGCAAAAGTGATTAAAACCGCCGACGAAATGTTGGACACTGTTTTGAAGTTGAGAGGATAAGTAAGCAAAAATGAGAGTGAGTGATAACACAAACTTTGGAGTCGTTCGAGACAGCATGACTCGCTCTCGTTCGCGTCTAGAAGACCTCCAATTGCAGAACTCGACTCTTAAAAAATTGAATAAGCCCTCCGATGATCCGGTAGGATCTGCAAAAATTCTCGAAGTGAGGACAGACAAAGTGAACAATGATCAATTTCAGTCCAACGCAAAAATAGCCCAGGCATTTTTGGAAAATACGGACGCGGCGCTGGAAGATTTAAGCGATGTCGTGATGAGAGCCAAGGAGATTGCCATCGGGCAATCGAGTGCGGCCAGTTCAACACCGGAGAGTCGTTTAGGTGTTTCGGAAGAGGTCAGCCAGTTGTTTCAACGAGCGATTGGAACCGCGAACAGAAGAATCGGCGACCGATATCTGTTTGGTGGATTTAAAAACGATGCACATCCAGTGGATTCCGATGGAAATTATCATGGCGACAAGGGCGAAATGATGATCGAAATCGGTCGTGAAGTTTATATCGGGATGAATGTCCCCGGTCATCAGGTGTTCAATACGAGCCCAGAAAACTCAGCTGATCACGAGGCGATTGAAACTCGAAGTCTCGAAGAACAAAAATTACAGCAGCAAAAGGAAGACATTAAGGAACAGAAAAAACCAGAGCCCGTTCGTCGTCTCGCGACGGAGGGAATGGAAGAAAAATCTGGAACACCAAATGTAAATCTTTTTGAAGAATTGAAGGCCCTGAGAATCGGTTTGCTCACCGGAGACCAAAGTGCGATTCGCGGAACATTGGAGAGATTCGATGATCTACTGGGAAAAGTGGTTTCCACGAGGGCGAAAATTGGTTCTAGAATTCAGGGAATTCAAGGTAATATCAATACAATGGAGAGACACAATGTGAGCAATGCTCAATTGAGTTCTAGCATTGAAGACGCGGATATGACGCAAATTGTAAGTGATATGGCTAAAGAAGAAACTGTATTTAAGAGTAGTCTTGCCAGCTCTAAACATCTGATTCAGCCCACTTTATTGGACTTTTTGAGATAATGTTCTTGTGAAAGAACACGCTTTAAGCTAACTAATGCGTTAACGTAACGGATTGTCAAACGTTGGGCAGATTTTGAACGATAGTTTAAAACTGCAGCCGTTTTAACTATGGAGAGTAAAGATGTTAGTTTTAACCCGTAAATTGGGTGAAAGCATTGCGATAGATGATCATATTAAGATCACTGTAGTGCAAATCAAGGGGAAGCAAGTCCGTCTCGGGATTCAAGCGCCCAAAGAAACCAAAATTCATCGCGAAGAAGTTTACTCGGCCATTCAGGATTCAAACAAAGAAGCTGGCGCGGCTCCGGAACTTCAACAGCTTTCCAAATTACTCAAAGAATAATCCCAAATCGTTATTTTTTCGTCAGACAATATGCGTCAAATGCTTGTCATAAATTTGACATTTTTTGCCCATTTCGAATAACGCTCTTGCTCTCGCACGAAAACAGGGTATTCTGATCACAGGGCGTTTTTCCCTGGAGGTTTTTGTGGTCGTACAAACAGGACGTTTTGGACAGATCGAAGTCTCTTCTGAAGAAATCATTTCCATTCCAAGTGGCGTGTTAGGTTTCCCAGAAGATCATAATTTTTGCTTGGTTGATCCAGGTGACGAAACGTTGATCCTATGGTTGCAATCGCTCAGCAATCCTCGCCTCGCATTTCCCGTTCTTGAGCCAAAAATTTTTAAACCTGAATATGTAGTGAGACTCTCAGCCGCTGAATTGCGCGAGCTTCGTCTTGCATCGATTAAAGATGCGAGTGTGTTCACTATCCTCACCATACCTGCAGCGATGTCAGAAATGACCGCAAACATGAAAGCGCCGCTCGTGATTAACGTTCGTGAAAAAACAGCAAAGCAAGTGGTTCTTCAAGAGAATGATCAGCCGATCAAATTGCCGATGTTCAAAGAATTACGCGCACATTTGATTTCGTTGCCGAACACGAGTGCAGTAAAATCTGAAAAGTCGGCAATTGAAGTGAAAGATCTTCAACTCAATACTCGCGTTGAACTAATCTAGTTTTGTAGTCGCTGATTAAAGTTTAAATCCATTTTTTAATAAATCTAAATAAGCAGTCGCTTCGCGATTCACCGGATCGATTTCTAATACCGCTTCCCATTCAATTTGAGCATCAAGAGTATTCCCCTGGCTGTAGTGGAGTAATCCTAGTTGCACACCCACCATGGTGCTCTGTGGACGCTCAATTTTTAATTGCTGGAGGTCTTGAATTGCTCTGGTGAGAAAGCCTTTTTTCGCAAAGGCCTTTGCCCTCTTAACCCGTGTTTCTGTATTACTCGGGTCGAGGATGAGCGCTTTATTATACTCTTCAATTGATTCATCAAAACGACGGTGACGAAAATATAAGTCGCCTAATTCGAAATGCTTTACCGCAAATTTTTGATCTACCTGAGTGTCGTCACCCACTTGCTTCAAAAAAACACTTTGGTTTGCCTGCTCAAAAATTTTCTTCGCTTCATCGTAATGACCGATATCATTCAAAATGATACTCAAGCAGACCGCGGCATCGGTATGTTTAGGATCAGCTTTTAGACAGCATTTTAGGTCATCAATCGACTGGGTTAATTTCCCTTGATAGTTGCGGAGTAGACCGCGAAGATAATATAAATCCGGATTATCAGGTTCCTGGTTAATCCCGCTCGCAATAAGAGAATCCGCCTCGACATAGTTTCTCTCGGCGATTTTCTTTTGAATCTCTTCAATAGCAATCATCATTAGAGTGATTTCAATAATTCTTTTGCTTTATCGGCCGATGACGAATGACTAAATTCATCTAAAATTTTATTCAAGCGTAGACGTGCTGAGTCTGGTTTTTTTCTCTTGATATAGAACTCCGCAATACTCAGTTCTTTTTCGGCAAGTCGATCATAGGCCTGTTGTTTCATCTCGAGAGCTTTTGCGAGAAACTCGCCGTTCGGATATTTGTTTACATAGCTATCGAGGGTTCGGATCGCACTCTCTGCTGATTTTAGGTCGCGCGCAATATTGGACGGAATGTCCAAAAAATGAGATTCCCCAGCCTTAAACAGGGCGTAAGACGCCTTTTCGTGCTTTGGATAGAGTTCAACAAAGGTGTCGTAAGATGCGGCCGATTCCGGATAAGATTCTTGAAGGAAATAAACATCGGCAATTCGAAGTTGCGCGAGGGCGCCGTAGCTGGTGTACGCAAACTTGCTTTTTACAACACGAAGTTTATCGAGAGCCAAAAGATAACGGTCGTTTTTAATATCACTTTCGGCATCATCAAACATTTCTTTTGGATCATTTTCATTCACTTTTTTCGATGAACATCCCGTGTGAGTCACTAAAGAGAGCCCAACTACCAAAAATGAAAGCCATTGAATTTGTTTTTTCATACATTATACATACTACAAGGGAAGCAAACTGGAGAGGGGAATCCAAGCAGTCAGATCTGAGTTGTAGCGAATTTTCTGCCAGCCTTCTGTTTCATTCAGAGTAATGGACGAACCGACCATCCGCACTTTGATCCCAGCGTCCAGAATGATGATTTCAGGATAATTCATCCCAGGACCACTTCGGAGAGGCTGCTTCATGAGAAGTACGGCCGGTGGATTGGAGCTTCCCGTGCGATGCACACCATAAAACGCAAAAGAGAGGACGACGGCAAGAGCCCCAAACCAACCCGAAGGCTTTAAGAAGGTTTTGGTGATGTTCCGTGTCTTCAAATAGGCTCTGATCCATAACAATGAGACAATGAGCATCACAAGTCCGATTACACCCATAATTTCGTCTTGTTGGATTCGATCGGCAAAGCGCTCTAAGGAATTAGATGCGCCGTCCAATTCTGTTACTTGTGCCTTAGTTGCGATTAATTGCTGTTTAAGCTGCGGTTGGGCAATCTTGAGGTTTTTTAGGATTTCTGGGTCATGAGGCCTGAGATGACTGGCCTTTTCCAAATAGGCTACCGCAAGACCAGGTTGCTGATCTTTTCCGTAGAGGATGCCCAAATTAAAAAAATAATTGGCATCGTAGGTGGGGTGCTGCTGGAGAAGTGCAATCGCCTCTTTGTATTTTCCGGCAGTTTCTAGGTCTGAAAAGGCACTCATTTTGTTTCATTAGACGATGATGCCTCTTTCATTGCAAGAAAAATAAGTATTTGATATTTATAAGCAAGATGTCTAATTTTAGCTACTTTAAGGAATGCGCAAAAAAAGTCCTCAGTATCCCGTCCCATGATGAAAGTGGTGACGACGAACTTGTTCTATACTTGAAGGCGTTGATGACCGAGTTCGGTTTTAAAACGCAAATTCAGCCGGTTGGTCATTCGATCGATCGTCTCTCCAAACGCCAATCAAATTTAATCGGATTTAGTTCGGACACGCTTGTAGATCGGTCTACGCGGCGCGGAGTTATGTTTGTGAATCCACTTGATGTTACCTGTGGGAGCGTGGCAGCGCAGTGGACACTGACACAAGGGAATCCCTTCGCGTCAGTAGTCGATGAGAATAGAATCGTGGGTGCTGGTGCGATCCAAGGAAAATTAGATTTTCTTTGTAGAATTTTTGGTGCTTCTGAACTTCCAAGACGGAGTCACAAAACACCTATTTATCTCGTTGGGACTTGTGCTTCGCAGTTCGGGATGCTTGGTTCGAAATATTTGGTCGAATCCTTGTCGGTAAATCCAAAATCGGTTTATACCTTTTCACCGACACAGCTTTTGCAAACCAACCAATCGCCCGGTCAACTTGTTTTTCAAGTTGAAATCGATGCTGCGGGTAAGGAGCGCGACTCTAAGGGCTACAATCGTTGTGTGGAAATTGTCACGACAGGACTCAGTTTGGATTTGGCTCAAAAGGATCATGCATCTAATTCATTCGACTTGTTGATGAATTTACTTTTGGACGCTACCGATGCTGGCTTCGATTTTCAGTGGGGATCTTTATCGGTAAAAGGCGCAGAGGGAGCCATTCCAGATCTCGCCAAAGTAAAAATTTATCTGACCACATTTCAATTCGAGGACTTTAAATTATTCATCAAAAATCAGCTGAATCAGGGCAATCTTGACCGCACTTTTCGAGTTGAGTATGCCAACGCGAGTGACTCCGGGGCCAGCTTTATCCCTCAACAATTGGTGGAGGTGGTGCTGCGCTTGGATTATGAGTGGAAACAATTTATTGAAAAATTGAATTTAAGTCCGAACTCCAGTTTTGATCAGCCACTGAGTCAGGGGTCGATTACGCGGGTGCAGATGAACAGCCCAGGTAAAATTTCACTTTCTTTCGAATTGAGACTCATGCCGAATCACTCGCTTGCGAACGTTGAAAAAGAATGGAAGGAAATAGTTTCAAAAGCCGCGTCCAACTATTCGCAGCTACATTTTCAATTGATGAAGAATTATTCAATTATGGGTGCTGTTTCTGAATTCGTTCTGAGTTCTAAAAATATTAACTACCTCAATGATGCCGGTCTTTTTGTAAAAGCGAAGTTTCCAACCTCAATCGTTGGCTTGGGCTCGATGAACGCACATCCCAAGGGCCCCAATGAACAGGTCTCGTGGGACGAACTAGAAAAGGCGATCCACTTTTATCAGGACTTGATTTTTGCGATGAGCGGGTGAGTGGTGAAAATGAAGCAAAAATTCTTAGTCGATCAGACACTCAACATTATTCAAGCGCCGATCGCATTGGGCCAGACTCTGTTGGGTGTGGACGAAGCTCCGGGAATTCTTCTGAAAAATGGACTGGTCTCCCACATTGAATCCTTAGGATGGAATGTGGCAAAGATATCTGAAGTCGATGTTCGAGATCTAAAATGGAATTCACCTCACGCTTTATTGCCCGCACATCAGCAGGGATTGAACATCAAATTTCCAATTGAATTGGGTGAATCTTGTAGCGAGATCGCAGAAATATCTAAAGCATCTCAAGAGGCAAAAGCCTTCACGTTAACCTTAGGTGGAGATCATAGTATCGCAATCGGCTCCATCGGCGGAGCATTGCTCGCACGTCCGAATTTGGGAGTGATCTGGGTGGATGCGCACGGAGATTTTAATACGCCTGAGACTTCGCCAAGCGGTAATATTCACGGAATGCCGCTGTCATTCTTGACCGGCTTCATGAAAAAGTACTCGCTCTCCAGTTTTGAATGGCTGAAAAATTTTTTATTGCCAAACCAATTGGTGTTGATTGGAATCCGCTCGATCGATCCTGAAGAGCGTGAGTTGATGAAGTCTTGGGGTGTCCATGTATTCTCGATGACCGAAGTGGATCGTTACGGAATTGGTGGGGTGATGGATCGGGCACTGGAGATTTTACTCAAGGATGGCGATCGACCACTCTATCTCAGTTACGACGTTGATTCTATCGATCCCCACTTTGCTCCTAGTACTGGTACGCGGGTGCGGGGTGGACTGAGCTACCGTGAGGCTCATTATATCGCCGAAAGTATCGCAGAGACCAAAGCTCTGGTGGGGATGGATCTCGTGGAAATTAACCCAAGGTTAGGCTATGTGGACCCTGCTCACCGCGAAGAGAAGAATATTACGGTGGAAATTGGGATAGAGCTCATCACCTCAGCTCTAGGCAAAAAGATTTATTAGTGCTGAGCTAATTTAGGCACAAAAAAACCCACTCCGAAGAGCAGGTTCTTTTAGAATACTTGAAAATTAAAATTTTCAGAAGGTATAGCTTAGCTATTTCCTTCAGCCTTCATTACGTTGAAAGCTTGTGGACCTTTTGGTCCTGTAACGAGTTCGAAATCAACCATTTGGCCTTCAGACAAGGTTTTGAAACCGTCGCCTTGAATCGCGCTGTAGTGAACGAAGATGTCTCCGTTGATCGCTTCAGTTTGGATAAAACCAAAACCTTTTGCGTCGTTGAACCATTTTACTGTGCCTTTTGCCGGACTAGATGAAGTTGCCATTGTAAATCCCCTTTTCTGCTGATGCTTTTATAAAAGCGACTGTGCTTGTATGCAACGTTGTATATATATAGAGATACTGGCTAAGTACGTTGATCGTCAAACAAAAAAAACAGTGCGCTCGAGTATTTCTCGAACGCACTGTCTAGATTTTTTATTCCTACTATTTTTTAGAATGGACGGTAAGAGGCTGGACGACTGGTACCTTGCTGAATCTGAGCATTGTAGAAGGCATTCATCGATCCTTGGTTCGCAGTACTTTGGTAGTACTGATTTCCGTTGAAGTTCGAGTATACGTTACTCATGCTCGTCAAGTTTGCGTACTGAGGATCACGAGGATTGTACACTTGTGGCAGGGTTTGTGATGTATTTCCCAATCCGTACTGTGTTGTTGGTCTTACTGGCTGAATCAAAGATCCGAAGAAGCTGTGGTCGTAAGACACACCATCTTTTTGCCAAGTAGAGAAGATTCCGTTCCAGTTGTCATTGCTAGCAACAGTGTAGTTCGACTGCAATTGAGCATCTTGAGCTTTCAATTGAGCGTCTTGTGCCTGCAAGCCGCGGATGTCGTTTTGGAGTGCGCCGCAGAGTGTAAAATTGTACTGCATCATCGCGCCCATACAATTTCTCTGCATCTGCATGGTCTTGTCTTGGATTGCCGAGTTCAGGTCTTTGTCTTCTTTGGCAGTGTTCCGAAGGTGATCACGGATTTCGTGGTTGTTCGGATCAATGCTGGACAAGAATTGAAGGCGTGTTGCTTGGCCAGGAGCAAGCTCGGCTGCAAGAGTTTTATACTCTTCGCGCTTGTCGTCGCTTAAGCCATCGAGACTAGCCATTTTCTTATACATATTTCTTTCGAAGTCGGCAGTTTTGCATGCAACAGAATCAGTAATCTTGTGACCATGATTCGTGTTCAGTTCTTTGCCTCTCGCTGCGATCTTTTCCATCAAGGTGAGCTGAAGGTTGCGCTCATCCGCTGAATTGATGAACTCGCTCATCTTAGCCAATTGATCGGAAGCTTTCTCCAGATCGTCAAGGCTCTTCGCGTCTTCAACTGTCTTGTCCATATCGACCAGAGCGTTGTCAAAGATGCTGGTGATCATTGTTTTTAAGAATGGGGAGTCTAAACTTTTTGCCTTAGTGAGGTTGGCATATAGTTTATCCCAAGTCTTGTTACACTTATCGCAGCCGATGGTCTTGATCTGGCTCAAAATGTCGAGAAGTCCTTTGGATTTTAGGGAAAGTGTCGCGGATTCACCAACGATTCCTGCGATCGCAATGTCGCTATCCGGATTGAGAAGGGCCGTCCGAGTGCAAAGTGGACTTTTGCTGAGGTCTACTTTTGGGCTATCCGGTGAAGCATTTGCAAGACACGCTTTCAAGGATGGAACAGCGTCGTCTTTTTGGAAAGCAACCTGAATATCAATCTTCGTTGCATAGTCGTTTAGGTCATCCGGTTTTTTAACAGCGATGCTCTCGATATCATCCGTAGATTTTTTCGGAGCGGAAATCACGAGATCGCTAAGTGAAATTCGGTCAGCACATTCTTTTGGAAGCGAACCAGTGATTTGAACTTGGTCGGCGTTAAAAGCTAATGCAAGTTTTGCATCTTTCAAATCCAATGTAGATACTGTCATTAAGCTTGGTTCCGTTTTTGGAGCTGGCTTTGTGTCAGTGGTCGTTGCAGTAGTAGTAGCAGAGCTAGTGCTAGTTTGTGAAGCGGATGCACCGGCGACGATGTCGGATTTTGAGGAATCAGCGACTACTTCGCATATTCCAAGTTCTTTGTTGTACAAGAAACCTTGGTAGCAAGTGCCCTGGGATTTGTAAGCAAATGGCTTGGTGTCTGCCGTTCCTTCACAAGCTCCCTTCTCTTTATTGAAAACATAGCCACCAAGACAAGGGTTCTGTGGGGCGTCTTTTTTATCTGGCGTGCCTGAATGCGCTAAAGTTGGCAACAATACGGACAGGATTAGAATTGATTTTTTCATATATTTCCTCTTTCTCTCTACCCTTGATAAAGCAAGGACGGGGCCAACGTGCAGCATTCATTTTCGCTGTATTTACACGGGGTTTAATTGCGGAGTGTGTTAGGTGTAGACACTGCTGTAAATGAAATAGACACTCAATTCATTTGGTTGTAAGTTCTTTTTTGTATGAAAGAAGATTACCAACTTAAAGGCGAAACCAGTTCTATTACCGTTAAACTTGAAACCGAAGTGGCTGAAACATTGAAAAAGATGTCGGCGTATTCGAAGTTTTCCGAGTCCGAAATCGTGAACACGGCCGTGAAGAGATTCATCGCCGTCCACAGTGATTTTCAGCCGAAGAAAAATTAAGACTTTTGGGCTTTATCCAAAACAAAAACGCCATTCACTCCCGGAGTAAATGGCGTTTTTAATTTTATTTGGTTGTACAGGACTAGGTGGTTTCGTCCATCAACTCCGCGATATCTCTTACTTTGATTTTATCAACCATGTCTTTCGTCTTCATTCCATCGCTGATCATCGTGATACAGAACGGGCACGCCGTAGCAACAGTCGTTGCGCCGGTTTCAATTGCTTGTTCTGAGCGAGTGACGTTCACGCGCTTACCGATGGTTTCCTCCATCCACATTCTTCCGCCACCGGCACCACAGCACATGCCCTTATCGTGGTTCAATCGCATTTCAACCATCTTAACTTGAGGAATTCCCGCAATCGCGGCACGAGGTTCAGCGTAAACATTGTTCCAGCGGCCCAGGTAACAGCTGTCGTGGAATGTTACTGTTTCATTGATTGGTTTAGTGGACTTTAGTTTTCCTTCTCCAATCATCTTTGCAATGAATTGTGAGTGGTGGAATACCTCGTATTGGCCACCCATTTCACCGTATTCATTTTTGAGAGTGTTGAAGCAGTGAGGGCAAGCGGTCACAATGCGTTTCACATTGTAGCGATTGAGCGTCTCCACGTTTGCTTTAGCAAGCGTCTGGAACAGATATTCGTTACCGATCCGTCGAGCAGCATCGCCGGTACATTGTTCTTCAGTTCCGAGAATCGCAAATTTTACTCCGGCTTTATTAAGAAGGCTGACAAAGGATTTCACTACTGATTTGTTTCGATCATCATATGAACCAGCACAACCCACCCAAAGAAGAACATCGAGTTGTTCTGCGTTTCCGACGTCGGCCATTGTTTTTACATCAAGCCCTTGCGCCCAATTTGCTCGTTCAGAAGGACTGAATGCCCACGGTGATGCATTGGTTTCCATGTTTTTGAAAACTGCCTGAACTTCAGCTGGGAACTTGGACTCCATCATCACGAGATTTCGACGGATGTCGTAAATTTTATCGGTGTGCTCAATAAAGACCGGGCAAGCAACTTCACATGCACGGCATGAGGTACAGGCCCAGATCACATCCTCAGTAACGTGGTCATCGATAACGTGCGAGACTTCGTCCAATTTTCCAGCCAAAACGAGCTCTTTATTGCGATACAGGTTTTTCTTAAGATCTACAATTAGGCGTTTTGGTGAAAGTGGCTTGTCGGTATTCCAAGCAGGGCAAAGCTCTTCGCATCGACCACACTCCGTACAAGAGTAAAGATCCAATGAATCCTTCCAACTCATATCGGTAAATTTGGATGCTCCGTATTGGGTTACGGTTTCATCTTCAAAGTTAATGGGGGTCATTCCCTTTTCGCGATTCAATTTTTTAAGGAAGGTATTTGGTCCGGCTGCAACGATGTGCAGGTGCTTAGAGCCAGGAATATAGATCGCAAATCCAAGCACGATCGACATGTGGATCCACTTGAAGAGCGTATAAAGGTTATGATTCGTGTCTTCTGAAAATCCGAAGCCAGCTAGCGCGCTCGCAATGTGCTTCGAAATAAAATATGAATCAGTAAACCAAGGATTAGTTCCCAAGACATGGAACGCGTTCATCATGAAGATGGACACCATTAGTCCGCCGGTAAAAAGCAAAACGTAGTTTGCATCACTGGACTGGGTCAGATACTTAGGTGCATTCATGAAACGACGGTAAGCAGCCATGAGTACGCCGAAGAGTACAAATGCCGTAAAAAAATCTTGAGAAGCGATCAAAATAGAGTAGGGCTCCCTTCCGATAAACTCGAAAGAAGCCCCACTGTATAAGGTCATGCAGAACTGCTCTAAGGTTCCGATCGTAATGATGATGAAACCCCAGAAAATCGCGGTGTGGGCAATTCCGACAAAGGGTTTTTGAAGAACAGCCTTTTGCCCCAAGACATACACTAGAGCGTTTTTAATTCGTGCACCAAAATCACTGATTTTAGGCGCCTTGCCTTTTTGGGCTTTCATCATCAGGTACAAGGTGTGAAACCGTTTCCCAGAAATAAAAAAAGCACCGCCGCCAACGATCAAAAATGCTAGTGTCTGCCAAGTCATCGAATAGCTACTCCTTTAAATGTTTTACTTCGCTAGTTAATGCTGGAACTACTTGAAATAAATCTCCCACGATCGCGTAATCTGCGATTTGAAAAATAGGTGCTTGAGGATCAGTATTGATCGCCACAATCACTTTAGAGGTACGCATACCGGCCAAGTGCTGAATGGCACCTGAAATCCCACAAGCAATGTAAAGCGATGGAGAAACAACTTTACCCGTTTGACCGACTTGATCGCGGTGTGGACGGTATCCAGCGTCGACGGCAGCACGAGATGCTCCGACCGCTGCCCCTAAGCTATCGGCGAGGTCTTCAAGTATTTTGAAGTTTTCAGCACTCTTCAGTGAGCGTCCGCCTGAAATCACGATCGAAGCTTCAGTCACATCTGGTCTTGCAGAGTTGCCTTTCATCACTTCGAGGATCTTGGTTTTTAGTCCGGAAAGATCTGCAGTGATCGAAGTTGCGTCCGCAGTTTTTGAAGCATCCGGCTTAGGGATACCAATCGCATTGGGACGAACAGTCGCCATTTGCATTCCGCTTCCACAGAATTCAACGTCAGCTGTCGCTTTTCCAGAGTAAACCGGGCGTTTCAATTGCAGTTTTGTGCCAGCAAATTGTAGAGAAGTACAATCTGTTGCTAATGCTCCATCCACTTGAGCCGCTACCAGTGGGAGCAGATCTCTTCCCATTGGCGTATGAGACGCAAGAACGATTTCTGGAGAAATGTTTTTGATCGCAGCAGTGAGCGCGCGCGCGTAGGCTTCGCCGGTGTAGTTTTTAAGAGCAGCGTCTTGAACTACGTGAACTTTGTTTGCGCCGTATTGAGCGCATTCGTTGGCGAGTCCGGAAACGCCGTCGCCAATGATCACGGCATGAGTTTCATTGCCCGCGGCGCTGGACGCGCCGATGAGCTCGAAACTGGATTTCTTGTTTTTACCATCACGTTGTTCTACAAATACGAGTACTTTTGCCATGACTAGATCACCTTCGCTTCATTGTGGAGTGCAGTAACCAAAGCTTTTGCTTGTGCGGCTGCATCACCATCGATTTTTTTCCCAGCTTGCTTAGGCGGTGGGAGTTGGAAATTTTTAAGTTTAATTTTTTGATCGGCTGCTGATACGCCAACATCCGCAAGTTTCAAAGCCTTCACTTCTTTTTTCTTTGCCTTCATGATGTTTGGCAAAGTCGCATAACGAGGCTCATTCAGGCCTTTCGCTGCAGCGATGATCGCAGGAGTGTTTACTTCAACCACTTCATAAGACCCGCCTTCGATTTCTCGCTTACACTTCAAAGTTGCACCACTATATTCGATGCCGGTCACTACCGTAACGGACGGAAGTGCCATATAAGTTGCCACGAGCTGTGGAACTTGTGCTGCACCATCGTCGAGCGCTTCTTTCCCGAAGAAAATAAGATCGATGCCGGATTCTTTTTTGAGTGCACCGGTAATCGCTTTCGCAGCCATGTTACTGTCTGCATTTTCTGGAAGTTCGATATGAATAGCATTGTCTGCACCCATCGCGAGAGCAGTTCGGAGTGAGTCCACTACGCGATCTGGTCCTGCAGACACTACGGTAACTGTACTTCCAGCATTTTTTTCTTTTAAGCGGAGAGCTTCTTCTACGGCGAACTCGTCATAAGAAGACATGATCCATTTAATGCCCGCGGTGTCGATCCCGCTCGAATCACCATTAATTTTAATTTTTGTTTCCGTATCCGGAACCTGTTTAATGCATACGTAGAGGTTCATTGAAAAAAATGTCCTTTCAAAGGTCTTGAAGACCTGTGGTTGATAATATCTAAATGATAGTTAAAAAAGCCTAAGATTCCAACTTTTTACTGGTGATCGCGGCGCATAAGTTTTTAGAAAGTTCGATCATCTCTTGTGCCTGCTGCCGGAGTTCGCTGTCGTGTGGGGTTGATTGACTTGCGAATCGAATCATCTCTGAGAATTCGAAAACTTTGGAGAGACTTTTCCACTGATCTGCAGTGAAAGAGTGCTTCTCTGTCAATAATTTGGCGAGATCTCGAAGCGGAAGTGAGCGAGAAGTAATCCCGAACTCTTCGTCCAAAGTTTTGTACAATTGATCGGACACCCTTTCAAAAAGTTGTGGAAGCGGATTATCTTTCGCATCACGACTAAACTGTGACCAGATCGACTGGATTTTTTCTTTCTTCTTCAAAATTTCCAGTTTCAACAAGGATTTCTTTTTTAGATGATCGAAAGCAACGAGTCCTAAAAAGGCGATGAGAACCAACAGTCCCGCCCAAGCGATCCATCGCCACCAGGGCTGACCAAGAAATGAACCAGCTTCTTCAGTTTTCACCGTTTCATTCGTGCGGATATTTCCGTAGTTTTTTTGATTTTCAGTGGAAGGACTGGAGCCCACGCTTGCTTCCGGCTTCACCTCTTCAACTGGATGTTCAGTCGCAGCTGCTTCGCCCTGGGATACATTGATTTTGATCTGGTCCGTCTTTTTTTGTACATAGGTGCGAGTAGACGGATTAAAGAACTCAAAAGGAATAGATGGAATCACTAATTCGCCTGTTTGTTGAGGAATGATGACCACGTCGAAAGATTTTTCGGTCATACCCTGCCCCAAATTTTTTGAACGTCCTTGTGATTCGTAAAGTCGGAATTCTTTCGGCCAAGTTACTTTCGGGAACTCAATTAAACTCGCGTTTCCGTGACCCTTGACTGAAATTTTTAGAGTGAGTGGAGCGTTTGATTTAATTTGGGTTTGATCGACTTGGGCGGATACATCAAAGTCACCCACACCACCGGTAAAATTTGGACCACGTCCTTCTTCTGGCAACGGCATTACGTCGATCGTGACTGGGTCGCTCTTTGAAGTTCCCGTACGTGGCGTAACCTGAGAAAAGAACTGGAAAAAAGGGTCTTCCATCAGATCATCGTTAGCAGCATTTCTGGGTATATAGTCTGCTCGAATAGAAAAGCCTTCAATTTTTAGCTTTCCTTCTTTGATTGGGTAAACAGCGTATCGTGCGAGGAGACCGCGCTCAAAGGGGACTCCACCAAGATTTACTGCTTCATATTCAAGTCTGCCAGATAAGATCGGCATTTCCAGATCTTCTCGAATAAATCCCTCAAATGAAGGATATTGCATGACGTCTCTCATATTCGCCTTGGTTCGACGGTAGAGGTAGAAGCTGGCGATCACCTGTTCACCCTTGTAGGCCTTGGTTTTGCTCAATTCAGCACGGACGAAAAAGTTTCTTTGATCTCCTTGTAGAGAAGGAGCATTTTCACCCACACTTTTTTGATAAGAGTTTTCCCGCACTACCTGAACCGAGAGATCGGGCGCATGTTCGCCTTGGTTGGAGATTGCACGAATTTTAAGTGTCCCAATTTTAAGCGGACGGAGAATAAAGGTCACACTTTTTTCTGACTTATTTTCAAACTTTCCGTTCACGTAGACAGAAGAAAACTGCGAACTTTCGAATTGGTTCATCACCTCGAAGTCCGGAGCCTCAAAGCGTGGCGCAAAGGACCCTCCGGTATTTCCGGTCTGAGTGATTTTTAGAGAAATAGATTCATCCTGCGGAACCTGGTTTCGATCCAAAACCGCATTGATCGCAGCCTGTGCAGTGCTATTGAATAGCATGGCAATTAGGAAAAATAGATTACCAATCTTTATCATTTTGTGACTCCTTGGCTTTCTTTTCTTTCATCTTATGTTGATAAACTTGTTTTTCACGATCGGCGAGATCGTTCATGATTCCTTCGGCAACATCCTTTGACAGCGTTCCGCTCTTGAATTGCCTATTCTTTCCGTCTTCCACTTGTTGTTGGCCGTCTTTTTTTTGCTTGCCCTGCTGATCTTGGCCTTCTTTATCTTTCTTGTCTTTGCTGTCTTTTTGATCTTGTGGCTTTTTCTGATCTTTGCCTTCTTTTTGTTGCTGGTCTTGTTTTTTCTGCTCTTGCTGCTGTTCTTGAGAGGCCTTTAATAAGGCTTCCCGTGCTTTTTTCTCGAGTTCTGGTTGATTAGAAATTTTTGCCATTTCAATCGCATTGGTCAACTGGTGAAACGACTCGGTAAAATTTTTACTTTGCTTTTGTAAAACGCCTTCATTGTACAGGGATTTTGCGGCTGTCTCGAAGTCACCTTGATTGAGTGCCTTTTTCGTGGTTTCTTCGTAATGAAAAACAGCGTCCTCATCCTTTTGGGCGCGGGCGAGAGCTGTTGCTTGGTTAAATTCTAAAATCGGATTGTCCGCGTCTTTGCTTCGTGCGCTTTCAAAAATCTTAGACGATTCTTCATAGTTTTTATTGTCGTAGTTTTGAATGCCCCTCTTGTTTTTCCAATAGCCACCGAGTGTCTGTGCGAAGGCACTAGTGTTGTGAAATGAAAAAAGAAGAAATAGGATTGAAGCGGCGACCCTGGCAGTAAAAAACGGATGATAGCCGACAAACAGGTGAAGAATGAAAAAGAAAATTCCAATTGCTAAAAAGGCTTGAAAACGATCAATCCGGATCACCTGACGTTGCTCTTTCGTGGACTCACGGTTGAAAGCAAGGAGTTGTTTGACTAAAATATAGGACGCGTCATCGACATTGGTTAGCTCAAAGAATTTCCCACCACCGGCCGACGCTATTTTTGAGAGGAGGTCAGGGTTAGGTCGCGAGATGACGGTCTTACCGGAGCGATCTTTTTTGTAGGTTTGAAGGATCCCGCTGTCGGAACGAATGGGAATGGGTGCACCTTCCGGCGTGCCGACACTAAAAGTAAAAAACCCCGCTCCGAAATCCTTAATTTTTTGTGCGACTGGAATCGGATCCTTCCCGAAGTCTTCCCCATCCGAAATGAGCATAATCGCGCGCGAGGTTTTTCTCGAGTCGGTTCCGCCACGTTCGAAGGCCTTAATTGCCACGTCAATCGCTGGACCGATCTCAGTGCCCTGTTGATACGCGGCCTCCGGATTCAAGCTTTCAACAACCTCGCTCACGTATCCGAAGTCGGTGGTGAGCGGGATCGCTAAAAAAGCATTTCCTGCAAAACCCACCACTCCTACACGATCGTCCGCCAATTGTTGGAGTGTTTTCTTGATAAAAACTTGGGCTCTATTGAGTCGACTAGGATTTACATCCTCCGCAAGCATGCTGTTGGAAAGGTCGAGAATGAACATGAGATCCATTCCTTTGCTTTCAATGAGCTCCTCGTGTTCACCCCACTGTGGTCTTAGTAGTGAAAATAGAATGAAAAAAATACTGAGAGCCAAAAAACTCCACTTGAGGATAAATTTTTTCTGAGAATATTCCGGGATGAGAAACGGCCAGAAATCCTTTTTAATCCATGTTGATAACTGTGCCTGCCTTCGTTGTTGGAAATAGTATCCGAAAGCGAAAACGGCCAGAGTGAGGATGCAAATCCAAGTATAGTGAAGTCCGGCGAAACTCATGCCCATTGCCTCCACCAAAAAATCGATAAAACTTTTTCGAAAATAAGGATAAAGACACCCATTAACAAAGGAATGAAGAATTCTTCTTGATAACGAATTTTGTCTTTGGTGATAATTTCACTTCTTTCTAACTTGTCAATGCTCTTAAATACTTCGTGAAGTGCTTTCTCTTCGGTGACGCGGTAAAATTTACCGTTTGTCTTTTCAGAAATTTGCATGAGTAGAGATGGATTCAGACGGTTTTCGACCCAGGCGTATTGGTATACCACACCCAAGGGCGTTTGTTGCGGAAATGGTTGACGAACTCTACCTTCCGTTCCAATCGCGATTGAATAAACTTTCACACCATAACCTAAGGCTAGGTCACCAGCGGTCAACGGATCAATCCGCCCTACGTTATTGTCGCCGTCAGTGAGCAAAATAATCACTCTGCTTTTAGCGGAGGATTTTTTCAGTCGGTTGACGGCCAATGCCAGACCGTCACCAATGGCCGTTCCATCGGCGAGTCCGTGCGCGCCGGGAACAATCGGCTCAAGTTCTGAGAGTAGTAATCCGTAATCCAATGTCGGAGGGGCTAGTGTTAATGGATTTCCGCTAAAAATTAGAAATCCAATTCGGTCACTGCTGCGGCCTTCGATGAATGTTCGAAAGACTTCTTTTGCAATGTCCATCCGACTCTTGTCGCCCATATCTTGGATTAACATGCTGAGCGATACGTCTAGCACCATCATGATGTCGATTCCACTTGCCGTGCGATCTTGGGATTTAGAAATACTTTGGGGTCGGGCCAACGCAATGATCAGAAAAGCCAAGGCGATTGATTTGAAAAGTGAACTGAAGAGCGAGGTTGAAATGGATACGCCTAGCGAGGAGGAAAGTGCTAAGGGTATACGTATGGTTGGTTGCTTGGATGCTTTTTTCCAAAAAAAGAAAAAAACGGGAATGAAGAGGAGTAACCAAAGTACCCAAGGAGTTGCAAACCTCATGGAGCATCTCCTTTGAGTGCCCATGCTTCCACCAGTGTTTTTGCGTGTGATTTAAATTCCAAATAATCCGCTTTTTGGAAGTGCTCATGGTGGGCCGATTCCGTAAATTTGATCGTATCCAGGTTTTGAAACAAGGCGCGGATTTTTTTAATTTCTGGTTCCGGTAGTGCCTCGCCCTTTAGTAGTGCAAGCATTTCATCGGTGGTCGATTCACGTGCATCGACTTTGAATCGTTGCGAAAAAAAGTTTTTCAAAATTTGAGAGACTCCGAATGCAACCGGCTTCATGTTTTCACGTGAATAGGGACGCTGTTCATAGAGTAAATCGAGCTCTCTCAATGCGATGACGTGATCAGGCGTTGGCGGAACTTTGATCTCATTAGTCGCCTTGACTTGGATTCGCTTGGCCCAATATTTTTTGTAAAGAAGGAAACATCCGAGTGCGATGAGCGCCAAAATAAAAATGAATAGGATGACAAATTTAAGCGGCAAGGAGATGGCAATGGTGTCTAGCATAACCGGCGTTGCCGCCGGATCCGCTTTAATATTCGCTACATCGACATCAATCGCCGTTGTTTTTGCAACTGGGTGGTTCTCGTCTTTCATGATGAGTAACTCAGGCAAAATCAATTTCCCAGGTTTTATAGGCGAGACAATAAAGCGAAGATTTCCGTCGATCATCTGAGCATTGTTATCGAGATACCAACCCTGCTGATCGAGTGGTTTTGTCTCGTCGCCATTTTTCAAAGTTACCGTTCCGAGTTCTTGGGCAACTTCAGGTGGAATCCGAACACTGAGCTGGATGCGGTCACCTAATTGGTATTGCGGGCCGGATTGGTTTTTTTGCGCAAATTCGGTTTGAAACGCAGGAATACTGACCTGACCTTGTGTAGTCTGGAAAAGGAAAAGAGAAAGTAATAGGATACTTATAATTTTACTTCTTTTGTTTGCGGCGCTTAAAAAACCGCACCAACGCTTCGGTGTAATCATCATTCGTATGAATAGTCAGTGTTTCTACTCCAGAAAAAAGGAGTGCTTGTTTTGACTTGCTTTCGAATTGCGCAAGCCAATCTTTCAGATTTTTTTTAAAAGCATGAGAGGAGGTATCCACCTCCATGTTTTTTCCTGTTTCGGGATTTTCGATCTGGATTCTGCCCGAATATGGAATTACGTGTTCATTGAGGTCCTCGATGCGGATGGCTACCACATCATTTTTTTTAGAGAGTTGTCTTAAATTTCTTTCATAATCATCTGCAAGAAAATCGCTCAATACGAAAACAATTCCGGAATGTTTTAACACCCGGCGGGCTTCTTCAAATGCACCCTTGAGGTCTGTTCCACCCACCTCTGTCGGAAAATTCAAAAATTCATGAATGATCCGAAGGACGTGGTTTTTTCCCTTTTTAGGCACAATCGTCTTTTTTACCTTGTTGGTAACAAAGAGAACGCCTACTTTATCGCCGGAAAGATTTGCTGCATAAGCAATCATGGATCCCAGTTGGGTCACTAGTTCGCGTTTGGTAATGTTCTGAGAGCCAAACTCTTGAGAAGCTGAAAAATCGGCGATGATGAAGACACTGAGTTCACGTTCCTCTTCGTACTGTTTCAATAATGGCTCTTTACTGCGAGCGCTCACTTTCCAGTCAATATGACGAATATCATCGCCGGCAGCATAGGTGCGATGCTCAGAAAATTGTACGCCCTGTCCTTTGAAGTGACTCTTGTAACCGCCACTCATGAACTCATCCATCAGCTTTTTGGTGGAGATTTCGATGCGTTTCACTTTCTTGAGGATATCCTCGTTCATGGAACCTCGATTCGATCCAAAATCTTACTGATAATCTGTTCCGAAGTGACGTTTTCCGCATCCGCTTCATAGGTAAGCAAAATTCGATGGCGAAGAATATCATAGGCAACAGACTTCACGTCTTCAGGAGTGACATAACCACGGTGACGGATGAACGCATTCGCGCGTGAGGCTTTTGCCAAAGAAAGGGTGGCACGAGGCGAGCCCCCAACACTGATGTAGCGTTGAATTTCTTTGAGGCCAAATTTCTCAGGAAAACGTGAGGCAAAGATCAAATTGAGGATATAATCCTTCACCTTTTCATCCATGTAGATTTCGTTGCAGAGTTTTCTGGCGGCTAGAATATCCTCGGGACGACATACTTTCTGCGCTTTTGGCACATCATTTGAGGTCATCCGATCCATCATGATTTTTTCTTCAGATTGTGATGGATAGGAAACTCTAACCTTAAATAGAAAGCGGTCCAACTGTGCTTCAGGCAGAGGATAGGTTCCTTCTTGCTCGATCGGATTCTGTGTTGCGAGAACAACGAAAGGATCCGCAAGCGGATAGGTAGTGTCACCGATCGTGACCTGGTGTTCTCCCATCGCCTCCAACAACGCACTTTGCACCTTTGCAGGTGCGCGGTTAATTTCATCGGCAAGTACAATGTTAGTAAAAATTGGCCCTTTTTTAGGGATAAATTCATGTGTTTTTTGATTGAAGATCATCGTCCCGATGAGATCGGATGGAAGAAGATCCGGTGTAAATTGGATACGATTGAATTGTGAATCAATGGTTTGGGCCAGAGTTTTTACGGTCAGGGTCTTTGCAAGACCCGGAAGCCCCTCTAAAAGTACGTGCCCGTCGCAAAGGAGAGCGAGAACCAATTTTTCTACCAATGTGTTTTGTCCGACTACGACTTTTCCAACTTCTTGAAAAAGGACATCGACGAATTGGCTTTTATCACGAATGACTTCCGTTAGTTGCTGAATGTTTACTTGTTGAGACATAACATTCATTTTCGCGCTGTTTTCGCTAGCGTGCAATGAGCTTAATGTAAAAAACGACGACACTCTTCCAGAAGCTCAGAAGCGCCAGAATTTTGATGCAATTTATCTAAGAAGATATAAGTTTTTTCAGTAAAAACAGCGTCAGAAAACACATCGCAAAAATTATCAAAGCCATTTCCAGTAATGAAGGTGGACAGTTGTTCCCGTTCTTTCTGGTTTTCCGGTTTTGCTAGGAGTTCTAGCCATTCCACAGAGAAATCGACCGAGAATTGGGTACGCAAAATATTTTGGATACTATTTTGTGAATCCCCCAAATTAGCCAAGAGTCGCGAAATTTCGTCGCTGTAGACGTGGTCCTTCAAGTCATTCGAAAAGGACGAGAGTAATGTGTTCATTTCAGGAGAAATGGCCCCGGTAGTGGTATTGAGCAACGCCGAATGAATAGTGGGCGAAAATATCGAAAATAGTTTCGGTTCGTTTTTGAGTACGCGTAACGCAAATGAAATCCACTCTTGGTTGGAGATCTTAGAAGCATTTTTTAGAATGAGGGATACCTGCAACTGCTCAGCAGGATTTAAGCTTTGAGCAAGGCTCAATACATCTCGTAAAGTTTGTTCGCCTGCTGGAGTAGAAATAAACTGAGAAATCTCGGTGGAATTACCTTGATGATTCGCTTCACTGAGTATGGAAATAATCGTTTGAACCGCATCGGTGTGAGCATTCCACAGAGAAAGACCCGCTTGATGCAATAGGCCCATTCTCGCGATATGTGGGATCATGCCTAAGAGATCGCGCTGGCAATGATCGTCGCCATTATGTTGCGGTGAGAGGCACTCTGGTGATTCTTTGACCCCATTTCCATAAACACCCATTTGGCTCTTCGAGTTTTGTTCATAGAGGGAATAGAAAAGATCCCGTAAAAAAACGAGTTCTTTGGGATCATCAAGGACAGTGAGCATCGATTTCAGATTGAACATTCTCGCTCGAATATCGCCTAAGGTGCCACGGTGACCGTAACGCTGAAGCAGAGAAAGGTTATATTTAGAAAACTGTTTCAGTATTGAATTGCGAGCCATCTGAAGTGTTTCATCAGAACCCAGCAATGGACGTTGCGAAGAAGGTACGTCGCCCCAAGAAGTGGCGATTTCACGAAGTGACGTTAGTCCAAAATTTTTCAGGATCCCAAAAGGTTTAAAGTCCGTATTGATAGCGAGCAACTCCAATCGATCGAGATCACTCACGATTCGGAGTCGGATCTGGTGATGAAACTCTTCGTCTTGATTTTCTGGGTATGTAGGATTTTCAAAAATGTAAGGAATTAAAAAGAACTTTGAAGATTTTTCGTTCAGAAAAGTCAAAATATTCGTATCAGACTTCGAATTTCTAATTAAAAAATTAAATATCCCATTCATCGGGCCAGTGTGATCTTGAGTTTGCTTGATGAGAGGGTTGAGATGATATTCGAGCTCGGAAACCTTTTTTGGCGTTAAACCTGATGAAGGATCCCATCCCTTGAATTCAAGTGGATGTGCCCAAGTCTCAGGAGATGTCAGGTATTCTTCGAGTATTTTTTTGGCAAGCTTTTCCGGAGACTGTTGATACAAATTCACCTGCTCTGACTCAATCTGACAGCTCGAAGAATTCGGATTTGAGTCTGGACAATATTCACTGAACAGGTCAGGTAAACCCTTTAGCGCAATTGAAAGCAGGAGCTCGTTTTTATGGCTTCCTTGGGGAAAGCTTAATGGTTGTGGATAATTTCGTTGTTTCAAAATCGCAGCAAAGGTTTCGTATTTGGAGAGATAGGTGCCGAATAATTTCCGAGATGCCCTTGAAGATTTAAGTAGCGATTTCGATTGTCGGAGAACGTTAGAGCTAGAAGTGATGAGTTGATGTGCTTCAGATCGATCATGATCGTTGAGTGTAAGTATCTGCGAAAATAAATCTAGGGATGGCGAAGACCCAAGGGCAAAAATAAAATTCAAGAAATCGCTCTCGATGGAGGTGAGTTTTTTCAGAGTAGCGCCTGATGGATCGATACCGACTAAATAACGAGCAAGATCGCTCACCGCTAAGAAGGATTGATTGCCGCCGTAGCAGGCGCCTAATTCATTGAGTTGATGAAGATATGCGTCGGATGAAAAAGGAGTGGAGATTTGAGTAAAGTTCCAATTGATGTCGACATTTCCGCAATCGATCGCTGTCGACGAACGAGTACTTGGAGGAAGCAAAAAAACGAGTTGCCAGGTTTGACTGGAGGTCGCATTCGAATGTTCCGGAGTGTGTATGGGGGTGGCATGATATTGCGATCGTCCACGATCCAACATTTTCTGAAATAATTCGATCATTCGATCAGCAATGGGAATGATTTTTTTCTCATCATTCATTTTGTTCAAAAGTAACAACGCCGGCGCAAAAGATTTTTTTGTAAACAACTCTAGCCATCGGGTTGATCTCGGAAAAGGGGGAGTTTTTTGTAGACTAGGGAGCGTCTGATCCATCTCTTGTAGGGTCAGAAAAAAATGAGAGTCTTGCGGCACGAGCTCGAGAATCAGTTGCATCTCATCGGTGCTAAATTCGTCGAAGAGAGAATCCAGAAATGTTGAGGTATTGGATTCGGAAACAGGGTTTTTTTGAAACCAGTTGATGAGGGTCGTTAAATCTTGAAAAAAATGGGTATCGTTTACGGCTGCGAGATCTTTTCCTAGTTGGCGGAAGGACGTCGCAGCCAGTAGAGGCATAAATTTTTGATTTTTGAGCAAGGGCTGTGTGAACGAAAAAAAAGCGGGTAGTGCGTCCAAATCCGCCGACTGTTGGAGTAGGGTCGCAGCGGAGAGGACTTCCGAAGGGATGGTGCAGTAGGGCTCCGCAAGCAACAGCACTGCTGGAATTCTTTTCCTGAGGAAGTCAGGCGCTTCCTCAGCTTGAATCGTGGTGAGTTCGGAGACGAGTACATTCAAAGGATTCGTAACTATTTTCCCATTTTGAAAGCAGGAAATCGGTTTCTGGATCAATGTTTCGGCAGCTTTCGAAAAGATGTCTAACTTGTCGCCGGCGAGCAACCAATTGATCATTCCGGAAATCTTTTCAACTGACTTTGGATCGGAAATTGCGCCGGGCGGAGTGTCTCCGAAAAACTGATAGAGTTCTTGAAAACTGAGCGCGCCCGTAGAACGGTGATAGCGATGAATCGCATTCATGACGTCGATGAGTCTTCCCGTGTCCCAAAGCTCATGTGCTCCTCGGTTGAAAGCCTTAACGTCTGATAGGAGCGACAGTTTTTGAAAGTTAATTTTATATTGATGGGTTGAAATAGTCTCTTGAATCCATGGTGAATGGTTCTTCATCAGAGAGACCAACTCATCAGAATGGTGATTAACTTGGACCCGAGAAAAAAACTGATGAATAAAATTTTGAATTGCGCCTTGGTCACGCTGATTTAAGTAAACTTGTTTTAGACCATATAAAAATTCGGGTTCATTTTTTAGAATGGAGTTCAGCTCTAAAATCCACGGGGAGAGTTCGTCGTCCGAAATATCATGGGTCCACAGTTCGATCTCTTCGAGGTCATGATTTTGGTTTAGACAATGAATCACCGCTCTGAGCTGTTTGGCAGTAAATTCAGATTGGTCAAAACGAACGTCAGAGCAGAAGGTGTTTTGAGGCTTGGCATTCTCTTTTAAAATAGATGCAGACTGACTCGAAAACGGGTTCGAGCATGAACAGGCAAGCATGGAAAATCCAAGCAACAAAAAGAGCTTTTTCAACGTGGGCGCAATATAGCGGTGTTGAGGTAGACTAGCAACGAAGAAAGTGTTGGAAGATTGTTAAAAAATAACAATAGATACAGGTGGTTATAGGCTGTAATCGTCGGAACTTGGAGTGCCTGGACGTCTTACTGTAGGTGCAGGAGGAGCGCCTTCAGAGGTGAGGTTTGCAAATAGGGTGTACTGACCCATCCATGCGAGTTTTGCGGTACCTGGTTCACCGTGACGGTTCTTTGCAATGATGAGTTCCGCGACACCCTTTTCATCGGAATCTTGATTGTAATAGTCGTCGCGGTAGATGAAGCAAACCATATCGGCATCTTGCTCGATCGCGCCGGATTCACGGAGGTCGCTCAACATTGGACGTTTGTCGGTTCTATTTTCCACGTTACGACTCAGCTGAGAGAGTGCGATGATCGGAACTCTGAGTTCCTTGGCGAGTTCTTTTAGGCCTCGGCTGATCGCAGAAATTTCTTGTTCTCGGTTTCCGCTCATCTGTGAAGTCTTTGGACCACGCATGAGTTGAAGGTAATCGACAATGATGAGATCGAGTTGCTTCTCTTTGGCCTTCAAACGTCGGCAACGAGCACGGATGTCGAGCACACTGAGGGCAGGTGTATCATCAATATGGATACGAGCTTGTCCGAGTTGCTCCGCGGAACCCATGAGACGACGAAATTCTTCTTTTGCAAGAGAACCTGTTTTTAATCGCTTGGAATCAATACGACTCAAAGCTGAAAAAAACTTAAAACCCAATTCTTCTTTCGACATCTCGAGAGAAAAAAGTGCGGCTACCGATTTGTTCACCACCGAAGAATGAAGAAGGGCCGAGATAAACCAAGAGGTCTTACCCATACCTGGGCGAGCCGCGAGAATCATGACTTGGCCGGGCTGAAGGCCTGCAGTCATTCGATCGAATTCGGTGAAGCCGGTAGCGAGTCCGATCACGTCTTGGCTTCCGTTTACAAAAAGTTCCTGAACCTTACTCATATTCTCGGAGATCACTTCCGCCAGTGAAGAGAATGAGCGTTGAATTTTTTTCTGGGAGACTTCGAAGATTTTTGTTTCCGCGCTATCGATGAACGCTTCGGTGTTTTCTACGCCCGAGAGACCTTCATCCATGATTTCAGAACAAGTTTCAACCACTCGACGCTGAAGCGCTTTTTCGCGAACAATTTTTGAATAGTGAACCACGTTCGCGACTTGAAAAGATGCCTGATCATAGAGGCCGGTTAATGCAGATACGCCGCCGATGCCATCGTACCAATTTCGATTACGGAGTCCGTCAGTGATCGTAACGAGATCGACAGGCTTCCCTTGATCGGAAACTGAACAAGCCATTTCAAATATTTTTTGGTGGGCATCAAGAAAAAAATCGCGCTCTTCTAAGCCAGCTTCACGAACTAAATCTAGAGCAGAGTTGTTCACCAACAATGCACCAAGAACAGAACGCTCAGCCTCTAAATCGTGAGGAAGTTTTTTTCGTTGAGAGCCCGGTACACCGTGGTTCTCAGACAAGGATTAAGCCCCTTCTTTAACAACCCAAACCTTGAGGTTTGCAGTTACTTCAGGAAGGAGTTTGATTTCCACAGTGTGAACGCCCAATGCCTTGATTGGATCTTTCATGTGGATAGAGCGTTTCTCGATGTTGAGTCCGCCTGCACTGAGTGCATCGGCGATATCAGTAGTAGTTACTGATCCGAAAAGTTTATCCTTCTCGCCAACTTTGCGAGAGATATTACAAGTGAAGCCTTCAATTTTCTTCGCAAGGTCACTAGCGGAAAGTTTTTCAGCAGCGCGTTTCTTCTCGAGCATCTTCTTTTGATGTTCAACAGCTGCCATGTTGTTTTCGTTTGCAGGAACCACTAATTTTTTTGGAATCAAAAAGTTACGAGCATAGCCGTCGGTTACTTTCACTACTTCACCAATGCGACCTAAATTTTCTACATTTTCTTTTAAAATAACTAACATAAATTCTCCTACGGACTTGGCTGCCTATCGGCAAACGTATTAATATTGGATACTTAGGATTGCCCGAATTTGCGTCGAAAGTCAAACCACAGGTCAAAAAAACCGAGCGCAAAAGTGAAGGGAGAGGCGAGAAAAATCAAAAATCCGTAGATCAGGGCACGGAAAAAGCCAAAGATTTGCCGACGGTTGAGGAAGAACGTAACAATACTCAGACCTTGAAAGCCATAAAACATGAGGAGGACTTTGAGACCGTTCATTCCTATATAATACGGTGCATGCTCAGTAAACGCGTAAAGTCCTGCACTGAGAAGTGTTGGCCACACTAGCCATTCTGGATTGCGATAAGAGCCCCAAAAGGCCCGAGACAAAAATCCTGGTAGGGTGCGAAAAGCCAAAAGTAGGTTAAACCAGTAGCAAATGATGAGAGCGATCATCAGACCGGAGGGGAGTTCGGTCATCAGATTGTGAATTAGACTCGATTTTCCATTTTCTTCGACCCATTTTTGAAAGGGATGTTCAGGAATGGCGAGAAGGTGATCGATTTCAAAGGTAAGTTGGGCACGGAGATAATCGGTGACCCCCAATCCTTGTCCATGTGCAACGATGGCGACGCCAGCAAAAAGAAGCAATAGTGCCAGTGAAAACGAGAGAAAAAATGCGACCGGAACTTTTTTCAGCTTACGAATGAAAAGAGGGAAGGTAATTCCTACGCTAAACCAAAACCAAATGGCGATTGATAAAGATTCTAGATCGCGATCGACGGCGAAAATGATGGCAGCATTGGTAAAAAGGGCAAGAAGACTAACCCAAGTTCGATTTTTAAGGGTGACGATAAAAAAAGCGATGGGTGAGATGAACGCGAATAAAGTGCTGAGATAAAAGAATGCGGGCAAGAAAAAAGGAGCAACCCAAAGAAACCAACTTCGAGCTGCTCCAGAATTTTTTGAATCAATAGAAGACGAAATTTTTGACTTCCTTGATCGAGTTACCACAGTGATTAGTTAGAGTTCGGTCCGATTCCAACGAAACCAAGGAGTGCAAGGTTACGTGCGCGCTTGATTTCAAGCGCAAGTTTACGTTGAACCATTGCACAGTTTCCTGTGATACGACGAGAAACGATTTTTCCGTGTTCAGTCATGAATGTAGACAAAAACTTAGGGTTTTTGTAGGTGAGGTTTGCAGTATCTTCTTCACCGCTCATGAAACGACAGCTTTTTTTCTTGTTTCCGCCGGAGAACTTACGACCGCGGCCTTTGCCTTCGTCCATCGCATCGTCCATGTCGTTATATTTGGAATCGTAACTGTCGTCGTCGTTACTTGGGCGTTTTTTGTATGCGCTTTTTTCTTTGTATTCTTTAGCCATGATTATTGTCCTTATTAATATTTAAATGGTTATTAGTTTGCTGCTGCAGCCGGAGCTGGCGCAGAGCCTGGAGCTGGAGTCACTTCCAAACGCTCTTCGCGTTTTAGTGGAGTGCCTGTTCCCAATTCCTTCATGTAAACTTCTTTGTCGAATTCCTTCATCAAAATGATGGTCATGAAACGAAGTGTTTGTTCGTTCAAACGAAGATTACGCTCTAGCTCGGCGATCAGATCGCTAGTTCCAGTGTAGACAAAGTGAGTGTATTGTCCGCGAACTTCTTTTTGGATTGGGTAAGCAAATTTTCTTTTGCCCCAGTCTTCTTGATGAATGATTTCGCCTTTGTAATCTTTAACGATTGCGAAGAGGCGATCTTTGAGGGTTTTGAGTTGTTCTTCGGTTTGATCAACGCGAGTGATGAACGTGGTTTCGTAACCAGCGAGTTTTTTTGCCATATGGTCTCCTTATGAGTAAAGCCCAGTCCGTAATTGGAAAGAGCAAAGAGGCGTTTTTATTGAGCTATGGAGTTATCACGGCTTTTTCTTTTTTTCAATCAATCGAATCACCAAGGCGGCACCCTCATACATCAGGAAGAGGGGCCCCATGAGTAAAAGCATGGAAACCGCGTCCGGTGGAGCGATAAATGCTGAAACGACGGTAATCCCGATTAAGGCATTTTTCCTTTGAGAACGGAGGGTTTGGGAGTCGATCACTCCTAAAAGTCCGAGTAAAACCAGCAATACAGGTAGCTCAAAGGCCACCCCGAAGAGGAGCATTAGCTTCAGGCAGGTGCCATAATAACTGTCAATAGTGAGGAGCGGCGAGTCAGAAGGAAGGCCGTAAGCGAGGAAAAATTTAAACCCTACCGGGAATAAAACTTTATAGGCAAAGCCAGCGCCAGCGATGAAGAAAAAAGAGGCAGAAGTGACAAAGGGAATGACCATTTTTCGTTCACGGGAATGGAGCCCGGGTGCGATGAACGACCAAATCTGGAAAAAGTAATATGGAGAAAATAGAAAAAGAGCTGAATAACCGTCGATTTTGAGGTGGGTCAGGAAATTTTCAAAAATACTCGTGAAGTAAAGTTTTCGTTGATCTGGTGGAAGCGCATCAAAAAGAGGCTTTTGAAGAAACTCAAAAATATAGTGGTCGGTCACGAAATAACAAAGCATGAAACCGACGAGGAAAACGATCATGCAACGAAAAAGGCGAGCCTTAAGCTCGTCCAAATGCTGCCAGAAGCCCATCATAGCGCTGCTTGCCGAATTTTTATGCGATTGATCCTGAAGTTGATCCACTGTAGTTTAGTACCACTATATGAATACAAATAGAAATTGGAAAGTCGTTCTCGCGAGCGTCATTTCAGGTCTAGGAATCCTTCTCTATTATTATGTGATGATTCCGGGCAATGTGAATCGCGATTCATTTATTTCCGGAGGAGAGCCGAACATGACAACACAAAGTGCCCCGTCACAGAATTTAGAAGCAGCCCTTGAAACTACCGAAGACGGTTTGTCGAAAGCAACAGTCGTACTTCAAACGACTCGTGGAACCGTGAAGTATAAGTTTTATACGAAAGACGCTCCTAAAACCGTGCATAGAATTGCTGAATTGATCTCTAAGGGTTTTTATAACGACCTTACTTTTCATCGTGTGGTGCCGGGCTTTGTGGTTCAAGGTGGAGACCCAACAGGTACCGGTGCTGGCGGTTCCGGAATGAAGCTTCAAGCTGAATTCAATTCTCGCAAACACGTTTTGGGAACCGTTTCGATGGCGCGTGCAATGGATCCAAACTCTGCAGACTCACAATTTTATATTATGTTGGGGACTCACCCCCACTTAGATGGTCAGTACACCGTATTCGGACAAGTGATTGCCGGACAAGATGTGGTGAATCAGATTAAACAAGGTGATCGTATGGTGAAGGTAACTCTCGAGTATTAGTCGGGGCTTATTTTACTTTGATTCCGGATTTTTTGAGCACGCGTGCAGCGCGCTCACTGCCGGTATTCGTCCATAGCTCATACATGCGAAAAAGATCTGCTTCAGTTTTGGTGCTGGAAAGGAGGGTTTTTTCGCTTACTTCAAATAGCACATTCACAAAACGATCGAATTTGTCTGAAAGCTCTCCGAACAAGTATTGAAAGTGTTTTTCTTCGGCAATCTTTGACGCATTCAAATAGGCGGAACCGCCCATGCCAATATAATAATCGAGATCGATCTTTGCGCGATTGAGGCTCTCTTGAAAATAACCCGCCTTATAGAGAGAGATGTCTCCCACGTTTTGAAAAAGAGTTTTTTGAATCGGTGGGGCTTCCGCTTCGAGGGCTTCTTTATAAAGAAGAGCGATCGGTTGGTCTTGAAGTTCGCCGGAGCTATTTTTGGAATAGAGGGACTCGCTAAAAATAAAACGAGAGAGGAGTTTAACGACATAGAACTCCGTCTCTGGTTGAATTTTAATTTTCTGATTTTCCACAGCGCCATGAACCAGTTCAAAAAAGAAGGATTCAGCACTGGTTTCGAGCTTTAGGCCGTCACCACTCATCCTTCTATTTTATAACGGGGTCTAGGAGACGACAACCGTTAAATGAGGACTGTTTAAAAACAGCTTTTCGCCAATTTTTTGAACTTGTTTGGCGGTTACCTTCTCGATTTCCTTGCGGATCTCGGATTCGAGGATCACTCGATCACGGTAAAGGAGCTCTAATCCGAAGCTGCTCGCCAATGACCATGTGCTCTGAAGATCCATCGCCCGTTGTCCAAGATAGTAGTTCTTCGCGCGTACCAACTCGGCGGCCGAAGGCCCTTTTTTGATCAAATTTTCGAGGACCGTTTTCATCCCTGCAATCGCTTCGTCTTTTTTGTGAGGAGCACAAGCAATGTAGGTACCCACATAGCCCGGCTCAATTCCTTCCATACCGATCGGCGCGACCGAATAAGCCATGGATTTTTTCTCACGGAGTTCGATAAATAGACGTCCGCTCTGGCCACCCAAAATATTTTGGAAGATCTTCAATGCATAGCGATCGGCATCGAACATGGAAAGTCCGAGACCACCCATCATGATGTGCGTTTGTTCGCGTTCATAGCTGGCGTAGGCCCAACGAGGGGCTTTGAGCGTTTCTTCCGCGGCCACTTTTTGTTCCATGGAGGACGAACCCTTGTTTTTGGCCAGTTTCGCATCTAAGTCGTTAAGCCATTCTTGGAAGTCATCACGAGGAATACCGCCGACTAAAGTGACGGTCATATTCTTCGGCACGAGCCACTCTTGATGAAGTTGAACGAGGTGTTCACGTTTTACTTGTTCAAGATTTTCTTGGGTCCCGAGCAGGTGCTTTCCATAAGGATGGTGAGGGAAAAGATTTTCCATGAATAACTTTGAGCAAACCTGTGAGGAATGATCCGGGATTGACTTGATCGCGTCTTCCGTTACTCGTTTTGCATGCTGAAGTTCTTCATCGACAAAAGTGGGAGTGAGTAAGACTTCCTGAAAAAGATCTGAAAGCTTCGCCCAATCGCGGACGAGACCGGTGCCCTGAAGTCCAACCGTGTTTCTACCACTGAATCCATCCAAAGAAGCTGCGCTACTCTCGATGATATTGCTCAATTCTTTCGAACTGTAGCGAGGAGTTCCTTTCGCCCAGGTTTGGGAAAGGAGATGACTAACTCCGCCGAAAGGTGCGGGTTTTGATAGTTCAAGTCGTGATCCACCCAAAGCGGCTGAATGCAGAGAAAATACCGGTGAACCTTGTTTCTCAAAATAGGCGACGCGGAGTCCGCTGGGCGTAACAAAAGTTTCCGGTTCCAAGGGCTCTCTTTTTTTAACAGCAGCTTTTTTCGCGACCTTCTGTGGTGCTTGAATATTTTCGAAACCCGGTGCCACGTCTTTGATTGTGAGAAGAGTTTCGCTCTCCGGTTGATAGAGGGCCGCGCTCATCCGATTAGGTTCGAGGTATTGTTCGGCGAGCCTTTTGATGGTTTGTGGGGTCACTGACTTCACTTGCTCGATGTATTCCGCATCGAAATCCAAATCACCGAGAGAGAACTTGAGAAATCCGAGGCGATTCGCCAAACCGTCTACCGTTTGAGTGGAGTACAGCTTTTCGCTTTCAATGTTGGTCACCACTCGTTCGATTTCGCTCTTGCTGACCTTCTCCATGATGAGACGGTTACGTTCTTCACAAAAAACGCGACATACTTCTGCCAGGTCTTCTGTCTTCTTTAGTTCTGCTGAGAACAAGAACATTCCCGGATCACGAGGAACATAAACGCTGGTGCTCACGTCGTTGACTAGAGATTTATCGTAAAATAATTTCTGGTAGAGACGAGAAGAGTCTCCCATGCCGAGAACTCCAGACATCACCTCTAAGAGTGGGACGTCGTGGTGCATGAGTTCCGGAATTCGAAAAGATGCCGCAAATTGGGGTGAATTGATGTCAAAATGATCTGCTTTGAACCGGAAGCCATTTGAAAGGGCGGGTTCAATCGGACGCACGCGTTTGGCGATGGGTTTCTTCGCGATCTTTGTTTTTCCCAGGCGCTTTTCCAATATCGCGAGAAGTTTTTTCTTTCGAGCACCGGTTCCGTCATGGAGAGGCCCGACCAGAACGAGACCCATCTGCGAGGAAATATATTGGCGACGGTAAAAAGCTTCCAATTTTTGAACGTTCGCGGCCTTGAGTGTTTTTACATAACCAATTACGGGGCGGGCATAGGGGTGCTTCTTATAGGTGAGACCAAAAAGAGTTTGGTAGAGTTGGCGATCGGGAGAATCTTCGCCGCGACGAAGCTCTTCCAAAATTACCTCGCGCTCACGTTCAAAGTCTTCTTTCAAAAAGCGCTGAGGTTGAGCCATGGTGCTGAATTGATCTACGGCTTGCTCCCAATATTGCTCCGAGCAGGTGACGTGATACACGGTTTGATCGAAGGTCGTGTAAGCATTGACTTCGCCACCGAGGGATTCAATTGCCTTGGCGAGTTGTCCGGTCGAGGCCTGACCAGTATCTTTAGCGCCGGAGTCCTTAAAGAGCATGTGTTCTAAAAAGTGAGCAAAGCCTGCTTCTTCCGGCTTTTCGTCGGTGCTTCCTGTGAGATTCCACCAATGAAAGGTTCCTACTGATCCTTCCAGGTGTTGGAGAATGACCGGGATGCCGTTCGATAGATAATGCTCTTCAGGTTTAAAATGTTGATTGGAAGTCGCGCTCATGTTGTTTTCCTTCTTTGCTTGATGGAGAATATAACAAATAGGGGGAGCGGAGTGTTGGAAAATCAGTCTAAAAAGATTCTTTTGCTATCAAACGATCCTGCAGACGCTAGCTTCCTTTCGGAAATTGCCGTTATGCAACAGGCCGAATTGATCTTAGCGATGGATTCTGCAGATTTATGTGCGAAAATAGCCGAATTCCGGGCCGATGATTCTTTGGCGGCGATTTTTGTGGATGTGACCACCTCAGTGCAACTTCGAAAATTTGAGTATGATCTCCAGAGTAAAATGGGCAGCGCGCTCGCGTTAGAGCTAAGTCGGACGACTCACTTCATTTCAGGGACTCCACTGGCGCTCAATCGCGAAATTCTTCAGTCGCCTTACTATTCATTTTATTCGGAACGGAAGACCTCTGATTTTACGAGATCGGTAAACTATTACCAAAACACGTTTTTACATCCTTCAAAATATTTCACCACGGGGGTTTTGAGTTTTGACAAGGACACTAGAGCGCAGTTTTTAGATAAAATACAAAAAGAACTCATTTCTCAAAACGCGTCTGCGGAATGGACGCTTAAATTTAAAACGATACTCAATGATCTATTTGAAACGGTTTTGCCTGCACGATTTGATTGCTCCCTTTTTTTCTCGGGAGCAGTGTTTAAAATTGCATTTCGATCCGGTAAAGAAATCGATCGAGAACATTTTCATCCCGAAGTTTTGCTAAATTTTGGAGTGAGCACGATGATTTCAGCCCGGGATTTGGTTTTATTCGTACCGATTTTTCGTGAAGTTTCGCAAACTGTTGATGTCTTCCGATTTATGAAGGTGGAACGATGAAAGGTTTTAAGTTGATTTTAGCTTCAGGATCCCCGCGAAGAAAAGAACTGTTAAGCTGGGCTGGTCTTTCATTTGAAATCTTGATTTCAGATGTGGATGAAACTCCAATTAAAAACGAGAGTCCTAGCAAAATGGTGCGAAGACTTTCTTGCGAAAAGGCAGTAGCGGTAGCAACTCAGCTTTTAAATAAACCGGACAAGACCATGATCATCGCAGCCGACACGACGGTGGTGAGTCCACGTGGAAAAATTTTAGGAAAACCACGTGAACTAAAAGAAGCCTTCAAAATGATTTCCGAGCTTCAAGGAAAAACGCATCGTGTGTTGACCGGTTATTCGTTGGTGAAAGTTCAAAAGGGCAAGATCCACAAAATAGTTTCCAAAGTAGTGAGTACGTCCGTGACGATGCGCCCATTAAGTGTTGCGGAGAGAAATTTCTATCTTTCGCAGGGTGAAAGCATGGATAAGGCTGGCGCGTACGCTGCACAGGGTTTTGGTATGGTCCTTATTGAAAAGATTAGAGGGAGTTATACGAACGTGGTTGGCCTACCCATGAATGAAGTTCTACTTGATCTGGGAAAATTGGTCCGTTAACGGGGCAAAAATGGACCCGCCATTTACTGTACCGTCATTATAATGCTTTAGATTCCTGGTACGCATACTGCAACTCCCCTCGAAAACTTAGAAAAGGGGAAATTAACAAATGAAAAAATCAGCAATCAAAATTTTGGGCTTGTTCGTAGTATTAGGATCACTTTCAGCATGTAGTACGGCAGGGCACGATGCATTTTATACCGCCTGGTATGATGTATACGGAAATCACTGTGGAAACGGCAATCCACGGGCAGGATGTAATTTCTACTCAAACGGAGCCAAAATCAGTTCAAGCCAAGATCCTTATGCGGGACAGGCGAATTACACTTTCAATTATTGGACTTATAACGATTCTTACGGAAACCCACACTCCTATTCTGGCTATGCATGGATGAGTCCTGATGGCGTTCTTTACGACAGTAACGGAAATGCTTTGAACTCAGAAGAGAGTGGAGCCCCTTCAGCGGACGTGATCGCATCGGCGGCGGCTGAAGAAAAACGAGTTGCTACCGAAGTGGGTAAAGTTCTCGCCCAGAAGTACGCGCTTGCGGAAGACCAGGGAATCATGATCTCAAAAACACTTCAGGCTTGGGCCGTCTTAGGACGTGACCGTGCACGCACCGATGACGATGCTGCCGATTTTACTTCACGTTTGTATGGTGTGAATGCAACGAAGGCAAAAAGCGCGATCACTCAGGCGTTGGCAACTCAGAGTCAGGCACCTCTTGATGACCTGAACGTGGATGTTGCGGCTCACTGGGGAACTTCACCTGAAACTTCAGGACGCATCTTGAAAAGCTGGTATAAAGACGAAGTTGCTGCATACGGCATTAAATAGTTCTATCCAATGAAAAATTGAAAAAGGGCCTCGTGGAATCCACGAGGCCCTTTTTGTTTAAGTTTTTAGTAAAAATAAAAAGGTCTAAAATCAGCCTTTTTTCTTCAAGAGACCAATTTCCTCAAGACGTTGTTTCAAATAACCGCCGCTCGTCACGCCTTCTGCGAGAACCACCTCTGGTCTTGGATGCAAGAAAAGTGGCATGGAGTAACGTGGAAGTTTTGAATCTGGCCCTTTAGGATTGATCACCCGGTGAGTGGTGGACTTGTAATAGCCTTTAGATGCCATTTGCAACATGTCGCCGGCGTTGATCGCGATACTACCTGGATCGCAAGGTACGGTATGCCAGTTTCCCTCGATGTCTTTCACTTCAAGGCCCGCCGAAGTTGCTGAACATAAAAGCGTGATCAAGTTGATGTCTTCATGGGCTGCAGCGCGGATCGCGCCGTCTTCTTCATTTCCTTGCAATGGCGGATAATGAATCACGCGAAGAAGGTTCTCTTCGGAATTGGTGACCATGTCTGACAAGGGCATCGAGAATAATTTTTTTACGTCGGCCGGTGATGCAACCTGAACCCAGTTCAGGAGTTCACAACCAAGTTTGGTGATTTGGTTGTACAAGTCCCAAGTATCTTTTTCCAAAGACGCAGGAAGTTTCGATCGCGGATAGACGTGGAAGAATTCTTTCAGGTCTTTAATCGAATAATTTTTTGCATTTTCTGAACGGAAGGGAAAATATCCAGCCTGATCATTCGGCTCAAAAGTGTATTTATGTTTTTCTTCAGATTTAAAGAAGTCCGACCACTGTTGGTACACGCGATTGACCAATTCCATTGGAATCGGATGATCGGTGATCACCGCAAACCCTGTGGTTTTCAGTGATTGGCAAAAGCGTTCAGGAGACTCCGGGGAACGGTAATTAACCTTTAAAACTTCCATAAGCTCAGGCTTTTTACCATTGAGCCAATCTGTTGACAACTTAAGAAATAGGCCTAAAAAGCCGATGAGTGCCGTGAATGAAGCTCCTGATTTTACTATTAATTGCGGGATTATCTCCACCAGAATACGGTCAGGATCGTTTTCCAGCGTCGAATTCCGCTTTTTCGGGCTGTGATGCTCGCGAAGTGGCCTCCGGGATTCTTCATTCCACGCGAGCACCCCGAAATACGCTTTTTCATTATGGCAAGAAAGACCTGCTGATGAAGGATGTGACGTCGGGCAACATTCCGGAACAGGACTGGAATGATTTCATCATGGGCGAGAAGACGCGATTCAAGCTCAAGCCATTTCGCCGGGGATTCTATGGGACAGAATACGCGGAGGATGCGGATAGTTTCGGAGACGCCACCTATAATTGGCTCGTGGAAGTGGAACTAAAACCGGAATGTCTCGAATCTTCTCGAGTGGTCAGCTTGGTGTATCTTCCTCAATCAACGGCTTTTCAAACTTGGTATCAAGGCAAAGGTTTCACGACGAGCTTCGACGATTGGAAGGCCTTGTGTTTTGACCGCGAAAACTATCCTCGATCCCAATATTTTATCGACTATAAAAACAAGAGTCAGACCGCCGACTTCAATGAGACCGCTTGTGAATCGGTCGTGAACCATTATTACAGCGAGCAAAAATTTGCTTTGATCCACGATTACGCGGGCGAGCTAGTGCGGAGTTGGGCGATCCGCGACCGAAGCTGCATTCAAAAGATTAAGGGTTCCGATGAATATTGGACGCACGCATTCGCGAATCGAGAAGAGCTTTGGGTGAACACCTGTAATCGCCAGCGTAGCCATCGAAATAACATTCGAGTGTGGTTCTCTGCGATCAGCAATACTGGTATTGGTGTGCAGCCCTTAGTTGGTTTTTCAAAAATGATCAGCGCTTTGCAGGCACCATCCGGTTATTCGGAATGGGAGTCTGAAGAGATCAGTCAGTTTGCCGCCCAGGATTTTGCGGATGAGTTAAAACAGGCGCGCCAACGTTGCGGGAATCAGAAAGTAGCGGAGTTCAATAAAATGCTTGGCGATATCGCTCGAGACGTAGATGAGTTACAATCTGACGACGTCAAATCAAAGTTGGAGTCACTTTGTCGATAAAGGAAAAGAAACTTCAGAAAATCGCAGTTAAAATAAATCATCATCGGAAAAATTCAACGCTAGGACGATTGAAGAGAAGATTGTGGATGCTCTACTATGAGTTGATTCGCGATGACGTGTTAATTCGATCAGAGTCGCTGTCGTATTTCACTCTTTTTTCACTTATGCCGATCGTGGCGGGATTATTTCTCCTCATGAAGGAGTTTTTTAAATCGCCGTCGATTCAAAGCGATTTACAGGATCTGATTGGCCGAATTCTCGAGCCCTTGCCGCCGGAACATCGGGAACACTTATTGGCCTTGCTCTTTGGAGTTAAGGATATTTACCTGCAAAGAATTTCGACAGGCAGCTCAACCTTGGTATGTTTTGCCTTCGTGGTATTAATCGTGATCGTGGGGAAAGTTTATATCAACTTGGAAGATCTAATGAATCGAATTTGGTCTGCTCCACAAAACCGCCCCTGGTTTGAGAGAGTCCGAAATCTAATCCTCGGAATGATGATATTACCGACCTTGATTTTTGTCGCCCTCTCAATCCCCAATCTGCTGGACCATTTTGCCGAAGCGAGTCTCGGCACTTTTGTCAAAAAAGGGCTGCCCGCAGTCTTGTTGATGAGTGGTCTGTTTTTTCTTTTTCGCTACTTTCCAAATGTGGACGTGAAACCCAAAAACGCGATCAAAGGGGCCTTGCTCAGTGGGGTGTTGTTTTTCATTTCTAATACACTTCTCACGGCGTACTTCCGCTTTGGAACTCTCAGCTTTTATGGGAAGGCGGGCGTTTTTCCGCTTTTGGCCTTCTTCGTTTACGTGTCCTGGGTAATTGTCATGGTCGGAGCGGAGTGGAGCTATGTTTTACAAAATGAGGACCGTTTGGCTGAAGAGATGGTCCACTAGAAAAGTTTCATTCTTATAAAAAGCGTCAAAGAGTTCCTTAAAAATCGATTTAAGAACAGAATTTTGACGTGTTTCATTGATTTCAGAGTCAATTTCAAAAATAGTTGCGTGTCAAAAAATACACATCTCTTTTTTTAAAAAAGAAGTGTGTAATATTGTAGATGCTTGAAAGCCTCTTTATGATGAAGAGGGGAGAATGAAGTTTTATGGGACAAAAAAGACAAAAGCTTTTCGATGAATGTAGAGTGAAGCTCCTTAAGGTTCGTCAGGAAACCATGAATGGTTTGCAGGCGCTCAATCCCTCTCTAGCAACTGAAATGGTGGGCGATGAAGCCGATTTGGCATCCGCGCACATCAGTCAGACTCAGGCATTGAATCAACGAGACAAATTCCTCGCGAAAATTAAAGAAATCGATGAAGCTCTTGCCCGTCTTGAAAACGGCACTTACGGTGTTTGCGAAGAGACCGAAGAAGATATCGAAGATAAGCGTTTAGTGGCGATACCCTGGACTCGTCTGAGTCTGGAAGGTGCCGAAGTTCGTGAACGCGAACAAAAACGCTATGATCAAAAGCTTGCTTAATTAAGTTCCTTTTTTTAGTATTCCTACATGTCACTTCTGAACAACGAAGGTCTTCGGGTCTTTTTCTCCGGTAGAAGAAGGTTCCAGTTGGCCTGGATCTTTGCTTTCTTCCTCATTCTTAGAGCACATCACTACCCATCATTTTTTGGGACACTAGTCTGTTTTCTTGGAGCTAGTCTCCGCTTTTATTCCAGTGGTTATCTTAGAAAAGAATCTAAACTCGCGGTTGGTGGTCCTTATGCGCATACCCGTAACCCACTTTACCTTGGAACTTTTATTATGGCGGTGGGAGCAACCATGAGCGTGGGAGCCTACGGGCTCGCACTTCTGATGGGCGTCGTTTTCTTTTTGAACTATCACTATGTGATCGACCATGAAGAAAAAAAATTGCCTGCGTACTTCGGAGATAGTTATCTCAAATATTGTGAGTTAGTCCCTCGGTTTATTCCTCAGTTCATAGCCCCCCCAAAAGAAGAACTCCTGAAGATCAATTCGGATCCAGTGGTGTATGAGTTTTCGATGCCGCTGGCAAAAGAGAATAAGGCTTTTGAAGCCTATGCGAGTTTTTTTGGAGTGATGGTATGTGTGTGTCTTCTCGTATTTGCGAAGTCTATACTTGGGTTACTCTAGTAATTTGCGATGGTAGAGAACTTCCACTAATTCTAAATAAATGATCTTGATACTTGATGCTACCGGCACCGAGATGAGCATGCCAACGAGGCCATAGAGTTCTTGTCCAACAGCGACCGAAATCAACAAGGTGAGCGGACTTAAATTTACCAACTTACCGACCAAGATTGGGAATACAATGAGCATATCGAGGCCGTTTACAATTGCGTAAATAATCAGAATGGGCCAAGAAAAGCCTAATAGTGCTATCGCAGGAATGATTCCTAATATTGGTCCGATGTAGGGAAGGATATTGGTGACGCCAGCGATGAGCGCCAGAACAGCCGCATAGGGCGCACCGAAGATGAGTAAGCCGATGTAAGTTAAAACCGCGACCAGAAGTGCTTCCAGAGCCTTGGCGCGAAGAAATTTGCTCAGAGAGCTGGTTGTCTTTGATAAGGTGGTCACGATTTCCGCGTAATATCTCTGAGGAATTAATCGCAAAATCTCCGACTTGTATTCCTTGCCGTCCTTCAAGATGAAAAATGAAAAAATAGGAACCAAAAAGGTCGCGGAGGCGATTCCACTCAAAAGTCCGGTCAAATGTGAGACTAGCCAAGTCGTCGAATTCGATCCTGCTTGTGAAACCAAATTACTCAAACCGAACTCGATGTGCACGTCGAACCTAGTTTGAAGAGATGTTTCAAAAGATTTAATCTGCTGCAAGAGATTGTAACTGAATCCCGGAAGAGACTGGGCGAGTAGTGTGAGTTGGGTGATCGCAACCCCACTAATCCAGTTGATCGAAAATGCGACCACAAATCCTGCAATCGTAAACACGACCAAAATAGCAAGAATTCGATTCATTCTTTTTCGTTGAAGAAAACTAACCAGCGGCGAAAGAAAGAGCACGTTCAAAACGGTAAGCAATGAAATGAGTTGTAGAGAAGGGGTGACAAAAAGAACGGCGATCAAAAAAACGACGACAAAAAAGAAGAGAAACAGTTGTGCCCGGTCGTTATTTTTAGTCATGAAATTTTTATGAATCGATCAACGAAAAAAATTTATTCTGCGAGCTTTTGGCAGCCTACCCACGTTTTATCGTAGCCAGCAGCACATTGAGGAGCTTGAGTGATGTTCGTCACCGGAACAGCAGGGAAGTTTGGCTTGTAAATCGGTGATGCTCCCATGAGAGAATTGTCGGCCATGTCTCTCAGGAAAAACAAAATGATGATGCCGGCAATGGAAAGGATAATGCCAACAAGGGTAAAACCGATTTTCTGTATTTTCATTTCTGCGGGGTTCATAAACATGAGAATATCTTAGCCATTTTTAAGAGTCTAGTATTGAAATCCTCTACCTAAAGTTGACTCCATGTGTTATTGTTGCCTTTATGAAAACGGGCCCCTTACTGACAAAGCTTTGTCGCGCATCTTTATTCATTTCGGTTTTTTCGTCGTCAGCGTTCGCGATGCCAGTTTCAGATCTTTGGTCGAATGAGTTTGTATCGTCTAGCGTTAATTACGTAAAGACGGCGCCACTCATTTGGGGCATCAGTTGGGATGGTGCCGTTCCTCGATACGAAAATGAAGACCGCCTTTTTTCACTTGGCTCGGTGAAGAAGATGATCACTTCCGCAACGGCACTTCGCGAGCTCGGTTCGGAGTTCAAATTTTCAAACGAGTTCACTGGCGATTTAGATGCCAACCAACAGATCGTTTTTTCGCCTGCATTTTCTGTTTCAGGTGATCCGACCTGGGCTCATCCGTCGTTTGGCGAAACTCTCACTTCCCGAATTGAAAATGTAATCACAGAATTAAAAAAACTCGGGATTAAAAAAATTTCCGGAGACATTCAGATTAACTCCCTGAGTCCCAAGGTTGCTGAGTTCCATCGCCCGGCTGAATGGAAAGAATCTTGGTTGCTCGAGTGTTACGCGGCACTTCCTACTCTCGTCACTTTAGACGGCAATTGTGCAGCCTTATCCATTCACTCGTTAAAGAGCGTCACGTGGTCCACTCCGGGTGTGTCGACCCCAATCGTAAATCAACTCATTGCCGCTGAAAAAAATTCGATCGAAGTGGTTCCTTCCTTAGATGCCTCTGGAAAAGTTGCAAAATATACTATAAAAGGCGGGTTTGCAGCTGCAACGAGTGTTGCGGTACCTGTTCACTCCAACGAAGGCTGGCTTAAGAATCTCTTCGTTCAACAACTAAAAAAATCGGGAATCAGTTATGAGAAAACATCACCGAAGCAAGCAGTCCCGGGAGTGGTGAGCCCATTCTATGTCGATTTGTCGTCCAAGACTTTGAAGGAGATTCTTCCGGCGTTTCTGCAAGAGAGTATTAATTTGGTAGGAGATCGGTTGCATATCGAAGCGTCAGACGATTTAGTAACGCTCGCTTCCCTCATTTCTGATCCGCAAGAGTACGCCAATCTTGTTTTTGTCGATGGCTCTGGTTTGATTGCGGAAGATAAAATTTCGCCGAAAACCTTCCTGCATTTTCTCAACGCATTGAAGACTCAACCGTATTTCCAAGATCTCTATGATGGTCTACCGGTGTCGGGCGGTAATGGAACTCTCCAGTATCGTTTGACTGGTGCGTTGACCAAGGGTCGGATTCACGCGAAGACCGGCACGATTGATAGCGTGGCCAACTTGGCTGGCTATTGGGTCAAAGCCGATCAAAGTCTGGAGTCCTTTGTTGTTTTTTCTGAGTCTAATCTACCTGCATCAACGGTAAGGGCTCAAATTGATTCAGCAATTACTGGATTCGCCCGAAAAAATTGACGCATAGACCGTCGGGTTGTAATAATGATGTATGCAAAACTTGAAGAACGATGCGCTTAAAAACGTAGAATTAAACCGTTGGATACAAGAAGTTTCGGATCTCACTCAACCCGCAAAAATTTATATCTGTGATGGGTCTCAAGAAGAATATGACCGTCTTTGCAATGAGATGGTGACTTCAGGCTTGCTCACTAAGCTGAATCCGAATAAACGCCCGGGTAGCTTCTTGGCTCTCTCCGATCCGTCCGACGTTGCTCGTGTTGAAGATTGCACTTTTATTTGCTCCAAAGAGAAAAATGATGCTGGTCCGAATAACAATTGGATGGACCCGTCGGAGATGAAGACGAAATTGAACGGGCTGATGAAGGGTTGCATGAAGGGTCGTACGATGTACGTGATTCCTTTCTCCATGGGACCAATTGGTTCCCCGATTTCACAAATCGGAGTGGAGATTACTGATTCCCCTTACGTCGTGATCAATATGCGAATCATGACTCGCATCGGGAGCAAGGTTCTTGATATTTTGGGCAACAATAGTTTTGTTCACTGCTTGCATTCAGTAGGCGCTCCACTGGAAGTCGGCCAAAAGGACATGAAATGGCCGTGCAATAAGACGAAATACATCACGCATTTTCCGGAAACCAAAGAAATCATTTCATTCGGCAGCGGTTACGGCGGAAACGCACTCCTCGGTAAGAAATGCTTCGCACTCCGAATTGGCTCGAACATGGGTAAGACCGAAGGTTGGTTGGCAGAACACATGTTGATTTTGGGCGCTGAATCTCCGAAGGGCGAAAAAACCTACGTAGCTGCTGCATTTCCAAGTGCCTGTGGAAAAACAAATTTCGCGATGCTGATTCCGCCGCCAGCGATGAATGACTGGAAGATCACGACGATCGGCGACGATATTGCTTGGATTAAGCCAGGAAAAGACGGACGCCTTTACGCGATCAATCCCGAGGCAGGTTACTTCGGAGTTGCTCCGGGAACTTCCTTGAAGACGAATAAAAATGCGATTCTCACGATCGCGAAAAATACTATTTTTACCAACGTTGCCCTTACCGAAGACGGCGATGTTTGGTGGGAAGGTCTGACGGATACGCCGCCAGAAAAACTGATTGATTGGCAGGGACAGTTTTGGACTCCTGAAATTGCGAAAGAAACAGGAAGAAAAGCTGCTCATCCAAATTCTCGTTTCACCGCGCCTGCATCACAGTGTCCTTCTGTAGATTCAAATTGGGAAAATCCGGAAGGCGTCCCGATCGGTGCTTTTATTTTCGGCGGACGTCGGGCAACGACGATTCCTCTCGTGACGGAAACGAAAGATTGGGACAATGGTGTGTATTGGGCGGCGACGATTGGTTCTGAAACGACGGCTGCGGCCGTCGGTGCAGTCGGACAAGTTCGTCGAGATCCGTTTGCGATGTTGCCATTTTGTGGATATCACATGGGCGATTATTTTGCGCACTGGATGGACATGGGCAAAAAAGTAAGTCACCCACCAAAAATATTCGGCGTGAATTGGTTTCGTAAAGATGCTGCTGGAAAATTCATGTGGGCTGGTTACGGCGAGAACATGCGAGTGCTCGAGTGGATTATTGGACGAGTGAATGGCACAGCGAAAGCCGCAGAAACAGAAATTGGATTTGCTCCACATTTTGCTGATATGAACTGGAATGGCCTTCCGATGACCGAGGCTCAATTTAAGGAGTTATCGAAAGTCGATGCAGCGGAGTGGAATAGCGAACTGAAACTCCAAGATGAGCTCATCGAAAAACTGAAAGACCGATTGCCGAAAAAATTTCTCGAGATTCGTAAATCGATTCAAACACGATTTGAATCTCGGGGGGCGGCCTCCAAAAGCTCACTAATGAGTATGAGTCTTTAGAATAACTACAAATAAAACAAAGTAATAACAATACCTTACATTTAGTTTTTCAATAATGTACTAATTTACTCAAGTTTTATCTTTCTTCCACCGATAAGCCATATGTAAGGGAGAAAACAGCATATGGGTAAGGGCAATAAACCAGAAATCGTCGCAGTAGGAGCAGTTCATTGTAAGTGTGAAGGGTGTAAGAAACCTGAAGCACGTTTCACGTTCTGCAATGATCATTATGAATGGTTCAAGTTTGGACTAATCACCAAAGAAGGCAAAAAAGTGGGGGACTTCGACAAGAAGTACGGTCACTACGAAGCCTATCAGGATAAACAAAAGTTTTACAAAGTAGCCTAGCTGCTTTGTACCGATGGCGTTCAGTCGCCAGGGGTATAATTTTGAGAAGTTGAGGAACTTCTCGACAAGTTGCTGGTTGTCAGTTGGGGAACTGACGGTTAGCAAAAATGCTGTACCCACCACCTCCTCAGATAAGGGCCCGAAGGACAGAGAAATACTGTTCTTTGGGCTCATTTTTTTTTATCATAGAGAAACTATGAAATGGTTGATCATGAGAGGTCTGGTCCGTGAACAAAGGCACTGGGGCTCTTTTAAAGAAATATTCGAAAATAGGCTTAAATCTGTTGATTCCGAGGCTCAAGTTTTTGCGATTGATATGCCTGGTTTTGGAACCGAGGTCGAGAGAGTATCGCCAAGATCTATCGATGGTATTGTTGAAGACGTTCGCGAGCGTTGGCTTCGGCTAAAATCTAATAGGGATGAACCTTGGGGTTTGCTCGCCGTATCTCTAGGTGGAATGGTTGCTGCTCATTGGACCAGCAAATACCCGGGAGATTTCAAAAAAATCGTGTTGATCAACTCCAGCATGAGTGGCTTGAGTCCGATTCATCATCGGATGATGCCGAAAAATTATCCAAATGTATTTCAGCTGTTATTGAGTCGCGATTTGATCGAACGAGAGAAAAAAATTCTCGGCATGACGACCAATTTGGCATTTGAAAAAATTGAAAAACAAGCGCAGCTGCAGGCGCCCTATGGGAAAAAGGTAAATCGCTTGAACGCCGTTTATCAGATTTACGCGGCCACCAAATTTAGAGCTCCACGAAAAATCGGTGTTCCGATGCTAGTGCTGGTAGGCGATGGGGACCAATTGGTTTCTCCGCAATGTTCTGATGCGATCGCCCGCCAATATGGGGCTCGAATACTGAGGCATCCTACGGGAAATCACGACTTAGCTACCGACGAACCTCAATGGATTGCAGATCAAGTGAGTCAGTGGAAGTAAGGTAGGATGAAGACCGCCAAAAATTCGACACCTTGATTCGTGCGCATTGTTATGAAAAAATAGATGAGTCTTCCTAGTTGGCTAAAAGGAATAAAATCATGAATACGAATCAAGTAAATACCCCAAAAGTTTCTAATCTTTCGAGCAATACGCGAGCGAGCACTACCTCGGGTGCCGTGAGTGCGGAGTCGCAGCAAGTGCAACAACGCCTTTGGGTGAAAGAGCAGGAAGTTTCTGCGCTGAAAGTTCAGAATCGCCACTTGATTGCGAAACTGGAAGACGCTGAAAAAAGTGCGCAACCGAATCAGATCAACACCCAAAAAATTGCAACTGAGATTCAAAATCAGCTGAAGCCTTTGATCGGCGATATTCAAAAAAGTCTTACTGAATCTTTTGATATCCTTAAAGGAACCATGCGTGGGATTTATCAGCAGAGTCAGCGTGCAGAAAAAGCAGTTGAAGACATCGGCGCTCATGCACGCGAAACCGAATTAAGGATGAACGAACAGCGCAAGGCGGATCAGGTCTACTACCAGGAAAAAATTCTTTCGATGGTCACCACGTTTGGTGAGCGTATTGAAAGACAGCTTGAGAATCGCCTGAGAAATCTTGCCGTAGTTGAATTGATGAATACGAAGCAAAATGAAGTACTCGCTGATGTAGATCAAATTAAGAATGCTCTTGCGGAACTGATGGTCAGCAACGAAAGTTTACGTGCCGAAATTAAGAGTGTGGTGAAAGAAACATCACTCAGAAATAACTCTAACATCGAGAAGATTGCTGAAATCTTTTCTGAATCCAATAAATTAAAAAGAGACGCACTCCAAGAGGGACAGTTTAGCGAATTGTTCTTGAAAGATGTGAGCACCTCAAATAAAAGTAGCTCGACTGAAAACCTTTCCGAACCACCGAGATTTACCTTAGATCATCTGTAAGATGATCGAGCGTTCGCTGAAGAGCCCCGTTTTTCTATTCCTCCTGATTCTGCTCATCTATCTCGTCGGGCTATGGAGTGTGAGTATTCCTCTAACCGGCGACCAGAAGGTTTACCTTTCCATCGCTCTTGAAATGGCCGAGAAAAAACAATGGCTGATTCCATCGCTCTTTGGAGAGCCTAATTTTCTTAAGCCACCTTTTCAATACTGGGCAAGCATGCTCGGTTGGCAGGTGTTCGGTCTAAGTATCTTCGGAGCCTTGCTTCCGTCCGTATTGGCATTGCTGGGTGGGGCATTCTTTACGTTTGAAATCGGTAAAAAATTAGAGTTAACTTCTCCATCCATTGGAGCGCTTCTATATGTAGGGACTTTTGGTTCGATGACCTACGGGTCGACCGCGCAGATGGAAATTTGGATTGTCTTTTTTATGCTCGCCGCTTGGTGGGCGATCCTTTGTTCTCGGCTCCTGCTTGCCTACGTACTCGTCGGTGTAATGGCTTGGGTAAAGGGACCTCTGTATCCAGCGCTTTGGACGATCTGCTACACATGTTGGAATTGGCGAGGACTTCAAACAAAAAAATTCTGGGCTTCACTCTTGGTCGGAACGGCGATTGGACTTACTTGGTATGGCGTGGCCGCAACCACCCATCGCGAAGAAATGATCAAACAATTTTTCTACACCGAAAACCTCGGGAAGATGGGTACCCACCAGGGAAGCGTCGTGGGATTGTGGAGTGAGTTTGTTTTTTCACTTTTTCCGTGGTTTGGACTATTTATACTTGGGTGTTTTCAGCACGAAGCTCGAGATCGTTGGAGAAAAAACAGGCATTTTTATTTAGCCTATAGCCTGGTCCCGATTCTCTTTTTCACGGTATTTCCTTATCGGGTAAATAGTTATTTTTACTTTCTCACTCCAGTATTTGCGATGATGGCATCGGAGATTCAGCTGCCACTATCACCGCGCTTAAAGGCTATTGGATCAGGATTCTATTTCGTTTTTTTTGCGGTACTAGGAGCTCTATTGTTTCGTTTGATACAGGGTGAATGGGTGGCGTGGCCACTGGCCATACTCGCAGTGGTGTCCTTAGGAGGATTCATTTTTGGTTTCTGGCGAGGTCGCTGGTCCTATCTAGCGGTGTCATCATTACTTATTGTAAATATGATTCGCTTGATCGGAGTTCAAATTGGAGAAAAAGATATCGCCGATCTTCGAAGTTTTTTAGCAAGTCGATCGACTCCCCTCGCGTACTACGTAGAAAGTCGGGACATTTGGCACGAGTTTGGGTTGATTTCTGCCGCGATCGCCACCCCGGTTCAAATGATATTCGAAAAAAATAATCTCGACACTTTTTTGGCGCGCGGGGGAGCAGTAATTTTTCAAGAAGATCAACAGAGCGATTTCCAAAAATCGCTTCAATGCAAAGATTGGAAAAGACTGAAGCGAAGAACGAAATTTCCGGTTCAGCAGTTCCTGCGTGAAGGCATCCATTGGGGTGATCCAGAAATGATGCGTGACTACCATATTTGCACGCTCGGTCAGTAGGCAAAAAAACCAATTAATCAGTGAAGTTCATCGGCGCAAAGGGCATACTGGTGGGGTATGGGATCACCACTAATTCACAAACGCCTCGGACAATATTTCACGGTCACGTTGTTGTTTGTTGCTGGTGCGTGCAGTGGCCCGCAAATGATTTCACCACCTGAAGAGGCACCACAAGAAGCGGCCATCGTTAAAAAACCTGCACCGATCATCAAAGATGAAAAGGCTGTTCCTGTCGAGTCCGATGATCGAGGTGTTTTTGATGACGAAGACCATAGACTGAAGGCCGATCTAATACAGTGGAAGCTGATTGCAGATGAAGACGGGATTCAGAGTTACGAAAAAATTAAGAGTAATTCTGGATTAGTGGCATTTCGAGGCGAAATTTTGATACCGGCGCCGTTAAAAAAAGTGGCAACTATTTTAAGTACTGAAGCATTGGAAAAGGAATGGGTAGATTCATACGTTGAATCCAAAATCATTTCTCAAAAAAATGAGTACGAGCATATCGAATATGATCAGACGAAGGTGCCGTGGCCTTTTCAAAATCGTGACTTTGTCTTTAATGTGATCGGGAAAGTGAACGTATCGCCTCCGACCATGTTGATTTTGATGAAGTCCGTGGTGGACCCGGCCGCTCCACCAATTTCTGGGATCGTTCGTGGCGAAATTGTACATTCCTATTATTACCTGAAAGAAATGTTGGGAACCCACGCCACCAAGATGGTGGTCGAAATGGAAGTGGATCCGAAGGGTGCTATTCCGATGTGGTTGGTGAATTTGTCCCAAAAGGGGTGGCCTCATAATACCTTAGCGGCGATCAAAAAGTTGTGCCTGAGAAAAGATATTCCGGTCTTGGCAAAATTTGATCAATATTTTGAAGAAAAAACACCAGTGATTAAAAAATCGACAGTGAAAACAAAAAAAGGGGGAAAGTAATGAAAAACTTATTTTTATTAACAGGAGTATTGTTGAGTCTAACTGCAGGTGCGACCACCGCCAAGATTGAGCGCGGCTTTCAAGTGATTGATCCCGACCATCAGATGCTGAAAGAGTTCGCCAAAAATCCAGAAGTGGTGATCGATCACGTGAGTAAGCTTGGTTTCGAGATCTACGGGCTTAAAGGACTCGAACAAACCCTCATTGCCAAAAAAGCGGTTTTCACTACCATGGCGCCGATTCCAACGACGAAGGCTCTCGATTACGGAACTCCTGAAGCAACGATCAAGACCATGCAGGCGCTTCAAAAGAAATATCCAAATATGATTTCTCTGATTGAAATCGGTAAATCCGTAGAAGGTCGCTCTTTGATGTTCGCAAGAGTGACTGCGCCCGAAGGAAAGAGTGTGACCGCATTGAGCGCTCGTCCTGAGTTCAAATACGTAGCAAACATGCACGGCGATGAAATTGTGGGCCGTGAATTGATGGTGAAATTGATTGAAGACTTAGCTAAAAACTACGGTTCTGATGATCGCATCACAAAACTCATGAATACCGTTCAAATCTATATCATGCCTTCGATGAATCCGGATGGAGCGATGAAGAAGACTCGTGAAAATGCGAATGGCGTTGATTTGAACCGTTCCTTCCCGGATTTTACTACCGACGACAACCAAAATAACCCGGCAAATCGCGAGCCTGAAATTCAAGCGATGATGAATTTTCAAGCGCAACACCACTTTGTGTTGTCTGCAAACTTTCACGGTGGCGCGGAAGTCGTGAATTATCCTTACGATACCGAAGCGGATGTATTTCCCTTGGACAACCTCGTGAAAAACATGAGTTTGAATTACGCGAAGAAAGTTCCCTATCTTTGGAACTCCACTGATTTCGAGCACGGAATCACCAACGGTTATGCTTGGTACGAGGTGAACGGCGGAATGCAGGACTGGAGCTATCACTGGCACGGAGATTTGCAGCTCACCATCGAGTTGACCAAAACTAAATGGCCAGAGATTACGACCGTGAATCAGTCTTATCAGGACTATCGTGACTCTCTTCTGGGGTATATTGAAGAGATCGTGAACTTGTAGCTAAACGGATTCCGTTGAAAGCTACGGCAGAGAACGGGTCATAGGCTTTAATCACTTGAAATACGAGCCGACATGAGACACAATGCGTCTTATGTTGGCTTTTTTCTTAGCCTTTTTCATCAACAGCGCTTCGGCATCTCCTTTTAAGGTTTTGGTGTTTCCACACCATGGAAACTACCCGATTCCTCAAGGTAGAGAGACTGTGATTTCCAAAGTGAGCGTGACCTCGCCGGAAAACTGCAGTGAGTACGCGGCGATCTTGAATGAAAAGCATGAGTGGGAAAAATCAGGAGAAATACTCTCAGCCGCTAAGAGTTTTTCACTCACCACTCAAACGATTCAAAAATTCAAACCGGCAAAACGTTTAACAGACGATGTGACCGCGCTTTATTTCGAATGTACATCTCCGTTTAAGGTCGTACGGGAAAGTTCACTCGCTTCTTATTCATATGATGGAAATTTTGTAGCCATTATCGATCAGCCGAATCAGAAAATTGAAATCGTGAACCTGATCGAGCCAGAAAAGTATGTTCAGGGCGTGGTTCCTGCCGAAGTCGGTAATGAATGGCCTGAGGAGGCGTTGAAAGCCCAGGCTATTGCGGCGAGAACCTTTTCTTGGTGGACTGTTTTGAATTCACGTACGACCCTTTTAAATTCTACTTATGATTTGGATGATACGGTGGAATATCAGGCCTATCTTGGAACCTCAAATCACACTGTACTTACCGACAACGCCGTTTCCTCCACAGCTAATCAGGTGATGAAATATGATGGTAAAGTGATTCGAGCTTTTTTCTCGGCAGACAGTGGTGGTAAAACCGAGTCGTCTGAAAATGCTTTTGGTGTGGCGCTACCTTATTGTGTGAGCAAGACTGAACTCTATGATGTGACTAAAACTACCACGAGTTGGACGGATAAAATTTCACTCGCGGATATTGGTAAGGCTTTTTCCCAAACGGTACGTTCCCTAGAAGTATCTGCAGCAGATATTGATGAAAGTGGTCGCGCCTCCAAGGTGACCCTCACCACGGCGGATGGTAAAACGATCAAAGTTTCTGGCCCAATCTTTCGGCAAGCGTTAAAACTTCGAAGTACCTTATTCCAACTGAGTCTGGCGCAAGAAAATGGACAAGAATTCGCGCTAATAACGGGAAAAGGTTATGGTCATGGGGTTGGGTTGGCGCAAGTAGGAGCCAAGCAGTACGCGCTCCAAATGGCTTGGACTTTTGATCAAATCCTAAAGTTCTACTATACTGGCATCACCCTTGAGTCAGTCAATAATGAATACTTCGAATAAGGCAGTACAGACAATCGCGGTCGTGATCACGACCTATAACAACCCCAAAAGTTTGGAGTTGTGTATTCTCTCGTTTTTGAACCAGACCCACAAAAATTTTGATCTCTTTATCGCAGACGATGGGTCGGACGATGTTACTCGTGATCTGATTGCCAGATTAAAAATGAAATTTGATTCACCGATTTTTCATATCTGGCATCCGGACGATGGCTACCGGAAAGCGAAAATCAACAATACGGTTTTCCGTCAAATCGATCCTGATAAATATCCGATTATTGTTTGCGTTGACCATGATGTGATCCTTCACCACCGTTTTGTTGAAGATCATTTTGTCGCTCATGAAAAAGCGAGCTTTGCACCGCTCCTATTTATGGGTAGAAGAGTGGATCTCAGCGAAGAATTAAGTAAGACGATTACAGAAGAAAACGTACTCCGTTTTAATCAAGGTCTTCAGTGGTCGTTGCTAGAGTCGGGCATCAAAGGCGAAACCAAAAATATTTTGAGATCAGTGAGACTCGACGCCCCTCAGTGGATCACAAAACTATTAAAACGAGATCGAGTGTACGATCTTCTTGGTTCTAATTTTTCGATTTCAACCCAAGTCCTTCGTGATGTGAATGGTTACAACGAAGATTTTAATTCCTATTGGGGCGAAGATGGAGATCTCTTTGTAAGAGTTCGAAACTCCGGAGTTCCATGTGTTGGAAAAATCGGTTACGCGATTCAATGGCATCTTTATCATGAACGCCTAGAAGAAACGCCCGAACATGTTGAAATGTATCGGGCGCTCCTGAATGACAAAGAATATCGTCGTTGTAAAAATGGAATTACGAAATCATAAGCATTTCGCGATATTTTGGGAGTGGCCAGAAATCATCCGCCACCATGTTTTCCAAAGCATCGCACTGAGTGCGAAGTGATTCCATCAGAGGTTTAAGTTCTGATGCAATCTTCGAGGCCTTAGCCTCTTCATTTTCGTTGCTGCGGATACCGTCCAATGAACGTTCCATTTTTTTCAACTCTGCTTGAGCCGACGCCACTACTTGATTGAGCTTGGTGAGAGCCTCGGTTTGTGGTGCCGCAGTGGTCATCCCCGCAGCCTTCATTGCCGCAACACCGCCGGCAAGAACCGTTGCGTACTGATAGGTAGCAGGTAAAATCTGTGTTTCCACCATAGTCTGCAAACATTCACCTTCGATGAGAAGGCGTTTGTTGTAGTTTTCAATTCTCACATGGAAACGTGATTTCACTTCTTCTTCTGAGAACACACCGAGACCGGTGAGAAGTTTGATCGATTTCGCGCTGATGATTTCGTGAAGAGCTTCCGGAGTGGTTTTCAAGTGAGGAAGGCCACGTTTTTCGGCTTCTTTCACCCATTCTTCCGAATAACCGTTTCCTTCGAAACGAACAGCCTTTGTTTCTTTGATCGCCTCTTTCACTACGATGAAGATTGCTTCTTCAACTGATTTTGAGGTCTTCATTTTTTCTTCGAGAGAAGCAGTGATTTCATCGATTGCGTCTGCCACCGCGCAGTTCACCAAGGTGACCGGCAATGCGCAAGAAGCAGAGGACCCAACCGCACGGAATTCGAATTTGTTACCGGTGAAGGCGAAAGGCGAAGTTCTGTTGCGATCGGTGTTGTCTTTCATTACGGTCGGGAGCTTGCTCACACCGAGTTTGATCACGACTTCTTTGTAGTCGAGGCTCTTGTGAGTGTCCTTCTCGATTTCATTGAGCATGTTGTCGAGCATGTTACCCATGAATGCCGAAATGATTGCCGGAGGAGCTTCGTTTGCTCCGAGACGATGGTCGTTCCCTGGAGAAGCAATCGCTGCTCTGAGGAGACCCGCATGTTTATGGAGCCCTTTTAGCGTAGCCATGAGGAACAAAAGGAAACGCAGGTTTTGGTGAGGTGTTTTCCCTGGATCGAGCAGGTTGATTCCTTCCAATTCCGCGGGGCCAGTACCGATTCCCATCGACCAGTTGTTGTGCTTTCCGCTTCCGTTTACACCGGCAAACGGTTTTTCGTGAAGAAGAACTTCGAAATCGTGTTTCTTGGCAACACGGCGAAGAACTTCCATAGTCACGTGATTGTGGTCGACGGCGACGTTAGACTCTTCAAAAATTGGAGCCAATTCATATTGCATTGGCGCCACTTCGTTATGACGAGTCTTTGCAGGCACACCAAGTTTGAATAGTTCATATTCCACTTCGGTCATGTAGGCCAAAACGCGAGAAGGGATACTTCCGAAATAGTGATCTTCTAACTGCTGACCCTTTGGAGGACGCGCGCCGAGAAGTGTTCTGCCCGTCATGATCAAATCCGGACGAAGCGTATAGAATGCGCGATCGATCAGGAAATACTCTTGTTCAGGTCCCAAGTTAGTAATGATCCCGGTGACGCCTTTATCACCAATCAAGGTAAGTAGTTTGGTGGCGCGTTCAGTGAGTGCTTCGTTACTGCGGAGTAAGCCAGTTTTTTCATCGAGTGCATCGCCGTGATAGCTGATGAACACGGAAGGAATACAGAGAGTGCGGGTAGATCCCCATTCAGAAATGAAAATCGGTGAAGTCGGATCCCAAGCAGCGTATCCACGTGCTTCGAAGGTAGTTCTCATTCCACCCGATGGAAAGCTGGAGGCATCCGGCTCTGATTGGATCAATTGTGAGCCAGTGAATTTTTCCATTGGAACGCCGGAACTGTCGACGTTCAAAAAGGCGTCGTGCTTTTCAGCGGTGGTACCTGTTTGTGGTTGGAACCAATGTGTGTAGTGAGTGACTCCATTTTCCATCGCCCATTCTTTGATGGCGTGTGCGACTACGTTAGCGACTTCTGGTTCAAGTTTCTTTCCAGTTTGGATGGTTTGAATCAGACGTTTGTAAACATCGTTGGGAAGTTTGTGCTTCATCTGCTTAAGACTGAAAGTGCTCATCCCGAAAAAATCGGAAATTTTAAGCGTGTTTCCCTTTTCGTCTTTCGGTGCTTCTACGATCTTTGGCTTGCGGGAAGTTACTGTTTGAATTGCGTTGAATCTCGGCTGTGAATTTTGATTCGACATTTTTTGTGGTCTCCGTTCCTAATAGAAATATTTTTCCATTGTTAAGACTTCTTTTCAATGAATCTCTTTGCAATAACGCATATTTAAATAGAATTTATATATTATGTGATTCGTCAATTGACAGTGAATGTTGACGAAGAGCGGAATGTCGCCCTAGAACATGTCGAAAATTCGGAATTCTGACTCAAGACTGCCGTTGTGCAATTTCCACTTTTTTGACGGCTTTAAGGCGATCGCGTGAAACAGAACATCTTCGGAGGTAATGACGCCGCATCTCCAACCCTTGTATTCATGCTTCAGGGTACTGCCGATTTTTTGATAGGTTGCCTTGAGCCCCTCGACTTCGTTCATTCGAACTCCATAAGGGGGGTTAGTGACCATCAAACCCTTGGGAGTAATGGGCTTCGTAAACTCGAAAGGAAGAACCTGGAGCTTTACGACTTCCTCTAGTCCGCAATTTTTTAAATTTTGACGAGTAACGTTGATGGCCTCGGCACTTTGATCCGATCCTAGCATGAGCGGCAGTTTAGCCGGGTTTTTATCAATTTTTGCAATGAGTGCTTCTTTCGTGCGATCAAAAAGGCCAGCCTGGTGATCTCTCCACGCTGCGAATCCAAATTCTTTTCTGAAAATAGAAGGTGGAGTATTCGTCGCGATCATTGCTGCTTCGATCAGAATCGTTCCAGATCCGCAGAATGGGTCCTGAAATGTTACTTTGTCGCGGGCTTTCTGGTCCCAGCCGCTGAGGAGTAACAGTCCGGCCGCTAGATTTTCTTTAATTGGAGCATCCAAGGTTTGAGTGCGGTAACCACGCTCATGCAAACTTCGTCCTGAGAGGTCGAGATAAATTTTGAGAATGTGATTATGGAGATGTAGCTTGATGGAGATGTCTGGTGTTTGCCGGTCGACATTCGGCCTTTCTCCGAAGCGATCCATAAAATAGTCCGCGATCGCGTCTTTCGCTTTTAGAGCCCAGAACTGTGTATTGATCGGATCTCGACGAGACTTATTGTTGGTCTCCGTGAAGTAGACCGCAAAAGTAGAAGTCACACCGAAAATTTTTACCCAATCGACACTTCTGACGGCGTCGTACATTTCTTCAGGTTGAAAGATATCCTTCTCGTCTTGAATCAGATACAAAACGCGAGATGCGGTTCGTAAGGAGAGGCAAGCGCGATATGCCATTTCGAGATTTCCTTCAAATTCGACTCCACCTGAGTAGACTTCCAGTACGCTTGCGCCCATTGCCTCAATTTCACCTTTTAGGACTTCATCAAGCCCTCCAGGACAAATCGCAAAGAGTCGATAGAGCGCTTCCGCTTTTTTTCGAATAATGGTTTTGGGGATCGGTTTGCTCATGGAGTTGGGCTCGGTGTTGGTTCTTTTTTGGTATTCAAAGCTGAATCAGGAATTGAGTAGAGTGGCGTCGGTGCTTTTTTCACACCACAGGAGATTACCCCAACCGCCAAACACATTGAGAACAAAAAATATTTTACCATTTGATACATAGTCCTGCGGTGATTCGATCCCAGCCGAGGTCTGCACGCAGTAACCACTGCGGGCCAAAACCATAAAAGAAGCCGATTCCGAGATCTGGTTGTGGTCCCTGGAGAACAGCCAGACTGGCACCCGGATTTACAGCGGATACCATATAATCATATTGAAGTCCGCCATATAAATTGAATGAAAAGGTTGGAGAGAGATGGATTTGATAGAGAGCTGTCGCGTAAAACGGAAACATGGTGTAAATGTCATTTCCGCTGTCGCGATTCACCACGCGATAATAAATCGCCCCAAATTCCAAACCGAAAGCATCCTGTGTGGTTTTCTTTGAAACAAATAAATTATTAATGAGCGTGTGATAGTAGGAAACTGACATTCCGGCCTCGATGATCGGACTAAAACTGAAGTTCGCCGAGTTTCCGAAATATCCGCCACTCACTGAAAAAATATTGTTGTAAGGGTTGAGACGAGTGGTTTCTTCAATTTCGATATTTTCTTGTTCTTCTTGATCGGTTGAAGTGTCGTTTTCATCGATTTTATTGAGAGCTGCCACGGAAGAAGAGTCCAGCTCGGCGTCTTCAGCGGCAGGCGGAGGCATCTCTGGTGTTGGAGTGGGTTCTGGGGTGGTTGAAGCTTTTTCTTTCGGTGGAGCGTCCTTTTTGGTGGCGGCATCATCCAAGTCTTCGTTCGCCGAAGGCGTGGTTGCCGCAACACTCGGTGGTGGTGGCAGAACATCAGCTAGCTTTTCAATCGCGGAGTAGGATTCGTTCAGGGTGAGTTCACTGGTTTCGTCGTAGCGTCTTACTCTTTTTCCGACGAATTGTTTTTTAAGTGGATCATTTTTAAGCACGCGAAAGGCCATGGCCGGTTTGTCGTTGTTATAAACCAAGATCAAACTTCCGGTCTTGGGGAGTACACGAGCGGATTCAAAAAGATAGATTCGTCCGGTTTTACTCTTTTCAATCGCCTTTGCGTCGAAGCGTTGAGCGTCAATCTCGGGTAAAGGCGCCGACAGGGGTTCCACGGCAACAGCAATGTTCGCTGCACCCAAGAAAAAAAGACAAAAGATCAAAATCGCAGATCGTAAGCAGTTCAAATTCACGCTAGAATCATTGTAACGTATGCAATGGTTTACTGCACTTTTTTTAACTGTTTTAAGCTTGGTCCCCCTTTCAACTTTTGCGCAGGATTCGATTCAGGATTGGTCAAAAAAGGTGATCGAACTTCAGGAAAAAGAGGGTCAAAATTTTGAACAAGACCTATTGCTGGTCAAGGGGTTTTTATATCTGCAGAGGCGTGCAGATGCTTTGGCGTTGCTGAATCGCCTGATGAAATCCGGAAATAAAAAAGACCCACGACTGACGGAGTTGTTTGAAACGGCCTCTACCCAATTTTTTTTGCAAGATACGGCGGAGCTCTATTCGGATGTAGTCCAGTTGATTCAGGAAGAGAGTTGGACGGAGGCAAAAGAGAAAACGGAGGCTGGTCTTCAGAAAGAAAACCGGCATCGCCTCCTGATTCTTAGGGAAATTCAGTTAGGACTCGTCCTGGGGCAGGTTGATCTGATGGCGGACGTAATCAAGGTAGCCGAAAACAATTACCCGGAAAACACAGAGTGGAAAGTCTACAGCTCCTGGATCGCGCTTTCTAAGAATGATGTGAAAGAGGCCTACCGAGTTTTGTCGGGTCTTTGGAATACCGATAAAAAAATATTCGAAAAATCGGAAGTAGCGATGCTGGGATTTCTTCAGGCTATCGAACTCGGCAAACACACGAGTGATCGCGTGGTGGATTGGACGCAGCTTTCCCAAATGATTCAAAAACATCCGGAGTGGGTTGGCGTGCGGGTATGGAGATTGAAGAATAAAAATTTTACAGAATCAGATAAGAAAAAAGAGATCTCTCAACTGAAAGACCTCTTTTTAGATGTTAAAAAATTGAAAGATACACGAGAAAAACAGGATAAAGAGACGTCGTATTTCTATTCCGGAATTATTTCACTCGATAAAACGAAGGCGCTTTTGGATGAATATTTAGCGCCGCCGGTTGCGAAATAATTTCTATTAATGAAACAGATTCAAGCCGCTTGGCTTGCTCTGAGCTTTTCCGGCTTCGCGTTCATTGGTTTCTTGGCAATTCAGGCAAAGAGCCGCATCAGGACGAACGCGCAGACGCTTCAATGGGATCTCGTCATCGCATTCTTCGCAGATACCGAAGGTGCCAGCGTCAATACGAGCCAATGCGAGTTCAATTCGATTGAGCTCAAGTTTCCAATGTTGGCTCATGCGTTCCTTCGTGAACCATGCCTCTTCGGCATCTGAACGGTCGATCACATCTTTGAGATCGGCCTCAGATTCACTGTCGTTTTTACGTGTTTGTGACTGGAGCGAGTTCAGGGATTCTTTTTTATCCATGAGCTCTTTTTTCAAGGTGGAGACAGTTTTTACGTTCATAAGGATGACGTTTCTAAGTGTATTCGGAGAGGAAGTCAACACATGCGCACTGCGTTCATCGAGTCTTTTTTTAAAAAGCCAAGAACGCGCGAGGTGTCGTGTGTTTAATCTAGACAGCTTCCACTTCTCAAAGTTATGACCGTTGAATGGTCGTGGGGAACCAAAAAATATTTGTGGCGGTTGCTGGTAACATTGGTACGGGGAAAACCACCCTGACTCAGATGTTGGCAGACCATTTTAAATGGGACGCTCATTTCGAATCAGTGAGTGATAATCCTTATCTGACTGATTTTTACGATGATATGAAGCGTTGGAGCTTTCCATTGCAGATCTACTTCATGACTCATCGAGTAAACTCTCATCAAGTGATTACAGACGGACTCTCGAGCGCGATTCAAGATCGAACGATCTATGAAGATGCGAACATTTTTGCGCGAAATTTATTTGAGCAAAAACTGATGGAAGAGCGGGATTATCAAAATTATCTGAAAGTTTATCAGGTGGTGACCTCTTCTTTGCAGCCACCCGACCTCATGATTTACCTCAGAAAATCTCTTCCGAGATTGAAAGAGCAGATTAAGAAACGGGGGCGTGATTATGAGCAAGACATGCCTTCAGATTACCTATTGAATCTAAACGGTTATTACGACGAATGGATTGAAAACTACTCTCTGGGTAAGAAACTAGTAATAGAGAGCGACGACCTCGATTTCGTGGCGAACAGCCAAGATTTTGACGCGATATGCAAAAAAGTGGTCGAGTCTCTTGATCAACAAGATTTGTTCCTCAAGTAAAGATAAAAAATTTGACGCTAAAGAATTTTGACGGTTCAGCCGATGAGCTATTCGGAGACTGAACTATGAAAAATTTAAGTCAATCATTTAAACTAGGTATGCTCATCTTGGGACTGACCTCTATGTCAGTGGCCTGCTCCTCTTCGAAAGTTGACGATGCTAAGCCACCAGTTGAAACAGCCGGCGATGCAAGTACGGATAAACCAGCCGAAGCGGCGACCGATGCGGTTCCTCCGCCGGCCGACGCTGAAAAGAAAACTCCAGATGCCCTAGCGGCAAGTCCAGATGCAGTGGTTCCACCAGCGGCAGGTGCGGTTCCAGGTGCAGACCCAACTTTAGAAGCTCCGGGCGCAGTCGCTGGTACACCAGTGGCAGACGCACCGATTGCAGATGCTCCAGTAGCAGACGCACCGGTTGGAGATGCTCCAATTACCGATTCGGCAATTGCCTCTGCTCCACCAGTGCAAGGTAACGACAGTTCAGCTTCATCTGCTCCAGCGCCAGCATCCGATACATCGGTTGCAGCGGCTCCAAGTGGAGATGGTGTGAATTATCGCGTAAAAAAGGGCGATACTTTGATGAAAATCGCCTTCGAACAGTACGGCGATCTTTATCGTTGGAAAGAAATTTACAAAGCCAACCGTGCAAATATCCAAGATCCTAATCATGTTCCACCAGGAACGATGCTGAACTTGGCGGGTGCAGGAATGGTGACCATTGAAAAGAATGGCAATAGCTATCTCATCAAACACGGCGATACTCTTGGTGTGATTTCCAATGATGTTTACGGAACGATCCGTAAGTGGAAAAAACTTTGGGAAAACAACCGTCAGTTGATCAAAGATCCGAACAAAATCTATGCGGGTTTCTATCTCTACTACGTACCAGAATCCAAACTCACTCATGAGGATGTGGCTCCGGGCTTGAAGAAGGAAGACTCAGCGGCAAATGTACAAAAAGTAAGCGCCGCACCGAGAATGCCAGCTTCCGTAGTACCAGCGACTGGCACTACACCAGTCATGAATGTACCCGTGACCGGAACTGGCGCTCCATCTAAGAACTAAGGTTGCAGCGTCCTTTTGGATGCATTGCGTGTAAAAATTTTAAAACGAGTGATGTTTTTAGCATCACTCGTTTTTTTGTTTCAAAACTGTCAAAAAAATTAGTCCTGCTTTTTTGAATGATCCTTGGTAAAGTCTGAAGAACAAAGGACATTCTATGAACTCAAAAGACCGGAAGTTTAATCCAGACACTGTAGAAGGCGAATTCAACGTAGTGGCGATGTGGAACGATGTTCGTGCCTCTCGTTTGATTGCAGGCGTAAAAGCCGGAATCTTTGCCGGAATCGTCACTCAAATTTGCGGATCCATTTTCTGCATGACAAAAGGGTTGGACTTCACGATCCCGATGAGAATCATGGGGCTTCCCTTTCTCGGTAACAATGCGATGACCTACGGTGGTTCTGTGGGACTCGTAGTCGGTCTCATCTCTTTCTTCACCCTCGCTATTTTTCTGGGCACGGCCTATGCGCACTTCACTGGTGTGAATATTAAAAAAGGATTATTCGGCATGGGCCTCACTTGGGGCGCATTCGGCTGGATCTTCATCACGTGCTTGTTTATGCCAGCTAATCGTAATTACTTTGCTGCTGAAATTCCGCGTGGACCTATGTTTTTTGCATGGTTGATCTACGGTGTTTCTCTGATGTCTGTTTCTTGGTTTGATAAAGAGACGACTCGTACTTCTTACTAGTCGGTGTCTGGCTACTTTTTGATACCCATCGCATTATTATTTTCCCTACTGCTGAGCCAAAACGTTCGTGCCGAAGGTAAATGGATCCCGAAGGATCATATTGCCCGTTCAATGGCCTATTGGGATAAGAGCCCGTGCAAACAACAATCAATAGAACTTCGCCTATGCGATCCACCGGCCGAACTGATCGATTATTTGCGGAAAGATAACGTGAATCAGGGATTCACAGCGGTTCCGAAGCCAATGATCATTGATGAAGCCTTTCGAAAAGATTTCAAAAAAGCAGTGGCTGAAATGCCGAAAAAAGTTCGCTTGATGATGGCGCCCGTTTTGCTCGGAGTGTTTCCAGTGAAAGACCTCGATGGAAGTGCTTATAACGAAAAGGTTTCCGATTCAGAAGGAAAGAATCCTAAGTTTGTCATCGTGATCGACGCTGAGTATTTAAATCACAAGGCCAATGAATGGGCGAGTCTTAAGGAATCCAATCCATTTAAGTCAGCAAAAACAGTGGTGGAAATCGAAGAAGAAAAATCGAACGATCGTGCTCACGCAATCCAATTCATTCTTCTTCATGAATTTGGTCACGCCATAGGCGCTGTAAACCAAGTTCATCCAGATTGGTCTAGACCAGAGAATAGCGATCAAGATCCGTCGCACTATTCATTTTCAAAAATTGGTTGGCGACTCAGCCAAAAAGGAGATCGCCTAACGATTGTTGATGAAACCGTGTACCCACTCCGTCCTGATGTTCAATTCTATCGCGGCCAGAATACCAAATTACCCGACGACAAAAAAACTGAAGTGTATACACAGTTGCGAAAGACCGAATTGGTCTCTCTCTATGCCGGAACCAACATGTTGGATGATTTTGCAGAAACCTTCGCGCATTATGTGCACGAAAAAATATTAAAAAAACCATTCCGGGTCGACGGCAAAGATTTTTCCTGTGTGAAGACGAAACCGTATTCCAAGAGAGTTCAATTTGTAGAAGATCTACTGAAGTAAGATCTATCGGTCTAAGAACGCCAGAATCAAGCCTTTTTTCTTCATGGTGTCTTCATACCCCAGTTTCAACAGAGGCTGTGAGCACTCCGGCAAAAAAGACAAATAGCCCATGAGGTCGTTACCTTGTTGAGAAGAGGCGCCCATCCCTTTGAAAAGAAAGCGCATCAGTGGCGGGAATTTCTTAAGTGCAGACGGAATCAAAGTTTGCAATTCAACACTAGGACGAAGATGCAAGTGTTCGACACGTTTGTAGTGAGTGGAAGGTTTTTTATCTTTAAATTCCATTTCCATAATGTCGAGACTCTTATTCACGTTGGAGAGTCTTTCGATGTCGAAATCCATGGAATCGAGAAAAATTGAATTCAACAACTCACCGGTAATTTGGGCGAGAGAAGGGGGAATCAGTTGTGGTTTGTCTGCCTTCGTCGCCGCTTCATCCGGCTTTCGTTCGTGGCGGATCCCAATAGAAATAATTTTATTTGCACCGAGATGGATCGCCGAACTGAGAGGGGTGGTTTGTCTGAGGGAACCATCCCCATAAAACTTAGCATCGATTTCAATCGGTGGGAAAAATACGGGAATTGCCGAGGAGGCCATGACGTGTTCTGGGCCAAGTTTTGTTCTTAATCCGAAACGATTACTTCTCACCCAGACGTCCACTTCCGGAACTGCATCGAAATAGGAAATGCTGGTAGCAGAAAAGTATTGAGTGGTGGTGAAACCGACCGCACGCAAGATGCCGGTGTCGATATTCCGCTTGATCTGCACGAAATCGACGTCCTTTTTAAGCATTTCGTGCAAAGGGTGCGTGTCGAGCATGTAGTTTGCTTTTTTATTCTGCAAAAATTTTCCACCAAAAATAGTTCTGGAAATCCAACCTAAGGCGATTTTCACGAGAGAGCGACTATCGGTTCGATAAACATGATCGAGGGTGAGTTCACCCCAACGTTCCTGGAGTTTTTTAGCACCATCAGTCCAGTCGCTTGCTGAAGCTGCGATAAACGCAGTATTAATCGCGCCCGCAGAAGTGCCCGAAATCACCTTAAAGGGACATGTTTTTTGAGGAATGATTTCAGCAAGGGCTGCAATGGCGCCAGCTTGGTAGGCGGCCTTTGCTCCTCCGCCCGTCAAAACCAATCCAAGTATTTGATTCTCTTTCATCTTCCTACCTGTTCGAAACTTTTTTAATGACGTTGGTCGTGCTACGTCCGGAAACGAGAGGAATAGTTTTTACTTTTCCTCCACTTTTGATCACTTCCGAATAGCCAACAATTTTTTCGATTTCATAGTCGCCGCCCTTGACCAGAATATCAGGCAGAATTTTTTTAATGAGTTTGATCGGCGTTTCGTCGTTGAAAGAAACGACGTAGGATACGCTCTCCAGAGCGGCGATCACCTTCATGCGATCCGCAAGCGGATTGATGGGACGGGTGGGGCCCTTGAGTTCACGTGTAGAGGCATCCGAATTGACCGCGACGATGAGAATATCTCCGAGCGCGCGAGCTCTTTCAAGGTAAGTGACGTGACCGGCATGCAAAATGTCGAAAATCCCATTGGTAAACACTACCTTTAGCTTTGATTTTTTTTTCAAAGTGCTCAGTAGCGTCGGCAAAGTGAGGGTTTTTTTTTGAATCATGAGTGTTTGAATTGAATCTCCGCAATACTATCTTGCGGGCGATAGAGAAGACCTAAACCCATAAAAAACATTCCCACCATGAATACGATTGAGCGTAAAAAAAGCGAGGGAGCAAAAAATGATTTTCTGCTTCGTTTGAACTCGAGGTCAAAAAATGATTTACCGATCGTGGTTTCGAAGAGGACTTCTTGCATCGCAATGAAGAACCACTGTGAAAAGGCGAAGAAGAGGCTAAAGCCGATCCAGTTTCTTGCCAAGAGTGAGGTGTCTAACTGAAAGTGAAATGTGAAGGTGGCGATCAAGTTGATCGCAATCCAAAATGCCAAATGAATTACGGTGTCTAGGAGATAAGCGAAAAAACGTGCGCGCAAGGGAGATTCGGTCGTGGCCAATGTTTTAGCGAGTTCCGGCGTCGCTGCTGCTTGAGTGTGCACGACTGAGCGTTGATTTAGGTTTGGACTTGTTTTTGGAGTCTGCTGTTGAAGTTGACGGGCGGTCATCGGCATCGCGAAAGTCGGAGTGCCTGCAGCTACCGCACCAGTTCCACGAGATAGCTGAGGTGAAAACGCTGGGGCTGTCGGGAAAGGTTTGTTTTCTGTTCTGGGGCTGACCTTGGTTTGGGGGGCGTAGGGGAGTCCTTCTGAAAAAGGATGGAAACCCACACCGTCATGAAGAGGACTGAACTTTATTTTTTCATTTTGCATGTGAACACCGATATCCCAAATAATGCGGCTGTTTCCGCTCTTAATATTGCAGCACCTGCATGTGCTCTTTTTATCTCTTTTTTGGACGGTTGCAGCAAGCGATTTTTTTCCTGAGGACTAAATCCTCCTTCGGGTCCAATGAGTAGCTCCGGTTCTAATCCTTCAGAAATCTTTCCAATCACCTGTTCGGCTACATTGGAAAGATAGTGATCATTCCATAAGGCGGCTTCGGGAGTGTAGGCCAAGGATTCGTCCAGCCAAATCAATTGGGTCTTTTTTAAAAGAACGGATTCAAAGTTGGTCGGCATCTCGATGCTCATGCGGCTGAGACGACCGCACTGCTTGAGAGCTTGATCCGCAATTTTTTGCCAGCGTTCTTGAAATACTTCGGGCCCTTTTTTTCGGACATCCACGACTGAAAATTCAGATTCAAAGGGAGTGAGGCTGCGCACGCCGAGCTCAACCGCTTTCTCAATTACCCATTCCATCGCGTCACCTTTTAATATTGCCATTGATAAATGAAGGGGATTGGACTGAAGTTCAGGTTTACCAACAGGAATGGTGGTGAGTTCCGCGAAAAGTGATTTGCCCTTGTGAAATAAGACTGCCTGAGCCGATTTGCCACTGCCGTCGAGTACCTCAATGGTGTCGCCTGCCTTGAGTCTGAGAACGGAAATCAGGTGATTAGATTCGAGTTGAGGAATTTCAACAGCCTCGCCGATTTTGGTCGGCAGATGGGAGCTAAGTGCGCGTCTCATGTCATTAATGTAATTGAAGATCCTCTAAATAGCGATTAGAATTCTAGTAGAAATATGCAAAGTGCCGCGATTAAATTCATTTTTTTTGTTGTGTTCATAAACGCGAGCATGGCGCAAGCCGATGACTGGTCACGGGCCCAAATCGACTTTTGGAAGAAAATTTACGTCGAGTACACCAGTCATCAGTGGGTGGTGCATGATTCGATGAATTTGAAGCATGTTTATCGCGTGGTCTCCGACAATCCAGACCAAGCTAAAAAAGAAGTGATCGAAACTCTTCGCTCTATTTACAAAAAAAACAAAAATCGCAAGTCCGTTGATGTAGATCAGCTGACAGAAACAGAGCAACTTTTGTATCAAGCGCATGAGTCAAATGAAGACCCGCGTAATTATGAATTTGCATCAGAGCCCGGAAGAGTGCGAGTTCAGCAAGGATTGAAAGATAAATTGGATCAGGCAGTTGTGGTCTCGCGACAGTATCTTCCCCGAATGGAAGAAATGTTTGAAGAGGAAGGGGTCCCCAAAGAGCTGACTCGCCTGCCGTTTATCGAAAGTTGTTTTGTGAACGAGGCTTGTTCTGTGGTGGGTGCCACCGGCATTTGGCAATTCATGCCGAAAACGGCGATGAAAGATTTGCGGGTCGATTCGGCGATCGACGAGCGCTATGATCCGCTCAAGGCAACCAGAGCCGCCGCGAAGTTTCTAAAATCAAACCATCGCATCTTGCAAAATTGGAATTTGGCCGTCATGGCCTACAATCAGGGAGCGGGATTGGTTTCGAAGGCAGTGAAGCGATTGAAGACCCACGATGCCTTTCAAATTATTCACTATTTCAAAGATCCGCAGTTCAAATTCGCATCACGAAACTATCTTTTTGAGTGGCTAGCGATGTTAGAGGTCGACTCTAATCGTCCCTACACAAAATTGCCGACCTACATCACCGTGAGCTTTCCAAAAAAACGAGTGATGAAAGAGATCCTTTCGGAGCTTCATCTCTCTGAAAGTGACACGAAGTTGCTCAATCCACACTTCCGAGCACCAATTTGGTCGGGGAAAGCGAGCATTCCTGCGCATTATCCCGTCCGACTTTCCGGAATTACCCTTGAGGAGTTCCGTAAGGTTGAGTATCCTTAACAGGCTATGTACATCATCGGCGTCACGGGTGGCTCGGGTTCCGGAAAAACCACGTTCACAGAAAAAGTTTTATCTCAGGTTAATCACAAAGAGGTGGGAGTCCTTCATCAAGATTCTTATTATCTTCCCAGGCATCCGGCTCGTTTAAAAATTGGGAATGAACCCAACTTCGATCATCCAGATGCATTTGACTGGGTATTGTTTAGAGCGCACCTTGCTCAACTACGAGCGGGAAAAAAAGTGGCAAGTCCAGTTTACGATTACCATGCTTCCCGGCGTACGAGTAAGACCAAGATGATCGGTCCTTGCAAGGTTTTGATCGTGGAAGGCATCTTTACTCTTTGGGATGAGCCGATCCGTAACCTGATGGATCTGAAGTTTTATCTTCAAGTGGATTCCGACATTCGTTTCATCCGACGCCTGTTTCGCGACCTCAAAGATCGTTCTCGGACCTTGGACGATATCATTCGACAATATTACGAGGCAGTTCGTCCGATGCATCAACTCTATCTGGAGCCAACGAAACAATATGCAGATATCATCGTCGGTGAAGAAACCGATAGTGCTGCAAACATGTTGTCGGGCATGATTAAACAAAGACTTTACGAAACCAAAGCATGAGTTCATCACCCAAAAAAATCGCGAACCATAAAATTAAAATCACCCCATATGGTGGGCTTGGTGAGATCGGCATGAATTGTATGTTGATTGAAACCGAATCCACGGCGATTCTCATCGATTGCGGCCTCATGTTTTCAGAGCTCGATCATTTCGGTGTGGAGTTTGTGATTCCCAACTTTACTCACATGCTCACCAAAAAGTCAAAAATCAAGGCGATTTTCGCCACTCACGGACATGAAGATCATATTGGTGCCCTCTCGTTTGCGTTGAAAGCCGGCATTCGCGCGCCGATCTACGCCTCCCAATTTACAACCCTCATGATCCGCGAACGTTTGAAGGAAACGGGGATGCACGAGACAGTCCCTTTGAATGTGATGAATCCGGGCGGGCATGTGGATATAGGCGACATGCGAATTATGGCTGCATCCGTGAATCACTCGATCATTGACGCCTTCGCTTTATTTATTGATACCCCACTGGGAAAAATTATTCACACCGGTGATTTCAAGATGGATGCCTCTCCGCATTTTGGCGACATCATGGATCAGAACGTATTTAAGAAAGCCGGCGATGAAGGCGTGCTTCTTTTGATGTCGGATTCAACCAACGTAGAACGTGAAGAGCACGGACATCAAGACGTGGACATCGCGGAACGATTCGAGGCTCTTTTCAAGAAAGCGGAAGGACTCATCCTCATTTCCATGTTTTCGTCGAACGTGGGACGGATGGCGAACATTTTCACCATGGCCGAGAAAATGGGAAAGAAGATTGCGCTCACCGGTAGAAGTATGGAGCAAAATGTTCGCTTGGCGCACGAACGCGGTGTGATTTCCGTAAACTCAAATTTATTCATCCCGATCGATAATCTTCGCCAGTACGACCGGAAAAAAGTGATTGTGATGTCTACCGGATGTCAGGGCGAGCCGCGTTCGGCTTTGAATCGCATTGCTCATGCCGAACATGCTCATGTGAAACTCGATCAGGGTGATTTGGTGATTCTCAGTTCGAGTGAAATTCCTGGAAATGAAGTGGCAATTAGTAAACTCGTGAACGAGTTATTCAAATGCGGCGCCGATGTTCTCTACGATGCGATCGAAGATGTACACACGAGCGGGCACGCCACACGTCCCGAATTGAAGAAAATGATTGAAATGGTGAAGCCGAAATTCTTTCTTCCAATCCACGGAGAATATCGACACCTGGTTCACCACGCGACTCTCGCAGAAGAATGCGGAGTGAAGTCGGAAAATATTTGTGTCGTCCAAAACGGCGAGATGATCGAGCTCGGACCAGATGATATTCAGATTGTAGAAGAGATTACGGAGTTGCGGGTATTGGTCGCAGGTCGTGAAGGGGAAGAGGTTACGAAAACCTTACTCAAAGACCGCCGTAAATTGGCTGAGACAGGCGTCGTATTTTGTTTAATGACTCGTGAAAAAGATTCTGGAAAAATTTTATCCAAACCCGAAATCATTGCTCGTGGGTTGGTAAATGAGTCGATGGAGTCCTGGCTCATTGATGAAGCATTAAAGGTGGTTCAGGAGCAGATTCAACGTTACAAAAAGGATCTGAAACAGGGTGTGATCAATAAGGATTTCGCCGAGGAAATTAGAGTAGAGCTTCGAAGGTTCTTTGATCGCAATATCGGGAAGAAGCCAACAGTCATTCCCGTGATTATGGATGTGTGAGGTAAACAATGTTGAACCCTTTTATGCAAAGAGCCATTGAGCTCTCGAAAATCAATATGGAATCCAACGCCGGTGGACCTTTTGGTGCAGTGGTGGTGAAGGATGGAAAGATCATCGGTGAGGGTTGGAATCAGGTAACCAGCACGAATGATCCAACCGCCCATGCTGAAGTTCAGGCGATCCGGAACGCGTGTAAAAATCTCAGTACTTTCGATTTAGATGGGGCAGAGATGTATACGAGCTGTGAACCCTGCCCGATGTGCCTATCCGCAATTTACTGGGCGCGCTGCTCAAAAATTTATTACGGAAATACTAAAACAGACGCAGCGGCGATCAAATTCGATGATGATTTTATCTATCAAGAGATCGCGAAGCCTTATGCTCAGCGTTCCATACCGCTGGTCCCGATGATGCGTAACGAAGCCCTCCAAATTTTTAAAATTTGGGAACAAAAGGTCGACAAAATTCCTTACTGATTGATAGTCTCTTGCCATGAGTTATCAGCCGGCAAAGATCGAACCTAAGTGGCAAAAACACTGGGAAAAAGAACAAACTTTTAAAGCATCTTCGGATTTTAAAAAACCAAAATACTACGTGCTCGATATGTTCCCGTATCCGTCCAGCACCGGGCTCCACGTCGGGCACCCAGAGGGTTATACTGCGACTGATATTCTAGCTCGTTACAAACGTGCAAAAGGATTCAATGTTCTTCATCCGATGGGTTGGGACGCGTTCGGTCTTCCAGCTGAACAATTTGCAATCAAAACCGGCGTACATCCGGCGATCACCACCAACGAAGCGATCGTGAACTTTACCAAACAGTTAAAAAGTTTGGGATTCAGCTTTGATTGGTCTCGTGAAATCAGTACTGCATCTCCAGACTACTACCACTGGACTCAGTGGATTTTTTTGAAGCTTTACGAAAAGGGCCTCGCTTACCAAAAAGAAGTGGCAGTGAATTGGTGCCCGGAATTGAAAACCGTTCTCGCCAATGAAGAAGTGGTAGATGGAAAAAGTGAACGCGGTGGACATCCTGTTTTCAAAAAGCCGATGCGCCAGTGGATGCTCAAGATCACTGAGTACGCTGAACGCTTACTGCAAGACCTAGACGGACTCGACTGGCCTGAGAGTACGAAAGAGCTTCAGCGAAACTGGATCGGTAAGAGTATCGGTCTTCAGATGAAGTTCAAGGTGGATGGTTCTTCGAATGAATTTGAAATCTTTACCACCCGTCCGGACACCCTTTGGGGTGTGAGTTATATGGCGCTGGCACCTGAGCATCCTTTGGTGAACCTGATCACGACGGTTGCTCAGAAATCGGCCGTCGAAAAATACAAATTGGATGCGTCTCAAAAATCAGAGATCGCCCGTCAGGACGCCTCCAAAGAAAAAAGTGGTTGTTTTACCGGTGCTTTTGCAATTAATCCAGTAAATGGTGAAAAAGTTCAGATCTGGATTTCTGATTACGTCCTCATGACTTACGGAACCGGTGCGGTGATGGCTGTTCCTGCACACGACGAGCGTGATTTCGAATTTGCAAAGAAATTTTCACTTCCGATTGTCAAAGTAGTCGAAGGTGGAAAAGACGGGGAGTGTTTCTCCGGCGATGGAGTTGCGGTGAATTCCGGTTTTATCAATGGCCTCAAAACGGTTGATGCGACGAAGAAGGCCATCGAGTGGGCAGAAAAAGAAAAGCTTGGCACCAAGTCAGTGAAGTATAAACTTCGTGATTGGTTATTTTCTCGTCAGCGTTATTGGGGCGAACCATTTCCAATATTAAAAGACAAAGCTGGAAACATTGTTCCCTTGAAAGACAACGAGCTTCCGGTGACTTTACCTGATGTTAAAAGTTATGAACCAACGGGCACAGGCGAGAGTCCTCTTGCTGGTATTACCGCCTGGCGTGAAGTGAAGGACCCGAAGACTGGGGAAATGTATTTGCGCGAGACAGACACGATGCCGGGTTCTGCTGGTTCGTCTTGGTATTTCTTGCGTTATTGTGATCCGCACAATGTCAAGGAAGCTTGGAGTAAGGAAGCGGAGAAATATTGGATGCCAGTGGATCTTTATCTCGGTGGCGACGAGCATGCCGTAGGGCATTTACTCTATTCCCGTTTCTGGACCAAGGTTCTGTTTGATTGTGGTCTCGTGTCTCATTCCGAGCCGTTCAAAAAATTGGTGCATCAGGGAATGATTCTGGGTGAAGATGGCGAAAAAATGTCGAAATCACGTGGAAATGTAATCAATCCCGACGACGTCGTGAAGGAATACGGAGCCGACGCACTTCGAATATATGAAATGTTTTTGGGGCCTCTTGAAAAAGACAAGCCGTGGTCGACGAAGGCTATCGAAGGAGTATTCCGTTTTCTTAGTCGTTCCTATCGTTTGTACTTCATGGATGTGAAAGACGGCGAAGATCAATTCAAGGTAGCGGATATTCCGATGACTGCTGAAGATGAAAAGATGCTTCATCAAACGATCAAGAAAGTCACAGAAGATATTGAAGGGTTGAGATTCAATACCGGAATTTCTCAGATGATGGTGTTTGTAAATCACTTTACGGCTCACCCACAAACACCTCTTTCAGCAATGAAAGTATTCACCCAATTGTTAGCTCCTTATGCGCCTCACATAGCAGAAGAAATGTGGGAAGCGATTCACACGATCGGCAAGCACGAAATGCCGAAGGAGATTCCATCCCTTTCGTACGCAGTCTGGCCGAGTTACAATCCTGAATTAGTAAAAGCCGAGTTCGTCACGGTAGCGGTTCAGGTATTGGGTAAACTTCGTGGAACCCTCGAAGTCGAGCCGGGAACCACACAAGCCGTTTTGGAAGGGCTTGCTAAGAAAACAGAATCGGTGGCCAAGTTCCTCGAAGGTAAAGAAATTATAAAAGTAATTTACGTCCAGAATAAGATTTTGAATTTTGTCGTCAAGTAATAGCAATCAACAAATAACGAAAGGAATCCACGATGATTCTCAGCGACCAGGAAATTTTGAAGGAAATGGAAAAAGGAACGATTAAAATCGAGCCCTATCATCCTCATTGCATGGGTACGAATAGTTACGACGTGCATCTTGGTAAAACATTGGCAACCTACGTGGATGCGGAACTCGATGCTAAAAAACACAATAAGATTAAAAAATTTGAAATTCCACCGGAAGGGTTCCTTCTACAGCCCGACGTCTTTTATCTCGGCGTTACTTTGGAGTACACGGAAACTCACGCACACGTTCCGTTCCTCGAAGGGAAGTCGAGCACCGGGCGCTTGGGAATCGATATTCACGCGACAGCCGGCAAAGGGGATGTAGGGTTCTGTAATTTTTGGACCCTCGAAATTTCTGTTCGTAAGCCGGTGCGGGTCTACGCGGGCATGCCGATTGGTCAGTTGATCTATTTCGTGGTCGAAGGCGAAGTGAAGACCATGTACAATTCTAAACCAAACGCGAAATACAACACTCGTGCACCGGAACCGGTAGAATCGATGATGTGGAAAAACGTGGAGTCACCGACTGGTAAAGTTTGGTTGGACGTCGATTAGTTTCACAATGCTGGCTTAGTAGCCAATCATAGGGTCACTTGCTTTGGTCTTTGGCAGCTCTACTGGTTTTACCGGTGCCGGAACCGCTGGCGCATCTAGATCATCAAGCGCTGGCTCCGTCGTAACGGGTTTGGTTTCCGCAACAGGAGCAGGTTGTGAAGCTGGAATGCGTTCCGCGTGGTCAAGTGGATTTGAACCACTGGCAACTGTTGGTGCTAGGCTGATTCCGTATTTGGTAAACACAGAGTCCTTCTTAGAGATTTTGGTATCGATCGGAATCCACGGCTCGAGATTGGATTGTCCCGCGCTTTGAACGAGAGCCATGCTGGAGTCAGGTCCTGGAGTCACCTTGCGAAAGAATACCCATTCTGAAATTTTTGAGTAGTACTGAGTTGCCCAACGCAGGTAACGGGAGTCGTGATACACATCGAGGAAGGCGTTTGCAATCGGTGAAAGATAGGTGAAAGTCTCAAATACTTTTTTCTGACGTTGGCTCCAAGTGGTGTCTCCCTGGAGTGTTTCTTGTAATTTTGAGATTTTGCCGTAGAAGCACCAGTGCATCCGCTCAGGATCGCCGGACACTAATTCCACTGCGGCCTTTTGGCGTTCTTCCAAGCTGGTGGATATTTGAGCTAGCTTCTGAAATTCAGCATCGCAGTTTTGCGAAAATTCACCTTGGACATCCTGAGGAGCCAGAGGGCTATAAAAGATTGCACGTAGGCTCGCCAATTCAAAATTGATTGGATGAGGCACTTTCACGTATTCAGGAACCTCCGGAATCGGGGGTTTTTCCTGGACCACCGTGGTACTGGAACAGCCAGCCATTACGGTCATCGAAAGAGCTACTGTGACTACACTATAGATATAAGGTCTCATAAATTGGTCCTCGCCATATTACTTATCGTCAAGATTTTGAAAAACGTTAATTTTTTGTCGGTTTTTTTTGTAATACGATTTAATTTCAAGAATTTATTGGGTGTGTCCGAACAGCAAGTGTGATGAACCGAAGACACAATAAAATAAGCGGCTTTACGATGTACCACCCGATGGTTGCGCTCGTGACGATTGCATTATTATCTGTCATTAGCTTCAGTAAACCAGCCCTCGCCGACGAGCCACCAGCTCCGAACGGCGCCAGGAACTTTTACAAAGTGCTAGATGAGGTTCTGTCGGATTTTGAATACGACCTCAAAACTGGCCAAGTAATGGGTCTCAAGGATCTGGCTATTCGAAATATAGCGACGAGTGAGAACGTACCAAACTCGTTCAAACCACATCTTGAGCTCCTGCTCACCGAAAGAATTTTAAAAACAACGAAGGCTCGAATCGTCCATTGTACCGCTTGTCGCGCAAAGAAGACTACTCTCGACGGGCAGAATATCGTGATCTCTTCCGCAGATTCAAATTCAGCAGACATGAATCGCTTGGCGAAGATGAACGGCATTCAAAACTTTATGGATGTGGCTTTTGCGTATCAACCTTCAGGAATGATGCTCTCGATCCAAATTTCTGATTCTGATACTGGAACTGCATTGTGGACTCGCAACTACAATTCCGATACTTCCCGTGCTTCGGCTCAGCGCCGTGGTGTGGATTATCAGGAAATTGATGATGCGAAAACAAAAATGGAATATCAACCAGCGCTACAATGCCGTCCTAGTATGGATGTGGTGATGGCGCCCAAAGCAGGTGGCGGACTCGTCACTGAGCTCGCACTGGGCTTCCGCATGATGGAAAGATACGACAATAAACATAAAGAGGTTGGTTTTGAAATGAACTATTACCTCAATCCGGGAATCATTACCGGAGCGACAGCGAATCCAAACAATATTTGGTCTGGTGTGAATTTGACCATGTTATTCCGCCATGCTTGGGGATTGTTTGGTGACGAAGAAAATTACAATCAAACTCGCGGAGTTCTCGGAGTGGGTATTGGCGGAAGCTATGCCTCGGGATTTCTTGGAGCTTTGATTAGAACAGACTACGAATTGCGATTCGCAAAACATTGGTCTGCAAATGCATTTTTAGGTTATCGCCCAGCGGCGACAGTATTGATTGGTGGAACGGCTGCATCGGTTACCGGTGTAGAAGGAGGACTTGGTGTTGGCTACTTATACTAAATTTTATCTCGCGGTGTTTGCGATCATGGCAATTAGTGCATGCTCATCCACTAGTACCGAATACTCGAAACCAATCGACAATCCGTTTGCCGAAAGCAGATGGAAAGATTCGGAAAGCAATAACAACATTACCCTGAGGACCCGTCGTGGTGATCAATCGGTGGAGGTTGAGCTTCCTAATAAATACGGCTCGGATCTTCAAGTTCCGATGAACCCTCGTTTCACGACTAATGCGAGCGATCGGAATACGAACGGCGTGGATTACTCCTATGCCGATCAAAAGCCGACCATCGCTGATCGTGAAATCGCTTCCACCTTCAATTCAGGAACCATTCAAGACGAAAAGAAAAAACGCGAAATTGAGCAGTCTTTAGGACTTCAGGAAAGCGACGAACTCCCCAATATGGACCAAAGCTATTTAGCTAAGGTGGATATTGTGAAGCAATTGTTCCGCAATAATCGGAATGAAGCAGCGTTAATTGAAGTGGATAAGATGGTGAAAGACTATCCAACCGACGCAAAACTTTATGAAATGCGCGGAACGATTCTTGATCGCATGGGTTACCACGATTTGGCTCTTCGTTCTTGGAAGCAATCCCTCGAATTCAAAGGCGACCAACTAGCGCTTAAAAAAATTGTAGATAGACGTGAACAGCAACGTAGTGTTGCTTCAGAAAAACCTGCCGACAAAGCTGTAGAAAAAACGGAGAATAAATAATGAAAAATTTCACGACGAAAAATTTCAAATACCAGAATCTGATGATGCTACTCGCATTCATCTCCTTTGCCCCTCTGGCAGGCGCCGCACCATCTACCTTAGATGTTAAAAAACGAGGCGAACAGGAAATCCGACGCGTGGTTGAACCCGTGATTGATCAATATTGTCATGATCAGTGCCGAATTATCCATGTAGAAACGGAAGTGGATCTCGCGATTGATGATCTGACGACTCCAGGGTTTGAAGACCAGGGCGGTGGTCGAGCGTCTCTGGCTCCGGCATCTGGGAAAGTGAAACTTCTCATCGATGACAAACTTGCATCCAGCAAGAAAAAAGAAATTACGGATTTGCTGGCTAAACATTTGGAGACTCTTGATTATCCAGTCCAAGTGGAAACGACCACCACGAAATTTCCACAACCAGCATCTTCCAACTACAAAGTTGCTGAGTTACGCGAAAAAGTAACTCGTGACATTAAGAATTCGATCAACAGCTTGTTGACTCAGTTCTGCCCTAAAAATTGTGTCTTAGGTGAATTTGATGTTCAAACTGAAGCGGTGAATCCAGAAGAAGTGGACTATGCTGCCGGCCAAGACTATTTCCAGGACGGTCCAGCTGCCGTTCGTGTGAAAAGTGTAAAAGCGAAAATCATGGTAGACGAGGCTCTTCCAGCTGCTGAAGCGGCTGGTATTTTGCAAATGGCTCAACTCAAAGTGAGTCAGTTCAAAAATACCGACGTTACTAGCGAGTCCATGAAGTTTCCTAAATCTCCAGACGAGCTGAAGGCTGCGATTGCAGATGCAACTAAAGACGGTAACAAAGACCGTGGTCCTGCATCGGCAACCAATACCGAAAGCAAAGAGCTGAAAGACAGTAAAGAGCTCAGAGACAGCAAAGAGCTGAAAGACACGAAAGAAACTAAAACAGATACGAATTTGAATAACAAAACAGAGACTGTTGCTAAAAACGAAACCGGCAACAAGAGCGAACGTTTTGAGAAATACGAAAAAATCGAACGCGTTGAAAACGGTGATGCCGTACAGAAGACTCTCGATAAGTTCCGTACTTTCGGGATCATCATCTCCGGTATTATCTTAGCTCTCCTTTGTACATTGGTGCTCACTTCATTCCGCAAGCAGATTTTCTCGACGCTTGGAATGCCGGGTGCGGCAGGTGAAGGTAAGGGCGGAGATAGTAAAATTACCCATTCTTATGGTTTTGGAGCAGACTCCAGTCTGTCCAGTGACGAGAAGGGCGCCCTCATTGCCCGTCGAATCGAAGCGAATCGACTCCATAATGAATTGACCAATATTTTCGGTGAACAACCAAAAGTGGCGAAACACGTTTTCACGAACGTTCTGACTGAAGAAGGCGTGGAAGAGTTGGCTCAGTACTTGGATATGTTCGGCGAATCCGTAGTGATGGATTTGTTGAAAGACCCAGGACTTCAAGGCGATTGCGCCGAGCTGATGGATTTCTATACTAAGAATACTTTCGATCTAACGGAAGAAGAAAAGTTCAGTCTCCTGAAAAAATTGCATCACCGCACTACGACTGCGAAAATGCAAATCTTCGGAAGCAGATCTGCGACCCTCTTTGATTTCCTTGCGGAAATGGAGTCTATCCAGATTGCAGACATGATTAAAAATGAATCCAACACTGTGAAGGCGATCGTGCTCACTCAGTGTGATCAGAAGAAACGTCAGGCTGTGTTTAACTCTTACGAAGAAATGCTTCGTTTGAAACTCATGACCGAACTTTCTCGGATCGATCATTTGCCTAAGAACTATATTTTCAACGTTGCTTCGGCCCTTCGCCGCAAGAAAGCTGAAAATCCTAAGTACAATACTGAAGCACTTCCAGGCTCTGATGTGTTGGTGTCCTTCCTCGAAAAGTCGGGATTGGAAACACAAAAGGCTATCGTTCATCAGTTAATGAGTTCATCCAGCGGTGATGCGATTCACGCACTGAAAGCGAAATTGGCAAGTCTTGAGACGATCCGTTACATCAAAGATAGCCAGGTTACAGAAATTGCAACCAGCTTGAAGCACGATGAATTGGTTCAATTCCTAAGAGGTGCAAGTACAGATATTCGCGACTCCGTACTCAATAAAGTTCCACAAGATCTTGCGATCGAGGTTTCGGAAGAAATCGATATGGTGGAACCAGTGGGTAGAGAGAGTTACGTAGCAATCGAGCGTAAGGTTCTCAACAAGATCAAGATGCTGGCGAATCAAGGTCAGATCAATCTTGCAGAACTTAACGAGCGAATGTTTGCTAACGAATTCGGTTTTGACAACACTGGCGAAGTAGAAGCCGCCGATATGAAGAAGGTAGGATAATACAATGAACTTTTCATCCCTGATAGGTGTAATCGTTGGTCTCGCAGTTGTTGCAGCCGCACTCGGTGAAACGGGTATGGACATGAAATTCTTCCTCAACTTTCACGGGATCGTGATCGTGTGTGGGGGAACTTTCGCAGCGGCAGCGATCAGTTATCCGCTTCCGAAAATCGCGATGTTGACGAAAGTTTTCTTCTTGAGATTGCTCGGTAAATCCAGAGTGGATTATCAGCAAACGATCGAACAGATGCTCGAGATCAACAAAAAATTCTCCCTCGGACTCTTGAGTGCTCAGGATGCAACTAATCTTGCAACCCACCCATTCTTAAAAGAGGCAGTGACTTTGGTTGCCGACGGCGTTCTTTCTGAAAAAGAAATTCGTGCCGTACTGGAACAAAGACTCAAAACAATCGAATATCAATATCATCACGAAGCGAGCATGTTCAAGTCTTTGGGTAAATACCCACCGGCGTTTGGACTCCTTGCAACAACTCTCGGGATGATCGCCCTTTTGACGAAGATCGGTCAACCTGGAGCCGAAAAAATGATCGGACCGGCGATGTCCATCGGTCTCGTAGGAACGCTTTACGGGATCGGTCTTGCAAACTTATTCTTTATTCCGGTTTCTGATGCCTTGGTAGACAAGACGGAAGAAGAAATGGCTCTTCGAAGAATGATGGTTGAGGGAGCTGTTCTTTTGAAACAACGTGTGAACCCACTCTTTATGCGTGAGAATTTGAACTCATTCCTCTTGCCTAAAGAACGGGTACGCAGAAAGTCGGCGGCATAATATATGGCAGTGATTAGAAAGCTCGACAAAGAAAAGCAAGAACAGCAAACTCTTTATATCATTGATAAAAAGAGAGGTCATGATGAGCATAGCGATTCCAATTGGATCATTAGTTATGCCGACATGATGACCCTGTTGTGCATTTTCTTCATCATGCTCTATTCGATGTCGAAGCAAGACACTCCTTTGTTTGAAAAAATGAAGAAAGAGGTCGCTGAACACTTTGGCACGAAATACGAAGCTCCGACGGCGGAGCTGGGTAAGTTCGTGAATAACGTGATCATCGAAGCGGGTGTGGCAAAAGACGCGATGATGTCGAACGACGGCATGAGTGTGAGCGTGGCCTTTCACTCAACGATGTTTTTCGATTCACTGAGCGCTGAAATTTCGCCTGCAGGTCGTGAGATCATCGAGAAGATCGCGACCCGCTTGTACGATTATCAAGTTCAACATGGAAAAAAATACAAAATCGTCGTAGAAGGACATACCGACAGTCAGCCGATCACCGGCGGACAATTCGCATCGAACTGGGAATTATCCAGTGGTCGTGCGACTCGCGTGGTGCGTTTATTCCTCGATAAAAAATTTGATCCACAAAATCTGTTGGCAATCGGTTATGCGGATACGCAGCCGGTAGCTCCGAGCAGAAATGCGGACGGCACTTGGAATCTTGAAAATCTTTCTAAAAACCGCCGTGTCGTTCTTCGTGTGTTGATGCCGGAAGCGGACAATATTCCGTGGAAGGTGATTGATGGCAAAGGAACAGGCTCTCTTGAGTCCAATACTGCAGTCACTCCGGTGGCAAATGGCTTGAGTGTTGCCGGTGGAGTGAATCCAGCGGTTCAACAAGTTGTTCAACCAGTCACAACAGCTCCTGTAACCACGGCTCCGGTTCAAGCAGCGGCACCTGCAGCGGCTGAACATGTAGCACCAACTTTTCCATCCTCGGCACCCGCAACAGAATAACAACTAGGGAAACAATATGAAGTTAAAGAAAAAGGTAAAAAAATCGGTTTCTAAAAAACAAAAGTCTGCACGTAAGGGTTTCTTTACGGCTACTAAGAAAACGGTCACGACCACGGGTGAAACCGAAGTGGCTAATTTTTGGAGTGAGCGTGCGGCCCTGTTTACCGCGCTTTTCTTTTTTGCTTTCGGAATGGGTCTCATTTCTGACGGTAAGAAGGTCTACCAAAAACAACTTCATGCTTCTCAGCGTGTGGATTACAAAGCGACGCAGAGTTTTTCGACGAACTAATTGCAAAATTTAAAAAGGGATAGTCTATGTTCAAAATCATATTGGTGACCTTGGCTTTTGGATTGACTACGGATGCATTTGCCCAAAAAAGCGGAGTTGCAAAAAGTTGCGGCAGTGACGCTCAGACGGTTCAGGAGTTGAAAGAAACTATTAAGCAGCTGCAAGCAAAGGTTGAGCTGCTGACGCCTAAGTTTAAAGTTCACGTGCCGACCAATGGAACCGCTTTTGAGAATGAAGATGCCGCATTGGCGATGAAAGCCCGGTTGGAAAATATTTTTAGAGCATTGGATTGTACAGTTGAAGGTAAAGTGATCAATAAACATTACTATGTTAATGCAGATCGATCATTATTGGTGATGGATGCAACTTGCCCAAAAAATCATACGGTACAGTTAGTGGATGATGGAGGTTGGATCGCTAAAGGCGGTACTGCAGACGAACCGACCATCATTACCACCTACATTCACGTTTTGGTTGATGGTGTGAGACGGTAGTTCAAGATCAGAAAGAAACTAATGCTCAAGTTGACATTGATTGCTTTTGTCGTCGCACTAATGCCAGTAGCATTCGCCCAAAACTCCAAACTAAAAAGTTGCGATGATTCGAATATTAGCGGTTTGAAACAAACCGTCAAAGATCTACAAAATAAAATGCCTGAACTACAGTCAGTGTCGTCGTTTAAAGTGGTTGTACAAGGCGAGGGCGTTCTCTATGGTGACGAAGATTCCGCAATTGAATTGAAGACTCGACTCGAAAATGTTTTTCAAACACTCAAATGCAAACCGAAGTTGGACACCTACAATAGAAAAGAGCTACTAGCGCCTGAAGCCTATTTTGTAGGCGGCTTCGCGATTTGCCCGGCCAGGCATGAAGTAAAATTAGTTTCAGATCAAGGCGATAACCATTTTGTAAAAAGCTGGGTTCACGTCATCGTCGATGGCATCTACCAAAAATAGAAACAGAAATAAAAAAACCCCAGCTGATTCCGGTAAGGAAATTGGCTGGGGTTTCTAGGTTGGATGATAAATCAAATTGATGTAATACGGCCAACGCTAAAAGCCACTCGCTGTACGATAAAAGCACAACGAAAAAAATGGCTCAGAAGGAGGGATTCGAACCCCCGACCAATCGGTTAACAGCCGATTGCTCTACCACTGAGCTACTTCTGAATAAAGTAAACGTATCATTTTAAATATCGAAAATGCAATGGGTTGTCTACAGCTTTTCCAGAAACTCTGGTAGCCTTGAAAGAATGAAACGCATTTCTAACTTTATTCTGCTTTCTGTGCTCATTTTTGCGCCGTTTCATTCAGTGAACGCCAAATATAAGCCGCCCGTTCCGCCAGAAAAGGCTGCGTCAAAATCAAAAAAAACAGCAACTAAGCCACAGCCTCCGGTGGTGATTCCATTCGAATACAAAATTTTCGAACAGGCAAAAAAAGATTCGATGTTACCCAAGCTTTCACTCGCTCAAATCGAAAATCATCAACGTGAATTGAAGAGTATCGAGTGGAATACGATCAATCGATCGCTCGAAAAAGAGATCGAAGATCTGTATTGGCAATTTGAAATTACCCGTGCCGAAAAAACAGGCGGCGCGAATGCGCTGAATTCGTGGGTAAAAGCCCTCAATTCTCTTCATCAACACAAGTGGATCTATGTTTGGACGGAGTCGACCTCGGAAGCATTGGTGAAGGCTTGTCAGAAGACGATTGGTAAAAAAACAAAACTTGTTTTTCAAGATCAGAAAAAAGACGATAAATGCGCTTATTTGGCTAAAAAAGTGGTGGATGCCTTTCCGAAGACCGCTCTCGAAACCCAGCCCCTGAAGAGCCTTTTGCCGGATAGTCCTGCTGTTCCGGATACAGCCGATAAGTATGATCGCTTGTCGCAATCTTACGGTGAAAAAACGGAGAAGGATGAACAGGCTTTTCCGGAAATTCTCGATCACTATTTAAATCATCAAGACGACGATTTGATGAAAACGGGAAAGTCGTTCGTCGAGGCTTTTCCGAAATCGATGCTTCGTTTCCGAGCGATGTTTTTGATGGCGGAACGTCTCAATACTCATAGTGATGTGAAAGATAAAAAAGAGGCGGAAACTAACTATAGTTTGATCATCAATCAAATTCCCTATAGTTATTACGCCATCGTTGCCAGCGAACGCTTGAAAATTTCCTTACGCGATCGTCTGGGTAAAGATCCAATCAAAATCAATGAAGATGTCGCGTCCTACAAGCTGAACTTCCTTGAAAATGAGTCTCTCTTTCGCTTGCAAAGCTTGGTGCGTGGAAAAAAGGAAGACTCGGTGGCGATCGAACTCGACCAGTTTTCCAGACTTCGTAATTACTCCACCGATTTTTTGATTTACCTCATTCGCCAGGCGAACTTGGCGAATCAAGACCTCAGCGGCTTTCGTTTTGCGACAGAAATATTGCAGCGAAAAGGTGAAGCCCCTCTCAGTACTGAGTTTGCAGAGTTGATTTTCCCCGATCGCTTTCCAAAAGAAATCGCCGATCAAGCCAAGGTATCTCAAATTGATCCGCTGCTGGTGGTTTCATTGATGAAACAGGAGTCCGGCTTTAAAGGTGGAATTCTTTCCAGTTCCGGCGCGGCAGGACTGATGCAGCTGATGCCTTTCACTGCTTTGGAAGTGCAATCCGACCTTCACCTACAAAAACTACGAGAGCCGGTGAAAAATATCGAGATTGGGACACGTTATTTGGCTTCCCTCTTGAACGACAAATTTAACGGAAACGTGGTCTACGCACTTGCGGGTTATAATGCTGGTCCTCACCGCGTTGCGAAGTGGCGTAAAGATGCCAAGCCCGATTGGGGCATGCAGGAGTTTGTTGAGGCAATTCCTTTCAAAGAAACAAGGGATTACGTCATGTCTATCCTGCGCAATCGTTACTGGTATCAGTTCCGCAGAGGTGTCCCGCCACAAAGTGTGTTTGAAGCATGGCGTTCACCTTGATTAATTTGTAAAAACGCAGGAAGCTGTCTGCATGCAACGAATTCGTGAATGGGTCCTTCTTTCCGGCAGTTCGCATCCAGCACTCGCAAAAAAAATTAGTGAGCACTTAGAGCGTCCCTTAGGGGCGGTAGACATTCGTCGCTTCAGCGATGGTGAAATTTTTGCGGAAATTAAAGAGAACGTTCGAGGTCGCTCTGTCTATCTGATTCAGAGTACTTGCGCACCGGTGAACGATTCGCTGATGGAATTATTGATCATGATGGACGCGCTCAAACGGGCGAGTGCAAAAGAAATCAACGTGATCACCCCTTACTACGGATATTCGCGCCAAGATCGAAAAGTGTCTCCACGGACGCCGATTAGTGCGAAACTGACCGCCGATCTACTCACGGTTGCCGGGGCATCTCGGATTGTTTCCGTGGATCTTCATGCTGGGCAAATTCAGGGATTTTTCAATATTCCATTTGATAATTTATATGCGATGCCCGTTTTACTCGAGCATCTGAAGAAAAGCTCATTGCTCAAAGGAGTGCCGGAAGAAGAGTTAGTGATCGTGAGTCCGGATGCGGGCGGGATGATGCGTTCTCGTGGTCTTGCAAAGCGAATGAACGCGAACGTTGCCTTGATTGATAAACGTCGAACAGGCCCGAATGTGGCGATGGCGATGAACATCGTCGGGGATGTGGAGGGCAAGACCGCCATCATTTTGGACGACATGATTGATACGGCTGGTACGCTCACGGAAGCCGCGAATGCGGTTCTGAAGAATGGCGCGAAACGCGTGATCGCTGTTGCGACTCACGGAGTGCTCTCTGGTCCTGCGATCGAGCGCCTTGAAAAATCAAATATTGAGAGAGTGATTCTGACTGACACCATCCCACTTTCTGCAGCCGCTCAGGCATGTAAAAAAATTGAGCAAGTTTCCATTGCGCCACTTTTGGCTGAAGCGATCAACCGCATTCATCACTACGATTCAGTGAGTAGTTTGTTCACATGAAGTTGATTGTTGGCTTGGGAAATCCAGGAGCTCGTTACGAGACCACCAGACACAATATCGGTTTCCTGTGTTTGGATTACCTTTCCGATCAATGGAAGGCCCAAGGTCCTTTGCAAAAAAATCAGTCCGAGTATTGGCAATGCACGATTGAAGGCGAGCCAGCACTACTGATTAAGCCTCAAACTTTCATGAATCTGTCTGGTCGTTCAGTTGCGCCCTTTTACCAGTTTTACAAATGCACGCCGAGCGATGTGATCGTGATTCACGATGAGCTCGACATTCCTCCGAACGACATTCGCTTCAAAGTGGGTGGCAGTAACGGAGGTCACAATGGACTCAAATCCATGGATGAATGCTTGGGAGCGCTCAATACCGGATATACCCGAATTCGTCTCGGAATTGGCCACCCGCGAAACTTTAATTCCCAAATGGATGTGAGTGACTGGGTTTTGGGTAAAATTCCTGATCAGGAGTGGAATGGCCTTCCAGAGCTTTTTTCGAAGGTGGAACAGGGAATTCGCCTTACTTTAAAGGGTGAGATGAAGCGCGCCATGAATCTTTTCCATGGAAAAATCAAAGAGTAAATCGTAGAGTCTTGGCCTATGAGTTTACAGTGTGGAATTGTGGGATTACCCAACGTCGGTAAAAGTACGATCTTTAACGCCTTGACCAACGCAAAGGCCGAAGCGGCAAATTACCCGTTTTGTACGATTGAACCAAATACCGGCATGGTGAAAGTACCGGATCCGCGTTTGGACGACATCTCCAAATACATTCCACCTCAGAAACTGATTCCAGCAGTGATGACCTTTGTGGACATCGCCGGTTTGGTACGGGGTGCTTCAAAAGGTGAAGGACTCGGAAACCAATTTCTAGGACACATCCGCGAAACCGATGCGATCGCTCACGTGGTTCGTTGTTTTGATGATGGCAACATCGTGCACGTGGAAGGCAGTGTGGATCCGATCCGCGACATTGAAACGATTGATACCGAACTCATTCTTTGTGATCTCGAAGGAATTTTAAAAAGATACAACAACATTGCGAAACAGGCGAAGACTGGTGACAAAAAATCCCAAGCCATGATCGGTGTGATCGATAAATTAAAAGAAGGACTCAATCAAGGAAAGACGGCCCGCGCTTGTGGTTTGTCGTCTGAAGAAATTGAAGCGATTCATGATCTTCATCTCCTGACGATTAAACCGGTGATGTATGTTGCTAACGTGGACGAAGCATCTCAGGCAAATCCAGAAGCGAATCCTTACTATCAAAAAGTATTGGCTCATGCGAAATCTGAGGGTGCGGCAATCGTGGCGATTTGTGGGAAAATTGAATCTGAAATTGCTGAACTTAGTGCCGAAGATAAAGCGGAGTTTTTGAAAGATTTAGGGATGAAAGAAGCGGGACTCGACCGAGTCATCCGTTGCGGTTACGAATTGCTTGGCCTTCAGACCTACTTCACTGCAGGTGAGGTGGAAGTGCGTGCATGGACGATTCACAAAGGCGATAAGGCTCCTCAAGCCGCCGGCGTAATTCATACCGACTTTGAAAAAGGATTCATTCGCGCAGAAGTTTATCACTACAATGATCTGATGAAGTACAAGAGCGAAGCCGCGATCAAAGAGGCCGGCGCATTCAAGGTAGAAGGCAAAGAGTATGTCGTGAAAGACGGCGACATCATGCACTTCCGTTTTAACGTTTAACTGCCGGAATCGCGTATTCCATGGTCTGTTGATATAGGTATTTTGCGGAGATGGTGGCTGTTCCTTCAGTCCCAAATCTCTTGCCCCAGCTGTTTTCGATCAGATACCAATCCACTTTTCCGTTTTTTCCGAGGTGATAACCGATGATGTTCATCGCATGTCCGCCGGTATTGTCTTTGAGTGGATTCGGAACACCTGAATAAATGTGAGATGTTTTATAAGCGACGTCGACTCTGTTTCCAAAGTTTTGAATTCCGAAAGATACAGGCGCACCACTATCGAGGGCCCCAATAATCTGCGATTCAATTTTATCGAGTCCAAGATCCAGAATTTGTTTTCCGGCGTAGGTGCTTTCCTTAATCGCTTTGATGAAGTGTGCAGATGGTGCTTTTGCAGGCGCCTTACTTAAATCTCCAAGGTATTTCACCAAAGTTTTTTGAAGGTGTTTCGTGTCTTGATTTTTTCTGGCAATATTGAGTTGCTCGTAAAACATTTTATGAAGTTTTTCGCTCGTGCGAATGGATTTGCCGTTGAAGGTGGGGAAGCGATACTGATCTTGGCGAACGACACCGGCACGAAGAAAAAAATCGTGGAAAAGGGTCACGGAGTATCCTTCATCAAACTCCTCCGAAATTTTTGGTCGCTTGAGCTTGAAATCGTGAACGATTTGGCCTTCAATTCTCATTGCAGCGTAATAATCATTACTTAAAAGTTCAGTTGGCGCGAGATCTCCGGACTGGTGTAAAACTTGGTCCAATCGTTGGAGTCCGCTCTCGTCCCAGCAGATCCCGAGGTACCATTGGTTTTGGATGTTGCATTGGGCACGAAGATCTTTGTCCCACTTAATTTGGTTGGGCGTGACTCCCATCCATTCAGCTAAGAGTCTGGATGTAGGACACATTTCTTTGGCAGCATAGGCAGAAGGCTGAGTGATCAAAAAACCAAATAGGAATAAGAGTGGGCTTGCCTTCATTCTCTTACTTATCGGAAAACCAACGGAGTTTTTTACAAAAAATTGATGAAGACAAAATTTTGACAAAAAAAGGAGCCTGCCGTGAAGCAGACTCCTTTCGTATTTTATGAGAGTTGAACTCGATCCTAGCGGATGTGGTTCTTCGCTTTGAATTCTTGAATTGAATTGTAGTAACCGCGATCGTCGCTCGCTTTTACGAGGGTTCCATTTTGAGCATGGCCTTTTACTTTAGTGATCATGTGGTCTGAACCGAGGGTGAATGCAACGTAGCTGCTGAATGGAGCACCACGAACGCCGTAGTTACTGCTGTTCACGAGGTAGTCAGTCACCATGGTGTCTTTGTAAACAGGGTTGATATTATCCCAAGCGATGAAATCACCGCCGCGGCTGAGAGCCATGTTTACGACTGTAGTGTTTGAGTTACCAACTACGCTGTATTTTTCAACGTTAGCCATGATCATTTTTGTTTTTACTTTCGGACATTGGCCCATCACGCGTGTTTCATTAGCATCGTAAAGATTGCCGTCTTTTTCGAAGTACATGATCGCCGCATCCATCGGGTGCATCGAAATTTTCAAGTTACTCACACGAGTAGTAACCTGGCAAACGCGTCCGATACTGCCGATATAAGAGTAGAGGTCGCCAGCGTTATCAAGCATGTATTGATCAACGGCTGAGTTAGGTCTTGCGTTCAGGCATTCTTTCCAGAGAGTGCCTCTTGGCGCTTTTGCAACGCACTCTGCGGCTTGAACGTTAACGAACGATACGGAACTGAGGGCTAATACGAGTAATAGTTTTTTCATAGGTGACGGAAAATAACATGGCGCTAGGATTTAGTCAATAATGAATGTGTAATAAATGCAACAAGTTATAGCTGATCTTTCTAGTCTGAGAATGAACGAAGTTCGTTGAATTAGGCGTTGATTCTGCTAATTCTCAAAATCGCGAAGATCAGGACCGCGGCAGCAACGAGTTGAGTATTTTCCAAATGAAGATCCAAAAATTGTGAGTTCACAAAAATCGCACAAAGAGGAAAAGCCAATTCTAGTAGTGTGGCGACGGATGCTTTGAGCCGGGTGAGTCCTCGATAATAAAGGTTCACGCCCAAGAATCCCGGAACAAGGGCCATGAAGAAGATCGAACGAAGCACTTTTGAGTCGGCAACCACAAAGGGAATTTCGATTTTACTCTGAGGTACAAACATGACCAATGCCCAGAGCGCGGCCAACCCAAAAAAGAAACGCCATAGAGTGAGGTGCGACCCGGACATTTTTTTCAGTGTCGCTTTTCCAATGATGGTGGAGACTGCCCAAAGCATCGAAGCCGCGAGTGCTAGGATTACGCCTTTGATGCTGGCGATCTGTAGCTCACCTTCCACCAGGCCATGAGGAAAACTGAGAAAGAAAGCCGCTGCCATCGCCAATGCTCCCCACAGGAAAAAACGAATAGAAAGCTTTTCACCCAGAAATAGCCAAGAAAGAAAGATCACCACGATCGGTTGGGTTTTTTGAAGCAGGATGGAAACACTCGGATTCACGTATTCAAAACTCATCGTGAAAAAAATCGTGGCGAAGGCGGAACCAAGTACGCCCACCAACGCGGCTCCGAGGATCGCCAACCATTGATGCTCCATTTTTTTGCGCTCAATTGCAAAGACCCACACCGCAGCGATCATCACTGCGAATACATGTTCTAGAAAAACGATGGAAAGGGCCGAGATCTCGTGGGTCATCGGTTGGCGGAATAAGGTATCGGTTGCCCAGAGTGCGGCGCCGAAAATTACAAAAATTGCGTTGAGCATTCTTTCATCCAGTTGCGAAAATTAATGGGCGCTTGTTTAGACATGGATTCGCGTAGTTTTTCGCGGTCGAGTCCGTCGGTGTCTTCAAAGTACTTAGGATCAAAAAGCGAGAATTGAATATTATTTGGTTGATAGTTTTTGATGTCGCTTGCAGTGACATGACTGAGAAGCGCTCCCAAAGCTGTATTGGCAGGCGGAGCTAAGTGAGGCCGCCCAAGAAGGCGTTGTTCGATAAAAATCGCTGCGAGCATTCCGCAAGCTGCAGATTCCAAATAGCCTTCCACTCCGGTGATCTGGCCAGCGAAATAAACTTGAGGATGATTCTTAAGAGAGAGATCAGGCCGCAATACTTTTGGTCCACAGACGAAAGTATTACGATGAATGGAGCCCATTCTGAGGAACTCCGCATTTTTCAGCGCGGGAATCATTCGAAGTACTTTGTTTTGAGAACCCCACTTCATGCGGGTTTGGAACCCCACGATATTGTAAGAAGTTTTGGCCCGATTTTCTGGACGCAATTGAACGTTCGCATAAGGACGGCGCCCGGTTTTCGGATCGTCGAGTCCTACTGGTTTCATCGGCCCAAAGCGTAGACTGTCTTTGCCGGTTTTAGCGATGGCCTCAATTGGCTGACAACCCTGAAAGAATTTTTCTTTTTCGAAATTTTTCGGTGGAACCATTTCAGAGGCAAGCAACGCGTCGATGAATGAGGTGTATTCTTCCTGATTCATCGGGCAATTGATATAAGCTTCTTCGCCGCCCTTGTCGTAGCGATTGGCAATGAATGCAGAAGTCATGTCGATTGAGGTGGTTTCAATGATGGGCGCGATCGCATCGTAAAAATAGCAACCCTCACTGCCGGCTTCTTGCATGATCCATTCCGTGAGTTTGTCGCCGGTGAGTGGCCCCGTGCAGATTAAAGTGATCTCGTCTTTTCCGGGAAAGGGTGCGCCGATTTCTTCGCCGATGAATTCGATGTTCGGATGTTTGCTAATTTTTTCATGAATCTCCGCAGAGAATAAATCACGATCCACGGCTAGAGCGTCGCCGGCAGGAACACTGAATTTTTCGGCGGTGTCGAGAATGAGTGAACCAATCATTCTCATTTCGGCCTTCATCATGCCTGGTGCAGACACTGGCGACTTTGATTTCAAAGAATTCGAGCAAACGAGTTCCGCACACATCCCGGTTTGATGGGCTTCGGTGAGTTTTGTCGGGCGCATCTCGTGGACAACGACTTTGATTCCTTTTTGCGCCAATAAGTAGGCGGCTTCAGAACCAGCTAATCCCGCACCGATAATATGGACCTTTTTCATCGCTTTTGATTTACCACAAATGGGCTTATTCTAATAGTAGATATGGCAAAACAGGAGATGGACTTTTCCGAATGGTCCAAGGACTTTCTCGAATTTGGCCGAAATGAAAAGCATTGGAGTGAAGAGACCCTCCGTGCGTATGAAAACGATCTACTCCAGTTTTGTGAGTACTTCAAAAAAGAGTTTCCTGAAAATTTTTCGAGTCCTGCTCTTCCCCTTGCTTCCTTGCATTTCAGATCTTTTGGTAGCGCGCTGATGGAGAGTAACCAGTCCATTTCCTTGGCGAGAAAGATGAGCACTCTTCGGACTTTCTTTCGTTATTTGAGGAGGAAAAATGTCGTGACCCAAAACTGGATCGCCCTCATTCCTTCCCCTAAAATTGATAAAAAACTCCCAAAATTTCTCAAAATTGAGGAAATTCTAGAACTGATGAAAGCCCCCGACGAGAGCATGTGGATGGGAAAGCGAGACCGAGCGCTGTTGGAACTCATGTATGGGTGCGGACTCCGTGTGAGCGAGGTTGCAGACCTCACTCGCTCTCAATTAGAAGCCCGTGAGGGATGGGTCCGAGTCTTAGGTAAGGGTAAAAAAGAACGTTGGGTTCCCTTGAATCCGACGGTTCGGGAAGTTTTACAAAATTATTTCAAAGCACGCCCAGCGGTTGAAGATCCAGAGCTGGTGTTTGTGAATCATCGTTTGTCGCGCCTGACGGCGAGAAGTGTAGCGAGGGTACTGGCGAGACAACTCATTCGGGCAACTCAACTCATGCCGGGTAGTTTGAAAGCATCTCCTCACGCCCTGAGACATAGTTTTGCAACGCACTTGCTCACGGCCGGTGCTGATTTACGAAGTATCCAAGAGCTACTTGGCCACGCTAGCCTTTCCACCACACAGCGTTATACCCACCTTGGTTTAGGTGAGTTGATGGACTCCTATCGCAACGCACATCCTCTTTCAAAAAAGTGAAAGATCGTGTCTACTAAAGCACAGGTTAAATAATCATCCATGAACTTTATTGTCGATTTTCTCATCGATTATTACGGGCCCATTCCGTATCTCGCGATCTTCCTCATTCTTCTGGCATGTGGTTTGGGAATACCTATCCCTGAAGACATCACCTTGTTTGCAGCCGGCGTACTCACTTACTATGGAGTGTGCGACATCTGGGTGATGATTGGTGTTTGTTTGGTCGGCGTGTTGATCGGCGATACCTTTGTATTTTGGCTCGGACATCATTTCGGCAGACGACTTATCAAGAAGTGGCCATTTCGATTGTTTCTCGATGAAGGAAAAATTCAATCCGTACGAGGCCGCTTACATAAGCATGCGGGTAAAACCTTATTTGCGGCGAGATTTATGCCAGGTCTCCGTTCCACTGTTTTTTTCACTTCGGGACTTTTGCATTTACCTTACCGAAATTTGATTGTATTTGACGGACTTGCCGCTCTCATCAGCGTGCCCTCGATTGTTTTTTGTGTTTTCTACTTTGGTGATTATCTGGAAAAAGTGATCCGCTATATTAAAAAAGTGGAAGGCGGAATCTTCGCGCTGATTATTGCGGGTGTTCTTTATTTCGTCATCCATCACTATTATCAAAAAAAGAGGAAGGCATGAGGACGATCCTTCTTTTATCATTACTATTCTTTGTGCCTTCATTGCGGGCGGAAAACATCGAGAAAACCCCAGCCCAACTTTGTGCGGCATTGGATCAAGCATTTCAAAAACGAAAATGGGGAAAAGATCCCTGCGAGTTCGCCGCAGACATCAAGGATTGGAAAGTAGGCGGAACCTCATCCAAAGGCCGTCCCTTGATGTATGTGGTTTATGGCGATGAAAAAGCGACGAACACGACTTTGATTTTTTCGATGATTCACTCTGACGAAGTGACCCCACTTTATGTCGGGTTTCATATCGCAGCTTGGGCTAAAGAAAATATGGCGGCACATCCGAATACAAAACTGATCGTCGCTCCATTGCTGAATCCGGATGGATTCATGGGTGTTCCAAAAACGCGAACCAACGCGCATGGAGTGGATTGCAACCGCAATTTTGCTACTAAGGATTGGGCTCGGGATGCACTCAAGGCATGGAAGGGAAAGTTCCACTCAGAGAAAAGACGCTTCCCTGGGAACAAGCCGAATTCTGAACCTGAAACTCAATTTCAAAAAATGTTGATTGAAAAATTCAATCCACAAAAAATTGTTTCGATTCATTCGCCACTGAATATGATTGATTACGATGGCCCAGATCATTTGGAACTTTCTCATTTTTCAAAAGAGTATGTTCAAAAATGCCAGGAATTAAGAAAGAAAATGAAAGCAAGCTCTTCTGGTTTTTTCCCCGGATCGTTGGGGAACTATGCTGGCCAAGAGCTTGGAATACCAACCATCACTCTTGAGTTACCCACTGCTCGTGCAGACAAAGCAAAAGAGTATTGGAATCAATTAAAGCAGGGGATTGTGACTGCGGTTACCTATGTGGTTCCACCGAAAGATAAGGATTGATTCATGCATTCTCTCTTTACTACCTATGTTGAACAGAAACGCCTTTCCGTTTCTCCGAAAATGATGGAACAACTCCGGTGGACTGCTTCGAAAATGCCCGAGGTAGACGAAGTGGGTGTGAAGTGGAGTGCGAAAAATTATGTAGGTGGCTATACTTCCTACGACTCGATTTCTCGTGTTGATCTTCAGTTTAGCGCATTCGAAACACTGAAAAAAAAGATCGATGCGGAAGTGAAAAAATATACCAAAAAATTGGGGCTCGATTTCCCGACCGGCTCTCTGGAATTATCGTCGATGTGGGTAAACGTCATGCCAAAGAACGTCTATCACGCGTTTCATTTACACCCGC
>Ga0206918_1001_pt1 | contig 112601 bp, 102 predicted proteins | sample Alteio_BWOrgHeat_69_FD_152950 | JGI IMG/M metagenome (GOLD analysis project Ga0206918, IMG submission 152950) | Enriched cells from forest soil in Barre Woods Harvard Forest LTER site, Petersham, Massachusetts, United States -... | ecosystem: Environmental > Terrestrial > Soil > Temperate forest... | reverse complement strand
TTTTTTAAAAGTACGAGAAGATAAAAACTGGTGTCGATCTCATACCATTCAAATCCATGCCGTGCCGATTTCGGATAAGAGTGGTGATTGGCATGCCAACCATCTCCAAAGGTGAGTAAGCCTAGCAGGAAAGAATTCGTGGCAAGGTGCGATTCTTTTGGAAAAGGTCGATCTCCAAAAAGATGCCCAAAACTATCCACGCTGTCTCCACTATTATACACCCAAACATAACAAAACCAGGCCAAGCCAATCCCTGGGATTCCCATCCAAAGATAGGCAATTCCGATTACACTCAAGGTGTACAGAATCACCGCCGTCGCATAAATTGCTGGGCGCGAGATCCAATTCAAAAATGGATCAGCAGCAATGTCGGAGGCGAGATGAACATATTGCTGATTGGTACGAGGGCGATAAAAAGCGTCGAACAATGAACGAAGTGGTCCCGCGATCGCGTACAAGAAACAAATGATCGGATTATCGTTCTGGAGATACCAGCCATTGTGAGCAAACCAAAATCCACGCTGGACCGGAGAATGCGGATCAAGCGGCTGATCGGCGTGTTGATGATGGGCACGATGATTCCCTGCCCATTGAATCGGAGTGCCAGCGGGCAAGCCTAAGATCACGATCAACACTTCAAACCAACGGCGAGGCTTGAATGATTTGTGCGCCAAATAGCGATGATACCCCATGCTCGCACCCAACTGGGCGGCGAAGAGAAAACCAAAGAAAAAGATCAGTCCTTTAACGATTTCCATTTTTCATTGCGAGCAACAAGCCGTGGAGGGCCTCAGTCGACATTCCATGGAGAACCAATCGTCTCCCCGCCTCTGCAGTGACTGCAGGAACGAGAGGGTGTTTATTATTCACTAAAAACATTCGGTCGCGGAGATTGAACATCTTCGCAAAGTAAAGACCGATGGTTTCATCAAATTGCAGAGATTGAGTGGAACGCCAAAATTCACGGTCCGATAAAAATAACTGAAACAAAGGAGTGATGATCTCGATCGCCGACTCGATATCCACAAAGTTCAATCGTCCGCGAGGAAAGTCGCTGACGTTAAGATCGGGCTCCACCACTGAGCTGAAATCGATCGTCTCTTTTGCTTCCAACTGCAAATTCTTCTTCTTGAGTTCGATATTCAACTCGATGATGAAGTTATAGAGATTCACGTCGTGCTTGATGAAGAGATCGTCTCTAAATTCGTCGATCTTTTTAGGATACAGAGGGCGGGTTTGAAGACTCACCCCTTTCACATTGTCTTTCAGAAACTCAAGCGTCTGAGTTCCTAAGTGAAAATGTCTGAAGAGAATATAATTGCCTTCCGGGGTCACAAAGGTCTTCAAACAGAATACGACGATTCGATGAAGGATACGCGAGGAAGTAAAGGCGTTCGGGAGAATACTTCGAAAGACTTGGATTAAGGCCATTTGCAGGCGAAGAAAGGGGCGTAGAATCGGCAATAAAAATTGATGGAAGGGACGAGTCGCATCTTTGATCCACGCGGACTTCAAATTCGGAGAAATCGGCAGGCTTGCATCGAGTTCTAAAGCCATCCACGGACTAGGGTTGGTCGGGTCGTGATTAAACTCACATTCCTCCCAGTGCTCCCACTCCGTCACCGAATCAGACAAAGACGACGGAGCTTTATTTTTTTTCAATTGGTCCGCGTCTGTTTTTTTCATAGATCCAAATTCTCCAACTGCATGAGATAGAGATCCGCAACCGTTTGCGCCGTCTCCACAATTCGATCCGCGAGATCCGGATCATCTGAATTGTTAACGGCGAATGATACCGCACCCATCCAACGAAGTAAATGATTTTCGTCATTTTCCCCGTGATATTGAAGGAATTTGTAACACTCAGGTCCGAGCGAAAGCTGCGCCTTAATCAGTGGTAATTTTGCTGGGATAATTCTCTGTCCCGTACCTTCGATGATGTAAATTCCACCTAAAAGGTCGAGCGCATTCTTCTGAGATGCACGATAAAACATATAGGCGTTGAGTGCTTCTCCACCACGGTTACGGCGAAGTAAATCAGGATCGTTGATTTTTCCACCGGCGTTTTGATAATCCTGGAACAATATCTTCCAATCGTGCTGTTCCTCTCCTGCGTGAGTATTGATCGTTTCTTTCAAAAAATCGTACTGGGATTCGAGATTGGAGATCGCCATGCGCATCCATTTGGAACCTTCGCGCACTTGTGGAACCCAACTTCCCATCCACGTAATATAATCCTTCTCGGTAAACTGATTCGACGTAATTTTTTGATGGAAGCGAGAGCGAAGAAAACGAGAACGATAGTCGTGCCATACCGACGAAAGACGTTGTAACACGTTCGCCAGTTTCGGGTCGTCGACTTTAATTTCGTGCCCCGGTGCTTCGATCATGTCTTCGCCGGCAACAATGCTCTCGGAGGCGCCGGTCTCGCCCACCACTTCGAGCAAGATATAACTCACCGTAAACCGAGCCGACTCCGGGATGAAGCAAAGAATCTTCTGCCCCGGCTTCACGCTCCGCTCTTTGATGAAATCATCGAGCATGATGAAGATCGAAGCGGAGCCAGTATTCCCCTTCACTTTCAAATTGGAGTACCAACGCTCTTTCGGAATGGAGGCACCTGCCTTATCTAGAAGTTCTTGAACCACGGGTGCAAATTTTTCCGAAGAATAATGGCAGAGAAAATGATCGATCTCAGACGCCTTAAACACGCCATTTTTCTGAAGTTCAATATATTCATGGATTCCCAGCTCAAAAAGATGCGGTAACAATCGAATGTTTTGTCGAAGCAGAAAGGAACCTTCTTTTTCCGCTTCGTGAAGAGAATGATAATCAAGGTAGGAAACATCCGGTTGATCGTGAGGCGCACCGATCTGCATGCAGGTCGGATAGTCTCCACTGAAAGATTTGATGTGAATGTGATTCAGCTTCAAACTAAGACCATGTGGACGCGGCTTGTGCGAGAGCAACATACTCCCTGCCCCATCGGACAGCATCCAGCGTAGGAAGTGAGAATCAAAGTCAGCGTGATAGCCCGATTCGGTGAAGCGCGTTTTTTTAAACATGCGCGACGGCATTTCACAGGCGGCAACGCAGGCTCGATCATGACGTTTCAATTCCACGGCATCAGCCGCGTGTCGAAGTGCGATCACTCCCGACGCGCAGATTCCCGTGTGCGTGCTCGTCTCCATCGGTGGTGCCTTCATCTCACCTTGAAGCATGTTTGCAAATCCAGGCACGGCAACATCTCCGCCCACCGTGCCGGTGGTGAGAAGTGAAAAATCATTCAGCGTGAGATTTGCATCTTTCAAAGCAGCGTCCACGGCGTTTGCAGCCATCTTGGACAAGGAGACCGTAGTCTTGCCTTCACGATCGATACCGTAATAGCGCGTGAGAATTCCATTTTCTCGAAGGATGTTTTTTTTCAGTCGTTCTGACTGACGATTGATCGGCTGAATGAATTCGTCGATTTCATCATTTGAAACCGGCGCACCTGGCATCCAAGAGCCGGTACCGACGATATATACATTTTTGTAACTCATGAACGAACTCCCGTATTAAACCAACGATCAAACCAGGGTAAAAAAAAGCCGAAATTTCCGGTCACTTCTTTATGGTGAAGTGCATGTCGATGAGTAAAAGGAGCGAGCACAAGATTGCTGTGGCCTAGAGCATTCAACACCAGACTCATCACTGGCAGACTCAACAAACTCCACACACCAAAGGTATGTGCAAACATCGCGATCGGCATCACACTGCCCAACAGGACTGCCTCGATCCAATGCATACTGAAGGACGAGTATGGTGTCATCACGCTCGAAAGATGATGCTCGCGATGGATCCAACGAAATAGAGTTTTCACATGCAACAAGCGATGAATCAGATAAAAATGAATGTCGTTCCAAAGAAACAACACTAAGACTTCAATCGCCACTCGTCCCACACTCGGATTAAAATCGATGTGGAAGAATCCTTGTTTCACTCCAAACTGATTAAATACTCCTACCCACCCAAAAATAAATATGGAGACCAAGGAGTTGAGGACCTCTTTTTTAATCTGTCCCGGCTTCAAGGCCGCGGTTTGAAGAATCAAGTCCGGACGTGATGCTAGTCTTCTTTTCCGAATGAGATCTACCGGAATACAAATCAGAAGATACAGGGCCAGGAAGTATGAGCAGGATATTGCAAATACCTCAGCGCTGCTGAGATTCAGAAAATACGTTTCTAGCATCCTTGTTAAAACCCTCGATTAAAACATCATCGTCGAAAGCGGCAATCCAAGCAAAGTACTACCCCACGATTGACTCATCACTCGTGCCGCATTTCTCACCCCGTGCGCATCCTTCACACCTGGAAAGTAGATCTGGTAAGCAGCGTAGTTCCAAGCGGTCGGATTACCACGACTATAATTGCGGTATTTGATTCCCGTGACCGGCTCCACTACTGAATAAGCACCTTGATCGAATTTAGTGGGAAGAAAATCCTTAAAATCTTTTGGTGGTTGATCGAAAAACAAATCGAAATTCACCGCTACTACTTCACCGTTGACGAGAGAACTGGAAACACCTTTTCCACTCACGATTTCATCCACATTCGTGAAAGACGTATTGATGATTCTGACGAAAGGCAAGAACCCACGTGCATCCATCACTGTAGGCTGAGCGCTGTCTTTTTGTGCGTCCTGCACTTTGCCCCAAGATTGTTTGCCGTAACTCAAACCGATTTTGTACCACTTCTTAGCGGCTTTAGTGATTTTTTCACCTCCGGGAAGCAGAGTGAACAGGTCGCTATTCTTACGAATCACCGATACCCGTTGTTCTGCAGTCATGTTGTCTGGATTAGAAAGTGCGGTGTTAAAACCGTATACCATCCAAAATTTTTGTGTGGTTTCGAACATTCCTAGCCAGTTGTAAGCGAGAGAGGCTCCCAAACCAGAGATCGCAAAAGAGACATTAGACAAATAAGAAAGTTTTTCGGAATTTCCGAAAAGGACGAACTGATCTTGGTCCGCAACAAAATGCGCCGTTCCCCAAAGTAAGCGGTTGTCCATATAGACCGGAGTATCAAGATTAATGCCTTTTACTCGATTAAAAAGAGTCACAAACTCATGAATCACGTGAGTGCCTAAATAAGCGTTCAATTCTTGTTCCGTAGTAATTTGCGCACCCATGTTTGGATAAGGTTGGGTGAGATAATCAAAACCCACCTTCCATTGGTCAGACGGAAACAAATTATTTACGCCTGCGTTCACCGAGCGAATGAAAGCGATGATCATCCCGTGAATAAATGGAGTGTGTTGCGCTTCAACCAGCGGACGAAGACGATACACCATTCCTCGAAAGGGTTTCAGTGCGATCAATTGTGCCGTAACGATCTGAGCAGCCGGAGAAAGAATTGGGTACTTCGCTTCCAATATATCGATCTCTTTGGCGAGGTCGGCGTTGGTGTGCATTCCAGATTCTTTCGAGTTTGGAACTTCTTTTTGATCCTTCCATTTACTGCCACCTACGAAATCGGAAGTGAGATTCTTGAAGTCGTCTGCCACTGCCGTTGCGTAATCAATGCGATCCACGTTTGCCACTTTACGAGATGCTTCAAACTTCTTCCCGTCTGCAATAATTTTCTGATACTCGTCCTCAGTCAAAGTCGGAACTGCATCCGTATCTGCCTTGAATACCTTGGCCGATTTTGTTGCTGCAGACGCAGTGCATGACGCGAGTAAGAATAAGATGAAAAATTTGTTCATTTGTTGTGGATCTCCCGAACCGATTTTTCCATAGATCGGTCAAAACACAACCTAAACTTTCAAGTTTTGAAGCATCGTAGCATCAGTGAAATGGTACGGGCTGATAAATCCGATTGATTCCGGCCATTGAGTCCTTAAACTCCAGTTTATTCAGCGGAATCCAGAAGAAATCGGGATGATCGCTGTCGTCAATCCAATCGCCTCCGACAATATTGCCTTGGTCATCCAAGTCTAGAATGTAATCCATTTCGATCGTTGCGAATTTGAACTGCGGAGTGCCCACCACCGGCGACCAACTCGATTTATCCAGTTCATCGGTATAGTAGAGAGTCGTATGAACTTGAACCCCATCGTCGGCCGATCCCATCACTTCTGTTTTGTAAGCGTAAGTCGGTTGATTCCAAATTTCTGGTCCAAGGAAACGGTCATTCGCAAATCCGATTTTTTGAACACCGATTTGATTTGCAAGCACCACATGCATGGCGCCCGCATTGATGTCTGCACAATGGTGCAAGCGTCCGCACTTGACTCCCACCTGGCCGGTCTGCACGTCAAAATGCATGGCTGCGGTAAAACTCATGAGACCTTTTACATCGGAGGATCCGAAAGGAACGAGAATGCCATCAGGATTCGGAAGAGTCACCGGTTGGGGCTCGGGATATTGCAGAGCTGCGATTGTCCATCCGTCACAGATTCCATTCCAATCTGCCGCTCCCGGATCTCCATAATTCTGCACCTCGTGATAAAGCGGATAATCATAGTGTCCCATGTAGATGTCATATTTCTCCGCAGGAGAAAGCTGTTTCAAATCTTCGATGCTCTTGCTCAAGAGCTCAGCTTTTGAATTCGGCGTATAATAGAATCCGTCCTGATCCGGTGTGTTCCAACGCACGTTGATACTTCCCTTGTATGAAGGCCAATAAGTTTCAGACCAGGGAATTCGATCGAGTGTTCCAGCCGCTGGAAGACTCGTGAAGCGATATTGGTAATGATTTCCCGGATCCATATTCGCAGGATTGTTATAACCATCCCAAGAATAGGCGTGTGAAGTGGGCGATGTTGTGCTGAGTAGAGTCAGAAGTGAAAGCAAGATCATAAGAACCTCCATGTATGATTTACTGGAGAAGATCATTGCAATAGTGAGACCATCGCTGAGTTAAAACTGATCAACTCAAAATGGAGCGTAGAATAAATACGGGAGACTTTTTTCCCCTGAAAAAGAGATTTAAAGCGGTTTTGAGGCGAGAAGCCCGAAAGTTTTCCCGTTCGCGTAAATCCATCCGTTTGGATGACCATTCGCAGGAGTGCTCACATCAGTATCGTTCTGGTGAGTCCAATGAATCATTGCGCCGGTAACAGATGGCGTAAAGGTGGTAATTTTCGGAAGACCATTTGCGTTCGTGGTGCTGTACTCGCCGCAAAGATAAAATGGACCAGCACTCAAATCACTTGCTGATGCCGTCGTGTAACCATTAATGCTGTCCGCAATTTCGATGAGTCCTGCAGGATCACTGGTGTCATCCCTCAGAGAAATGATGAAGTGCATGTGCGTTCCAAAGTCGTTCACTACGTTTGGCATCATCTTCACCAACGTTGCCTTCACTAACACTTGCACTTTTTGTAAATTAGGAAGAGTGGTTTTATATTGAACCACTGCTTCGTTCATCACGGAAATTTCGTTTTTATTAGCATCAAAGCATTTCGGGATCGGATTTCCCGCATAAGACGCCAGAGGACTCACTAACAACAAAAACAGAAGTGAAGTTTTCATGGACTCCCTTTTAACTTATTGCGTTATAAAAATAAAGCTTTGTTACATATTAATACAAATATTTGAATTTATTGACTTTTTATAGATAAAACTCACAGCCATCAAGTCACGCCTCAAAGCGACTATGACATTTTGTCATGGCTTCTAAACTTAATTACACAAATGAAGTGTAGTCACATTCACCAACATAGTATAAATGCCGTATGAAAAGTATTTTGATTTTGACGTCGGTTTTCGTTTTTTCAGCATCCAGTGCTTTTGCCGTCGATAATTGTAGCGATTCGAAGATATCTCTGAGTGGTGAAGTGGACCGCTATGAACAGGAAAATACGATGAAGTGCAGAGAGTACGCTTCGTTCGGATCTACGCCGATTGAAAAAGAATACTACATATGTTCCGGGCAAGACTCGACAGTATTGCTTCGATTTATTGCCGAAGGTGGTTACTGGAACGATTGCATGAATTGGACCTATAAAACACTCGAATGCTCAAGCGAAAGCTCGATTACTGAGAACAAAATGCCGAAGAAGCTCACCGGCTATCTGGCCCCAGGTTATATATATGATCTGAGAGTCAAAAAACATTGGGATTATCAATGCGAGTAAGTCATCAAATTTCCATGCAACGATTTTGTCTTTTCGCACTTCGCACGCCCGGAATAAAATAGGAGAACTGATGAAAAAAATGATGATTGGATTATTACTAGTCTCTTCCGTTTCAATGGCGGCTGAGTGTCGCCTTCAAATTGATGGCAGACCGGTGGCAGCCGGTGTAGCCGATACGGTGATTGAGGCAAAGGCACAAGCAATTGCGGGATGTGAGGAATTTTTTAATTCTTTTACCAAAGAGACTTCGGAAATTTGCGAAAGCTATGTCCGTTGCCGTAAAAATGCACCAAAGAATCACGGATGCGTACAATTCAACCCTTATGAAGCGATTTGTGACGGTAGACTGATATCGGCTGGCCGCTAAGTCATTCCCTCGCCAGCGCCTCATACAACTCAATCGTAAAAATCAAATTGGAGTGAGGAGGAATCTTCCCCATCGTGCGCTCTCCGTAGGCGAGATGACTAGGAATCCAGAGTTTCCGCTTCCCACCCACGCGCATCCCCAGCATTCCCTGATCCATTCCCTTGATCACGCGTCTTGCTCCAAGAACAAATTCAAACATCCGACCATGATCGTAAGAAGAATCAAGCTTCGTTCCATCTTCCAGCACGCCTTCATAATGCATTTTGATCAGCGCGCCCTTCACTGCTTCGGCGCCAGTGCCGATCGTTAAATCGGTGATAATGAGTTCGGGCTCGCTCATGCGTTTTCCCTCTTGAGTCTCCACACGATCTTCCCGTCGGGAGAAATCCATTCACCGTGTTTGAGGAGAGCATGAGGTGCTCCGTGCTGGAGGTGTGGGAAACGGGTAGGATGTTTCAGCGCAAGCCTCAAAGGATCGAGATTTTTTTCAATACTCAAAATCGTCAAGGTGTTCGACGTTTCATCGCTAGCACCATTTGCTTCCAATGCATGAATCATCGCCATCGGAAAATGTGCCGCACCCAGTTCTTCATCAAGGATCGTGACATTCCCCTTTAGAAGTTGTTCCACCAAATCTTCCGGGGCCCCGCGAGTTTGAAAAAGTTTACCCGTATTGATTTCGCGAATCGAAGCAGTGCCATTTTCAGCGGTGTGGACTTCGTATTCACCGAGTGTGCGATTCTTCTCTTCCCACGATGGTTTTGGTTTTTTCTCGGGTGAGGAAGGATTTTCTTCGTCAGAAAGCACCAATTGTTCTCGCTTCACTCGGTAGTATTCCAAAAATTTCCCAGCGAGGATGCTCGCGCGAATCTCTTTCATCATGCGGTGATAGAAAGTGAGATTATGAAGCGAGAGCAAATGCCAGCCCAAGACCTCATCTGCCTTATTCAAATGATGAAGATAGGCTTTTGAATATTGAGTGCAGGTCAAACAATCGCAATTTGGATCGAGGGCCTCTTCTGAAAACTTGTATACGGTTCTCCGTAGTTGGAATTTGCCGAGTGAGGTAAACGCCACTCCCCTCTGGGCTAGTTGCGAGGGAATAATGCAATCGAACATATCAATCCCACGATGAACCGCTTCCAAAATATCGATCGGTGTTCCCACCCCCATCAAATAACGAGGTAAATGTTTAGGTAAGAACGATGCAGTCAACTCGGTGAAGTCTTCACGCTCTTGCTTGCTCTCTCCCACAGCAAGTCCGCCCACGGCAAATCCATCGAAAGACTGGCCATTGACTGAAATATTCGTAAGCGCGTCCGCACTTTGTTTCCGCAAGTCTTGATAACAAGCGCCTTGAACGATGCCGAACATCGACTGAGGTGAATCCCCTCTCGCGATCAAACTTCGCTTCGCCCAACGATGGGTGAGCTCCATCGCCTGCACTGCTTGAGCGTGTGGTGCGGTAGAAGGAATACACTGATCGAGCACCATCATGATATCGCTATTGATTGCTCGTTGAGTTTGAATGCTCAACTCCGGCGAGAGCAAAATCATTTTCCCATCGACATAACTTTGGAAGTGCGCTCCGTCTTCATTCATTTGCCGAGAATGAGGGAGTGAAAAAATCTGAAACCCGCCTGAATCAGTCAACACGGGGCGGTCCCATTTCATGAACTGATGGATCCCGCCAAATTTTTTAAAGACTTCCGGTCCCGGGCGCAGAAGTAAATGATAGGTGTTCGCGAGCAATACATTCGAGCCCACGGTTTTCAGTGACTCAACCGTCTGACTTTTCACCGTAGCTTGAGTCCCAACTGGCATAAAGATTGGTGTTTGGACTTCGCCATGCAGCGTAGTAAACGTTGCCGCACGTGCTCGGGAACCAGGCGCTTCGGCTTCTAATTTAAAATTCAGGCGAGACATTCCATTTTCTTATCACAAAGTTTAGGATGTAGTCATGAAACAAGAGAAGGTAGCGGTAGCGACGCCCGATGGCCCCATGAATCTGCATGTTTTCTACCCTGAAAACAGCGGAAAGGGCCCCGTTCCGGCGATCATCGTCTTGCAAGAAGCCTTCGGCGTGAATCAACACATCGTCGATATTTGTAAACGATTGACCGGTGAAGGTTACCTCACCGTCGCTCCGGAACTCTTTCATCGAGTGGCCGACGATCTTGAACTCACTTACGGCGACATGCCCAAGGTGATGGCCGTATTGGGATCGCTCGCAAATGAGGAACTCGCCGACGACCTGAAGGCGACTTATTATTTTATTAAGAATCTGAAGAACGTCACGATCAGTTCGATTGGCTCCATTGGTTTTTGCATGGGTGGATTCACGTCGATGTTGGCGGCCTGTCGCTTGCCACTCAACTTTGCAGCTTCTTGTTACGGAGGAGGACTCACCGTAGAGCGTCCTGGTATCGGCTTCAAACCATTCTTGAATGAATTCAAAAAAATCAACTGCCCCGTCTTTTTACTCTACGGCGAAAAGGATGCAGGCATTCCCGCGGAGCAAATCGAAGAAGTGCGGGGACACTTGAAACGTAACGAGAAAGAATACGAAATTAAGATCTATGTAGGCGCCGGTCATGCATTCTTGCGCGAAGGGACTCCTGCCCATGATGCCGGCGCTACGGTCGAAGCTTGGACCGATATTTCAAAATGGTTAAAACTTCACGCGAAGTGACTAAAACTGGAAATTCGCGCCCTGATTGATTCCAATGATTCGATTGCCTACCGAGATACTTTGCAGATCAATCATGGATCTTGTATCTGGAGCAAGATCCGTGGGATAAGCTAAAAATTCAATGGTGTATCCACCGCTGACTGCAACTAAATGACCGACCAAAGCTGAATCACTGACTATATTTTTTGTCTTCGATACCTTCACGAAAGTTTTTGCGTTCTTCCAGCTCGAAAAGTCTGGAAACAGATCGTACGCATGGCCGTCTTCCAAGCTTCCGTGAAACTCTTCCGGTACTGCGCTCTTACTTTTTGTTTTATCAAAATAATCCCAGTGCATTTCACCATATGCTTTTCCTGCAGGAGTGTTTCGAATCTCATTATATTTTGCAACGGATTCGTACGCTACCAAGGCAACTTCACTCGGCTTACCGCCTTTACCATCGAGAATCGCGGGCTGATAGGAGATCAATCCCTTACCTTTTCCCACACGAATCGTTTCCCCAAAAAAAGAAGAATTCAACCCATTCTGAAAATGATCTTGGGTGACATCCTCTTTTTTATAACCAACCCAAAAGCGATAATAGGCGGCCTGTGATTTCGGAGAATAAAAATTACCGACCAACAACATGAGCAATACTAACTTCTTCATATTCATTTCCTTCCTCAACATAGCATTGAATCGACGGTTATAAAACCGTACATAAAATCGTCTGAGCATTGGACGAAATACCGCCAAAACTATATTCAACTGAAGTACCAGAGATTTTCTGGCCACTTTCGAGGAAATTGAATGCGGCTTTCGCAAAACTCACATGGTAACCAAACTGTCCGCGCTCACAATCGTCATACATATCTTCAAGCGTGATCGACGTACCTGAATCTTTTACGGTGAGTCCGCCGCATTCTTCGCCAAAACCTTCTTTATCGGTATTAAGAGTATATCCGGGGTATTTCGCAATCATCTTGAGACCGCCTTCGCGCTCGCCCTCTTGATTCACATTGATTTTTATTTTGTCTCCGCCGGAAGAAACACACTGAAGACTCAACTTACCAAGACGTTCCGCCAAGAATTTTGATTCTTTACCTTGAGTTCTATCGCCATCTGCACGAGCTGAGGCTCCCATAAAACCACACACCATCACCACCGCTACATTCATCATCATTATATTTTTCATCTAGTACTCCTTCTTCTTGCCCCATTTATACGGATAGTCCTTCACAAAGTAAAATTGATGCTGTATATACAAAGCATAGGAAAACCTTATGGACTTTGATTTCTATTCTCTTCGGATCTTTTGCAAAATTGTCGAACAAGGCAGTTTTTCCCAGGCGGCAAAGCTATTAGGACTCACCCAGCCCTCCGTCAGCCAGCAGGTCGCAAAGATGGAGCAGCAACTGGGCTCAAAGCTCTTTGAACGAGTGAAACACGACATCCATCTCACCGAAGTGGGAAAACGCTTTCATCAGTTCTCCTTGGAACTCCTCGAAAAGGGCGACGAATTTCACGAGATGATCCATCAAAACAAAAGTGATCCAACAGGCATGGTTCGCTATGCGATGCCGGAGAGCTGTCAGTGGACCCCCCATTATCGCAAAATCATGAGCCAAATTTCGCTGTTTCCGAACCTAAAATTTGAAATCGAAATTCTTCCAAACGAACTCATCACTCAAGGACTCGTCGAAGGTAAGCTGGATTTCGGCTTTATCGTGGGAGATCGTCTCAACCCAGAATTGCGTTTTGAAAAATTTGGCGATGAGGCCTATTCGGCCGTCGCATCCAAGAAGGATTTCTTTGCTCCGCTGATCAATGGCGAAACCGAAAAATTGAGACTCGTCACCTATCCGGGTTGGGAGCTGTTTTTTACGACTTGGGCAAAAACACATGGTCTCTGGAAGAGTCTTAAGGATCACCTGAAAGAACCGACGGTAAAAATCGGGACGATGGCCGGTGCAATTCACGCGGCCCAAGAGGGGGCGGGAATCGCCATCATCCCTACCCATTGTGTGATGGCAGAGCTGGGCAACAAGGCCCTATTCGAATGGAAACCCTCTAAAAATACGACCGCCGTCAACCCCATCTATTTCGCCAAGCGCATCGGCGAGAAATACCCCAAACGCGTGGAGCTCGTGATTAACATGCTCAAAGAGGCTAAGGCCACCTTAGGCTAAACGAATTTCATTTAGTGATTACACTACTTTAGTTTAAAAATTAACTCATTGCGTTACATTTTGCCGAAGTCTATAATAAGAGTTGAGGTATTTAGTATGCAAAAAGCTAAGCCATTATTCTTCGTAGCCTTCGTAATCGGGCTCAATATCGTCGGCGCCAATCTCGTTCCAAACGCGGAACGGAACGTTGCCAGCGTAGCCACGCCAAGCACTCCCGAAACACCAAAAGCGGTTCATGAAGCCCCCGACTATTTTAGGGGATATCCGGTCCGATATTAAGCGCGGCCTGACTTTTTCTAGCTCTTCCGCCTTGCTAACATTGAGCGCCATTTGCTAGTTTCTGGCAAAGGAGAGCGCCATGAATCTAATTCCGCACGAGGCACTCACGTTCGACGACGTCCTACTTTTACCAGGCTATTCCGAAGTTCTACCCACCACCGTTTCCACGCGTATTCGCTTCACCCCGAAAATTTCGCTCTATATTCCACTGCTCTCGGCCGCAATGGATACGATCACTGAAGCAAAAACGGCGATCGTGATGGCGCAAGAAGGTGGACTCGGCATCATCCACAAAAATCTTTCGATTAAAGATCAGGCCTTCGAAGTGGAGAAGGTGAAAAAAAGTGAATGGGGAATGATTCTCGATCCAATCACGATTGAACCAGATGCAACCCTCTCTAAAGTCAACGGCCTCATGGGTGCGTACAAAATTTCAGGAGTACCCGTCACGGTAAAAACCGAGCACGGAAAAAAATTAGTGGGGATCATCACGAACCGTGACCTGCGTTTCGAAGAAGACTTTCATCATCTAGTGAAAGATCGCATGACTCCCGCTCCACTGATCACCGCACCCGAAGGTACGACTCTCGCTGAAGCAAAAAATATTTTGCGCGAAAAGAGAATTGAAAAACTTCCGGTGGTCGATCGCAACGGATGCTTGGTGGGCCTCATCACCATTAAAGATATTCAAAAACAACGGGCTTATCCCAATGCCAACAAAGATCAATATGGTCGTCTCGTCGTGGGCGCTGCGATCGGAATTGGTGAAGATGGAATGAAACGCGCCGAAGCCCTTGTCGAAGCTGGCGTGGATGTTTTGTGTGTGGATTCAGCGCATGGCCATTCTAAAGGAATTCTGGAAGCGGTAGCCGCTTACAAAAAGCGCTTTGGACATAAAGTGGAAATCATCGGCGGCAACGTAGCCACCGCTGAAGGTACGCTAGCATTGATCGCAGCGGGCGCGGATGCGGTGAAGGTGGGAATTGGTCCTGGTTCGATCTGCACGACTCGTGTGGTTGCAGGAGTCGGAGTCCCTCAGCTTTATGCCATTTCCGAATGTGCAAAAGCAGCTCGCTCTAAAAATATTCCGATCATTGCCGATGGCGGTATCAAACTCTCGGGTGATATCACGAAGGCACTCGCTGCCGGCGCCAGTGCGGTGATGGTGGGTTCACTTTTTGCTGGAACAGACGAATCTCCGGGTGAAGTGATTCACTACCAAGGACGTTCATTTAAATTATATCGCGGGATGGGTTCCATGGGAGCAATGGCCCAGGCACAAGGATCAAAAGATCGCTACTTTCAATCCACGGTCGATGAAGTGAGCAAGTTAGTGCCGGAAGGAATTGAGGGACGCGTCCCTTATCGCGGTTCACTTTCCTTCAATATCCACCAACTCATCGGTGGCCTCCGTTCCGGAATGGGTTACGTCGGTGCCGAGTCGGTGGAAGCTTTGTGGGAAAAGGCAAAATTTATTCGAATCACGAGCTCCGGACTCTCCGAATCTCATCCACACGATGTCGTGATCACGAAAGAAGCTCCGAACTATAGAACGAATTCATAGTATGAAGATTGATCGGGTTGAAAAAAATATTTTCCTCACCACCCTCATGGAAACGATGAGTGGTGCCGTGGTGATTCAAGACTACGCCGGAAAAATTTTAGAGGTAAATTCGGCCGCGACGGAAATCCTGGGGGTCAGCAAGGAAAAAATTATCGGCATGTCCTTGACCGATCAGACCTGGCTCACTTTCAGAGAATCAAAAGGAGAAATTCTACCAACCGAACGGCCGTCGGCAATGACGATCAAAACAGGTAAAGGTATCCGTGAAATGCACATGGGACTTCAACGAGCCGACGGCGAAATCCGTTGGATCAATGTGAATGTCAGCCCTATCTTTCAGCCTGAATCAACAAATCCTGCTTTTATTGTCAGTACCTTTACTGACGTCACCGAAGAAAAAAAACTGGTCCACGAACTCAAAAGAAGCGAATCAAAATTCAAAGCGTTCTTTGAGCAAGCTCCACTCGGGATCGTTCAACTTGATCCAGAAAGACGTTACCTAGAGGCAAACCAAGCCTTTCAAAATATGCTGGGTTACTCGATGGATGAACTCAGAAATACGACGATGTTTGCCTTAACCCATCCGGACGACTTATCCACCTCGAAGCAAACGAGCGAAAAATTCGACGCGCAAAACTACTCGGTCAGAAATTTGCATAAAAGATACATCGCCAAAAATGGCAAGGTCGTCTGGGGGAAAGTCACCAGTCGCTCTCTGGACGACGTCGATGAAAATCAGAAAAAACACCTCGTCACGATCATCGAAGACATCACCGATCAAAAGACGATGGAAGAAAACCTGAAGGCGACCGAGGTTAAACTCATGGAATCTGCGAAGATGTCTGCGCTCGGCGAAATGGCTGCGGGCATGGCCCACGAAATCAACAATCCGTTGTCGATCATTTCCGCTTATTCCGCCGTCATCCGAAAGCGGATTAGCAAAGAGCAACCCAACGTGAATCTTGAAAATGTTACCGAAAAACTATTTCAGATCGAACAGACAGTGGAGCGAATTGCGAAGATCGTGCGTGGATTGAAAACTTTCTCAAGAAATTCGGATCAAGACCCAAAAATCCAATCCCTCGTTTCTCAAATCATTCAAGACACCCTGATTCTCTGCCAGGAAAGATTCAAGGCAAACATGATCGATGTGCGGGTGAACATGATCGACGACCCACTCTTCAGTTGCCGACCAAGCCAAATCATTCAGGTTCTGATGAATCTTCTCAATAATTCACATGACGCGATTCACGCCAAAGACAACTCCTGGATTGAACTCTCCTCTAAAACTGAAAAAAATAATCTATTATTGACCATTACCGATAGCGGCCACGGAATTACTCCGGCGATACAAGAAAAAATGATGCTTCCCTTCTTCACTACCAAAGAAATCGGAAAAGGCACGGGCTTGGGCCTCAGTATCGCTAAAGGAATCATCGAAGCCCACCAAGGAAAAATTTACTACGACCAATCGTCTAAAAACACCCGCTTCACGATCGAGTTACCCATATTATGACTAATAAAATATTAATCCTGGATTTCGGCTCTCAATTTACCCAACTCATTGCTCGCCGCGCTCGTGAGTTAGGATTCTACTCCTTCGTGATTCCTGGTCCTTCGGGCCTCAACCGAATTCAAGAGTTTCAACCGGGTGCCATCATTCTCTCCGGTGGACCGTCCAGCACCTACGAAGAAGGAAGCCCTCAACTCGCCGCTGGATTTTGGAGTTTTGTAGAAGCAGAAAAGCTTCCCGTACTCGGTGTTTGTTACGGCATGCAACTGATGGTCCGCGAATTTGGTGGAACCGTGAAGCCGGCGCAAAAGCGCGAATACGGGCGCATGAAAGTAAAAGTGGGATCACCCCACCCGCTCTACGCCAAGATCGAATCGTTTGAAGCCTGGATGTCTCACGGAGACGAGACCGAAAAACTCCCGGCAGGATTTCAACAAATCGCCACCAGTGCCGCGGGTGCTGTTGCCTCGATCGCCCACACTTCAAAACCAATTTATGGCATTCAATTTCATCCGGAAGTCGCTCATACGGAGCGAGGCATGGAGATCCTGAAGAACTTTCTCCTCGATTGTGCAAAATTGAAAGACGACTGGAAAGTCGAAAACATGATCACGAGTCAGATCCAAAAAATTAAAGATACCGTTCCCGCCGACGCTCAAGTGATTTGCGCACTTTCAGGCGGTGTGGATTCTACCGTGGCAGCAACTCTCGTCCATCAGGCGCTTGGCGATCGACTGCACTGTATTTTTGTCGATACGGGCATGTTACGCCATCATGAAGGTGATCGAGTGATGAAGATGTTCACCGATCAACTTCATTTACCGGTCACACGTGTAAACGCTGAAGAACAATTCCTGACCAAACTCGCCGGCGTGAGCGATCCCGAGAAAAAAAGAAAGATCATCGGTGCAGAATTCATCGCTGTTTTTGATCAGTCCGCAAAAAATCTTGAACTCAAACTTGGAAAACGTCCTACACATTTGGTTCAAGGTACGCTCTACCCCGATGTGATCGAAAGTTCCGGCGGAGACAATACCGGGAAACTTTCTCATACGATTAAAACGCACCACAACGTGGGCGGTCTCCCCAAGGACTTGAACTTCACCTTGATCGAGCCGTTCCGAGATCTTTTTAAAGATGAAGTGAGAACGATCGGAAAGTCTCTCGGCGTACCGGAAGATTTTATCAAGCGGCATCCATTTCCAGGTCCGGGACTCGCGGTTCGAATCCTCGGAGACATTACCCGCCAACGAATTAAAATCTTGCAAGAAGCCGATGAAATTTTCATTTCAATGCTTCAAGAAGAAGGACTCTACGATCAAATCTGGCAAGCAATGGCAGTACTACTTCCAGTGCATACAGTAGGTGTACAAGGTGATGGACGCACTCACGCCCAGGTCATCGCTCTTCGTGCAGTGACCAGCTCAGATGGAATGACAGCCGATTTTTATCCGTTTCAACTAGAGTTCCTCGGCAGAGTCTCCACCCGGATTTGCAATGAGGTGCGAGGGATTAACCGTGTGGTTTACGATGTTACCTCGAAACCACCAGCAACGATTGAGTGGGAATAAAAGAAGCGCTTAGGGACTGGTCGCGTACTTGACCATATCGACGGCGAAGAAAACATCGCTTCCGTCGTGATCCACTTTGCCAAGAGCAGTCTTCCAGGCCTTACTGGCTTCAGGGTGAAAGCCAACTACCGCAACCTTCCCTTTTCCGTAATGTGCATGAACTCCTGCAATGCTGCCATCTGGATAGCGTGCAATCACTTCACCTTGAACGGCTGCTAATTGTTCGTCGCTCATTTTAAAAAATGGTCCGCCGGCATAATACATCCAACGATCACCATATTTGGTGGTACTCACCTTTAGCATCGCATGATCGAATTCACCGCGAATCAGGAGCTGAGTGTTGCCGGGAACAATCCCGTAACCATTCTTGTCTTTTTGACCGATTTTTTCCGTAGAAATGAAGGCGCCGGCACAAAACCCCACATAGCCACCACCATTCGCGACAAACTCACGCACCTGTTGTTCCATGCCCGGACCCATTGCATCCGCTGCTTTGGAAGACTTGCCGCCCGGCTGAATCCAAAGCGTGGCCTGCTGGAATGCCGTAAAATCTTTTACGGACGGATTCATAAATTGAACTGAAAAACCAGATTCGCGAGCAACCGTAACCGCCCCACTGAGGCATTCTTTACAAGCTCCGGGCCCATTCCAGATGAGGGCCAAAGGCTTTGATGCCGCCAGCGCCGAGTGTGAAATCAGGATACCGAGGAGTAAACTGATCGTCCGCATTATTCTTTAAACCAACATGCTGGTCGAAGACCAATTTGATAACCTGAAGCCTTCATGCAGGATTGCATTGCAGCATCACGAGGTCCATCATTACTGTTTCTCACGCCTGGGATCTTCGTTTCATTCGTTTGTGCGACACAGAGTGAGCCTTGGATCAAAGTATCTAATCGACATTGAGCGGGTGGATGCTTATCCGAAGTCGAGCTCACGACGGTTTGATCGGGTGTTTCCACGTGCGGAGGCGAAGTTTGATTGCTGCCAATCGAAGCGAGGAGCGTTGCTAAGCTCAAGGCTGCTTGGCCAGTTCGATAACAGATGTTTTGTTCGTTTGTACCTGCCCAAACTGAATCACAACCCTGAGTGATCGCATCCGAAACTTTGCCTCTAAACGTTTCGTTTACGGCAACATCGTCCGCCCAAATCTTGCGTGCGCAAACTTGGGTAGAAAAATAGTCGGCCTGGCCTTCCATTGCAGACCAATTGTTTCTCAGTGGAAATCCACCAATCGTGTGACCCAACTCATGACAAATCACCAAAGTGAATACATCGGGGGTCACTTCAGGACGGCGAGCAAAGCCACCGAAGAAGTCGAGGATAAATGTTTTATTAGTGAGTGTAGATCCAGCATTTACTTTTGAGTTCTGCCAGTCTCTTCTGCCCATGAGATCCATGCCGAAATTTTTCTGGGTAATCGGCTGATATACCGCTACGACTTGGTCAATCAAACGATTGAAGGTCGCTTCGTCGATACTATAGAGATTCGACACATGATCTTGGCGATCGAGGTGATTCTCAGGCAGATAGTCGGCATAAGAGGTTGATGTGAATTGGATCCCGCAAACGAACAAAATAAGCGTCAAAATTCTCATACCCCAAAGACTAAGGAGCAAGCTTGGGTTTGTCTAGAGGGAATTTATCAGTCCACGGCCTTATTGACGAACATCGTCTTAATTAGATCGCCGCATTGTCTAAAGATATTCGTGGTTGGCACCACAGGAGCCTTTTCCACTCGTTTCAGACCAATTCGATCGGATTCGGTGCTGTTGCGCACTTCCGCATCTTCGAGTCGATTCGCTTTCCGAGTTTCGATTTGCTTCAGCTGTTCTGCAGAAAGCTCCTCAGGTTGAACCCAAGGACGATCGGAGGACTTGATTCCGTCTGCTTTACTACGCGCCGCTACAGCCTCACCCCAAACATCGTGTAACTTCTGATAGCTCTGAGTCTTTTCTACCCACGGCTTGAACTCGGCCGAACTCATTACCGTAGAAGCATCCGTCAATCCTTTACTCACCATCGGGCGATATAATTTTGGATCAAGTTTCAACTGCTCGCAAAGATGATCCACATCTGCGTAGGCATCCTTAGGATGCTCGAGATATTTGGCATGATCGACCGTTTGAACTGCTCCACTTAACTCTTCTTCGCTGTTCAGAGCATGGTCGAGCATCGCTCTCACGAGTTTGATTTGAAGTGCAGACTCTTCTTCCGTAGCTGGTCCGTTGAACATCCGGAATTCCATTTTGCGAATTTTTGGATTCACATCAAAGTTCGGTCTCCAAACATCGTTCTTAAGATCGAAATCCGCATGAATGTTTTCAGCGGGGATCACGTCTTGAAAATAGCCGGTCATGTTCAGTTGAGAGTACTGACTCTTGCGTCCAAATCTGCCGTTAAAATAGTGCTCATTATATAGAAGTTGTTTGAGTTCTTCTTCGGAGCCATTGAAGTTTTTCAAAGCTTTCGACAATTTCTCGCTAATCACGGTTGGCTCAGAACTCAACATCCGGTTTGGACTTTGGAACATGAGAGACATGACTCCGCGGTTTTCATGGAAGGTAGAAAGAAATCTCGCCATTGCCTTCGGGCGTCCTTCGAAAGCAGCCAAATCGATACTAATATGACCGCCTCCCGCGTTAATGCCGGTCGCCAGAAGACCCTGTTCACTCAATACCTCGTACAAGGCTTTTGTTTCTTTTGCCGTTGGTGTGTATTTCGGAGTCACAATTTCCATGTGCCCGCCTCGAATGGAAGACTCAATCATCTCGCCCGATTCTTGGTAGTTTCGGTTGATTCCATCCCACTCCACACGCCAGCCACGTCCTTGCCCATCTTTAAAATGAAAATCCATCCCGATGCCATGACCGTGCCCACCGGCATCTGACATGATCGGCGTAGTTCCACCCATTTTTTTGCTGAGCTCCTTAGCAACATTGTTCATCGCCTCAGCACGCTCTTCTCTCGTGAGATCGTAGATCGTGTTCACCCAAACTTTTTTACCATTCTCGACTACAGCGGCGTGCTGTGTCCGGTAACGGAGCGGAAATCTCGCGGTATACTCAATCCCCATGTCAATTGCATTTACATCGGCTTTCACCACATTCGGTGATTTAAACTTCATCAGTTCTTCGAGATCCATCGCGACTTTTGGTTTTGGCTTGATGTAGTTTTCGACGTTATCCACGACGCCCGTAACACCGATCCAGTCCCTCATCACTTGCTGAATGTCCGAACCCTTCATGACCACGCCTTCTTCGCCTAGCGTTTCAATAAAATGCTTCGTTACATTCTTAATTAAGCTCTTCTTCTGGGCACCCAAATAAGGAGCATCTTCCCAGTTCCAAAATGGAATCCAATAATTCTTATCGATCACGCGGCTTCTTCCACGGATTTCTACCGGACCAGCCTTAAAAGCCTTAATTGCCCGATTCGCGGTTTCGAGATCAACTCCGAACCGCTCCACGAGATCTTTTGCACTCACGCGCATGTTTTTTGGAATCAATTCCCATGAATTACCATCCACCAGGCCGGAAAAATCACCGCTTGAAAAACGAGAGGCCACTACTTCTTCTGAAAACCTTCTGGTAGCATCGGTCTTGGTACCAGAGCGTAACTCAACTCCAGTCGTACCTTCTCCGAAACGCTCGTCCTCTAAACGAAGGACGCCTTTATAAGTCTCGAGGTCGTTCATTTTTTCATCCGGGTGCAATTGTTTAAAACTCGCGACTTCAAGATTGGTTGCACCTGCAACCCCCTTCAATGCGATATATGCCTGAAGATTTTTATAAAGTTCTTTGTACAGAGGCTTAATTTCTTCAAAATTAGCGGGTTTTTTGGTCACGATACGAAAGTGCCCGGGTGCTTCAAAGGGCCCCTCTTTGTTGGCGAGTGCACCTTTGAACCAATCCACCATGTTATTGTGTTCAGTATAAGTATTCTGTGGTTTGAATTGAATTTCCCATCCGCCAAAACCTTCGTAGAAAAAAACGAGAGCTCTATTTGCTGAACTAGTCGCTCCAGAAATGTATTTTTCCGGAAGGCCATACAGGGGGGTCCACTCTTTAAAGTACGCCATCTTCCCCATTCCCTTAACCTTTTGTTTCAGGCCAGGCAGGTCTCCATTATAAATTTTTTCTCGAATCGACGGCGTGATATACGAAAAGCTTTGATCGCCGGTCTTTTGAAGAAACACTTCAAACCGGCTCATGAGCTCGTCTGAATTCATGTTTTTGAAATTCACTCTTTTGAATTCAGGAATATCCACACGATGGACATTGCCCGCTAAGTCCTTCACATCGTTTAACTGATAATTACCCTTGCTCCAATTGTCCAAAAAGTCTCTGAGGAACAGTGTGCGCTGTTCTTCCGGAACACTGTTTACCCATTTACGAAAACGATCCACCTTCGGACCAAGAATTCGGGTAAATTCGGAAGTATGTCCTTCTTTTTCTGCACCAAAAGTAATCGCACTTTCCGTTCCGTTGACGTTCACGGGAAGGGGATTATTTAAATAGGACGACTCCACCATCTTACTCCAGGTGTCGAACGCACTCTTTGGCGGATCGGCGAAGACGCCAATGGAGACGAAACTCAACCCTAAGAGGAGAAGTTTCGGAAATCGGAACAGATTAAAACCTTTGGTTTTTCGTGCGCGCATCACCTACTTATCGGTAATGATTGAATATTTTTAAAGGGGAAGCCTAATTAAATAAAATGCCAACAATTACAGTACATTACTCATGTCTGACGGACTTGCGCATGCTCTTCTTTTCGGAATGCTTCCCTTTGCTCTTTTTCGCTCTAACGGTGCTCGAGTAAGATGGCTTGGTTTTTTTTCGAGGCTTTGGCTTTTGCGACGCCGCCAAAATGCATTCTCGAAGTTTCTCCATGCAGTCGTCCCGATTCCGAGGTTGATCTCGGTAACGATCACTCATGATGACCAAATCACCTTCGGCACTGAGGCGCGATGCGAGTTTTAAGAGAAGACGATTTCTCATCTCTTCTGAAAGACTTTCACTTTGAAGAAGATTCCAACGAAGGATCGCCTTACTATTCACCTTATTTACATTTTGTCCGCCGGGGCCGGAACTACGGGCGTAAGAGAATTCAAATTCAGAAATAGGAATTCGAATTTCAGAGCCGATGATTAACATAATTCAGAATTAACGACGAAAGCCGCGGCGTGAATCGTCTTTGAAACGAAGATTTGCTGGAACGTCGGGACGAGGTGAAGCCCCCACTTTTCTCGCTGCCAAGGCAGGAGAAACCATGAAGCCACCGTTCTGTGGTGTAGTGACTGCCGCCGGTCTCGCTACATTGGCTACTACGTGAGCGGGCTTGGCCGGAGCATGAGCTTGCTTCGGATATCCAGTTTTTACTGGCTTCGGTCTCGCTGGTTGTTGAGTTTTTGCAGGCATGCTTGAACGCGAATCGATAATTTTTAGTGAGCTAGCGAAACCCTTTTTGAAAAGGAGCTTTTCAATGTTTTTCCACTGTTCCATGTCGTCAGAACTGATGAACGACATCGCCTCACCCGCGCGTCCCGCACGAGCGGTACGTCCAATTCGGTGAATGTAGTCTTCCGGAACCTGAGGTAAATCGTAATTGATCACATGGGCAACGTGGGAAATATCGATCCCACGAGCAGCAATGTCGGTCGCCACTAATACTCTAACTCGACCTTCTTTAAAATCAGTGAGGGCTTTCACGCGCTGTCCTTGGCTGCGTCCACCGTGAATGCGAGTGACCTTAATGCCAAAGCCTTCCAAATTGCGAGACACGCGATCCGTACGATGCTGAGTGCGAACAAACACCAGCACAGAACCTTCGCGCTGATTCAATTCATCGAGAAGGAGATCATTTTTCTGTTCGCCATTTAATTTGCGCGCCGTTTGAATAATTTTATCCGCTGGAATGGATGCCTCACCCACTTGAATTTTCTTTGGCTTTCTCATTAGTTTTTCGGCCATTTTTTGAATTTCTGGCGGAATCGTTGCGGAGAATAATAGGGTCTGTCTTTGAGTCGGAAGCAGCGGATAAATCCGGCGCAATTGTGGAGCAAAACCCATGTCTAACATGCGATCCGCTTCATCGAGAACGAAGATGGAGACTTTGGAAAGCATTCTCGGATTGCGCTCACAATGATCGAGCAAACGACCAGGAGTAGCGACAATAATGCGATAACCTTTTTGAACGTTCCGAAGCTGTTGGTGCATCGACATGCCACCGATCAAATTGACCACTCGGATGTGCTTACAAAACTGAGTGAGCTCTTCGATCACTTCCGTAATTTGAATCGCCAATTCCCGCGTCGGAGCAAGGATGAGCGCTGTCTCTTCCATATTCTTGAGCAAATGAACTAAGATGGGGATCGAATAGGCTGCAGTTTTACCCGTACCAGTTTGTGCACAGCCGATGAGGTCTTGGCCTGTCATCACGACCGGAATTGCCTGAGCTTGAATCGGTGTCGGAATGGTGAATTTCATCGCTGCCAAGGCCTGATGGATCGTTTGAGGTAAGACTAATTCTTGAAAATTTTTCATAAAGTATGCGAAACCTACCATGTTTTACGCGAAATGTCAGACAAATCAAATATTTGCTCGAAATCATGGCTCTACCCGCATTAAATGCACTTCCGAGCCTTCTTTCGTGATTTCAAACTGTTAGATTTCCATAAAAAAGGATAGGATTTGGCTAATAATTTACCGAAATCAAAGGGCGGAACAATGAAAGTTTTAGTGACCGGCGCTGCCGGTTTTGTGGGGTCGCATCTCACGGAAAAATGCGTTGAACTTGGTTACGAAGTGAAGGCCTTCACTCACTACAACTCCAAGAACAATTGGGGATGGCTAGAATCCTCACCGCACAAAAATAAAATCGAAGTGATCTCCGGCGATATCCGCGACTACGATTCAGTTCATGCAGCCATGAAAGATGTCGATACCGTTTTCCATCTCGCGGCCCTCATTGGAATTCCTTATTCCTATGTTTCTCCACTTGCCTATGTCAGAACCAACGTAGAAGGAACCTACAACGTTCTTCAAAGTGCAAAGATGCTCGGTACCAAAAATGTTTTGGTCACCTCCACCAGCGAGACCTATGGAACCGCTCAGTACGTCCCGATGGATGAAAAGCATCCGATGGTAGGACAGTCCCCCTACTCCGCATCAAAAATCGGTGCAGACAACTTGGCCGTGAGTTATTTCCGATCCTTCGGCACGCCCGTAAAAATTGTCAGACCTTTTAATATCTATGGCCCTCGCCAATCAGCACGCGCCATCATCCCGAGCGTCATCATCCAGATTCTAAACGGACAGAAGAAACTGAAGCTTGGAAATATAGATCCCACCCGCGATCTCACCTTCGTCAAAGATACCGCAACAGGATTTCTCGCCATCGCAAAACAAGAGCAATTCAATGGCGAATACGTGAATATCGGAATGAAACAAGAAATTTCCGTGCGCGACCTCGTCCACCTCATCGCCAAACTCATGAAAACCGAAGTCGAAATCACCAGCGATGCACAACGAGTGAGACCAACCCAGAGCGAAGTCGAACGCCTATTTTGTGAAAACCAAAAACTAGTCAAAGCTACTCACTGGGCACCTGCTTACAATTTGGAAAAAGGCCTCACGGAAACGATCGATTGGTTAACCCAGAACAAGAATCTATATAAATCTGATGTCTACAACGTCTAGCTCGTCCACAACATCATCTGTATTTCACGGAAGCACGGTGGTGATCACTGGAGCCGCGGGATTTATTGGCGGTCATTTGTTCCACTCCTTAAAGAAGCAGGGTGCGAATATTTTTGCGGTAGACCGTAAGCCATCTACCGGCATTCATGGAATGGACGTCGCTGACCCCGATCAACTCCATAAAATTTTCAGTCTCTCCACTTCCACCTACGGTAAATCACCGGAATATGTTTTTCATCTCGCCGGCCAAAAGAGCGCCGCTTTGGCTCGTGAGAATCCGGTCGAAACCTTGAAAACCACTTTCGACAGTACAATTAACATCCTCGAGTCTTCACGAAAAATTGGCACTGTTAAAAAAGTCGTGCTCATTTCCTCGCTCGCCGTATACGGGTTAGATGAAGACCATTCCACAGCGTTACTAAAAGAGTCTGATCCCGTTCGCAACGATTCAGTTTACGCCGCCACCAAAATCGCAACCGAAGCACTAGGACTTTCCTATTGCAAGGATTTTGGATTGCCGGTCAGCATCGCTCGCCTTTCCAATGTTTACGGCCCCGGACAATCTCCCGCTGCGGTCATTCCATCCTTGATCGCACAAATGAAGACCGAACAAAAAATTTCGATGGGAAACACGGACTCGGTCCGCGACTTCATCCACGTCAGCGATGTAGTCGAAGCGCTGATGCAAATCGCATCTCATCCCACCACCACCGGTCGAATATTCAATGTGAGCACCGCTCAAGGAACATCAATCCGGACGATTACCGATTTCCTGTCCAAATATCTGAATTATCGCGGAGAAATTGTGATCGATCCCACCAAGATCAGGGCAAATGAAAAAAAATGTCTTCTGGCCAGCAACACCGAAATCAATCAAGCAACTGGGTGGTCACCACAAATGAAAATCGAGGATGGTCTAAGAAACTTATGTCAGTAAAAGATACAAAAGTGGTAGTGCTCGCCGGTGGAAAAGGGACCAGATTTAGACCCTTTTCATTTGTCATTCCGAAACCGCTCATGCCGATCGGTGAAGATCCGATTTTACTCCATCTGATCAAACGCTTTAAGAAAAGTGGAATTGGAAAATTTCTCATTTCAACCGGATACCAAGCAGAATTGGTGCGCGCTTATTTCGGCGACGGCGATCGCTTTGGTGTGAACATTAAATACTTCCACGAAGAAAAACCGCTGGGAACGGCTGGTCCACTCTCCCTGATGAAGGAAGAGTTTTCAGACGACGAATATCTATTCCTCATCAATGGCGATATTTATACCGAACTCAACTTTGATGAAATGTATCAATTCGCCGCAAAAAACAAATATGACCTGGTCGTGGGCTATGTCGAAAAAACTGAAAAGAGCAGCTTCGGCGTACTCGACATCAGCGACGAGAAAATCAATAAGATTATCGAGAAGCCAGAAACTAAGTTTCGCTTCAGCTCGGGCATTTATGTTTTGAAGGGTAAAGCGATTAAACAAATTCCGAATCTCGAATTTTATACGATGCCAGACCTCATTAATTCCTACCTTGCTCGCGGCGAAAGCGTAGGCGCATACCATATTAAAGATTTTTGGATTGGAATTGAGAACGCCGAAAACCTCGACGAAGTACTCAAACGAACGGAAGGGACCTAATTTTGAGCAAAGAAATTTTAGTGATCATTCCAAGTTTGAACGAGGAAAAAGCGATTGGCGCAGTCATCGACGGCGTTAAAAAAACTCTCGAAGGCTGCGATGTCCTCGTGATGGACGCTTACTCCAGAGACAATACTGTTGCCGTTTCTCTTGCACACGGCGCTGAGGTGGTTCAATTAGATAAGGCCTTCGGGATTGCGGCGGCCGTTGAAGCGGGAATCCTAGCAGCCTACCGCGGAAATTATCGTTACTTGGTTCGCATCGATGCCGACGGACAACACCCACCCAGCGAAGTAAAGAAACTCCTCGCTCCCCTCATCAGCGGAGAGGCTGATTTCGTAATCGGATCCAGATTCCTAGGCGACGCAGACTATAGCCCCAACCTCCTTCGGAATGTAAGTATCTCCACGATCTGCTTTTTACTGCGCGTGCTTCATCACGTAAAAATCACGGACTGCACGTCTGGCTGCCAAATTTATACTCGAGAAGTAATCGAGTTCTTCGCCCGCGACAAAAATTTCGAATATTCGGAGATCAGGGCAATCTGGATGGCCCACAAGGCCGGCTTTAAAATCAAAGAAGAGTTCATCAACATGGCTCCGAGGCTTCATGGCGAGTCTTCCTTTTCACCGATGGTGGCCTTCTTCTATATGTTCAAAAACATCGTAGATTTAATTTTGTCGGTGCCCATCGTCCTGAAAAAACCGATCAGAATTAAAAGGAGTACTACTTAATGTTGAGTTTAAAAGCCCGCCTGATTAGCCTCATCCTGGGAGTTGCATTTTTAGCCCTGGTTTCACTTTTAGTCCGTCGCAGACGAATTTATAATATTTACGCGATCACTTGGTTTTTGTTTAGCTTGCTCTTCATCACCATGGGATTATTCCCCGGTTTTGTAGAAACACTGGCGGCCATGCTCGGAATCTATTTTACTCCGGCCGCTATTTTGGTGGTTGCCGTCGGCGGGACCATGGCCATCGTTCTCCACCTTTCCATCATCGTTTCTGAGCAACACAAGCAGATCCGACAATTTGAGAAAGAAATCGCGCTACTTAAAAAGGAAACGCCTTCAGCATGAGCTCGACCCAATCCGAACAATACGCGAACTACTTGATCAATCATCAAAAAAGCTTGAAGGGGAAGGTGTTTCAAATTCCATATCAAACTCATTTGCGAATACTTGGCCTCGGCAAGACACTCGACGTGGGTTGCGGAGCTGGCAGAAACCTGCAGACCCTGGACAAAAACAGTATCGGGATCGACCACAATTCAATCATGATTCGTTCCTGTAAAGAACGGGGGATGAACGCCTTCACCACCGAGGAATGGGATCTCCAAAAACAGAATCATCTGAATACCTTCGATAGCATTTTATTTTCTCATGTTGCTGAACACATGCATCTCTCTGAATTTCAACAATTGCTGGGATCCATGCTCCCGCTCTTGAAACTGGGTGGGCGAATCGTGATCATTTGCCCTCAAGAAGCCGGTTACAAAACGGACGACACCCACGTTGAATTGATTGATTTTGAAAAAGTCGCGACCGTTTTCAAAAACTTAAATCTGAAGACGGAAAAGCAATATTCTTTTCCCTTTATTCGAAAATTCGGAACTTTTTTCCCCTATAATGAATTTGTGAGCGTGGGTAGGAAGCTCGGATGATCTTTTTCGCCATTCCATTTTTTAAGAATGCGGAATTCCTAACCGAGACTCTAAAAAGCCTGCTCGCTCAAACCTCGCCAAAATGGTGCGCGATCGTTCTCGATGATTCGCTGGACTCGACCGAAGCCCGCGCCGCTCAAGGGTGCGTAGAGACTCTTGCAGATCCGAGAATCAGCTATCAAAAAAACGCACAGAATATCGGAATGGCAGCGAACTGGAATCAAGGACTAGAGCTGGGGAAAACGCATCCGTCGACACCGATTGGAACCTCCATCCTTCATGCGGACGACCGATTGCTCCCCCATTATGTAGAAAAAATGCTTTGGGCTTTCGACGCGTCACCGAGCACGTCCGCATTTTTTTGCAAGGCCGAGATCATCGATGGGAAAGGGAATCGTTCATTTTCATTTACAGATTTTTATAAACAATTTCTACTTCCCCCTCAGCTGAACGGCATGATCACCCTGAAAGGCATCGAAGGAGTACGCCCACTGATTTCGGGGAATTTTATCATGTGTCCGACCCTCTGTTTTAGAAGTAAAAACCTTACTCGCGGCTTCAATCCGAACTTGAAGATGGTCACCGACTTTGAATTCACCCTCGATCTACTTTTCCAAAATCAACAATTGCAGGGAATCTATTCAGAATCACTTTTTGAATATCGTCGTCATTCTGCGAATACGACCAATTTGATGAATCAGAGTTTGGAACGTTTTAGAGAAGAAAGTGCACTCTATACTTCCATTGCTCACAGACTCGAGCAGCAGGGGTTCCCCGAACTCGCTCACCAGGCACAGCAAAAGAAAATCATTCAAAAGAATCTATTGTTTCTGATGATGAAGTCTCTATTCAGTGGTCAGCTTGGACTCGTGAAGCAATATTTTATTTTTCTGAAGAAAATTAGAGCGTAGGCTGTCGTGCCTCATCCCTTCAAAAATTGAGTCAGTTTTGAAATATCCAGTGCTGTATTTTCCGGAACTTGTTCTGGCTTATTTCCAGGAAGGACTGCGGGATTAGTTTTCAAGGCAAGTTGATAGATCGATTTTTCCTCAGTACCCACATTGAAGATTCCCTTTGCTCCTGCCTTCACCAATTTCACGATTAGAGCAGAGATCTTGTCGACGTAGTCTACACTTCCAATTTGATCAGTCCACGCTTTGGGATAAGGAAATGGCGTCGGCTTGTGCGAAGTTCGAATAATCAAAAAATCGGACGATCTTAATTCGAGATAGGCGTCGGCAAGCAATTTCGTATAGCTGTACCAGTTTTTTCCGTGCACTGGGACGTCATTTTCCGAGCTCGGATGTTTTGAATTCGTGTATACGAAGTCAGTCGAAATATGCACCAATTTAATCTTCCATCGATTGCAAAAATCGCTGAGGTCCGCCACCGCTTTATAATTCACACTCCAGTGAAGTTCTTTATTCTCGGAATAAGTATTGGTGTAGGCGATACAATTCACCATTACATCCCACTTTGGTTTTCCGTTTACCAGAAAGTGGTGATCAAATGAATGAACTTGAGTAATATCGAATTGGTCTTTTTTTCGCGATAAGCAAGCCCACCCCGTTTGTTTGAGCAACTCACTCCCCAATAATCCTTCCCCAAGAACCAGAATGTTCATCAGTTCATCCTAGCCCATCCACAGCAAATTTCATGATATTTAGTTCACAGAAGTCACTTTTTTGGCTATATTCCGATGTTTGGCGCCATGCACTTTCCTTGAAGTTCACTCGCGAGGGGCATAATCTTATTCTATGCCTATTAATGTTTACGCTACCGTTGGCCCCTTTGTTTTAGCTGCAATCGTCATCGAATTCATTTACTGCATCGTAAAGAAAAATGGTTACTACTCCTTTCAAGACAGCATTGTCGGGTTGGGTACGATGATTTTTTCCCAGTGTATCAATCTAGCGATCGCCTCAGTGATCCTCACCACTTACGGATGGATTTATCATCGCTATGCACTTTTTCATTTTGAACTCACCTGGTTCCATTTGGTTGCGGGTTATGTCTTGAGTGACTTTCTTTTTTACTGGTTTCATCGCGCTGGCCATCGAATCAATTTTTTCTGGGGCGCCCATGCGGGACACCATTCCGCCGAAGAACTAAACTATGCCGTCGCTTTGAGAACGACCATCTTTCAAAGAGCTGCTTCATTTTTGTTTTATTGGCCAATGGCCGTATTTGGTTTTTCTCCCGAATTGATTTTGACCATCGTCGCGATCAATTTGGTTTTCCAATTTCTACCCCACACTCGGGTGATTCCAAAATTGCCAAGTTGGATCGATTACTGGTTGAATACTCCTTACCACCATCAAGTCCATCACGCCGCAAATCCCATTTACTGGGACAAAAACTACGGCGGAACTCTGATTATTTGGGATCGAATGTTTGGGACTTACACCGACCAGACCGAAGAACCCTACTATGGAATCACCATTCATCCGAAGACCTGGGATCCGACTTATATCAATTTCCATTGGTATACGGTTCTTTGGAAAGACATGATTCTGGCAAATAACGTGATCGACAAATACAAACTTTGGTTCATGCCTCCTGGTTGGCGCCCTCGTAATTTAGACCCCTACGAAAAAGATCAACCGAATCGAACCGCTAAAAATCAAGTCAAGTTTGTCACCAAGGCGCACCCGGGCATCAATCCTTATTTGATCGCTCAACTCTTTTTCGCCTTTCCCCTCGTTCTCTTCGTCACCAATCACAATACTCCACTCGATGGTTGGGAGCAGTTTTGGTATAGCTTCCTGCTCTGGACCCAAGTCACGATTTGGGGAGCCCTACTTGAAAATAAAAAATGGGCGATCCTCGGCGAAGGAATGAGGATTTTAATTACTGCCGGGTCGTTGTTGCTCACGTTTCAGAAATACGGAATCGATTCCACATGGACCTATACGGTAGCTGGGGTTTCTCTGATTTATTTTATGTGGCTAAATATCATTAAGATCCAAGCTCCGAAGGCGCTTCGAGCTTAAATAGACGACGGCAACAGTCACCAGAGTCATCGCTCCGCCAAAAATCACGGATGGAACTGTCCCGAGTAATTTTGCAGCGACCCCGGATTCAAACTGGCCAATTTCATTCGAAGAGCCGATGAAGATCGAGTTCACCGCGGCGATCCGACCCCGCATATTCTCCGGCGAACAAAGTTGCACAATCGCTCCACGCACGACCATGCTGACACTGTCGAGTGCTCCGCTCACCGCAAGAGCAGCGAAGGAAATCCAGAAACTAGTAGAAAAACCGAAGACCAAAATACAAACACCGAAACCAAACACCGACCATAAAAGGAGGGCGCCCGCATGTTTGGCGATTGGTTTCCGAATCAAGTAAAGACTCATCAACACCGCACCGAACGCAGGCGCAGCACGAAGCCAACCGAGTCCTTCAGGCCCCATATGCAAAACTTCCACGGCATAAATTGGCAACATCGCCACCACTCCACCGAACAAAACAGCGAACATATCGAGGCTCATCACCGACAAAAGCAAAGGATGTTTTGAAACATAGGTCGCCCCCATGAGCATCTCAGACAGGATGGCTGGATTTTTTATTTTTTCAGGCTTTTGGTGTGAGTACTGAATAAAAAGTAAACTGATCGATCCGAGGAGCAGGCAAAACTGTGCGACTCGGTAAGGTAGAACATATCCCTGAACAGCAAGCAGAACTCCGGCGATGCCAGGTCCTAAAACCGTTCCGCCTTTAAATGCTATCGTCGTGAATGCCGATGAACGCTTCAATTCATCTCGAGTCACCATTCGAGGAATCACGCTATTTGCGGAAGGCCCGGTAAAACTTCGTGCTACTCCAGTTAACAGCGCCGCATAAAAAAGAAGATGTGGATCGTGTGCACGACTAGAAATGTACATGGAAATAAAACTGACCAAGAGTGTGAGTTGATAGAATCGAAATGGATTAAATCGATCCACCAGCCAACCTGCAAAAAGAGCCAGCGATAAGGCCGGCGCAGCCTCTGCTAGTCCGATGAGTCCAAGTTGAAGTGGATCATGGGTAAGGTCGTACATCTGCCAACCCATCAATACGGCTTGGATCTGTGTTCCTAAAACGAATAAAAATCGGGTCGTGACAAACCAATAAAAATTACGGTTCAAAAGGAGCGGTCTTCTTATCTATCTTTTTGGCAAGAAAGGCTATCTTGCCAAGATTCTGCACCGGCATCTTGAAAGTCGGCAGTCATGTACTGAGCAAGTCGGGTCACTTGATCTTGCTGAGTCAGAAAAATTCCAAACTCGCGGTTTTCCGTGAGGGCCTGAGTAGAACCGTTCACCGAACCTACCCAAGCGATTTTGCTATCGACCACAATCGCTTTCGCGTGGAGATAACCATCTTTTCCATCGACCTGAATCTGCTTGCTAAAAATGCTGGTATTGATTCCTGCATGATCAAATGCCGTATAGGTATTCGTCCATTGAGAAATTTCACTCGCATCTTTCTTCGGATCTTTTGGTCCAAAGGAACAAATACTAGAAACGATCACAAAAACTTTCACACCACGTTGAGCAGCAGCGATCAACTCATTGTTCATTTGTGGATTTTTCAAATATTGATTTTCAATGAGAATCGATTCGCGTGCGGAGCGAATGAAAGCAATCGTTGGACTCAAAGAATAAGGACTGACCGTTAATTTTCCAGCCTTGGCCGTTTTCAAAATTCTAGGCAAGTCGTAAGCCTTGCTGGCGAAATCCGATGAAAAAATTGTTTCCATCACGCTCACGACATTGGCGTCAGTACTCAAGACACTATAGTCACGATTACAAACACTGAGTGGAGATGAAGAACCGTTTGGATCACAAAGATTAGAGGGGTTAAAATTACCAGTACTAATGAGGACTGCTTTAGAATCAACCAGCACCATTTTTCCATGCTCTAAACAACGTCCGCTACCCGAATCTGAACCTGGGCAAAACTGTTGATAAGCATAAGGAACGTATCCGCCGCCTTTAGCGCGGACCTTTTGCATAAATGATTTTTGGCTCTGGCAATCAACACTATCCTTTGCGTCGATCGGCTCGAAGATTCCGCATCCACTTTGAACAGCCTCGCTCTCCTGAATGACGCGAACCTTAACGCCACGGTCCATCGCAGCGATTACGCCGTTTTGAATTTGTTGGTCTTTAATTTCGTAGATTTCGATATCAATGGAGTGTTGAGCGGATTGGATGAGGGTTAAGAGAGGAGTATAGGAAGAATTCTCGTAAAGAACTTCAGTATCGCCGGTTCCGGCCATAGCTGGCTGCACCAACATTGAAAGCCCCAAAACCCAGCTAATGCCCTTAAATATCCCCATGTGCATTTCCCCTTTCAGGGATTCTAGTAGAGTGGGGATTAAAATTACAAGGAGAAGTCCGTCAATAATTTGGGTCTTCGTTAATGGCGTTCTGGGCGCTGACTCGGTCCGGCAAAATTTGCCTATTCATGTCTATCCGCGATCTACCGATGAGGAAGCTAGAGGACGGATTCTCATGACAAAATCAGTAGTTAAAACAATAAGTCTCTTGATCATCGCCACCGTACAGCTCAGCGGGTGCCGCTTCGGTAACTATCAATCTCCGCCGCCTCAGACCATACAGCAGGATCAGTTTAAAACTAAAGATCTCTATTTTACGAGCGTCTCTAATTTTACCGTTCAGGCATCGCTCTCCGACAACACGACGAAAACAAATTCCAGCGCTCCTTTCTCAGCAATCCCCAGTTCACTCCTCACCATTTTTGATACCGCCGTTTTCTTTGCTACCCAGACCGACACCACTCAGCCCCCTGCCATATTTAATTGGGACACGAGTAGTAACTTTAACGGTTTTTTTACCGAACTGGATCAACATGGAAATATCAGACATGACGAGGATCCCGTTTCAAACCAGCTTTTGGAAACCACAAAAGGAAATGTAAACTGCACTACCGTTTATCAGATCAGCCATGATGGAACTTTCGATACTAGCCATCCAAGCAGCGTCGTATTTCCCGATGGTTCCCAACATCCAGTATTGGGCGATCTGGACTTCACCTTTACCTACGTCCAACTGATCAAAGAAGTGAATCCAGGCGACTGCACGGACGACCTCAACTATTTAGCCGCGTGTTATACCAACGGTACTGGTTGCACCAATCTAGAAATATCGCTTTCAAAAAGTCTTTTCGATCTCATCGTCAAAGAGACGGGCGTTTTGGACATCGCAGACGCTGCCAAGCTCAAAGGCCTGGCATATCAAGTTAAATTCCAGTAAACTTCTCTTATCATGAGACTCGCCAATACTATTGTCCTAGCATCGACCAATCGCCATAAATTTGAAGAGTTTGAAACCCTGTTTAAAAAATATCCTGAGCTGACGATTGCTCCGGTACAGGATTTCATTCGTAATTCGGAAAAACTGGGACTCGTTGAAACCTCGGATGAATATCTCGAAAATGCGAAAGCGAAAGCTCGCACTTGCAATCACGGCTGTCACTATCCTTCGCTTGCAGATGATTCCGGTTTAGAAGTAATGGCTTTGGAGGGACGCCCAGGCGTGCGTTCCCACCGTTTTGCGATTCCTAAAACGGGGCAAACTCAAGACCAAGCGAATATGATGAAACTTCTCGAGGAAATGAAAAATATTCCGGCCCCCCAACGCAATGCTCGTTTTGTCTGTCATTTAGTCTTGGTCATGGAAGGTACTATTTTTCACTCTGTGGGGGTTCTTGATGGAACGATTGCGTTCGACCCGAAAGGTGTGGAAGGTTTTGGCTACGATCCGATCTTTATTCCGAAAGGCAAAGACAAAACCCTTGCAGAGATGAGTCCCTCGGAAAAAAACAAAATCTCTCATCGGTCGATGGCCGTAGACCAACTCATGCAAGAACTTGCCTCTAAAGAAATTGTAATCGCTAGACCTTAGTTTTCTGCTGTATCACTCCGACGGCATGGCGGTTGCACTACCAGCGGCAAGGAGTAACTATGAAAACAAAAAATGTCAGTATTGTTCTATTGTCTTTAATCGTCCTCACTGCTTGCGGGTCTAAGAACTCACGAAACATCGAAGGAAATCACGACCATTCGGGAGAAAAGTTCTTTGATCTTACTACCGCGGAGGTCATCAATACCGTCAATGCTATCTCCAGTGTAGGCAAAACCCAATTGACCGTTGTCGCCGGAAGCCCGCAAAGTCAGGTGAACTTACAAACAGTCGGTCAGATGAAATATCAACTAAAACAAGTTGATTATACCCGGGGCGATAAAGGGAATCCAGAACCGTTGATCACTCCTATTTTATCGAGCGATTCATTTCCGGTATATTTTGTCGGGAAGAATGAAGAAAGTACGAGCCTAGTGGCCATCGCACCAAAAAATCTCGTCCCATATCTGACTCCGACGAATTTCAAAAAAGAAACGAAGGAATATGTGTGGGCAAAGGAGAGTCGCTGCGTTGCCTATCAGCAAAACGCAGCCGACATATTCGGACAGGTCAGCGTTGAGTGTAAATTCTTGGAACAAACCTGCAAAACGAGTCTCGGAGGAACTGGAATTCCAGCCTCTACTTATAGAGATAGCCCATTATTTCATTGCATCCGTTCGGCAGAAGACTTTACCAAATCAGAAACAGTGAGCAATTCATTGGATTCCGATTCACTGATCGTATCGATTAATCCCGAACAAAGTTCGGTAGAGCTACGCACGAGGGCGAAGAAAAACAACAAAACATTCCTGGCAACTTCGCTCCTCACTTTCCAAGAAAGTTCAATCGCTTTCAAACTGGGCAACGGCAGCGCAACTCAATAACTGTAACGATAAAACAACCACTTGATATATTCGATCATCGTGACACGAATGGCGTAGGCATCCTTATGCCATTCGTGGCGATCGAAATGTTCTGCATCCACGGTAAATGTTTCAACCGTGTCATCGGGCTCAATCGCCTTCCTCAAAATATCGCTGGAACGTTTCATGTGGTAGCTGGCGGTAATCAGAAGAATTTTTTTCCATTGGTTCTGTCTCGCAAAGGAAGAAAAAATCTGTGCGTTCTCATAAGTGTTTGCGCTCACGTCTTCAAACACTACCTCTTCCTTCTTCATGCTTTTTACCAGTTCTTTTGAAACACCCTGCTCAATCAGAGTTTCATACCCTGCGTGAGGACCGACGCCTGAAAAAAACAGAACCGGTGGGTGTTTCCTTCCCGGAATCGCCCGTAGTTTTTCCCATAAACTAACCGCCGCTGGAATCCGATGCTTTCCGCCGGCCAAACAAAGAACAACGTCCACTTGAGCTCCATCGCGATCCATCACGAAACTATCCTGATAGTCGTAAATTTCTCCCGAAGCCAACCACAAAAACAACACTGCACTACTGATTGCCCCAAAGAGTAAAGACAGTAGCACGGTAATTAGTTTTCTTACTGGCTGAGAATTCAGTTGCTTCGGCTTCTTTATTTTCATGAAGTTCAGCGAAGAACGGTGACTTCTACTTCAACCAATACATCCTTCGGTAAGCGTGCTACTTCGACAGTTGAACGAGCCGGGAACGGCGCTTGAAAATACTCACCATAAATGGGATTCACTTTGGGGAAGTCTGCCATGTTTTTTAGGTAAATCGTGGTTTTCACCACCTGATTGAAAGACACACCAGCTTGTTTCAACACAGCTGCAATGTTTTTCATCACTTGTTTCGTCTGAGCTTCCACATCCCCAGCTCCCACCACCTCACCGGTCACCGGATCCAAAGGAATTTGTCCGGAACAAAAAATCAAAGTTCCGGTATCAATCGCCTGAGAGTAGGGCCCGATCGGTGCTGGTGCTTCTTTAGTCAAAATTTCTTTTTTCATTTCTGTTTTCCTTCCTGAGGCAGATTGCCTTTATTTAAATTGTACGCTTCAAATGCCGTCACCGACGCCATATTCACAATGTCATTCACGTCACTACCGCGCTGAAGCACGCATACTGGTTTATTCATACCCAGTAAGACTGGTCCAATTGCTTCGACCCCGCCCATGCGCCACACTAGTTTGTAGGCGATGTTTGCTGCTTGGAGATTCGGGAAGATCAAGACGTTCGCGTCGCCAGGGACTTGATTGAATGAAAAGCTTTCTTCAGAAATCTCGGGAATGATCGCCGTATCTGCCTGCATTTCACCGTCCACAATCAATTCGGGGCATTGCTCTCGAATGATTTTTACTGAGTCTCTCACCGCCTGCGTTGCAGGATGATCGTTGGATCCAAAGTTCGAGAATGAAAGCATCGCTACTTTCGCATCGGCACCAGTAGACGATTTTACAAACTTTGCGGTCGCGATGGCGATGTTGGCGAGCTCTTGTGCATTCGGCTCCACATTGATTGTCGTGTCTGCAAACCAATACGTTTTCTTCTTCGTTGCCATCATGTAAATACCGGCGAGGGTGCTTCCCTTACGAGTCCCGATCACCTGAAGCGCAGGCTTCAAGGTATCTGGATAACTTTGAGCGGCGCCGCCGATCGTTCCATCAGCCATTCCAAGTTCCACCATCATCGCTGCAAAGTAAGTACTCTGCTTCATCATCACGTACGCATTTGCTTTGGTGACTCCCTTGCGTTGACGTTTCTCGTAAAACTTCTGTGCGAAAAGATCCAAGTGCTCACTGAGCGATGGACGAATAATCTGAACTCCATCCAGAGCTTCCTTCAAGCCTAGCCGAGCAATTTCTGCGTGAATTTTTTCCGGGTTTCCGAGTAGAATCGGTTCCGCGATATTTTCATCCCGAATAATTTTTGCAGCGTGGAGAATTTTTTGGTGTTCACCTTCTGGAAATACGAGACTGATCTTCCGTCCCATATCGCGCTCTGCTTTGCGGACTTGTTTTTTTACAAATCTCATCGCGGTGTAAGTGAACCCCAAGAAACTTTCGAGTCTCTCGCGATATTGTTTCATGTCGATTTTTTTGCGAGCCACTCCTGAATCCATTGCCGCTTGGGCGACGGCTGGAGCAACATACATCAACGCCCGACGATCAAAGGGTTTTGGGATCAGATAATCCCGTCCGAATTTAAATTGCTGTCCGCCATAAGCGCGAGACACATATTCAGGAACATCTTCTTTCGCCAACTGGGCCAACGCTTTCACCGCAGCCATTTTCATTTCCTCATTGATCGCGGTCGACATCGTATCCAGTGCTCCACGGAAGATGAACGGAAATCCAAGAACGTTATTTACTTGATTGGGATAATCAGATCTACCAGTAGCGATGATTGCGTCTTGGCGCACTTCTAAAATATCTTCAGGAAGAATTTCCGGCTCCGGATTGGCCATGGCAAAAATGATCGGATTTTTTGCCATCTTCGCAACCATCTCTTTGGTCACGATTCCTTTTACGGAAACTCCCACGAAAGCGTCCGCTCCATCCAGAGCTTCGCCAACAGTTCGTTTCTTGGTGTCGACAGCATAGCGCTCTTTGTAAGGGTTCATCCCTTCCGTGCGTCCTTTGTAGATCACTCCCTTGGAATCGCACATGATGATGTTTTCGCGCTTCACTCCGAGATTAAGATATAAATTTGCACAAGCGATCGCCGCGGCTCCACCTCCGCAGAAAACCACTTTTACTTGATCGATTTTTTTGTCCACGAGTTCCAGTGCATTTAAAAAAGCCGCACTACTGATCACGGCGGTTCCATGTTGGTCATCGTGGAACACCGGAATCTTTAATTTCTTTTTTAATTCTTCCTCGATGTAAAAACATTCCGGTGCTTTGATGTCTTCTAAATTGATTCCACCAAAAGTGGGCTCCAGCATCTCGCAGGCCCGAATCACATCATCCGGATTAGGGGCGTTGATCTCGATATCGAACACATCGATGTCTGCAAACTTCTTAAAGAGAATTCCTTTTCCTTCCATCACTGGTTTAGAAGCCAAGGCTCCGATATTACCGAGTCCGAGTACCGCCGTTCCGTTTGACAACACGGCAACTAAGTTCCCCTTCGTGGTGTATTCATAGGCGAGATCAGGATTGGCTGCGATCTGCATACAAGGTTCGGCGACGCCGGGACTATAGGCGAGAGAGAGGTCCTTTTGCGTTACGACGGGCTTGGTCGGCACGACCTCGATTTTTCCTTTTCTTCCACGGGAATGATATTCTAACGATTCTTCATAGATTGACATAGCTCAGTCCTTGCAGTGCTTTCTCCATGATAGGAGAAGAAAGAGATGAAATTTCAGGCACAATTCAGTTATGGTAGGATTAAAAGCATGAAAACTCAAGGTTCAGTCGCACCAAAGGGTGCCACACTGCGCATCTGCAGTATGTTTCTCATCAATATGCTGTTTTTGAGCCATGCGTACGGTCACCCCATTGTGGAAGGCTGGCAAGACCACTTAAATCCAGAACCTGGTTTTAGCATCGGGCCGCGGGTCACCCTCTTTAGCACGTCCCAGAATTACAATTTTAACTCTCAATCCGTCCCATTGGCGAACGCCGTCTCCGATCAACGATACTATCTTGATTTGAATCTCTCCTATGGCTTCGACGAAAATCTTTTTGTCTATGGTCGAATCTCGGCAATCTATACGAGAATTACCGGAGCAACGTTTACTGATCAGAGTACCTTCGGACTTTCCGATCAACTTCTGGGTGCAGCCTATCGGATATTTCAATCCGGTTCCGGCTTTAGCTTGGGTCTTCAAGCGGAAGCGACCATTCCAGCTTACAAAAATGCAAACTCGGTGATCAATGGAACTCCTTATATGGGCGATGGCTCTACCGATTTCACCTTCGGAAGTTTTTTGGAAGTTCCTTTATCCATCGAAGGAACTCATCAACTCTATCTGATCGGCGGCGCTGGGTTTACGTGGCGATCCTTTGGATTTTCATCCTGTGTTCCTTGGAATGTTTTGCTTCGACGCACGCCCGACGAAAATGGAGGACTTACTTTTGATTTAGGAATGCGTGGTACATTTTCGCTCAACACTGATCTTACGTCACCGTCGATCGCCATCACTGACCAAAACCGGGGTGCTGGCGGGAGCTTCCTCATCGACGGCATCAATCCTAGCTGGACGCTGGTCCAGGCTTCCATTGGCTATCAGTCCAGTTCAAAAATTAACTATTATGTCAGCGGCGCAATGCCGATTGCCGGAACCAATGCTCCGAACGGGATTCAAGTTGCTCTCGGCGTCCAATTTAATTTGTCCGGAGATAAAGATACCTCGACTCGAAAAAAGGTCCCCGACACTGTCCATGAAGGTACTTTCAAAAACTACGACCTCGAAGCGAAAGTGCTGTCCACTAACGACCAACTTTATCTCGTCAAAATTGATAAAGGCTCCAACAGTGGTATCGAAAAAGGACAAATTTTTGACATTTTTCAAGACAAGCATTCGATCGCCCGAGCGAAGGTCACGAACGTAAATAATGATGAATCCGCGCTTCGTGTGCTAGAATATTTTCAAGAGCAGTCTATTGAAGTTGATGCAGTTGTAAAACGAATAGTGCCGTAAACTGATTCTATTCGTTACGAAAGGAATTCCAATGCGCAAGGCATTCGCCATATCTGTTTTCGTTTCATTATTATTCACACTTTCTCCAAGCGCGAACGCTTCGAAGTTTGCGAATCAGTTTGTGGAATTCGAACTACCGACCGGTTGGGTCTGTTTACTCGAAGGTGCGGAATGGGTTTGCCAGGATCAACAAAACGCTGAAAAGAAAAAAGAAGCAATCATTGTCCTTGCCGCAAAAATCCAAGGCGACCAAGACACTCTCGATCAATATCTTAACTATTTAAAGAACCCGAAATCCTACAGCTCTCCCCAAGGAAAATCGGTAACCTCAGAAGTCCGTTACGCTCAAAACAAAACAATCGGCGATCAATCGTGGGTAGACGCGCTTCATTTGGAATCGGAAATTTCCGGTTTCTATACTCGCTATTTGGCAACCGTTAAAGACGGAATCGGTGTTTTGGTTACTTACTCGGTAAATAAAAACAAATATCAGGATTACTCGGCGATGTTTGATGCAATGGTGAAGTCATTGAAGGCATTTCGTCGAGATGGCGGACTCAACGCCGCTCCGGCAAATAGCGACCTTTTCGCCCATGCAAAACCAAGCGGACTAAATACGGATACCGTATTCGGAAATATTCAAGGTGCGGATGAAGGCAAGCCTCAGAAAAAAGCAGGATCTCTGTTTGATGATCCGATGGTGTTCTATGGATCGATCGCGGTCGGAGCGCTCGTCCTCATCATGGCTCTGAAAAAAATGAAAAAATAAGTGAATCGAAGTTAAAGCCCCGGTCAGTGATGATCGGGGCTTTTTTTATTTCTCAAACTTCACTTCTACTCCGGTCATCGCCAGAGAGGTACTCTTCAGCTTCTTTAGTTCGACTCTTGCCCGTGGTTTTTTCCCCATCAATAAAATGGTGGGTTTTCCGACCGACAACCAGCGTTCCATCAGTTTCTGCAAGTCTTTCACCTTGATTGAACGAACGAGTTTTTCGTAGTTCTTAAACGACAAATCTTTTTTATAAAACAATTCAGAGGTTGAAATGTTCATCATCCTCGCTTCGGAACTCTCGAGCGATAATTGAAATGAATAAATCAGACTGTCTTTGATCCGAGAAAGTTCTGCCGCAGGAATTCCCGAACGGGCGACTTTTTTGAACTCCCTCTGAATAACTCGAACCGTATCTAATACCTTCGTCGATTGAACACCGGCATAAACAATAAAGAGGGACGCATCCAGAAAGTGAACGGCGTTCGCGTAAACCGTGTATGCCCATCCTTTTTTCTCGCGAATCTGATCAAAGAGTACGGAACTCATGCCTCCACCCAAATGTTGTTGAAGGATAATGGCGCCCACGCGATCACGGGAGTTCTGTACCGGTGCCGACATTCCGTACAACACATGCGCCTGTTCCGTATTTGCGTCAATCCAATGAACACCAGCCTCTGTTCCAACAGGAGGATCCACACCCCACTGAGCGGTACTCTTCGGTTTTTTACGATTCGGCCACGGTTTATTTCCCAAATCGGCAAACTGTCTTTTTGCACGTTCGAAACTGACCGCACCGGAAACGGCGAGCACCATATTTTCAGGGCGATAGTGTTGATAAAAGAAATTAAATAATTTTTCCCGAGTCACTCCCTGGATGCTTTCTTCACTACCGAGAATTTGTCGTCCCAGAGGATGCTTACCGAAAATCTTTTCTAAAAACTGATCGAAACATTCTTCTTCGTGATTTTCTTTCACCATTGCGATTTCTTGCAAAATTACTTGGCGTTCTTTTTCCACTTCGACGGTAGCGAAAAGCGGATGATAAAGCACTTCTTTGAGCAAGTCCGCTCCCAAGGCTATTTCTCGTGACGGCAAATAAAAGTGAAAACAGGTGTGCTCACGACTCGTGAACGCATTAAAGTCCCCACCCACTCGATCAACCGCTTTCGAGATATCGAGTGCACCTCTTTTTTTTCCACCTTTGAAAACCATGTGTTCCAAAAAGTGAGAGAGTCCCGCTGATTCCAAATCCTCGTGTCTTGTCCCAGTTTTTACCCAAGCCCCAATGGCAATAGACATTAACTGCGGCGCTTCATCCACAATTAAAGTCAGTCCATTCGGGTAGATCCATTTTTGTACTACTTGCTTCACAGTTTTGCTCACAGCGGTGTGCCCAACTTTCAAGTTGTATGATAGAGACTATCTAAGGCAAAAACCATGGCAAAAAACAAAAAAACAAATTCCTCTTCCCACGAAGTTTTGCCAGTGGTTTACGACCCATACTCGCCTGCGAACCTAGAAGAGCAGGAAAGAAGTTCCGAAAAAACGGTCAAAGCAAGCGATCCGCTTAAACGATACATGCAGGAGATCAAGAACTCCCCCGAATTGTCCGTCGAGCAGGAACAGGCTCTGGCGATCCGTATGCATGAAAAAGGTGACGTTCAAGCCGCGAAAATGCTGGTCTCCGCTAACTTAAAAAATGTCGTTCGAATTGCCTATGAATATCGTTCGATGTACCACAATCTTCTCGACCTCATTCAAGAAGGCAATATCGGCCTCATGAAGGCGGTATCGAAGTTCGACCCAACAAAGGGAGCTAGACTCGGTTATTACGCAAGCTGGTGGATCCGCTCCTATATTCTCAAATACCTCTTAGATAACTTCAGACTCGTGAAGGTTGGAACCACTCAGGCCCAAAAAAAGCTTTTCTACCATCTCATGAGAGAAAAACAGCGCTTGGAAGCCCAAGGTATTCCTGCAGCACCCGCCCTTCTTGCCCACAATCTTCAAGTGAATGAAAAAGACGTGGTGGAGATGCAGCAACGATTACTGAGTTCAAAAGCTGAAGTCTCAATCGATGCCCCCACTTCGTCTGGGGAGACGAATCACCCACTTCTCAACTCTCTTTTTGATTCCAGAGAGGGCGCACAACAAAGTTTAGAACGTGACGAATGGCTTCAAATTCTGGCCAAAGAACTCCCGATCTTCACTAAGAGCCTGAACGACAAAGAAAAGATGGTCTTAAATACTCGGCTATTATCAGAGGAACCAAAGACGCTTCAAGAAGTCGCTGATGAGTTCGGACTCACTCGAGAACGAGTTAGACAGATCGAGTCAAAGTTGATTGAAAAGCTTAAAAAGCAGCTAGAACCCTATCTGGTGCTGAAATAGCGGGCATTAAAAACCCACTTTACACCCCCAATTGATTCGTGTTACCCAATTAGTCTAATAAAAATAAAGAAAACGTCAGAACAACTCTGACTTAAGGAAATCCTAGACATGCAAATGGGCACAACTCGTAAGACAGAAGCGAAAGAAAAAATCGCTAAGATCGTAAAAACTTTCGGCGGATCAGCTACTAACACTGGCTCTACCGAATCACAGATCGCATTGATCACCGATCGCATCAACACACTTCATCCACATTTTGAGCAACACAAAAAAGACAACCACTCTCGTCGTGGTTTGCTCAAACTCGTTGGCCAACGCCGCAAACTCTTGAAGTACTTGAAAGAGAAAAACGAGACTAGCTACACTCAGATTCTAGCTAAGTTAGAACTCCGTAAATAATTTTGTTCTTCTTCGAGGCACGAGCTTTTAGACGTTCAACCCACGGTTGAAGTAAGTTCTAAAGTGTTCAGTGCCTCGAGTTTTTTTACCCGCACGCTAGTCGTGTATCTACTACCTATCAAATTACCTAACCAACAAAGGAATACATTATGAACATTCAATCAGTCAGCATGCAACTCGGAGGAAAAACTCTCACTCTCGAAACCGGCAAAATGGCAAAACAAGCAGACGCATCTATCTACGTTTCTTACGGCGACACTCGTGTCCTTGTCACCGCCTGCTCTGCAAAAGATCCAAAACCAGGCATTGATTTCATGCCGCTCACCGTTGAGTATGCGGAACGTTTTTACGCTGCAGGAAAAATTCCTGGAAGCTTTCCAAAACGTGAAGGCCGTCCGACTACGGAAGCAACTCTTGCTGCCCGCATGATCGATCGCCCAAATCGCCCTCTTTTCCCTGAAGGCTATCACCACGATACCCAAGTGATCGCGACCATCATGTCACTCGATCACGAAGGTGATGCGGAAGTTGCAGCATCCATCGGTGCAGGTGCAGCTCTCCATATTTCAAACATTCCATTCAATGGTCCTACCGCGATGGTAAAAATGGGCCGCGTTGCCGGTCAATGGGTGGTGAACCCTAGCTGGAAACAACTCCAAGAAGAAAGCGATATGGAAATCGTGGTTTCTGGAACGAAGAACGCGATCATGATGGTAGAAGGAATGGCGAAAGAAGTTCCTGAAGCCGATGTTCTCGAGGCGATCTTAAAAGGTCATGAAGAAATCAAAAAAATCTGTGCATTGATCGAAGATCTTCGCAAAAAAGCCGGCGTTGAAAAACGTGCTTTCACTCCTAAAGAAAACAATGCGGACCTACTCAAAAAAGTAGAAGCTCAATCCAAAGAACTCCTCATCAAATCTCTCAAAACAAAAGAGAAACAAGAACGCTATAAACTCGCAGGCGAAGCAAAAGAGAAAACTCTTGCTGCCCTCGTTCCAGCGACTTTGAAAGACTCTGATCCAAAAGCCTACGAAGCTCAAACGGGCGAAGTGAAACGTTACTTCGAACTCGTTCAATTCAATCTCATGCGTGAGATGATCTTGACCGATAAAATCCGTATCGATGGCCGCGATTCTAAAACGATTCGTAACATCACAGTTGAAGCAGGATTACTTCCTAAAGTACACGGTAGTTCACTCTTCACTCGCGGTGAAACACAAGTGCTTGCAGCGGTAACTCTCGGAACTGCCGACGATGAACAAATCATCGACAGCATTTACGTGAACACCATGAAGAAATTCATGCTTCATTACAACTTCCCTCCATACAGCGTGGGTGAGACTGGCCGTTTTGGCGGACAATCTCGTCGCGAAATTGGTCATGGAGCTTTGGCTGAACGCTCAATTGAAGCGATGATGCCAAAACACGAAGCCTTCCCTTACACCATCCGTATTGTGTGTGAAACTCTTGAATCTAACGGTTCTTCTTCCATGGGTTCAGTTTGTTCTGCTTCCATGGCTTTGATGGATGCCGGCGTTCCTTATCCAAAACCAGTTGCAGGGATTGCAATGGGACTCATCAAAGAAGACGATCGCGTGGCGATTCTTTCCGACATCTTAGGCGATGAAGATCACCTGGGCGATATGGATTTCAAGGTTGCTGGAACGAAAGACGGTATTACCGGTATTCAAATGGACATCAAAATTGAAGGCGTCGATGGAAACATCATGAAGACTGCTCTCGCGCAAGCGAACGCAGGCCGCATTCACATCTTGGGTGAAATGTCGAAAGCGATTGAAGCACCTCGCTCTGACTTGAACGACAATGCTCCACGCATTACTTCGATCAAGATCCCAACCGATCGTATCGGCGAGATCATTGGACCAAGCGGTAAAATGATTAAATCTATCGTTGCGGCTACCGGCGCGAAAGTGAACATCGATGACGACGGAACTTGTAACGTTTCTTCTTCCGATGGTGAAGCAGCGAAAAAAGCGATCGAAATGATTCGTAATATTTTGGCTGAAGTTGAAGTAGGACAAATCTACAAAGGGATCGTGAAAAAGATTACTGACTTCGGCGCGTTCGTTGGCGTTCTTCCGAACCAAGACGGCCTCCTCCACATTTCTGAAATTGATTACAAACGCATCAATGCGGTGACCGATGTACTCAAAGAAGGCGATGAAGTAGAAGTGAAAGTTCTGGAAGTAGATAGCATGGGTAAGATTCGTCTTTCTCGTAAAGCTCTTCTTCCGATTCCAGAAGGATATGTTCCACCGGCACCACGCGAACCACGCCCTCAAGGTGATCGTGGCGGTCGTCCAGGCGGCGGACGCGGTGGTGATAGACCAAGACCACGTAATTAATAACCATTTGCGTTATTAGATAACGCAGTGTAAATATTTCAAAAAGGAGCCAAATCGACACTGATTTGGCTCTTTTTTATTTAGTTTATATATAATTAGCAATGCTAACTTTGCCGCACCGCATCAAGATCATGTATGTGCTCATGATTTTATTGCGTCAAAATTGTTAAATAATTTTTGACTAATATACGGGTTTTAGATGAGTGTGTATGCAACCTGAGGGGGTTTTCAGATGAAACAATTTTTCATTTCTTTATTCGTAGCTACGATCGTTTTACAACAAGCCGCGTTTGCACAATCCAGTGCGACCGTGATCACGCCAGCCGCTCCAACGGCCGCAACTGCGGACACTGCAGCAGCTGCAACCAGCACTGCTGAGGCTCCAAAAGTACAGCCCATCAATATTAAGTACCTTGGTGTCTACGAAGGACCAAACTTCACGGCGAACGGAACCAACATGCATGGCGATGATACTGCCATCAGTAACCGTCCTAAGATTCAATACAACTTCACTAACGACGTGAATACCGGTTTAGAAGCGCGTGTCGGCACCACCTTTACTAAAGACGGTGTAGTAGCAGCAAATCAAACTTGGCGCTTATACGGAACATTTAAGAACGTTGCCACTTACGGCATTTTGAGCTTGGACCTTATTCCTCGGGTCATGCTTCCAACTTCAACCAAGAACCAAGACTCTACCATGTTGCCGAGTCCTGAATTGATTGCGACTTTGAACATCAATCCTAAAAACTCTCGTTTTAGTCTTGATTACACTGCTCAGATGCTTGGGTATCTTTACAATAACCAGTCTACAGCTCGCGCTGTTGGCTTTAACAAGGTTACTGGGATCACTCCCGGCGCAGCAAGTTTCATTTACTTACATGCGTTTGAAGGATCTTTTCAACTCGGCTCCAAAACTCAACTGACTTTCGGTTGGTTCCCAGAATACGTGATCACGAAGAACTTGCCAATGGCGCAAGATTCTAACGAAGTGGATCTCGGCGTAAACTTTGATATCGCAAAAGGTTGGTCACTCAACCCATACATCGGGGTTGAACCAGTCGGAATGGATCCTTCAAATCCTGCGAAGAGCATGGAAGCGGCAATGGTCGTAACCGGTACTTTCCTTTAGTTTTTTAAAAATCGTCTGTCAAATTTCAAACACTCGCTTGGCAATGCTCAAGCGAGTGTTTTTTTTTGATCTTTTCGAACGACCTGTTAACCTAAATCTATGTCAGAACAATGGTACCTCGATCTCGATGGTGTGAGATCAGGACCTTACCAGACTAGTGAAGTCATGAGCTTGGTCGCCGAGGGAGAAATTCTTCCGCATCATCAAATCGCTTTGGAACTCAAAAGCCAAAAATGGATGACCATACTTGAATGGAGACTAAACCAAAATAGATCTGCACCACCAACTGAAACTTCCTCTCCAATGTCAGTTTCACCAGTGCAAGAATCGACCAAGAATCCGGTAGACATAACTAAACAAACTCCGCCGATCGAACGTCCAATTGAAAATCCGCAAGTGGCAAAGCCCTCTCCCGTAGTCTCCAGTATTCCCACACCAGCGAATCAGCCGCCGACCTCTACTAAGCCCGCAACGACACCGCCAGCATCGACGCCGCCGACCTCCAAGCGAGATCCTATGGCGGAAATGTTCGACATGCTACAGAACACTAAACAGAAGCGTGAAGTAAAAGCCCAGCAATCGCATGCCCAATCTCACGCACAGTCGCCGACTCACTCGCCGGTCCAAACACAATCACATACCCCTGCAGGCCCGACCGCAGTCGTCCCGCCTTACATTCCAGCCGAGCGAAAAACTTTTTTTTCCAACAATAATTTAGTCAAGACGATCGTCATTGGAGCAGGAATTACGATTCTCGGTTTTGTGTTGGGCCAATTTTTCCAACATCAAAAATCGTCCGAACCTTCAACGGCCCTCAAGCCAACAACAGAGGCACCAGCCGTGAATCCGACTGCGAGCTCTACACCAGTCGTGGAAAAAGAAACCGAACAACAGACGATCGACCGAAGTACCGACAAAATGACTATTCGGGCAAAAGTTCCCGTGGGTAATGCAGCGTCCAACCCAGCACCTGAGCGTCCAAAAGATGCTCAAGAGCTGAAAGATCTGAAGAAAGAATTACAGGAACTAAAGGCCCTGAAAGACGAAATTCGGAACAATGCTGGCGAAGAAGACACTAGCCATATGGGCCCGCCTCCAGGCAGCAATTACGAACCACCAGCTCCTGCGGATAGTAATCCCGACACCGTAGCGCCCGCTGAGCCTGCGGCAAATCCAGATACTCCCGCGGGTGGCCCGGCCAATGAAAAAGACGTTCATTATTAATGCAAAGCGCGTTGACGATTCAGTCAACTCTTGAGAAACCAATAACACATGCTGATTAGTTTTGAAGGCACCGAAGGCTGTGGAAAATCCACTCTTATCCGCCATTTATTAATAAAATTTAAGGAAGCCAAGATCCCTGCCATTTCGACCCGGGAACCTGGTGGGTCGCCTGTTGCTGAAAAAATCCGAGAGATTATTTTAAACAACGAAATGGATCCGCTCACGGAATTGTTTCTCTATGAGTCCGCACGTGCCGAACACTTTGAAAAAGTCATCGCGCCAGCACTGAAGGCAAAACAATTAGTCCTCTGCGACCGATTCACCGATTCGACGATCGCTTACCAAGGCTTCGCCCGTGGTCTGAAATTGCCCATCATCGAAACATTAAATAAATTGGCCACAAATAACCGGCCGCCTGACCTCACCTTTTTTCTCGATCTCCCCGTCGAAGAAGGACTGGCTCGCGCAACAGACCCCAATCGTTTTGAAAAAGCCGGTGTTGAATTTCAAAAGAAAGTTCGCAAGGGATTTCTTTATTCGATTCGTAAGAACAAGAAGCGTTGGCAAGTGGTTTCCGTCAAAAATAGATCTCCGGAAGAAATTGCAGATGAAGTTTTTCAAATCATCTTGAAAAGAAGGAAGAAAAAATGATCCCTTCCTTCCCGATCGCACCCGCAATGCTATCTGCCCACGAGGATAAATTTTCAAACCTCGTGAATAAATACGAGCTTCAGAAAAAAATCCATCCCACGATCTTAGTGACCGGGCTCGAAGGCACTGGAAAAAGAAGCATGGTGATTCACCTGATTCAACGCCTTTTTTGCGACGAACCAGGAAAAAATCTGGATGCCTGCGGCCGATGCAAGTCGTGCAAACGGTCTTTGCAGAATCAATGGCTGGATCTGTTCTGGCTGGAACCCGAAAGCAGCGATGAAGAAAAACGAATCGGGTCCTACAAAGTCGACACCTTTCGCGAACTAAAAACAAAAATGGGTTTTGGTCCTTCTGAAGAACCGTTCAAAGTCGTGGTGATCACCGAGGCCGACCGCATGAATGCAGCAGCAGCCAACTCCATTTTAAAAACGCTGGAAGAACCTCCACCAAATTGGATTTTTATTCTGACCGCATCCGATGCGTCCCGCTTGCTTCCCACCATTCTTTCCCGTTGTATGGAGATCAAACTCAGACCTCTGGAAGCCCAAGAGGTTTACACCATTCTCCAACAGATTCAAGGGACCGAATTTCAATCGGCAAAAGCTCGAATCGCATCCCGAGCAGCTGAAGGTAGTGTTTCTCGTGCACAGTATTTTTTGGAAGATGAAACCTGGAAAATCCGGGACCAGCTCCTTGGTTTTCTCAGTAATCCCGCCTCTGAATGGATGCATCTGATTGATAGCTTTGCGACCAGCCAGCGAGCCCTCCAGCTCAGCCTCGACTTAATCGAATCTCTGCTCATGGATCTGCTCAAAAACTCAATTGAACCCCAATATGTATGGGTCCATGAAGACCAAAAGGATTTTTTACTTCAGTGGCAGGAATCTAAGAAGATCAGCCAGGAAAAAATCCTCACGGTTCTTGCCCAAATCGCCGAAAAACGCCGATTCACGACTTTAACGCTGAACTCAAAACTACTCGCACAAGAAACCCTCATCCCTCTTTTAGAAAGCTTTATTTCGTGAAACAATCGTGGGTGTGATCCACCTACGAAACATCGAAGTGAAATTCAAAGAACGCGTGATTTTTGAATCCGTGAACCTTGAAGTTCCTGCGCAATCCTCATTGGCCATCATCGGTCCGTCAGGTTCCGGAAAAAGCGTCATCCTCAAAGTGATCGCCGGTCTCGTGTGGCCTTCTCGCGGTGAAGTGGAAGTCACCTCCGATAAAGTGAGCATGCTATTTCAAAAGAACGCACTTTTTGATTCATTCTCGCTCGTTGAAAATTTGTTGGTCCCCCTTGCAGAAGTTCTTCGCATTGAAGGAGAAGAAGCGATGGATCGTTCCATGGCAATGTTGAAAGCCGTAGGACTCGATCATGCAGCAAATCTCTATCCTGACGAAATTTCCGGCGGGATGCAAAAGCGATTGGGCATTGCACGCGCTCTTATTATTGAACCTGAAGTGATTTTGTTCGACGAACCTACTGCTGGACTGGATCCGATCACCTCTCGTTCCATTGCGGATCTGATGATCGAACTTCAAGAGAAAAATAAAACCACCAATGTCATGGTCACGAATGATCTGCAGCGTGCCTATCAGATTTCTGATCAGATTGCCTTTTGTGCCCATAAAAAAATCAAGTTGGTGGGAACGCCGGATGAACTCAAGGGCACTCAAGATGCAGAACTGAGGAAATTCATCTATTCGAATGCACTGGGAGTCACCTTATGAGCATTCGTTTTGAAAACGTTTCAAAATCATTTGCCTCAAAACAAATTTTGAATAACGTTTCTTTTGAAGTGAATCGCGGCGAAATTCTGTTTATTTTGGGAAAAAGCGGGATGGGGAAATCAGTCACCCTGAAACACATCATTGGAGTGTTCGCTCCCGATGCAGGCAAAGTATTTGTAGATCAGTACGAAGTCAGCGCGATGAATACCGAAGAAAGAATGGATGAGCTCACTTTGGTGAGACAACGTTGTGGGATGGTTTTTCAACATCCAGCACTCTTGGACTCACTCACTAATTTTGAAAACATTGCCTTTGGACTCCGCTCGAATCAATATCACGAAAAAATCGGAAAAAAACTGAGCGAAGAGGAAGTTCAAAATATCGTTCTGGAAAAACTTGCCCTTGTGCATTTGGATCCGGAAATCCTCTCTCTTTATCCACATGAGGTTTCTTACGGTGTGCAAAAACGGGTTTCGATGGCGAGAACCCTTGCCCCGGGTCCAGAATATCTTTTGTTTGATGAACCCACCACCGGACTCGATCCCCTCAGTACGAGTTCCATCAACGAACTCATCAACGAGCTTTCGAGAAAACTAAAAGTAACTAGCATCATCGTTTCACACGACATGGCTTGCGCGCTCTCGATTGCGGATCAGATTCTTTTTCTCGACCAGGGGAAAATTCTTCTGTTGGCTCCGCCAAAAGAAGTCGTCAAAAGTGAAATTCCACTCGTCCAAGATTTCTTTAAAGAAACCATGGCTCTACTTCCACCGAATTGGAGTGCTCCAACATGAGTATCGAATCGAGAGTCACCGATGTGATGGAAGGGACAACGCACACCCTGCAATACGGGGTGAAAACTGCGTCTGAGGTCGTCATTCACACGCTGGAAGAGCTCGGCGGCGGATTCATCTTCTTCGTGCGGGTCATGCGTACTTTTAGAAAAACCTCCGGATACCGAGAAGCCATCGTTCAACAGATAGCTGAAGTTTCTACGCGCACTATAGGTACCGTGATTTTTGCCGGGATTTTCGTTGGTGCGATTCTAGTTTTACAATTCGACGTCATGCTTCGCCGCTTTGATGCGCAAACCCTCCTAGGTGGACTCAATACCTCCGCCACGATTCGGGAAATTGGTCCGCTCATTATTTCATTCCTGCTCGCCGGAAAAATTGGAGCATTCACTACTGCCGAACTGGCAAACATGCGAGTGACCGAACAAATCGACGCCGTGGAAAGTCTCGGGGTCAGTCCGATTCAATATCTAATCATTCCACGATTCATCGCCATCGTTCTTTCTTCGGTAGTCTTACTCGCCATTGGTCTTTCGGTGAGTGTGGTTGGTTCTATTTTTGTGGCGCAGTCCTTTAGCGGCATGAACATGTATCAATACATCGCCTCTATTCCTAGATTTGCGGGCGGATGGACAATTTTTGAAGGGCTAATGCGTTCGCTCGTATTCAGTACCATCGTGGCCAATGTCTCCACCTATAAGGGCTACACTGCCAGTGGTGGTGCTCGAGGCGTGGGTCGTGCCGTGACCCAGTCGGCGATTTACATCAACGTTTATATCGTCGTCGCCAACTTTATTTCTTCGTTCATTTTGGAATGGATCCATGATCTGGTCTTCTGGTTCATGAGTCTCGTTGAAAGGTTAGTCTTTTAATGGGTTTTGAAATATTCCAACGACATCTCCGAACTCTTTATCTGGCGATTCAGCTGCTGAGAAAACTTTTTCGTCAGGTCTTACATGGTCCCCACCGTAAGTTGGAATTCATGAATCAAATGGAAATCATCGGTGTGGGCAGTCTACCCATCATTACGATTGCCACTGGTTTTACCGGTCTGGTGATGACGAGTGAAATCGCCTGGCACATGGATTTTGCCCTCAGTAACGTTTCCATGATTCCGGGCTTCACCGGACAATTCGTGGTCCGCGAATTGGGTATTGCCGTTCCGGCCTTGCTCATGGTTTCCAAGGTGGGCGCCTCTCTCACCGCAGAATTGGCGAGCATGCGGATTACCGAACAATTGGACGCTTTTAAACTTCTGAAAATCGACGTGGTCTCGTATCACATTTTTCCACGATGGGCGGCTTGTACGATCGCCACCATTTGTCTCACCCTGATTTCGATTGCGATCACGATCATCATTGCCATGATCACGGCCGTATCAAAATTTCACTTTAATTCACAAGAATACTTCAACACGCTGGCTCAGTTTATTAATTCTATGGATTTGATCTGTGCCGTCACCAAATCCGCTGTTTTCGGCATGGTGATCCCACCGATTGCCTGTGCCTATGCCCTAAAATGTGAAGGGGGCGCCCAAGGGGTGGGTCAAGCCACGACTGACGCTGTGGTCACTTGTACCCTCGCTGTGATCACCCTAGATTTCATTATGACCGCATTTTTTAGTGCAGTTCTTTAAATTCAAGGATAAACTTTTTTCAATGAAATGGACAAACGAAGCCAAGGTTGGCGCACTGGTCACCAGCACCGTAGTGATTGCATTAGGATTTGCATGGCTGCTCGGATTTAAGAACCCATTCCTAGATCAAAACTACTTTTACATCACGTATAATTTCGCTGGTGGAATCGAACTCGGTTCTCACGTGCGACTCTCCGGAATCAAGGTCGGAAAAGTGGAAGAAATCGAATTCTTCGCACCGAACCCAAATCAGCAGGTGTCGATGAAAGACGCAGCGAGTTCCGATACCGATCCAGGTCTTGCCTACACACCGGTTCGCCTAAAAATTTCTGTTCGGAAGGCTGCCCTACCTGGTATCAGAAAAAATTCTCACTTTTATATTAACCTCGCCGGCCTCATCGGTGAGCGCTACATCGAGATCACTCCCGGCTCGATCGATTCTGCGCAGATGCACCCTGGAGATACCATGGCGGGTGTAGATCCGCCACGAATCGATCAATTGATTTCTCAAAGCTTCAACCTCGCGGGTAAAATTCAAGATTTAATTGAACGCAATAAAGGCGACATCACCCATTCCATCGAGTTACTCTACAAGCTCAGTAACAATCTGAACAAGACCCTCGAAAAAATCGATCAAAGCAAAATCCTTTCCAAAGATCTCGCGTCCTTGATTACGAATCTGATGGAGATGACGAATGATTTGAGAGAACTCACCAAGAATACCCGTACCACTGAAGGACAAAAGACGATCAAGCTCCTTCACGACATTCTCTGGCGCCTCGAGCCACTTGATTCGGAACGCATTACCAAATTCCTTCAAAAAGAAGGCGTGAAGGTTAAAATTTTCTAGTGGAGGTTTTTAAAAAATGAAGTCTCCCTTTGAATTTTACAAGAAACAGCTTCCGATCTTGGCTGTATTACTGCTCTTAATCCTGGCAGTACGCTCCTCTATTATCGAACCTTTCCGGATCCCGACCCGCTCTATGCTTCCAGGTCTAGTGACCGGAGATTTTCTTTTCGCCAACAAAATGCACTATGGCTTCCACATTCCTTTTTCAGAGGTTTTCGGTTCACCGATTTATCTGAATAAGACGAAGACACCGGAACGGGGAGACATCATCATCTTCACGCCACCGGAAGCTGGCCAAGAAAGTTTGTACATCAAACGAGTTGTGGGACTCCCGGGAGATAAAATTCGTTTTGATGGAAAATCAGTCATTTTGAATGGTGTGCCATTGCGTAAGATCGAGGTCACCGGTGCGGACCGAGACAAAATTCTGAATATGAAGGGTTTTGATCCTGAGAATCGCTACGAAAAAAATAAACTTCATCTGTTTCACGAGTCCTTACCAGCTCCGCCATCGGCAACTGCTCAAAATGGCGAAGACGGAAAAAGTTATTTGATCTTGGAAGACGACAGTTTTGAAAATACAAACTCCACTCAGGAGTTCAACATTCCTGATGAACATTATTTCGTACTGGGCGACAACCGCGACGACACCCGCGATAGCCGCGTATTCGGAGTGATTTCCTTCAGCTCGATTCGCGCAAAAGCGCTCGTGATCTGGTTCTCATGGTCTTTCCAATTCGATCGCATTGGAAAAGTGATTAATTAGATTTCCGTACCAAACACGGGCGGAGTGGAAGGAACCACCTCCATTTTGACGAATGGATGTGATTATATGAGAGCTAAAAGTAACAACTATAGCTCTTATCGTCACGTTCAGGAGAAACTTAAGCTGGCTAATTAAGTTTTTTCCAAACACTGTCGACAAGAACTTTGAGGAGTTCCGTCAATGGGACGAATTTATCTACTCATCCGGAATAATGTGCGTAAATGAAGAAAATTTTATTAAAAATATCGTGTCTTGGAACAGCAACAGGCCTTCTTTTTTCTATGAATTCTTTCGCAAACCTTTGTGACGCCGATAAGGTTAATACTTTTAGCGTAGGCCACGAGGCAAACACTTGTATTGTCAATGCAAGTGGCTGTTCAGTTAACCGTGACAAAGCTTATGTCCGGCAATCATGTAGTGCGATTGATAAATTAATTGCAAATGCAAGATCGAGGAAAACATCTCTATCATTCACCGTAACGAAGGGAGGCGATGCTTTTAATTATTATGGCTATAGCATTTCTCTGCCAACCACCACAAATTCCGACGACAAGAAAATGATAGCCACCCAGAAGAAACAGATTGAGGAATTGAAGCGGAAACTCGGCGAGTGTCATTCAGACCAAACAACCGGAACACAAAGCGACTTCGCAAGGTAATCCGACTAGGTTTTAGACCCATCTTTGCGAGCAACGCTAGTGCTGAAACGCCTTTTGAATCACAAGCCCATCTCTCACGCCCTGAAACTCTAATTCTACCCGGCGATTTTTCGCCCAAGCTGCTTCGTTGTGTCTACGATCAAGTGGTTTAGTCGGTCCATATCCCACCGTTTTGATTTTATTGATCGGCGCTCCGCCCTCTCCGAGCAACTGACGAACCGTATCTGCGCGTGCTTTTGAGAGCTTCATATTATAAAGCTTCTTCCCTTGTTCATCGGTGTGACCCGACACCACCAACGATTTCCAATCCCCCGCATGTTCGCCCAAGAAACGTCCGATCTCTTTTACACGATCACGATTGTACTTAGGAAGGCGTGCGCTATCCATTTCAAACGGAAGATCATTCACGTCGAGCGACATCACCATTTTTGCCTGAGGACCAGCGGGTGCAATCACTGGTGTCTGCACTTCGACGGGTGCTGGCGTACTCATCACTACCGGTTCGGGCTCCGATTCAGGTTCTGCGGTCACGGCTTCTTTCGGAGGTGCGGGTGCCTCCATCGGCTCAGCTTCTACCTTTTCTAAATCAGAAGGTTTCATTTCCTCATAATTGCGAATCTCGTCTTCTGTACTTCCACCACCAGGAGAAAAACCTATTTGGAAAAACAATTGAAACACATTGAGACTCCGCGCCGAAATATTGGTCGGCGTATTCCATCTCGCGCCGAAGCGATATTTATTGGATCCTTTCATCCATTCATAAATTCCTTGTACACCTGCCATCAACGCGTGATTGGAATCGAGTGAATAAATATTTGCATCTAAACCATTGTCAGCTGAAATCCAGTATTGTAGTTCCGGACCGAACTGCCATTTTTTGTTGAAGCGATACCGCGGAGAAAAATCCAAATAGCCGGTGCGAGTCGTTACTTTCAACGCCAAGCCTGCGGTATTGGTTCCGGAACTGGAGAGGAGTGCAAAACCGAGCCCGCCGTCGATCACCCAGTTCTTGGTATAGTAAGCAGCAAGTGCTCGAGCGCCGAGATCAACACCACTTCGCTTTGCATCGGTGCTTACCGAGGAGATTCCATAACTCGCGAGACCAAGATCCGCTCCACCAAAAAGATAAAATGTTTTTTCATCCCAGATATTGGAACTATCTGAGGAACTATTGTGGGAGTACTTGTTTTTCTGTGGGCCGCTTCTGCTCGTGCGAGCTGGATCAGCATTCGCATTTAGGAAAATACCACTCAGCAGTACAACCCCTACCCAACGCAAAAGATTTTTCTCCATGAATACAATGGTATCATTACTCAACCGGGTGAATAGAGTAATTACTTACTGAGTTCATCGGCGAGCGCTTTTTCAAGCAAAGGGTACCAAGTAGCGCCGTGATCTTGACGACAAAGATAGAGTGGCTGCCTTCTACGAATAAAATCTTCCACTTTCATCACCATCTGGTGTCTAACCGCGTATCGAAACTGGGCTTCGAGCATCGGAAAACCGTCAGGACTTTGAATCGTCTGATCACAGGAATCCAAATGAATTTTATAAATTTCAAGAGCAGCAGCTCCATAACGCTCAACGAGCTTTTCTGGAACAGACCATCCTTTTCCGCGCGCGATTTCTCTCGCGCGCTGAATCGCTGCCGGAAGAGCCGGCGGAAAAAGGGTATCTTGAGTTTGAGGTTCGCGTCTCTCAGTCCCGTGAGTGGCGAAGTCCACAATTTGCTCAGCCATCTTACGGAACGTAGTGTACTTACCGCCTGCTACAATGACCGAATCGCCGGGACCATGATCGATCGTGTGTTCACGAGAAACTTTCTGGAGATTCTTAGCGCCTTCTCCTGAATGACCGCGGTCCGGTCTGACCAGGGGACGAATGCCGATGTAGTGATTGATCACGTCTTTGTCGGTCAGCTTTAAATCGGGAAAGTATTTCGAAAGCAAAGTGAGTAAGTAAGTTTGATCGGCGGTGATGTCGGCCTGATCATCTTCAACTTTGTCGGGATTACTCGGCGCTGGCCCATCGGTAGTACCCACAATCGTAATCCCCGGACCATAATCGGGACGAGGAATTGCAAACGCGATCCGTCCGTCTTCAATTTGCATGGTCACCGCACCGGGAATCGGAAAACGATCGAGTGAAAATACAATGTGCGTTCCACGACTCGGAGCAAGCCATGGCTTCCAATCGTCGGCAGCGAGAGACTTACCCACTTCGTCGGTCCAAACGCCGGCACAAACGATGAGTTTTTTGAACTTCACATTAATCGATTTTGAGCCTGATTTACCGAAGTTTTCGGTCTGTACCGTCATTGAGGTAATTTTTTGATCAGCATCGTAGGTGGGCTTCAAGGCCTTGGTGCGAGATACCACACAAGCCCCGAGTTGTTGGGCCTTTGATAACACATCGATCGTGAGGGCGTCGTCCCACATTGAGGCGTCATAATACTTAAAGCTGCAAACCAAGCCTTCCTTCTTCATTCCCGGAATCAATCGAAGCGTGGAACCTCTGGAAATTTTTTGATGCAGAGCTGGCGCACGAAAAGTGGAGAGTAAATCATAAAACCACATTCCTGCACTCAACAAATAAGAAGAGTGAGGACTATCCTCGTACACCGGCATGTAGAATGGAAGTGGTCGAACCAAGTGTGGACAATTTTCCATCAAGTAAGTGCGTTCAGTCAGCGCTTCGAAGACGAGTCCGAATTCGTAATTTTCGAGATAACGTAGGCCACCATGAATTAACTTTGAACTTCGAGATGAGGTCCCTTGAGCGAAATCATCCTTTTCAACCAGTGCAACTTTGTAACCACGAGAAGAGGCATCCCATGCCACTCCTGCCCCGGTGATTCCCCCGCCCACGATCAGAAAATCAAATTCTTCCGATTCAAGGCGCTGGATATTTTGTTCACGAGTGTGGAATGAGAAAACGGGTGTAGCCTCAGAGCGTGTCGTCATGAATAAAATTCTAAGGTATGTTTTTGACTACGCAAAGATGTAATTTACTTAATTTCTAACTTAAAGCTCTCACATCCCCTGAGCATGGTAATTCTCTCACATTGCAAATCGATCTCACTTTTGATCGCATGAGACGGTTTATGGAAGGTCTCGAATCCAAAGTTCAGGGTCTTCCCCTTCTTTTGAACTCGCCATGTACCTTCAACCTCACCGTCGACCAGGAGGGCGCCGGGATTGGCGAGTACTTTCCAAACCTTGGAGTGAAGTTTTTTCTCCGGAATGATGATCTCGCGGTCACGCTGATCTAAAAAGGGGTCTCTTGCTGGGAGGAGATGCACTCCCTTCGGCGATTTCGCCGAATTGAATTCCTTTTGGTCCTTTTTGAGTAAAAACAATGTCTTCTTTGCAAAGGGAATTTCAAGCAACTCGTTTTCCAGCAGCTTCCAAATTTCTGAAGCCTGATGTTTAGAAATTCCGGCCCAAGACGCGAACATCGAGACATCGGCAGGGCCGAAGAATTGCAAATAGCGCCGGACCAACTCATGAGAAGCATCTTCTTGCTTCATTTTCTGAGCCCGATCAAAGAGAGTTTTCGGCAACCAATTCTTTGCTAGGGTAAATGCCGAGTCCCCATCGATCATGGGTCCAAAACAGGCTTCGCCATTCGCGCAAATTGAAGCCACCACCGAATAATGCAAATGAAATGACTTACAACCACGACATTCCCAAAGAAATTTTTTTGGTAGTTTTTTTCTCCATTCCGCGTGAATTTCATCTTGGGTCAGTGCTTTATTTTTCAATACTTCCCTCATCACCTTCGCAGCGGCATCGACGACTTCCATGATATCAACGTGGTTCGCCTTCAATTGACCGGTCCCCGGGCGCATAAAATATCCGAGATCATCTTCGTTAGTGGGATATACACCTTTCGTAAAAATGGCGAAATCCTCGGATGGAACGATATAAGTCGCTTCACGTAAGCAATGAACTTCGACCAATGATTTTTTATCTTGAAGCGCATCTTCAAGATCGGCAGCTTTTAGATCTTTAATTCGGGCTGCTAGCGCAAGCAGGGTTGTCCCCGGAACTCCGGTTTGGAATCCTGCCCGGGCAGATTCCACGATATCCTTACGCGTGAGTGATCGATCGAGATGATGTCGGTGATAACGAAAAGCAAGAATTTGTTCACGGGTCATTTCTGCATTTTAGCAAAAACGAAAGAACTAGGCTACTCAGTATCTGTATTTGAATCGCCGATCAATGCGTTCAAGAGCTTGCTTTCCTGTTGCATAATCTGTTGAGCATCCAATTTAATGTTTTGAGTTTTATCTGCTTGAGCCGTCGTTTTTGGTGGCGGAAAAGTATCTCTGAACGGGATGGCGTCTTTTTCCGGTTCTACCGAGTTCAAGTCGGTAGTCGTATCATCGGAGAGCGGAGTGTCTTGAGTAAAAGTGGGCGCTTCCATGTGGATGGGAATATGTCCCGACGTCTCTTCATCCGCGTGTGCGTAAGAAACGAAGCTGAGTCCGAAACCGACGAATAGAACCAAAAACAATTTCATAAATCATCCTCAAAAATCTACTACCAAGGCCCAGAACAAGTTTAGCGTATCTGGCTTCGTTTTGCTTTGAAAATTGAGGATCGCTGAAGCGTCAAATTTTAGACGTTAAAAACCGCAGTCTCTCAGCGAATACTTAAGATCAACGAGCGACTCATAAACATCCAAGTACTTGAATTTCTTCAACTGGTCCATGGCCGCGTCTAACTTCGACTTTACCTTGTCCTTGTTACAAGCTCCCGGGGTTGGGCTTGGAGTATCCGTCGGCGTGGGTGTAGCAGCTGGAGCTGGTTGATAGGTTTTCAAAAGCGGAGAAATACATTTACGCTCAGAATCCCAAAATCCACCCTTATCGCAATTACTCACCATGCGTTCCACCAGAACAAACTTATTACTGACGGCATCGATGCAATTCACTTTATCGTTTTCAACGGAGGCGAGGTGCCCACAAAGCTGAACCAGGGATTTCTGAAAATAATCAGCTCGATTGACGATTTCCATGCACTCATCTGTTTTGAATGCCAGTTTCTCGCAAAAGGAAACGGCACTATCCACGGAGTTTGGTGGAATGCTCTGCGCTTGGGCATTCATGGAAAAAAGAGCGACTAGGATCAGAATGATTTTGTTCTTCATTCCACCAGACTAGTGAAGCAAATGATTTTGGTCAATGCTCCTGCTTACTAAGTGTTTGCAGGAACAAAGTAACTGCAAATTGCTTACAGCTCTTTCTTCTGCGGCTTCACCACCATCACATTCAACTCATGTAACTGAGCCGGCGAAACTTCCGACGGAGTACCTGCCATGATATCCGTTCCCTTTTGAGTTTTCGGGAATGCCATCACATCTCGAATTGGGCCGACGCCGCAAAGAAGAGCCGCGAGACGATCCACACCGAAGGCGAGTCCGCCGTGAGGAGGAGTTCCATATTGAAGTGCATCGAGGAAGAAACCGAATTTTGCTTTCGCTTCTTCTGGAGTGAGTCCGAGTAACTTGAACATCGCCGCTTGAACATCGGAGCGATAAATCCGAAGTGAACCGCCGCCCACCTCTACCCCGTTCAACACCATGTCGTATGCAGACGCTTCCAGTTTGTCCATATTACGGCTATTGATGAAGTCATCAAAGAATTCCGGACGAGGTGAAGTAAACGGATGGTGACAAGCGAAGTAACGTCCTTCTTTTTCATCGAACTCGAGAAGTGGGAAGTTCACTACCCACAAGAATGCAAAGTTCTTTGCTTCCGCAGATGGAATCAATCCGAGGCGTGCCCCCACATCCAGGCGAAGTGCGCCGAGTGAATCGTAAACCACCTTATTTTTATCAGCAACGATCATCACCAGTGATCCTGGCTTCAGAGAAAGCTTTGCAGTGAGCGCCGCTTTTTCTTCAGGTGTGAAAAACTTAGCTGCCGGAGACTGCATCTCACCTTCCGGCGTGATTTTAATCCAGAGTAAGCCTTTCGCACCGAATTGGCCCACGTGTTTCGTCAAATCGTCGAGATCTTTACGAGAAAATTTTTCCGCTTCACCGTGAACCACAATTGCCTTCACTGTACCTTTGATTCCACGGGCATTGGGTGCGAGCGCATTTGAAAATACCTGAAAGGTAGACTTCGCAAAAACTTCTGAAAGATCTTGAAGTTCAAGTCCGAAACGAACATCTGGCTTATCCACGCCGAAACGATTCATCGCTTCGTTATAAGTCATGCGAGGAAAAGGAATTTTCACATCGACATTCAAAATTTGTTTCCAAAGTTTTTGAATCATCCCCTCGAGAATGGGGAACAAAGACTCCTCATCCATGAACGAGGTTTCGATATCGATCTGAGAAAACTCCGGTTGACGATCGGCACGTAGATCTTCATCGCGGAAACAACGCGCAATCTGAAAATAACGATCCATCCCTGAGATCATGAGTAACTGCTTCAAGGTTTGAGGAGATTGAGGCAAAGCGTAAAATTCACCGGGACTAAGACGCGATGGAACAATAAAATCCCTCGCCCCTTCTGGCGTACTCTTATAAAGAATCGGCGTTTCGATTTCCAAAAAATTATGTGAGTCAAGATGTTGACGAACAATCTGCAGCATTTTGTGACGCGTAATTAAATTATTTTGCAGATATGGACGACGCAAATCCAAATAACGGTATTGAAGACGCACCTGCTCTGCCACATCCACATCATCTTCGATTGGAAATGGAGGGGTTTTCGCTTCTGAAAGGATCACCAGATCGTTACACGCAACTTCAATCGATCCGGTACTTAATTTTGCGTTCGTCATTCCATCGGGGCGAGCTCGAACCTTACCTTTGCACCAAAGGACATACTCAGAGCGAAGTTTTTCCGAAAGCGCGAACACTGCCGCGTCAGACATATGAGCTGGGTCGAAGACAATTTGCGTTATCCCATAACGATCGCGAAGATCGATGAAGATGAGTCCGCCATGATCGCGACGCTTTGCAACCCATCCGCAAAGCATCACTTCTTGGTTCAAATGATTGACTCCTAATTCGCCGCAAGTATGTGATCGTTGTGTCTTTTTCATAGCCATAGGGAACACTCTACCGATTGACGGATGGCTTTACAACACTTACGGTTTAATAAAGCACTTTTTATGGAAAATTCTGAATCGAGTCGCAGCGGCGAACCACATAGCGAAGTAAACTTGACCCACTTCAACTACCTCCGGAGCGTAAACGCGGACTATATCGATGAGATTTATTCCAAGTATCTTGAAGACGCAGAATCGGTTGATCCTACTTGGAGATATTTCTTCGACGGAGTCTATCTCGGAGAAGCAACGGTGCGTGCTGAAAACGCAGCCGCGGGACCAGCGACTGATTGGATTGGTGAACTTAAAGTTTATCAACTAATTCAAGCATATCGCGAACAAGGACATCTGATCGCACAACTGAATCCACTCTTTCCAAATCCAACTTCGCATCCTGAGCTCGCTCTTGAAACCTTTGCGCTTTCTGAAGATGATCTCGGAAAAACTTTTACATCCGCACGTTTTCTTGGACTCGAAAACACCACGCTTGCCAATATCATTTCATATTTGAAAAAAGTTTATTGCGGCACCGTCGGAGTGGAAGTGAATCAGATCCAAAATTCCGAAGAACGCTCTTGGATCGAAAAGAAGATCGAATCCCTCGATGGTAACTATTCCGTGGGAACAGAAGATAAAAAATTTATTCTTGATCGCTTGACTGCCAGCGAGTCTCTCGAAAAATTCATTCATACCCGCTACGTTGCTCAAAAGCGTTTCTCAATCGAGGGTGGTGAAGCCCTCATTCCAGGCCTCGATTGTGTGATTGAAACCGCGAGTAAACTCGGTGCTGAAGAGATTGTAATGGGGATGGCACACCGGGGTCGTTTGAATGTGATGATCAATACATTCAAAAAGAAGCCTGAATATTTATTTTCTGAATTCGATGATAACTATCGTCTTTCCACGGATCACGGCGAAGGTGACGTAAAATATCACAAAGGTTATTCCTACGATGCAATCACTCGTCAAGGAAAAGCAGTTCACCTTTCTCTCGGTTTTAACCCCTCACACTTAGAGTTCATTGATCCTGTGGTGATTGGGATGTCTCGCGCAAAACAATTTCAACGAAAAGATACCGAACATAAAAAAGTTCTCACGGTGATGATGCACGGAGACGCTGCGTTTGCAGGTCAAGGCGTAGTGTATGAAACACTTCAAGCGTCTTTGCTGAAAGCATACGGCATCGGCGGAACCATCCATATTATTTCGAACAATCAGGTGGGTTTCACCACCAATCCAAGCGATGCTCGATCTACTCGCTACTGTTCAGATCTGGCTCGCATGCTCGACGCTCCTATTTTTCATGTGAATGGCGACGATCCGGAAGCTCTTTGGCACACGATCAAAATTGCGACTGAATTCCGCTACCAGTTTCATAAAGATGTTTTCATTGATCTCATTTGCTACCGAAAATACGGTCACAATGAAGGTGACGAACCATCCTTCACCCAGCCTGCTCTCTACAAGCTCATTTCGACTCACGCAACTCCACGCGAAGTCTATGCGAAGCGTTTGCTGAGTGAAAATGTAGTGAGCGAAGCCGAAGTGCAAACAGCACTGAGCGCTGCGATGGACCCCCTTGCAGCAGCCTTGGATAAGGTGCGTACGGAAAAACCAGAGCCATTTCATTCTGAGTATCAGGGACAGTATTGGTCCAAGCTCCATCCTGCTCATCCGGAAGATATATTTAAGCCGGTGAATACATCTGTTTCGATCAACGATCTGATTTCAGTGTCGAAAACGATCAATCACTTTCCTGCGCCGATCACGATCCATCCAAAACTGGCTCGGATGTTCGACGCTCGCATTCAGGCAATTGAAACCGGAAAAGGAATCGATTGGGGTAATGCGGAAGTGCTCGCGTACGCAACCTTGATCAAAGAAGGAATCAATGTGCGCATGAGCGGCCAAGACGTGTGTCGCGGTACCTTCACGCATCGTCACGCGACGATTACCGACTTCAATACGAATGAACAGTATACGTCGATGAACACTCTTCACGACTCCGCGAAACTCTCGATTTTTAATAGTCATCTTTCCGAAACCGCCGCAATGGGAATTGAATTCGGTTATTCGGTCACCGATCCATATACTTTAGTACTCTGGGAAGCTCAGTTCGGAGATTTCGGGAATGGCGCTCAAGTGATCATCGATCAGTTTCTAGCGGCATCGGAAAGCAAATGGCATCGGGCGAGTGGACTTACCCTTCTTCTCCCTCATGGTTTTGAAGGCCAGGGCCCTGAACACTCGTCGGCAAGAATGGAACGTTTTCTCCAACTTTGCGGAAAAGACAATATGTATGTGGTCTATCCAACGACTCCGTCGCAAATATTCCACCTCCTCCGCAGACAAGTCTTACGCCCATTCCGTAAACCACTCATCGTGATGACTCCGAAGAGTTTGCTTCGTCATCCAAAAGCAATTTCAGACATCACCGATCTCTCCAACTCCACTTTTAAAGAAGTGATCGACGATTCTAGCGTAGAAGCCAATCAGGTGAAGCGGGTAATGATTTGTACCGGTAAAATTTATTACGACCTGATGGAAGAGCGAGACGCACGTAAAAATAAAGACGTTGCCTTGGTTCGTTTAGAACAACTCTATCCATTTCCGGAAGAGCAGTTAGCTTCAGTGTTAGCACGTTACACCAATGCCAAAGAAATTTTTTACGTACAAGAAGAACCACGAAACATGGGCGCTTGGATTTACTTCCAAGGCATGTGGGGCGGGGCTCTTGCTAATTTTGGGGCGCGCTTTCCGAAATTACGTCTCACCTATGTGGGCCGTGAAATTTGTGCTTCCCCTGCCGTGGGGTCCAAAAAACTTCACGACAAGGAACAAAAAGAAATTATTTTAAGAGCATTTCAAGACTAAGAGGAAGAATGACATGAAACATAATATTTTAGCACCACTCGTTGGGGAATCGATCACCGAAGTCAGTATTTTAAAATGGAACAAGCAAAACGGCGAGGCTGTAAAAGCTGGTGACCAAATTTTAGAAATCGAATCCGACAAAGCAACCGTTGAAATCGTTGCTGAGCAAAGCGGCGTTCTGAATATATCGAAACAAGCGGGCGAACGTGTGCAGGTGAAATCGGTGATCGGCTTCATCGACGATGCGGGAACAGCAACCGCCACCTCTGGCGCGCCGGCGAAGCCAAGCGTTCCACCTCCGACACCTGGAGCGAAACCTTCGACGCCGCCACCTACCACTGCTGGTAATACCGAAGGACTCAGCCCCGCTGTTCGTAAAGTGGTCGTTGAAAATAATGTGAATCCCGCGCAAGTAAAAGGCAGCGGAAAAGACGGACGACTCACGAAAGGCGATGTGTTCGCGTTTTTAGCTGCAGGTGGCGGATCGCAGGTTTCCGCACAGGCTCCTAAACCACAAGATAAACCGGGTGATCGTCGCGTACCGATGCCGATGATTCGTCAACGGATTGCAGAACGCCTGGTATTCGCGCAACACACGGCTGCGATTCTCACCACCTTTAATGAAGTGGACATGAAGCCGGTGATGGACGTTCGTGCGAAACATAAAGATGCCTTCGAGAAAAAATTCGGAGTGAAACTTTCGTTCATGAGTTTTTTCACTCGTGCTTGCACCCTCGCCCTCAAAACAATCCCGGCCGTAAATGCTGAGATTCAAGGTAAAGATTTTGTGTTTCACGACTATGCCGACATCGGTGTTGCCGTGGGCACGGAACGTGGTTTGGTGGTTCCGGTGATTCGCGGTGCGGATAAGATGAGCTTCGATGGTATTGAAAAAGCTATTGGCGAAGTAGCCTTAAAAGCCCGCAACGGAAAACTTTCGATCGCCGACATGACTGGCGGAACCTTCACGATTTCAAACGGTGGGACTTACGGCTCGCTGCTCTCGACTCCAATTTTGAATCCGCCACAAAGCGGGATTTTGGGAATGCACAAGATCATGGATCGTGCAGTGGTGATTGATGGCAAAGTTGAAGTGCGTCCGATGATGTATCTCGCCCTATCCTACGATCATCGAATTATTGATGGCAAAGAAGCGGTAACCTTCTTAGTGACCGTGAAAGACTTACTCGAAAATCCTACAAAACTTGGTTTGGATTTCGCTTAGAGCACGCAAAAGGAAATTTTATGGAACAATTTGATCTCATTATCATTGGTGCTGGTCCCGCAGGTTATGTGGCAGCGATACGAGCGGCTCAACTCGGCATGAAAGCGGTGTGCGTGGATAAGCGCCCCGCTCTCGGCGGAACCTGCTTGAACGTCGGATGCATTCCTTCTAAGGCGCTACTGGATTCCAGCGAACACTATGCAATGGCTCAACATAAATTTCAGAAGCACGGGATCGAAGTCACCGGCATTAAACTAAACCTCGAGGCCATGCTCTCTCGTAAAAATACAGTCGTGAAACAACTCACCCAAGGAATCGCCGGTCTCTTCAAGAAAAACAAAATTGAATGGGCTCAAGGCGTCGGCAAATTTGTGGGCACCGAAGGCGATCAAAAAATAGTGGAAGTCGAAGGGGTTGCTGGAAAGCGCACACTCAAGGCTGCAAAAGTTCTCATTGCCACTGGCTCAGAACCGGTTGAACTCCCGACCTTGAAGTTCGACGGCAAAAAAATCATTTCAAATGTGGAAGCACTCAACCTTTCGCAGGTGCCGGAACACCTGGTAGTGGTGGGTGGCGGCGTGATCGGACTCGAGCTCGGTTCCGTTTGGAAACGTCTTGGATCAAAAGTTACCGTAGTTGAATTCATGGATAAATTTCTGGGTGCGATCGATCAGCAAATCGCCGGTGAAGCAAAAAAATCTCTCACGAAGCAGGGCTTGGAATTCAAACTCAATACTCAGGCTTTGGGTGCAAAAGCATCTGGAAATAAAATGAGCCTGGAAGTGATGGATCGTGCAACTCAGAATAAAGAAAATATTGAATGCGATATCATTCTGGTAGCGACCGGCCGTCGTCCTTATACCGATGGCCTTGCTCTCGATAAAGTTGGCCTAAAGGCAGATGAAAAGGGCCGTATCGACATCAACGATCACTTTGAAACCAACGCAAAAGGAATCTATGCTGTTGGCGACGTCGTCCGCGGAATTATGCTTGCCCACAAAGCCGAAGAAGAAGGGATTGCTGCCGTAGAGATCATGGCCGGACAAGCCGGACACGTGAACTACAACGCCATTCCAAATGTGATTTACACCTGGCCTGAAATCGCCTCCGTTGGCCAAACCGAAGAAGAATTGAAACAAAAAGGCATTGAGTTTAAAGCAGGCACTTTTCCGTTCATGGCTAACGGCCGTGCGATCGCGATGGATGAATCAGAAGGCTTGGTAAAAATTCTTGCCGACTCCAAGACCGATCGAGTACTCGGTGTTCATATTTTTGGTCCACGTGCATCGGACATGATCGCTGAAGCAGTGACCGTGATGGAATATGGTGGCTCTGCAGAAGATGTGGCTCGCACTTGTCATGCCCATCCGACGCTCTCCGAAACAGTAAAAGAAGCGGCTCTTGCTGTGGCTGGTCGTAAAATTCACCTGTAATTTTGACCTCAACTTTGTGAACGATGGTGAACGCTCGTCATTTTTTTGACTGCTTGTTCTTGTGGTGGTGCGAGATACAGATTTTCTCAATAAAAAACAAAGGTTCGCCGATAGGTTCTGCAAGAGGACCTATGAACAAAATTTTAAAAAGTAATTTTTATCTGAAGACACTGCTCATTTTAGGCATTTTATCGCCTGTTTGCTCTCAAGCAGCATTGTTGAAAATTTTATCTACGGAACCAGATACGAAGGTGTTTGAAATCACCGATCCCATGAACAAAAAGGAATTGGGACGTACACCCCTCACCTTAAATGATTTTGATACGAGTCAGCCACGTGTGTTGCTCATTGAGAAACCGGGCTTTGCATCCGTGTATCTTCCCTTCTCACAAAGTGTCGCTACCCATTTTGCAATTAAAGCCGACATGCATCCTCTGATCAACTGGACTTCGGAAGAACTCAATCGCAAGACCGTTGAAATCGCGGAAGGCATCGTGGACCGCATCACCGTTGCTCAAAATTTATTGGACGCGAGAAAAGTAAAAGAAGCACTCACAATGGTGGAGTCTCTCAAGAACGAATACCCAAATAGTTTTTCAATCAAACTCGTATACGCGAACGCCCTTCTTTTGAACGGCGAAGGACAAAAAGCGGATGCAATGTATTCGGCTCTCATCAATGAAGTTCCGTCAAACAAGGCATACCTCAAAGATTCACTCGAACAAATTCATTCTAGACTCAGCAAAACCCGGATGCCGGCGTCCGTTGGAGGGAAACACTAATGCAAACATTAATTTTGGGCTCATTGCTCGCGTGGGTAATCCTCACTTCAACATTTTTGCACTCTAAAGCCAACTTCCAAACCTTCTTCAATCCCGAGGGTTTGATCATCGTAGTGGGCGGAACCATTGCCATTCTCTTGATCACTTCGAAGAAGGAAGAACTTTTCGGTTTTTTTCGTCTCGTAAAAAATCTGATCATTAAAAAGACTCGTGAACGTAAAACTAAGGAAATCCTCATCGAATGCACTAAAACATTCGAAAAAGGAAAAATGCCCAGCGAAACTGGTCACGTATTTTTGGATAAAGCACTTGGCTGGTTACAGGCGGGTTTACGCGGCAAAGAATTGGAAAAACTTTTAGAAGACGGTGCAAGACTCGAAATTGAGCGCGATCACAATAACGCTCAGGTCTTGGCAAACTTGGCAAAATATCCGCCAGCTCTCGGGATGGTCGGAACCGTTTTCGGGATCATCGCGATCTTCAACGGCTTAGGTACCGCGGACGGGCAAAAATCCATCGGGGTAAACTTGGCCTTTGCGATGACGGCAACACTTTACGGACTGATCGTAGCCAACTTTATCGTGAGTCCGCTTTCGGAATTGCTTGCTCAAGCAGCAACCCACGAAGAAATTGAATTAGCAATGATTGTTGAAATTGTAAAACTTTGGGCTGATAAGCAACCGGCTTTCTTCGTCCAAGAACATATCGAGTTATATAATGTCGCTTAAGAGAAAAGTCCGCAGAGGACACCATCAAAACAGTGAAGGCTCCTGGGCTGTATCCTATGTGGATATGCTCACCCTCCTATTGAGTTTCTTCATCATCTTTTATAGTAATACGCAAAACAAAGATGCCGATGAAAATCTCACTCCACTGCAAAAAATCGCGTTGGATATGAGTGGTAAGAGCGGAGCACCTGGAGCAGGTCCTGGCGCGGGTCCCGGCAATGGCGCTGGAACCGGCAGCGAAAAAGGAACCGGACATGGTGTCGGCGGTGAAGGCAATCAAGTCACGGCAGGCGCTGCGGGTACCGGTGGAACCGGAGCCCCGACTGGCGAAGGAAATCAATTCGGATCCAATCTTTGGGGCAAAAAAGGCGAAGCTGGAAAAGGAAACATTTCTGTTTCCCAAGAAGACCTCGCCTTACTTGAGTTGATTAAAACAAGAATGGCAAAAGAAGCCGGCGCCAATATGAAAATGGCCGACAAATCTCTGGAAATTGATTTTGAAGGACTCTCCTTCTTCGAATCTGGTAAAATTAAATTACGTCCTCAGGCTGAAGCTCAACTTGAAAAAGTGATCGCCCTTCTCGTGAAGTACAAAGACATCGTACACATTACTGTTCAAGGACACACCGATCCGACCCAAACTCACACGTCGAAAGCAACATTCTCAGATAACTGGGAACTTTCAGTGCTTCGTGCTACCAGTGTGCTCAAAGTGTTTTTGAAGGATGGATTTAACCAAGAGCTCCTTTCGGCGGAAGGTTTTGCGGACACCCGCGTGTCCAGACTTCCCGCTCAAACCATGTCTAAAGAAGAACTCGCTAAGTTAAGAAGAATTACGCTCAGAATCGAACCAATACAGGTGAAAAAATGAAAAATACATTCAAAATCACAACCATTCTATTTAGTCTGATGCTCACGCCGATTCTGGCACAGGCGGCACCTTCTTCAACCGAGATCATGTTGAACAACTACATGAGAGAACAAGCCACCCACCAGGTGGAATTGATGTTGCCTCGAGGCAAATACAACATTCAAGTCAACGTCACGGTGAACCAGACGAAGATCAAAGAAGAAAATGAAGTTCAACCGGTAAAAATGCCGATGGGAACGACTTTTGTCACCGCCCCGGAATTGAAGGCAAGTGGCGCAACCGATACTAGCACTGAGCATCTGCTCACCTACGTCGAAAAAGTTCAACTCAATGTCGGCGTCGTACCTTCAATTGCCCCACCAGTTCGCGATTTGATCAAGAGCAACCTCATTGCATCTCTCGGATTAGATGAAGCTCGTGGTGACACGATTAAAATTACCGAACTTCCAGAGTCGTTCGCGACCGCTTGGGTGGTTCCAAATCCGATTCAACCAGCGATTGAATCTGCGATCGAATCTCTGAAGAAGCCGTTTACGATCTTCGGTGGAGCGTTGGGAGGATTAATCCTTCTCACGATCATGGTAATTTTCTTTTCTTTCCGTCAGATGGGATCACGACTTTCTTCAGAAGCACGGAACCTCTCAGTTACTTTGAAAGATGCGATCGAAACTGGAAGTTCTAACAGCGGTTCGATGGCGATGAGTAATCAAATGGGAGCCGGCGCCACTAAATCTGGTGCTGAAACCTCCACGGACACCGTATTCTGGGAAAAAATGGATATCGATACGATCGCCGCATTCTGCTTCGATTGTGTTGCTCATCCGAAATACTCCTCTATTCCGGTGATCATTGTCAGTCACCTATTGGATCCTGCACGTGTGACTGAATTGGAAAAAAGTTTTCCATTCAAATACATCAAGCAAATCCCTGGTGAGAAATACGCACTGAAAACCCCTGAAGTCACCCAAATCTTCCAAATGTATCTCAGTGAATACCGTCGCGCGATTCGGTCTCCGATGTCTCGCCAAGTATTGCCAATTGAGATCAACCAACTCTATAAATTTTCAGAGACCCTGGAAAAAATGGAAGTGGCATTACTCATCAACTCTCTCACTCCGATGAAACGTTCACTCATGTTGCAGGAACTTTCTGCGACGACAAAACTCGACCTTGCAGAGGTGGCAAAACAAAACCTCTCGGCTGTCGAACATAAACGTTTCGAAATGTCTCTGACTGAAAAAGTAGCGGCAATCGTTGGAACCGAAGATCAGAAAGAAGAATTCCATTCTCTCGATTATCTGACCTCGATCATCTTGAAATCCGAAAGCTATGCTGATGATGAAAACATCTTCAACATGATGAAAAAATCTGGCCAGGGTACGTATTCCGGTGTCCTCCAGGCTTTCGATCTCTTTGAACCCAGTGATTGGGCTGAGATGAATCTTCAGGAAACAGCGATGGCATTTAGCGGTTATTCCAACGACATCAAGGAACAACTCTATGCTCACTTCTCCGGTAAGAAACTTGAATGGCTCAAAAACTTCATCGTGAAGTTCGAAGCAAAAATTCCAGAATACCAATCTCCGCTGGTGCAGTCGGTTCACGACAACATCAAGGAGAGAATCCGCATCATCACTGAAAATACAAGCAAGGCAGACCATGAGTCGAACTCACAAAAACAAGCAGTATAAAACATTCGCTTTATATCTCTTGTTAGTGAGTTCATTGCTGAGCTTCGGACCGTCTAGCTTTGCCTACGACGATAATGAAGTGATGCCGGCGAACAAAACTGAGTTATCCTTGCTTCTCGGATCCTATTCTTTGAACGCCACTAATCCGCCGAGCAAGATCAGCTCCATTGGAGCCTTCACGGTCGGGTTTACTTACCGGTTTTTCGAAAGAATCAGCGCGAACGCGGCTTATAACAATCTCATGACCTTTAGCGGGTCTCTTTCTTCCATCGTTTCGGGTTTTGATCTCGGGGCGAGCTATTGCTTCTTCACCTGCTCGGCGATGAAACAAAAACTTTCGGATGCTGGCTTAGTCGTTGCCTGGTCTCCTTGGGGAATTCAGCTGGGAGCCGGTTTCGCAGCGAGGTCAATCCAACTTGCCAATGCCTCCGTTGGATTTTCCGGGCCCTATCTTAAAGCCGTTGGCAACTACATGCTCGGTGATCGCTTCAAAGTCTTAGGTGCCGTACAATATACGACGATGAGTAACGCGTCCAAGGGCATCACTCAGATGACCTTTCAAGCTGGTGTCGGTTTTGACTTCGGTGAGAACGTTTACGACAGCGTCCACAAATAGTCCGTAATTAACGCGTAGATTTAGGCGTTCCGTTTCCGACATTCCCACCCTCACGGGGATCAGCCAAGGCCGAGGACTGTACGGTAAAAATACTGATTAACAATACGATTAATAATTTCATGATTAAATTCCGTTACTCTCTATTTCAGTTTCGGCGTCAGTGAAAAAAACTGCACAGCCAGCGCGTACACATGATCTCCTGGATCTTGCGCGCGAGGAGTAAATTCTGCGTCGAATTCACGGTGAAATTTTCTAATTTTTTCTTTCGCCTGTGGCAAATCACTTAATTTAACTGGCAACAAGGTCGTATTTAAATAACGTTCGTCGATCGTTTGGTCTGAAATCGACTGCATCGCCTTTTCTAAAACCTGACGATGAAACTTCCGGATTGCATCACTGGGAACTCCGTCCGGCGCAAACACCATCTCTTTAGAGACCCGGTAGTGGCCGTCGTCTACCAATAAAAGTTCGAGTCGCTTGAGGCGTTCAATCGCTGTTTCTACTTCAAAAACCTGGATTCCTAGCTGATTTGCCATCCATTTTGTATCTGAGTCGATTTTTTTCACTTGGACCAATTGTAATATCGCCAAGTGGTACCAATCCGCGATCGTCTGAAACACATCCAATTGAAGTGTCGCGACTTTAGGATGATATTCCAATTGAGCGAGTCTTGCTTGAGCAATCGTGCGCGCTGTTTTACTTCGCCCATGCTTGGACTCGACCAAACAACAAAATATTTCGGCCTCTTTTTCGTTCAAACCGATCGATGCTGCCACGCTTTGAGCAACAGGCATGGAGAGCCCTTTTTGTCCGTTCATCACGTACGACAAGGTTGCCGGAGAAAGTTTTAAATCTCTGGCGAAGGCCCGTAGCGAATAACGAGGATTATGCTTACATCGCTCGCTAAAAGCCCTCTTGATCCATTCAAGATAGTCGCCTTGAGTTGAAGCGTTGATTTCATTTGTTAACATTATGCACTGGGTTAGCTGAAAAAAAACGAAATGACAATAGCGATGAACAGTATGTTCACTAAATTTATACTTTTAATAATTATGATAGATTACAATAAGTTAATAATGAAGACATCTCGGACTGATGAATCTAATGAGGACAATCTCGGTGAACACGAGAATTGTGCTAATATAAAAACCATTCATGAAAAAGATCTTTTTAGGCTCCGTGATTTTTATCGTGCTCGTGATCAGCGTTTGGGAAATCCGCGGGTACCAACGAAAAACGAGAAGAAGCACTATGCTTCTTCCTCTCTATTACGCAGAAATTTTGAAATATGCGACGGTCGCACCCAACAATTTGAAGTGTGCAAACCTCAACTTCAATAGCAACCCAGAAGCACTGAAAAATCAGGTCAATATTCTGAAGGGAAATCCTGAGATCGACAAACCCAACTTCGATGGCCACTACTTACTGTTAAAATCTCCGATGTCGACCGGATCAGTTTGGTTCATCGCGGATTGCACTACCGGCCAATTTTTACCCAATACTTTTCCCGCTGAAAATCTTTTCCATGTGAACAATAGTCCTGTTGCTGTGATGAATCCGCCTAGCCCATTGGCGACGATCACTACCTACCGAGCGGGACCTCATGGCCTACCGAAGTTCATCATTTGGAAAAATTCAGCTTGGGAAGTCCTACCTAATACGATTCAGCAGTGATCGTTGACTCTAGCGGCAACGGTTTGTGCCCTCGGGAATTGCGCGCTCTGCAACTCCGCTGTACAAGTTCATCATTCATGAAACCACAGGATTCAACCATTCCAGACGCTAGCGGAGACTATCTCGATTGGATGAAACGCGCGTTTAACGAACGATGCCGTAACAATCCTCACTATTCGATGCGGGCCTTTGCACGAGATCTTAAGCTTTCGCCGGCTAGTATGTCTTACATCATGAACGGTAAAAATGGGATGTCGGCCACGACAGCTAAACGAGTTGCTGACGCCTTGGGCTTGAACGATCAAGAGAAAGAAATTTTCTGTACCCTCGCCCAACTGCGGGGACGAAGTCAGGTTTCTCGTTCACTCGCGCAAAAAAAGCTGATCCAACTTCAATATCAACGAGAGTCGGTTTTACCAGCCGACCACCATTCATCCTCCGTCGTGGTTCACATTCCTAGTGTCGAACTCGAACGAGCAAAAGAAAAGATTCTGAGCTTTCATCGTGAGTTTGAAGCCGAATTTTCTTCAAAACAGCCAGAATCCCATGATTTTAAGTGCACCCTAGCCATTCAATTTTTCTGCTCCCCTCGACTGAATCCCGCCGAACATCAAACAAAGCCCCAGCCATAAAAATCTCTCCTCGGATTTATCGTAGAATAAGCCTAGTTTGCTGAATTTCTATGATCAAATCTTGGCGGACACACCTTACCGACCCACTCCTATTCTCCGATAATAAAGGATGAGGGTATTCATGTTTAAATCGATGAAAAGCGTAGGAAGGACATGGACGGCGTTGATCGCCGCGTCCGCTTTTCTCAGCGCTTGCTCGGGTCCCTCTCAGAGTTCCTTGAACACCTTAACCGGCTTTACTCCAGACACGACGACCATTTCTGGTGGCCTCACCGGTGCGCCTCTCATCGGTTCCGATCAAATTGTTTATGGAACTCAATCCACACCCGCAAATTTTACTACCAATGTGGCGATCGACCCTCAGGGGTCCCCTCTCACTTACTCTGTGGTCGCCCCACCCGCTCACGGAACACTGAGCGGATGCATGGACCGACCAAGTAGTCCGAATGGCGGGACACGCACCTGCACCTACACTCCGACCGGTCTTTGGAACGGCACGGATACCTTTACTTACAAAGCAAACGATGGAACCTACGATTCTGCCGCGAACGCAACGGTCACCCTGATCATCACCGGTGTTGCACATGCGCCACAACTCGCTAATCTTTCTAACCAGACGATCGTTGCAGGTAACGCGATTACGAATGTCGACGAACACGATACTACGTCCGGAAACGACACCGATTCAGATGGCGATCTGATTGTATACAGCTGTACCTTTTCAGGCGGGAGTTTTTCGAATAGCGATTGCTCTGCCTTACCCGGCACCGAAAGTTTTAACACTAGTACCGGCGTCCTTGCCTGGACCAGCAGCACGAGTGCCGCTGTTGGAAACGTCACCGTCCCTTATACGATCTCCATTACTGGAAGTAATAATCGCCCGACTCCTCTCACCAATACTCAGTCTTTAACCGTCACGGTGAATCCAAGCGCTCCGATCCTCACTCCTCTCGTGAATAAAGTTTTTCCACTCAACAATGCAATTCAAGGCACGAATGTTTCCTACGATGTAAACAACGTTGCAGGAGGCGCCCCAGGCAATGATACGGGGATGACTTATGCTTGTACCTTTGACAACGTCGTGGACGGCGCAGTAATTGGAGGCGCTGATTGCTCCACGCTTCCTGGATTTATTTCCTTTTCTACTTCTACGGGTGTTTTGTCTTGGACTCCGAATTCATCAGCAGACGGACCTTATGAAATTAAATTTTCTGGAACCAGTGCCTGGGGTACCGGTAGCACGATTGTAGAAGTGGATGTGAGACTCAACTTCTCCGGTCTTGCGTCGATCACCAATATCACTGGCTCCAGCATGCAACTCAATTGGGGCACCAATGCCGGCGCTGTGGGCGGATACAATATTTTCTTGGTGAACAGTAACGGAAGTTTAACCCTCAATCAGAACGTGCCGGGCAGCGGATCTTCGAGCGCCGTCATGAGCGGTCTCTCTACTTCCACTTCCTACAAGTGGTTGGTGAGAGCGATCGATTCATTGGGAAATCCGGATAGCAACCTTGTTGAACTCTCTGCAAATACTTTGGGATCCACGTTCAGCACCATTGCCAATCTCACCGTTTCCGAGGGAGGAAGTCTTTCCACTCCAAACCTCAGCTGTAGCGACAGTGGAAATGATGTACCCGCATATTCCATCACCAATCAAAGCGATGCGAACGCTAACTGTACGGTAGGCGGATCTCCAGCAAAAATCACCTGTGCTCCTTCCTATAAAACCGGACATAGCAACTGGACCTCCACCATCACTACTCAATGTGCGATCAACGCCGTAAATTTGAGTCAGACCTTCACCCTAAACGTGAACGACGTGAATCGGGCGCCGACTCTTGCAGCGATTGGAAACCAAACCATCACCGCCGGTACCGCGATCACTGCCGTGAATGCGAATGACAGTTCTGCAAATAATGATTTTGACGTCGATCTCGATGCGCTCGCCTACTCCTGTACTTTTTCCGGTGGTGGTTTTAGCGCGGGTACCACATGCACTTCTTTGCCGGGTACCACTTCATTCAACACAGGCACCGGAGTTCTCAATTGGACCAGCAGTCTCGCCGCTGCTGTTGCCGATGTCCAAACCGTTTATTCCATTTCAATCACCGCCAGCGATCAGCAAACCTCTCCGCTCACGAGCACTCAAAGTTTTACTCTCACCGTAAACCCAAGCGCGCCAGTGCTCACTACGCTCACCAATCATCTCTATCCGCTCAACAACGCTATTCAGGGCACGAATCTCAATTTCGACGCGAACAACATCGCCGCTGGATCTCCGGGCAATGATACGGGTATGACTTACACCTGCGCTTTCGATACGGTGATAGATGGTGCCGTTAGTTCCGGAACTGCATGCACCTCGCTTCCGGGATCGCTTGCCACGTTCAATACCACGACCGGTGCGCTTTCGTGGACTCCAAATTCCTCTGCTCTCGGACCTTATGAAATAAAAATCACAGGAAACAATTCCGGAGGTTCGGCGAGCACGATCGTCGATGTGGATGTAAGACTCAACTTCGCCGGAATCAGTTCGATCTCCGCGATCACTGGCTCGAGCATGCAACTCAATTGGAGTGCAGCTGCCGGTGCGACTGGGTATAATATTTACAGTGTCGCTGCGAACGGAAGTCTCACCTTTAATCAAACGGTTGCTGGTGGTGGATCTACTTCAGGTACGGTGAGCGGTCTCACGATCGGCACCAGTTACACTTGGCGAGTTCAAGCAGTCGATGCACTTGGAAACTTGGACAGTAATACCGTCAACAGTACCGGAAATACTTCCGGAGCAACTTTTGCTTCGATTGCAAATCTCGCCGTAGCCGAAGGCGGAAGCAATGCGACTGCAAATCTTGCGTGTACGGATACGGGAAGCGATACTCCGGCCTATTCCATCACTTCACAGAGTGATGCTACTTCAAACTGTAGTGTGGGCGGTTCACCGGCCAAAGTCACCTGTGCTCCCGGCTATCATACGGGTCATACGGCTTGGACTTCCAGCGTAGTCGTAAAATGCACGATCAATGCTGTGGTATTGAATCAAACGTTTACGGTGAACGTTTCCGATACGAATCGAATTCCAGTACTTGCGGCGATCGGCAATCAAACAATCACTGCTGGAAATGGAATCACTACCGTAACTCCACTCGATAGCGACGCCAGTAATGATTTCGACGTCGATTTAGATCCCTTGCTATTTTCGTGTAACTTCTCGGGTGGTGGTTTTAGCGCGAATACCAATTGCGATTTATTACCAGGTGGCGAAAGCTTCAATACCAGTACCGGCGTGTTGAATTGGACTTCGACTCTAGCTTCTGCCGTGGGCAACACACAAACCGTATATACGATCAACATCGTCGCAAACGACCAGCAGATCAGCCCTCTATCTGCTACCCAAAGCTTTACCGTATCCGTAAATCCGAGCGCACCAACACTGACTGCGCTGCCGAATCACCTGTATCCGAATAACAACGGAATTCAGGGCACTAATCTCAGTTTTGACGTGAATAATATTGCGGCAGGAAATCCAGGAAATGATTCAGGCATGACTTATTCCTGCGTCTTCGACACCGTGATTGATGGCAGCGTGGGAGCAGGTACAGCCTGCACTTCTCTTCCTGGATCAGTCGCCACTTTTAATACTGCAACCGGCGTCCTCTCCTGGACTCCGAACGCTTCGGCACTCGGTCCATATGAAATTAAATTTACCGGAACCAATTCGGGCGGCTCGGCAAGTTCCATTGTGGATGTGGATGTAAGACTCAACTTCGGCGGCATCACTTCGATTACCAATATCACGGGCACGACGATGAAACTCAATTGGACCGCCATCACAGGTCCGACCGGATACAATATTTACAGCGTCGATGGGTCTGGAAACTTGAGTTTCAATCAAACGGTATCAGGGGCTGTTTCCACTTCAGCGACCGTCACCGGTTTGAGTACAGCGACCACCTACAAATGGCGAATTCAAGCAGTAGACACTTTCGGAAATCTGGATAGCAACACAGTGATCATGGCCGCGACGACCGACTCGATCGGAACTTTTTCCGCGATCTCGACGATTGCCGGTAACGAAGGCGATGCCGCGGATCAAACAGCTGCACTTTCTTGTACCCATGCGGGAAGTACTCCGTCTTTCACCATGGCCAATCAAGGTGGATCGAATGCGACGAACGATGCAAATGCAAATTGTACCTTCGGAGGTGGCGCACTTTCAAGCTGTCCTGGTCCGGGCTGCACTTGTGTCGGATCTTCTTGTTACGTCACCTGCGCTCCGACTTATCAAAGTGCCCATAGTAGCTGGAGTCCTTCACCGGCCTTCACCATTTCTTGTGCAATCGATAATACGATTCTCACTCAAAATATGAGTTTCACGGTATACGACAACAACCGAGCACCGGCGCTCACGAATAATCTATCGACCCAAAACGTTGCTGCGACCACAGCGATCACTCCGGTAACCATAAAAGATACCAATTCAAATTCTGCATCTACCGATGCCGATGGGGATACCATCACCTATTCTTGTAGCTTCGCTGGTGGAGGAAATTCTGCAGGTACAGCTTGTAGTTCACTCCCAAATGCATCTGAATCCTTCAACACCGCTACCGGTGTTTTGAGTTGGACCCCGAACGTCGCCGCAGCTGTTTCCAATCTGGTCACCGCATACACGATCACGATCACCGGTTCAGATGGATACACAGTCAGCGCTCCGGCAAACGGACCAAGTCCTGGAACGGGAACGACGAGTTATACGATCAATGTCGAACCCGCGATTATTCTCACCGCCATCAACGGCGGTAGCAATTTCAATTTCAACACTAGTCCACAAAGTTACGTGAACCAGGCCGGGGTGAACCAATACGGAACTTACTACAATCAATATTCAACCATGGGTGGAACGGCGTTCACTTCTCAATACGCAGCTGCAAACTGCCCAACGAATCCCGGCGTTCCTTGTACTTATTTTCAATTACAAAACAATGCAAGCGGGACGCCGAATACCACCAACATGCTCTACACCAATGGAGATGGTCATGGTGATGGTTGCACTTTCACGGGTCCGGGTGTGACCAGTGCCACTGCTTGCTCCTCACTCCCGACCCATTACTCAAACACGATTTGGAACACCACGAACGGAACCTTTGAATGGTATCCTGGCCCTACTGCTTACGGTGCTTACACCATCACGATTCAAGCTTCCCTGAATTGTGCCGGATGTAGTCCTCTTCCAAATGCGAGTAAAACTTTCACCGTCGATGTGATGCCTTCGATCGTTACAGGAAACTACGTCTCTAGTACTTGGTATCCGAATTTAGCTGGATACTTTGATGCTTCCTTTATCGATGGCAATTCTCAATCCACAAATACTGCGTGGACGAATCAGCACATGATCAATCTCGCGAGTTCTTCGAGCTACGCTACTTTTAATGCGAGCACCTTGAGCACCGCGACCGGCCTCACCGGAGACGGCACTCGCACCACTTCTGGAGCGGCCGGTCCTGATGCGTTGGCTTTCGATGGATCCACCACCTATCTTAATCTAGGAACCGGCTTCAATACCGGCGGTGGAAGTACGGCGACCACTTACGGAACCATGATCGATGGCTGGTTCTATCCGGTGAGCGTAACGACTGCCAATTCGACTCTTTTTTCGAACCTTTACATGAATAAAAATGGTAGCGGCGTTATTCAAGCCACCGGAGGTATCAAGGTGAAACAAGCGGGCGACGGGTCGGGGCGCCTGATTGCGATGATGGGACAATCTTATGGAGATATACTGAACACCGACGGAGCCACCATTTATTGGCCGATGATGAAAAGCGTTTGGGGGGGCGCTGCCACTCCAACTACTACGGATATGTCAGGGAACGGAAACACGGGAACACTCCTTGGCTTTTCAACTACCACTGCCACGCAAAATTCGAATCCTTGGGTGAACACGCACAGTAACCTCAATTTCCTCGGCTTCATGGCCAATCCAAGTCACATGGCCAACTCCGGATGGCTTACCGGTCAAAACTCGAACGGCACGAACAACACCACCCAGTCTTCGCTTACCAATTACGTGAAGAGCGCCGCGACCTCGGCATTCGACGGCGTAACAAAGGCGAGTTTCGAAGTTTGGACTTACGGACCTTACGCCAATTGGGCCCAAAATAACATCGGATTGATGTATGTCGGCGCGGGCAATAATACCACCGCGACCGATGTCGAAGTGATTGCAAATTCTTCCGCGGGAACAATCGAAGTGGTTCTTGGCAGCGCCTTTCACGCCGTTACTACCAATCCTGTCACTTCAAACTGGGGAACATTTCATGTGGTCGTGGTTTACAACTATGCCGTGGCTAACACCTGCGCCCAGAATCTTCAGATCTATGTCAACGGAACGAGTCAGGCACTCACCTGTACGGGAACGATGCCAAGTTCACTTCCGAATGCCTCAGGAACCAATTTCGCGGCGACCGGCACTTGCTCGACGGTGAACGGTCTTCTCCCCAACTGCTATGACAGTGACTTTTCCATTTTTCAACCCGCGTTCTATGCGGGTACCGCTTTGACTCAAGGACAAGTCACCAATCATTACAATGCCGAACGTTCGGCTACAGCGCTTTATGCTGAATGCGAGAGTGCGCAAGCATTGACGAACAACAGCTGGAATCACATTTCCGCTTGGTGGGATGCGCCTACACAAGCCCTTTCTTTCGCTATTAACGGCCAACTTCAGTGCACCAACGTAATCAACGCAAATGCAGCTTACGACAATGCAACTTATCCAAACGGAAATAACTTGCTCGTCGGCGCTGATCCAAACGCAAGCAACGGTAACAAATGGCAAGGTCAGTTGGGTGAACTTCATATCTACAACCAATTGGCTGCGGCTGACGATAACTTCGTGATGCAAACAGCTGTGAGCAATTACCTCAATACTCGTTATCGATTCGGAGGGCCTCAAGAACAGCTAAATGCGAATGGCCTCGTCTTGGCATTAGACGCAGCAGCGGCGCAAAATGGAGTGCTTCCATGGAGCACCGTTGGTTGCCCAGCAAACGAGACCACTTGGTGGCCGATTGGTTCTGGCGCCGGAACCGCAAGCCTCGCGGCGACATTTAGCGGTGCAAGTTGTCCCGGAGGAACCGGCTGGCAGGGCACTGGAACTCAAGCATCACCTTATGTGTTGAATTTTGCCAATTCGGTAAATGATTACGTTAATTTCACGTCCTTGACTCTCGCCAATGAAACGGTCATCAATTTTTATAACCCGAGTGCTTACGGAAACTGGAACATCTTATTTGGTAACGCTGCTACCGACTATGATGCGGTTTATCCAGTTTCGACAGTCTTAGGTTCCTTCGGAACTGAAGGAAGGAACACAGGCCAAACCGCTGGTCAGACGGTGCTCACCGGCCATTGGTATGATCTTGCATATACACGATCCGGAGCGACCACCGATAACTTCTATATCAACGTTAACGGAAGTGTTATTAATGCAAACGACGCCAACTCGACCGGAACTTATTCCACTTTTGGAAAAACTACTCTAGCAAATGAAACCACCAACGGGCAACTCGCTGCAGTCCTCGTGTACAATCGTGCGCTTTCTCAAGCTGAGATCTGCACCATCCACAATCAGTTTGTTGCGCGCTTAGGAATTACCCAGGTTTCATCCGGTTCGGTGGCGAATTGTAATCCTTAAGAGATCGCAGTATACTCTTGTCATGCGCATCGGAATCATGACCGGCGGCGGAGACGCCCCCGGACTCAACGGAATCATTGAATCGGCTTCTCGGGTCCTTCTTAAAAACAAGATTGAAGTGATTGGAATTCTGGACGGATTCGAAGGAATTTTCGCCGGGCGAACCAAATTGATCACCTGGGACGAAATTTTAGGAATTCATGCCAATGCGGGAACTTTTTTAGGGACCTCTAACAAATCGAAAATCAGCGGTCGTGCGGAAGAGTTTCAAAAACAATTTTCGGCAATGAAATTGGATGGCTTAATTGCGGCCGGCGGCGACGGAACCTTTAAGGGCCTGAGCGAGTTGGCCCCGGATTTAAAAATTATCGGTGTCCCGAAAACAATCGACAACGATCTTCAGGGAACCGAAATTACTTTCGGATATGACACGGCCTGTACGGTCGTCGCAGATGCGGTTGACGCGCTCCGAGCGACCGCAAATGCACACCATCGCGTGATGGTGGTGGAAACCATGGGAAGATCAGCGGGTTGGATTGCCCTCGGTGGAGGACTCGCCTCCGGTGCCGATGTGATCTTGATTCCCGAACGACCATTTTCTCGAGACGAACTCAGTAAATTTCTGACCGAAGCCCACCGAAACGGTAAACCGGGAATGGTGATGGTCGTGTCAGAAGCGGCGAAGGCCCGGGGTGAGGAAGCAATTTTCTCGGAAAATTTAAAGTCTGCAAGCGGAATTCGTTTCGGAGGAATCGGCGAGAAAATGGCTCGCTGGATTGAAGAAAACTCTCCCTGGGAAGCACGTCACGTCGTCCTCGGACATCTCCAACGCGCTCATGCTCCGACCACGACGGATCGTTTTCTAACCGCGAGTATGGGTGCAAAGGCGGCGGAACTGGTTCTTCAAAAGAATTGGAACCGTGCCGTGGTTTACCGCGAAGGAAAAGTCTTAGACGCTCCCCTCTCCGACATCCAAGGCCCACCTAGAGCGGTGCCACTTACGCATCGTTGGGTCCAACTTTGCCAATCACTCGGTATTTTTATCTAAAAGTTTCGTCAGAGTTTTGCTAGCAAAATTGAACTGAAAATTTAACGAATTTTTGTTTGACGTCACCCCGCGGCTACTTTATTAAGTAAGCATGAAGTACACCATTTTTTCTGCTATCTTTGCCAGTCTTCTTTCTTCCACTTCCGGTGCGGCTCCAATGCTGCAATTGGATCAATATTCCGGTTACGTGATTCCAAGTGCTGCCCTCGAAGCACATTGTTCGTTCTTTATGGATACCTCCGACGGCCTTCTCAAAATCAAATCGGAAATCCACAAGGGTCGCGACACCACGAACGGCACGTGGATCCAAACTTATAATAGTCAAATGACTCCGACGAAAGCAGAGCTGGATCAAGCCGGTATTTGGATGAACGCAGCAGCAGCCGGCCCATTTCAAACTACTACAAATCCTTGTGACATCGGCACTTACAAAATCGTCACCGCAAACTATCCATTGATCGACTCTGAAGACTGCGGTCAAAAAGTGGTGAACCTGAATCCTGCTGCCGCTCCCCTCATCGCCTGGTTTACCCATGTTTGCTTTCCAGTTTCACCTTCTTCTGTAAAAGGATCCCAAGAATGAGCGCTGCACGTAGTTTGATTGACCCCTCTCACAACATGGTCGAAGCAACGAACGTGAGCAAAACTTACGACACCAATATTGAAGCCTTGAAGGACATCAATATCACGGTGAAAAAAGGCGAAGTCGTCGTCATCATCGGACCATCCGGCTCCGGAAAAAGCACCTTTATCCGCACCTTGAATCGCTTGGAAACTTTTGATGAAGGAGCGATCAAAATCGATGGAATTACTCTTGAAGATGGTGCGAACCTTGATGCGATTCGCCGCGAAGTGGGAATGGTATTTCAAAGCTTCAATCTTTTTCCCCATCTAAACGTATTGGAAAACATCACTCTTGCTCCCATGAAGGTTCGCGGCCTCAGCAAGGAAGACGCAGAAAAACTCGCGATGGACCTCCTCAAACGCGTGGGAATAGTGGATAAAGCAGCAAAATTTCCAAGTTCTCTCTCCGGCGGGCAACAGCAGCGAGTGGCGATCGCCCGTGCTTTGGCGATGCAACCGCGCTTAATGTTATTTGATGAGCCAACCTCTGCTCTCGATCCAGAAATGGTAAACGAAGTTCTTCAAGTGATGAAGGAGCTCGCCCTCTCTGGAATGACGATGGTGGTGGTGACTCACGAAATGGGTTTCGCAAAAGAAGTTGCCGATCGAATCATTTTCTTCGATCAGGGAAAAATCGTCGAAGAAGGCGAACCTCAGCAATTTTTCAAAAGTCCGAGAGAAGAACGCACTCGTGCTTTCTTAGGACAAATTCTCAGCCACTAGTTTCCAATTTTCAAGGCATCCAGCTACCAGAGGTCATTTGTTGACCAGTGGCGCTTTTGTTGATGCTGATTCGATCGATTCCGCAGTAAAGACCGAGTGCAAAACTTCCATCTTTCAATCGACGGGGAGGAGAAAAACTTTCTGCATCGCCGAGCCCCGTTCCGAAACTCAGGAATCCTGCAACAGCTCCGCGGTCATCGATAAAGTGATAACCACCATGGGTCGGCACCCAAATGTACTCACTGCCATCCGCAAGCGTGACCACACTTAAATCGACATTCTCCATCGGCGAACCGAGGTAGGTGGCGATTTCCTTATCTTCAAACTCTTGCTGGTGTATAGCCGAATCATAAATCGCAGACGGTTTTTCAAGATTGGAGAGATCATAAATAAAAATAAGACTTCCGGTACCGAAAGCAATTTTACCATTTTTCAAAAACACCGGACGGTTGAACATTTTTGCAACCGGCGCAGTGAAGCTTTTAACCTCAGAAGTTTCCGTATCGACGATGAACATTTTTCCCGTTTTGTCGCTTAACCAAATTTTTCCATCGGGAGCAATGCGAACATCACTCAAGGACTGACTGCCGAGTTGAATCACTTTCTTTTCACCTGCTGCCGTCACCACAAAAAGGTGTCCTTGATCATCACTCACGACCACCTCTTCCTCACCGTTTCGATTAATGCGAGTGCTTGGCGTATTTAAATCACTGGAACTGATTGGAACCAAAACCGGTTCTTTGCTATCCAAAATAAAATGTCCAACCCCGTCCGAATCCAGAAAGAAGTAATCGCCGTTATCAAAACCATAGGGCTTACTCACACTCACTTCTAGGGTGGTCTTGCTGATGATCTTGCCATTCAAATCAAATTTCATGATGAGATGATCACCGCTAGAGGTAACAATGAATTGTTCAGTCTTAGTGTTCAATGCGATCAGCTCAGGATTGGCGGACATTCCAGAATTGGCATCGTGGTCAAGTTTTACGGTTTTGAGCAAAGTTCCTGCGTTTGAAACAAAACGGATCGTAGCATCATCACATCCGGAAATTAATGTTCCATTGTTCGACTCGATCGGAGTGGTACAAAAAACACCGGTTTTAATCTTAAACAAGGCTGGCGCCTTCTTTTGTTTCACGTCGAGCCTGGTTTGAGTGATTTTTTTCAGAGAATAGCCTGGGATCGGCTGGGCAAACGCCGTAGACGAGTAAAGACCCATTACAACTAAAATTCCGTTAATGACTGGCAATATTCTCATGGCGAGCAGTCATTATCATATTTTTTATTAAACGACAACAGTTTAATTAATCCTGATAGAAGTACGAGCGAAGGCGTGCGTAATCATTGTGGTTTTTCACTGAAAAAGTGCCGCGCCCTCGGCAAACCTCGGTCCAAACGTATTTTACGCGACCAACCCCAGTCTCGGTCTCGGTCTCGGTCTCGGTCTATTATAGGCCTGGCTCACTTTTCGCATTTTAAAAAATTTAATGAATAATTTAAAATCCAAAAACCCTAACGTCCCCATCAAAGCCTCTCTCACATTCCAGCAATATTCGGGCCTAGAATACCTCACCATCACCCATATTCCAGTGCTTCGTATCGGTGATGCCCATCCTCCACCAAAAATCATTTTCAATTCAAAATTAAACCAAGCGATTGCGACGAGAATATTGCGCGCCAATCTACCCATCAGAGGAAAAGAATTGTATTTTTTCCGTACAACGGTTTCAAAACTGTCACTTGAAAAATTTTCCCGCGAATTGAACGTCTCATCGGTGACCATCTTCAATTGGGAACAGGAACCGACACGAAGACTACACATCGTGAATGAGGTTGCCATCCGTGCCCTGATCGCGGAAAAACTGAATCTAACGCTTAAATTGCGTTTATTAGGACCGACAACCACGAGTATTTCCATAAAAATATCAGCGAAAAAATTAATCAAGTTCAATGAATTAAAAGAATAAGCGTACAAAACTGGCATATCTCTTGTAGTAGCGAGTGAATGATTACTCGAATCCCATTTGACCAACCCGGTTTTAGCTTTCTTGAAATTGAATCGAACGATTCGGACGCGGGTGCCAACAACGTAAAAGACTTACTGAACTCGCTTCCGGCAAGCGGCTTGGCCGTTGTTGGCACTCGTTATCCACAACGAAGATCCTTTGAATTATTGGAAAAAACATTCAGGGAGCTGAAGGACTCAGGACTGGTGATCGTCTCTGGTTTTGCTCGTGGTATTGATTCGAGGGCACACGAACTCGCACTCGAACATGGACTCAAAACAATTGCCATCCTCGGCTGTGGTTTGAATATCGACTACCCGAGAGAAAACCGCGTATTGAGACAAAAGATACTGGATCAAGATGGAATCATTATTTCCCCGTTTGACTCCGGTACTGAACCCATCCCTAGAAACTTCCTTCATCGCAATCGATTGATCGCCTATTTCTCAAAAGCGGTATGGGTCGTAGAAGCTGCTGCTGTCTCCGGAACATTGAATACCGCCCACCATGCCAGTGAACTCAATCGGGATCTTTATGCGACTTCGTCTTTTCCTAACGATCTTTTTTTTGAGGGTAACCAGAAACTTTTGTCTCAGCGGGATTCAAGCAAGTACCCATCCGCCTATCCTTTTTTTGATGCATTTTCATTCGGGACTTCATGGAACCAACTTAAGGTAATCGATTCGAAAAATAAAAAAAAGAAACCGGACCGTAGAAATATTTCACGAATCCAGAAGTGGATCTTGGATCTCAAACACGAACAAGGTGAGTGCCGAATTCAAAGCCTGATGAATTTTGCAACCACTCAGGGCCTTTCACCCGGCCAGTTTTATCTTGAGTTTCAAAAGGAGCTGGATCAGAAGAAAATTACCGAAGACCTGCTTGGGATAGTAGATCTAGTGTGATCACACCTTTTTTCCAGTGATTCATTGCCGACTCGACCGTACGTTCCAGCTCCCCAATATTTCCTCGCCATTCTTGGTTAATCAGCCAATCTTCAGCAGAGGGCTCGCAAGAGACCACTGGCAATCCGCGTTTTCTGCTGGCCTTTTCGAGGAAATAAGGAAGTAAATCCGTTTTAATATCTTGACGACGTTCACGCAAAGGCTTCAAGACCACTTTCTCTACAGTGAGTTTTGCATAAAGCTCCACGTGAAAAGTACCATCCTTCACTTTTTGAGAAAGGTCTCTGGATGAGGTGGCGATGATTCTAAAATCAGACGGAAATTTCTTTGCTCCATGAACACGGGTGAAAAATTCATTTTCCAGCGCACTAAAGAGTGCATTTTGAGCCTCAGTGCCGAGCGCGTCCACCTCGTCGAGAAGAATGGTTCCGCCGAGCCCCAGTTCAAATGAGCCTGGCTTTGAAAAAAAACTCATCGGCTGGGCACCTTTTTCCAAACCAAATAATTCGCCCACCTGAAAAACCGCGGGAATCGCATCACAATGAACCTGAATAAACGGTGCCCGTGCACGACTCGATTTACGATGAATCTCGTAAGCGATACTCCGCTTTCCGGCCCCCACTTCACCGAACATAAACACGTTAGAATTAGTTCCTGAGATTCTCTCAATCTGTTCTCGAAGGAGAGCGGTACTCGACTCCTTCCCGAAAAGCGGAACGGGGACCGGCCCGACCCCCTGAGCGTTCATCAACTCGAGTGCAGGTTCGCGTTTTCTACGCTTTCTGGTTTGAATCGCCTTCAGCAAAATACGAGATAGGTCGTCCTGATCGAAAGGTTTCAATACAAAATCAAACGCTCCATTTTTGAGCGCGGTCACTGCGGCTTCGATAGTTCCAAAAGCAGTGATGAGAATCACCGGAAGATCCGGGGAATACTCTTTGCAATATTTAAGTACATCGAGACCGGAGTATTCCGGCATCGACAAATCGGTCACCACGGCGCTCACGTCCTCAGTATTCAAGGTGCTCATCGCATTTTTAAATCCATCGAACGAAAAAACCTCATACCCTTCCCGAGTAAGAAGTGCCTCTAAGATTTTTCTGATGTTGGGCTCGTCGTCGATGACGATGATTTTATCGCGCATAATTCGATCCTTACGGTCGTTCCCACGCCTTCAGTGGAATCCAAGGTAATTTCTCCCTCGCTAAACTTTACCAGTCTTTCACAAATCGATAAACCCAAACCTGTGCCAGTTTTGAAGGTGGTAAAAAATGGGTGGAAAACCCTACTTTTAACGCTTTCAGACATCCCGACGCCATTATCTTTGACCGAGAATCCTTGGGGATGCAAGATCACTTCAATCAGGGTCGATTGGGCCTTGATCGCATTTTGGATCAAGTTCATCAAAATCTGCTGAAGGTGATCAGGCACACTCATCACCAACACTGGATCCTTGCAATCATTCAAAAATCGAATCTCTACCTGTTTTCCATAAAACGTGGCCAGGTTTTCTATCGAGCGCTGCAGACTCTCTCCCAGATTCACCGGTTCTAATTGGTCGCCCGGGGCATTGGCGAATTCAAGAAATTGATTCACCAAACGATTGAGTCTTTGTACCTCGTCCTGAATCACTTTCACCCACGGATCAGAGTTCGACGCGATCAAGTTCGAAGCGCCCTGAATCGCTCCCAATGGATTCCTCACTTCATGAGCCAGACCCGCAGCCATCTCCCCTAGCAAAATGAGGCGATCCCGTTCCCTCGCGTGGTCAATCTGTCCAATTTTCAAAACGGTTTTTTCAATTTCTTGCAAGGCCGTGAAAATTTTAGAATACAAACCAATGTCCACTTGCCAGTCATCCACAGCAGCTGCACCGGTTACCATCACGAGCATGATCGGCTGAGGATTCTTTTTATCCGAGGAAAAAATCGGGAATATCACATCTGCTTCCACCGTATCCAAATACGTAAGAATTGCTTCAAGATTTTTTTGCAATTCTGCTGTGACCAGTTGATCTTTTTCCATTTGAATCAATCCACGATGGATAATCGGAATGAGTGAAGAATGAGAGTTACGATTCAGAAACGTCTTCACCACTTCCGGTAGCTCCGATTGCCGATCCAAAAACCAAAGTTTAATTTTTGAATCGCTGATCCAGACAGAAAAAGATTTTTGAATCAGATCTTCTAATCCTTTTTCATCGGTCACCAGCGGAAGAGCGCTCAAATATCTCTTCAGTTGAATATCTGCACGCTGATTTTGCTCTGTGAACATTTTTTTTCCTAAAAACCGGAAGAAAGACACCAGCGGACTCCATAACATCAAAATCGCAAACGAGAGTAGGAAGGAGTTGAGAAAGAATAGCCCAAAACTTTCGCTCATGTACTGATAAAGGAGCGCGACGAATCCGGTGATCACTAACGAAAGAATTACTGTTGCAAAAAACCTGGACGCCAAGGCTTGGATGTTGAGGATTTTTTGGGGCGAAACCATCTGACTAATAAAGATTAAATAGACTGCCATGACCATATTACCGATAGACGGTATCGTATATCCCAATTGTGGAATATGGTCGAAGGTACAAGTGATCAAACTGACGGCCAAGCCGAAGTAAATACCAATTCTTTTCGAAGGTGAGAAGAAATCCACACTCACGGGAACACCAATCAACAAATCTTTCACCATGATGTAAATAAACTCAACAAACACGAGTAGTGGCCAGAAAGTTACGGCCATCCAGAAGAGATCTCCACTCCCCATCGAAAATGCGATCATCAAACTGAGAAAGATCGCACCCAAAAAACTGAACCCGCGAATAACCCTGCTCACCGTATCTTCACGAGAGAGAATTTTTGATAAAATAGTCACAACGATCGGCACTAGCCACACGTGAAACGACCAGTGAATATCTTTGGAAAGCCGACCAATCAAGGTCGCGTAGGATACAAAGCTGAGCGCCCACATCGACACAAAGAAACAAAGAATCGAAAAAATGATTGCGAGCTTTTGCTTCCAATTCCGATAGAGGGTCCAAACACCGATGGACAAACTTGCCAGTCCTAAGATGAGCGATGTTTGCTTGAGAAGATTCATCGCGTCCTCAACTCAAACCCCAAAGATGAGGAAGGTTACCCAAAGGGCCAAACCGCTCACGATGGGAATAGAAAAGTTGTCGTCAATCTCCAGAGGAATCATTTCAGCACCACCACCCGCAAGGCCGCCAGCTAAGGCGATCAAAATCGCCGGTCCCGCTGGAATTGAATTGAGCAGCATGGTGATAAAAGTGATCACACAGCAAATTCCCATCCCAGCTGCAGTTCCAATTAAGGACTTACCATTAGTAAACCTCGGCCCCAGGTCTCCCCATAGGATTCCAAAGATCGAGGAAATCGGGTCTCCGAAGGCAAGATACAAAATGGAAAGGATGGCGATCAGTTTCGGAAAAATAATCACAGAAAGGAGCACCGATCCGACGTAAAATGGGGTCCCGCTGATTTTTTCCACCTCATGGCTTCTCATGATTGGACCCATCATTTTAATCGCGAATTTATTGATACTCGGAACTTTGAGACGGATGTACTCCATTCCGGTAAAAAACACGAAAGCGATCAATAATAATGTCACACAGAGTGGTTTGGGCGTTCCAAGTCCGTAAATCAGCGCCATGGTCACACCCATTCCACAGTGCCAAATTTTGCGAGCGAGGTGTAAATCATTCCGAAGCTTCAGTCGCCAAGGCGCTGACATCTCTAGTTTTTCTTGCATGCAGTGTTTAGTATACCCTATTCTTTATAGTAAGCATGTGGAATCCATCATCTCAACGTCAGATCTGGGCCGTCGGCGGCGGCAAGGGCGGCGTCGGCAAAAGTCTTATCTCTTCATCGATCGCCTATACGATTGCTCGTCTGGGTTTTCCAGTCATCGCCATTGATTTAGATTTAGGTGGCGCAAATTTACATACAGTACTCGGCCAAGCCCCACCTAAAAAATGTCTCTCTGATTTTTTATCCAATCCCAGTATGTCTTTGATGGATTGCATCGTCGATACTCCTTATCCAAATTTAAAACTCATTGCCGGTGCGAAAGACGACCTCACCATAACCCAACTCAATGAAGAGAAAAAATACAGATTAATGCACGAAATCCAGTATATTACTGGGTCTTTCGTGGTTTTAGATCTAGGAGCCGGCATCAACCAATACACTCTCGATTTCTTTAATTTGGCGGACACCGGAATTGTCACCGTCCTCCCAGAACCAACTTCAATCGAAAATGCTTATCGGTTTTTAAAGGCTGCCTACTATCAGCGTCTTCGTCAGAATCCGAAATTTGAGTCCATTCAATCACTCGTTGAAGCCGCGATGACTCCGAATAATATTTATGGCATTCAATCTCCTTCAGATTTACTGAATGAAGTTTCATTTCAAAATAAGGAGATGGGACTCGAGTTGAAAAGTGCGATCAAGGAATTTCGCCCCAAGTTAATTTTGAACCAATCTCGCTCCCAGTCCGACATCGACGTGGGCTTTTCGATGAAAAGCGTGGCAAAAAAATACTTTGGGATCGATTTTGACTACCTTGGATATCTTGAATATGAGCCAAATGTTTGGCAGTCTGTAAGAAGAATGAAGCCCATTTTAGCGGAATACCCTAATTCACGAATTGCACTCCATATGGAGAGAATTTGTAATTATCTGATTCGACAAGCAAGAACAGGACAACCACTCAATGCAGTTGAATGATGAACCACTGAGTTTTTACGATATTCTTGAGCTTACGGCGGATGCAACACCACAGGAGATCAGATCAGCCTATCTTCGGCTCCGGGCATCTTACAGTAAGGACAACGTCGCTAATTATTCGGTCTATTCTCGCGAAGAAACCGATCAAATGCTTCATAAGATCGAGGAAGCTTATTTGATCCTGTCGAATCCGGAACGGAGACGAGCTTACGACCTTTCTCACCACGGACAAACATCCACCTCTCATCACGCTGATCATTCGTCCTTTAGAGCAGAAGCGGTTCCAGTACCCGTGATGCCTTCGATTTCCGGGGCTGGGGCGACTACCAACGCTGGTCCCTATAAAGATCCCTTTTTTGCTCATTCAGACGCGGACAGTTTCGTTGCCACCGAACAAGAGTGGAGTGGCGGTGCGATCAAGCGTATTCGTGAATCTAAACGCATTTCGATCGAAGATTTAGCGGATTACACCCGCATCTCTAAAAACTACCTCATCGCGCTCGAAGAAGAAGCTTACCAAAAACTTCCGGCGATCGTTTATGTTCGCGGATTCTTACAACAAGTCAGCAAGCGGCTCAAACTTCCGACTGAAATCGTGGTTCAGAAGTATGTGGAACGTCTAAAGACGGCACGCCCCGATAAATTCTAGGTGTCGGACACCTTTTTGATGACCGATGCAGCATTTTAAGTTAAATGATTCATGCCCATGAGCAACGTCGCACAAACATTTACCGTCATCGCTGATCTCCAATCCGCTGAACGCGCCGATAAGTACCTCCACGAGTTATTTCAAAAAACCGAAGGACTCACTCACCTCTCCCGCTCCCAGATTCAAAAACTACTCGAAAATGGCCAAATTACAGCAAATTCCTCCCCTTTAAGCGCGAAGAGCAAAATCTCCTCCGGGCTGATCATTGAGGTGGCACTTGCAGCGGCGGTGCCGTTAGAAGCAGTCCCTGAAAATATTCCTTTACACATCCTTTATGAAGACGAACATTTAGTCGTGGTGAATAAGCAGCCAGGTCTCACCGTCCACCCTAGCGAAACTCAGGCGAATGGAACTCTGGTGAACGCGCTTCTTTACCACGTAAAAAATCTCAGTGGCATTGGTGGCAAACTCCGTCCTGGAATTGTTCATCGTATCGACAAAGATACGAGCGGTGCAATGGTGGTTACGAAAGACGATCTCACTCACCAAGGCTTGTCTAAACTATTTTCTACTCATGATATTGAACGCAAATACTGGGCTCTCGTTTATGGTGCTCCGAAGTGGGACAAAATCACTCTCAAAACAACATTGGGTCGCAATCCCAATGATCGCCAGAAAATGGCCGTGAATATCGAAGATGGACGTGAAGCGATTTCTCACTTCAAAGTTCTAGAAGAGTTCACTGTGGCAGGATCAGGGAAAGCACCTTATGCATCGCTGGTGGAAGCAACCCTCGAAACAGGCAGGACTCACCAAGTGCGTGTGCACCTTACTCATTTGGGACATTCACTCTTAGGAGATCCGGTATATGGATCTCCTTCTGACTCTCAGGCAAAATGGAAAGCACTTCCCGTCCCTGTGCAAGAGGCCGTTCGTGCACTTCCCGGACAAGCGCTTCATGCGAGAGTACTGGGTTTCGTGCATCCGATTACAAAGAAAGTTCTCTTTTTAGAGGCGGAGCCGTTTCAGGAGTTCAATTTGGTTCTGAAAAAACTGAGAGGTTAACCGCTAGAAATAAAAAAGCCATCAACGAGAAAAAATGTGCTGATGGCCTTTTTATTTTGAATCTTTATTGATGACTTACCGGTGGCAACACCAAGCGACACCGTCAGAAGCATAGTCCACTACCTTGAAATCGGCCTTTTCGCATAAAGGTTTCTGTTTAATCGCTCCCCCCGGCAAGAGTGCGCGAACACAGCAACGATCAATGAGTCGTCCCTCGTCGGCGACTTTTTCGATTTCTCCACCCGCTTGTTTGCATCTCTCCTTCGAATTTTCTCTTGTGGACGTGATGTCAGCAGCATAAACATTGAAGTTTGCTTGAGTTAGAACACCGAAAACAATAAACATAATCATTTTTTTCATACATTATCCCCGCTCAAAAATAAAGATCGACTCAACTTTTAAAAATATTCATCAATGCTGCTGCTACTGATTGTTGGTTACACAACAGCACTCTCCGGGCCCGCTGTTACCGTTGCAGGCAGACCCAGAAACGCAAGACTGCCCACCAATACAATCAGAACGTTGCATCCACTGTGCATGGTAGTTATTCACTTTCGGTAAGGGTGCAGTCTTTTGAGGAACAAAGCTAAGTGGGTTCGATACACCTGCTTGTGGAACATCAACAAGGCCTCCGCCCTTCAGTAGAGCTTGAGCTGCAAAACAAGTGGTACCAACAAACAAAAACAAAACGATGATCACGTGGTTTTTCATATTTATCCCTTAATATTGATAATAACAAAATACCTTTCAATAAGCACCGTGTCAGCGAAGATTTAGGGTCCTTTTAGCATCAAAGTAAACGAAATCCCTTGAAACTGAGCTATTCTTAGAGGGTAAAGTATCGCGAACATCCCCTCGTGTCGTCCGAACCGCGGTGTCATTTTTTCCACATTTTTCATGTATTTAAAACATTTTTTTAATGAGTGATCCTTAACAGGACACAATGATTTTACCCGTTTTTCGGCCATTTTATCGTGTTTTTGCTACACTTAACAATAATTGATCAATATAGTCAGACACTTAATCCCCACACTATTCTCTAAAGGTCTGTTCACCGGACTCCGATCTGATTCTTGAGTACAACTTTGGAGAAAAATACATGGTAACAAACTACGACGGCGAACAAATCGAAATACCACAAACTCTTCCGATGCTTCCGGTGAGAGACATCGTGGTCTTTCCCTATATGATCATTCCGTTGTTCGTCGGACGCGACTCTTCTATTCGTAGTGTTGAAGAGGCTCTGTCGAAAACTGATCGACTCATCTTTTTATCATCGCAAAAAAATATTGCTGATGAACAACCAACCCCAGACGGCATTTACGAAACGGGCACAGTTGCAATGATCATGCGCATGCGCAAACTTCCAGACGGTAGAATTAAAATTCTGACCCAAGGTCTTTGTAAAGCTCGTGTGAAAAAATTTACACAAACCCAACCTTTCTACGAAGTCAATGTAGAACAGATTGTGGAAGAAGCAGGCAATAAAAAATCTGAATGCGAAGCAATCATGCGTCAGATTAAAGAACAACTTGAGAAAACAATCAGCCTCGGAAAAGTACTTGCTCCAGACATCATGATGGTTCTCGAAGATATCCAAGATCCTAGCCGTATGGCTGATCTGGTGGCTTCTAACCTCGGCTTAAAAGTAAGCCAAGGCCAAGAAGTGCTCGAAACCCACGATCCTTTTGCCAAGTTACAAAAAATTAGTGAGTTTCTGAACAAAGAGCTTGAAGTCCTTTCGATCCAGGCAAAAATCAGATCTCAAACTAAAGACGAAATCACCAAGTCTCAAAAGGAATATTTCCTTCGCGAACAGATGAAACAGATCAAGAGCGAACTCGGTGACAACGATCCGAAGGGTGAAGAAATGTCAGAACTTCGCGAAAAAATAATGAAGTCCAATATGCCGGCGAATGTTGAGCAGGAAACTCTCAAACAATTAGCCCGTCTCGAAAAGATGCATCCTGAAAGTTCAGAAGCATCCATGATGAGAACCTACGTAGATTGGATGATCGATACTCCATGGGGTAAAGCGAGTACCGATAACCACGATCTCGTTCATGCAAAAGCAATTTTGGACGACGATCACTACAAACTCGATAAGATCAAAGAACGCATCATCGAGTTCCTAGCGGTTCGTAAATTAAAATCAAACCTCAAAGGACCGATCATTTGTTTCTCTGGTCCTCCAGGTGTGGGTAAAACTTCTCTTGGTAAGTCTATCGCTAAATCCTTGGGCCGCGAATTCGTTCGTATCTCTTTGGGTGGAGTGAAAGATGAAGCCGAAATCCGCGGACATCGTCGTACTTATGTAGGCGCACTCCCCGGCCGTATCATTCAGGGATTGAAGCAAGCAGGAACAAATAACCCTGTGTTCATCCTCGATGAATTGGATAAAATGGGAAGTGATTACAAGGGTGATCCATCCTCCGCACTCCTCGAAGTGCTCGATCCAGAGCAAAATAATTCTTTCCGTGACCACTATCTCAACGTAGCGATGGACCTTTCGAACGTCATGTTCATTGCCACGTGTAACTCTCTTGATCAGATTCCTGGCCCACTCCGTGACCGTATGGAAATCATTCAATTGGCAGGTTACACTCAGGAAGAAAAATTCTTCATCAGCCGTAAATATCTCATTCCAAAACAAGTGGGCGAGAACGGGCTGCAAGAAGGTCAAATTGAATTCACGGACTCCGGGATTCAATCGATTGTAGAAAACTACACTCGCGAAGCCGGCCTTCGTAACTTGGAACGACTCATCGGAACTGTGTGCCGTAAGACAGCACGCACCGTAGCCGAAGGCCGTACTGAAGTAACAAAGATTGATGCACTCCAAGTGGCAAAGTTCCTTGGACCAGCAGTTTACTCCCGCGAAGACGAGCAAGAAAAAGACGAAGTGGGTATTTGTACCGGTCTTGCTTGGACTGCGGTGGGTGGCGAAATTCTCTACGTTGAAACCGCGAGCACTCGTGGCAAGGGCGGCATCACTCTCACGGGGCAACTCGGCGATGTGATGAAAGAATCGGCACAAGCAGCGCTTGGTCTGATTCGTTGGAGAGCGGCTGATTTCGGAATCAATCCGGATACGCTGAGCGAAACAGACATTCACGTTCACTTCCCTCAAGGAGGCATTCCAAAAGACGGTCCGTCTGCTGGGATCACGATGGCAACAGCAATCATTTCACGCCTTACCGGAAATCCAATCCGTAAAGATGTGGCGATGACGGGTGAGATCACTCTCACTGGACGCGTGCTTCCAATCGGTGGATTGAAAGAAAAAGCCCTGGCTGCGATGAGACATGGAATTAAAACCGTGATCATTCCAGATAAGAACAAAAAAGATCTTGAAGATATTCCAGATGAGTACCGTAAGCATCTGACCTTCATTCCGGTGAAGTCGATTGACGAAGTTTTAGAAGTTGCACTTTGCGATAAGGTGATCCCAATCGACAGCAACCAAACGGCACAAGGTGGAGAACTCCACGAGTCCCGTACGACGAAGAACAAAAAACAAAAGCCACTTGCAGCATCAGAACCAGCCGTTGCAAAGGCAGCTTTAAAATCTTCTAAACGTGCCGCGTAAGTATAAAAAAACTGCGTAGCATTCTAGGAAAAAAATGAAACCCGCGTCAGGAAACTGGCGTGGGTTTTATGTTATGATGTAACTAACATTGCGATATGAACGTACTGCTTACTTGTTTTTTACTTATCTCGTTTTCGTTCGTGTTCGCCTCCAGTGAAATTGCCATCTTTTCACTGACTCGCGTACAACTCAAAAGAATCAAGGATCAATCCGAACCCTTGTTCAAGCGTATCCGTACGATGATTCAAGATTCCTTCGGCTTGCTCATCACCGTACTTCTTTTCAACGAGGTCGTGAACATCTCACTTGCCTCGCTCATCACTTCAAAATTTATCGAACCACTAGACCTCACCTGGCAGATCCAAACCTTAGTGGGTATTTTAGTCACCACACCTATTATCCTTATATTCTGTGAACTAACACCCAAGGTGGTGGCGACCAGAGCGAACCAGCTCATCATCTCCCTCTTCTTGCCGATCGTATATGTGTGCTACTACATCACGAAGCCATTAGTGTCGGTCATCAAATTCTTTTTCCCAAAACAACAAGTCAAAGAACTTCACAATCTACAAGAAGAAGATTTTATTTTCTTGGCCGAAGAGCACACCGAAACGGGTCACCTTCATGAAACCGAACTCGAGCTCATCAAAAACATTTTCCAGATGGATGATACTCGCGTGGAGCAAATCAGCACGCCAATTAAGCGAATCCTCACCCTTCCCTCGAACTACACTCTCGACCAGGCGGCTAAAATTGCATTGAAAGACAAAATCTACTCACGGGTTCCGATCTCAGGCACGTCGAAAGAAGATATCGTCGGCGTCTTGAATACCAAGGACCTGGTGACGATCAAAATTCATCCGGACATGAAGAACGATTCGGTGATGAGCATCGCAAAAGAGCCACTGATCATTTCTAGCTCACTTTCTCTCGAAGCCTTATTTAAGAAAATGAAGTCAAAAAAGGTCCAGGTTGCATTCACTAAAAATGCTGCCGGAAAAATCATTGGCATGATCACTCTCCAGGATATTTTGGACACCGTCATTGAGGAGGCCTTCGAAGAATGATTTACTTAGCGGTTGCCATCTTCCTCATGATTGAAGGTTTTTTTGCCGGATCAGAACTCGCACTCTTATCCGCCGATCGTCTTCAATTGAAGAAAAAAAGCAAAAACAACGACCTCGGCGCCCAGCTCGCTTTGAAGATGTTGAAAACACCGGAACGAATTCTTTCTACTACTCTATTTGTGACCAGTACCTGCGTGATGGCTATTTCGGTCATTCTCACCCTTGAGATGCGCCGTATCCATGGAAACCATGGAGAATTTCAAGCGGTCCTGATCGGGTCATCTCTCGTGATTACCTTTGGTGAACTCATTCCGAAATATTTCTATCGAAAGTTTTCTGCTTCCTTGGCACCGAAAGTGGCCATTCCGATTTTTTACACTCAAAAGATCCTCACTCCTTTTATTCATCTCGCAAGTATCTATAGCTCACAAATCGCGAAAATCATGCGCCCGATCGAACAGCTTTGGATGGGAAAAAAACAGACAGGTAAAGACGATCTTCAAGTGTTGCTCACGGCCAACTCTGCCGACACCCAAATCAAAGTGACCGAAAAGAAGATCATCAGAAAAATTCTAAAATTCCGGGATAAAATTGCAAAAGATGGCTTAGTCCCCCTTGTTCAGGTGGACGCGATTGAGAAAAGTGCAAAACTTCTCGAAGCCTTCGAGTTATACGAACAGAAAAAACATTCTCGCCTGCCCGTCTATGATGAGCGCATCGATAATATTATCGGAGTGCTGGAACTCATGAGTGTGATCAACGCGGATCAAAAACAAGACATCGAGAACTACATCAAGCCGGTACAATACGTCGCTGAGTCACAAAAGCTAGAAGTGATCTTGAATGAAATGATTGAGAATGATCGTCAAATTGCCGTCGTCGTAGACGAATACGGGGGGGCCGTTGGTATTTTGACTCGTGAAGATATCATCGAGCAAATCGTGGGAGACATCCAGGATGAAGACGACCCAGAAACCAAGCCGATTCGTGTACTCGATACCAATAAGTGGCTGGTGAAGGCAAAGACGACCATCGCACAGATCAACGAAGAACTCATGGTGCAACTCCCTGAGGGCGATTACGATACGCTCAGCGGGTTTTTACTCCGTCAATTTTCCCGCATTCCCGAAAGCGGAGATGAACTCTTGTTCGACACTCCTGCGGGACAAATTCATTTTATCGTCAGAGAAGCGACGAGCAGAAGAATTGAGAGCGTAAGCATTGAAAGAATCATCATTGAATCGTAAAATAGATGAAGGCGGTGCATTTATGCAAAACGGCGACTTTCACAAAAAAAATTCGAAAAAAAATAATAAAACAGTATTGATCGTCGATGACATTCCATTCGTACGAAAAACGCTGAAGCAAATTCTCATCAACCAAGGTTTTAAGGTGGTGGGTGAAGCTGAAACGGGCGAAGAAGCCGTGCAACTTTATCAAGACACTCAACCCACCATTGTGACCATGGACCTCGTCATGCCGATCATGAACGGCGTGGAAGCAACGAAAAAAATACTTCAATTTGATCCCGCTGCACAAATCGTGATCTTATCCGCGATGATGCAGGAAAATCTGGTCACCGAAGCAATCCTGGCCGGAGCAAAAGATTACATCATGAAGCCATTTCAAACCGAAGATGTGGCAAGAGTTTTGGCTCAAGTAATTAAAAACTCGGAAGAATTTAATCCTAATCAGGAAGCAGGAGGGGCGGCCTAAAATGATCAGCGCAATCGTTAGCGTTTTAAAATACTCTGCATTGGTACTCACTATCCTAGTTCTTTCACACATCATTCAAGTCAAAGGAACCACCATTTCTCAACATGTTGAAAACGGAATGAATTGGGTTTCTGGCGGGAGATCTCATGCCAGTATCACTACGAGGGTTACTCAGCAGTTTTCAAGCGCGATCCATCACGAAGCAAAGGTGGAGCCGCTGGATTCCGACATCACTCACGAAGACAAAAAAGAGCTCGATTCCGTGATTAAGAAATCTGCCGGTCACCACCACTAGGATCATCATCAGTTTTCAAAACAAAAAAAGGCAAGCTTCGAAAAGCTTGCCTTTTTTATTTAATTTTCAATTACGAACGATTAGTTCGCAATCACTGCTGTATCTGCAGCAGGAGCTTTAATCGGAGCCGTATTTGCAGCTGTGTAAGCCTGATCTACCACGTCTTTATCACAGTGAGCCGCTCCAACTGGTACGTTTGGATCTGGGAATGCCAACGCAGAAACGGGAGCCGCCGCTGATAATACTGCCAAAATTGCGAATAACTTAATCATAATATATCTCTCTCTCATTTTAGTTGTCTGCACATACGTGCGTTACCCATAGTAGTGCACAGCATGTGCCAATCCTAAAAATCCGCTCAAAATAAGCTAACTTACTGAAATAATACGCTTTATTAAATTGCAATTGTATAAATAAAAACAGGGGGATGTCATCATTCCATACACAGCTGTACAAGAACTAGACATCGACTTCGACGAGAAATAAGCTTCAACGAAAACGGTTGCGAGTCGCTTAGCGCTTCGGCTTGAAAATATGGATCGCATGTCCAAGGGCTGCGTCTGCCGCTTCCATGAGAGTCTCGGAAAGTGTCGGATGTGCATGAACCGTCAGGGCAAGATCTTCTACATTTGCTCCCATTTCAATCGCTAAGGTTGCTTCCGCGATGAGATTCGATGCTTCGACACCAACAATATGACAACCCAAGAGGGTTCCCGTTTTTGCATCACTGATTAATTTCACCATTCCGTCCGGCTCTTGCACAGAAAGCGCTCGTCCGTTGGCAGCAAATGGAAACAAACCAATGGTCACATTCAAGCCCTTCGCTTTCGCTTCCGTTTCGGTAATTCCTACGGAACTAATTTCTGGGTCCGTGAAAATCACTGCTGGCATCGCCTTCACGTCATACGTGGTATTGAGTCCAGCGATCACTTCCGCAGCGACCATTCCCTCTTTAGACCCTTTATGAGCCAACAGAGGCTGGCCGGCAACATCGCCGATCGCATAAATATGAACTGCAGAAGTCTGACGTTTGTTATTCACTGGAATGAAGCCCTTGGAATCCAAACGCACTCCAGCTTTATCCAGTCCCAAATTTTCAGAGTTCGGTGCACGGCCGATCGTTACCAAGACTTTGTCATAGGTTTGTTTTTTCTCGCCATCAGGTCCCGCAAAAGTCACCTCAACATTCTTAGCGTTTTTCTTCACCGCTTTGACGGTGGTCGAGGTGAGAACTTCCACTCCTCGTTTTTTAATATTCTTTTCAACAACCCGGACAAGATCGGCGTCCACGATTCCGAGAATCTGTGGGCCCGCTTCCACGATCGTCACTTTCGTTCCGACCTTAGCGTAGAAAGTTCCAAGCTCCATCCCGATATAACCACCACCCACGCAAAGCATGGTCGATGGAGCGGAGTTTTGAGAAAGACCACCAGTCGAATCCAGCACGAGTTCTTGATCCACGTCAAAGCCAGGAATTTGTGCAGGACGAGAACCAGTCGCAATCACCGCATTTTTAAATTGAAGTGTCTGTGTACCGGCCGTTCCTTTTACTTCGAGAGTATTGGGAGAAAGAAATTTTGCTTCACCTTGAACAGTGGTGCAGCCGTTTGCCTTGAGTAACTGTGCGACACCACCGGTGAGTTTTTTTACGACTTCACCTTTCCAATTCATCAATTTTGTAAAATCGAGCTTCGCACCGGAAACTTGGATTCCGATTTCATCCACGTGAGACATCTTGTCGAACATCGTCCCTGCGTGAATCAAAGCTTTGGAAGGAATGCATCCACGATTCAAACACACTCCGCCGACATCCGCTCTCTCTACTACCACCACTTTTTTCCCCAGCTGTGCCAAGCGAATTGCACACACATAGCCCGCAGGACCTGAACCAATCACGATCACATCAGTTTGAACCGTACTCATACTTTATTCCTTTATTCTAATTTTCAAAAATTATTCTTCCAGCACAAACAAAGCGGGATTTTCGATATAGTCGATGAAGGTTTTCATAAACTCAGCGGCTTCAGCTCCATCGATCATGCGATGATCAAGGCTGATGGCAAAATAAGTCCAATCACGGATGACGATTTTTTCCACGCCGCCCGAAACTTGTACTACCGGCTTACGAGCGATCTTATTAAAGCCAAGAATCGCCACTTCCGGATAATTGATGATCGGAGTAGCAAACAGCCCACCAATCGAACCGGCATTGGTCAGTGTAATCGTACTGTCTTGGAAATCTTCCATGGTGAGCTTCTTCTTGCGCGCGCGATCCACCACTTCTGCGATTTCTTTCGCGAGCTCAAAGATACCTTTATCTTGAACGTTCTTGATCACTGGTACGGTCAAACCGTCTTCAGTCTGTACCGAGAGTGAAATATTATAATAATGCTTAGTCACCAACTCATTGGCAGCTTCGTCTACTACTGAATTGATTCGCGGGTGTTTCTTCAGTGCAGCAACCATCGCCTTCATCACAAAAGGAAGATACGAAACCTTGATTCCTTTTTGCTCTCCGATTACTTTCGCACGATTACGAATTTTAACGAGCTGAGTAGCATCGGCTTCCTCAACGTAGGTAAAATGGGCGGCCTTATCTTTTGAAAGACGCATTTTTTCCGCAATTTTCTTACGCATGCCTCGAATCGGAACCCGAGTATCCGCGGCAACCGGACCCTTATTGCGAGACGGTGCATTTACCGTATTACGTCCTGGCTTAAATTTTTCGACGTCGTCGCGAAGAACCCGGCCATGAGGACCAGATCCATTCACGGCACCCAAATCAATCCCCTTTTCGCTCGCCAATTTACGCGTAGATGGCGATGCCAATACATCCGCCGTGGAAGATTTAGAAACCACGGGTGCAGTGGTCGGAGCAGGGGCGGCTGCAACCGGTACCGCACTTTTTGCAGGTGCAGTATTGATCGGAGCGGCTGTCGGAACAGGAGCGGCCGGAGCTGGTTTCGCAGCCGAGGGTACAGCGCCGCCGGCAGCTTGTGCTTTCAGCATCAACTGATGAACTTTTACGATCTCACCTTCTTTTGCGCTCAACTCAGTTACAACTCCGCTGAAATGAGAAGGAATTTCAATCGTTGCTTTATCAGTCATGATTTCGCAAAGAGCCTGATCGTCTTTTACGGCATCCCCTACTTTTACTTTCCACTTTACGAGTTCACCTTCAGTCACACCCTCGCCTAATTCCGGTAATCTAAATTCCATAATATTTTTCCTTTCTCGCCCGATGACGAGGCTTTCCTTCAGACTTTATTCTGATGAATGAGTCCTTCAATAAAAAATTCTGCTGCTTTGTAGCTCGATCGCACCATCGGACCCGATGCCACGTATAAAAATCCCGCGGATTTCGCTTGATCACCCAATAAATTAAATTCTTCTGGAGAATAATATCTTTCTACTGGCAGGTGAGAAAGAGAAGGACGCAAATATTGTCCGATCGTCAATACGTCCACTTGATTCGCGCGCAAGTCTTGAAAAGCTTGTAGCAACTCTTCACTCTCTTCGCCGAGCCCTAGCATAACCGCACTCTTGGTATAAAGGGGACTACGATCCATCTGAGTTTCCGCATATTTTTTTGCATGCAAGAGCGTGCCTAAACTTTGCGCATACCCCGCACGAGGATCACGAACGCGATATTGCAGGCGGTATACCGTTTCAATATTGTGCGCATAAACATCGAGCCCGCTGTCTACGATGGTTTCCACCGCTTTTAAATCTCCACGGAAGTCGGGCACCAACGCCTCCACTACTAATTTAGAATCCAAACGCTTCAGCTCACGAATCGTTTTTGCAAAGTGCTCAGCACCACCATCAGGCAAATCATCACGATCCACAGAAGTGAGGACCACATATCGAAGCTTCAATTTGGAAACGGCTTCCGCAATTTTATAAGGCTCTTCTGGATCCAAAGGCGGCGGACGACGTGATGTTTGAATGGCACAAAAGCGACAAGCACGGGTACAGACTTCCGTCCCCAACATAAAAGTCGCCGTTCCGGTAGACCAGCATTCGGCCACATTCGGACAATGCGCTTCCTCGCAAACGGTGTGCAATCCACGTTCACGTAAAAGTTGTTTGATCTGAGTGTAGTTTTCACCAGCCGGAGGACGAATTTTTAACCACTCCGGTTTCTTCAGCGGAGTGATTTTTCTGGCTTCAGAAGGCGCCATCGGGCGAGCCTGATCTATGCGATCTTGCAAACGATTTGCCGTGCTAGCTGGCGCCAGCACATCGAGCTCTTTGAATATGGCCATGGTGCATTCCAGACTACTGGAAATGCGGTGCGGCGTTCAATAACTAACTATTGGCCGAGCAAAGTCTCGTCCGCTGGAATCGCAGTTCCATTGGTGGACGGAGCGGCGAAAGCCGTTTTAGGACGATCTGGACTCGTACATCCAGTCAAACCTTCACAACCGCACTTATAACAGCAGTAGGTCTCGCAAATTTTCGGCGTTTCAAATGGTGCGGCCGAAGCCGACAAGCCGCTGAGCGTAAATACTGAAAACAACATCAATGCAAGAGTTCGTCCCATCATTAGATCATTATAGGAGCAAATCAGGACTTCCGCAATTGGCAGTTTTTTGACTTTTAAATTAATATTATTTAATAATAACAATTATTTGCCGATAAGTCTTTGAGGACCAAACTTGAAAAAAAATAGGCCAGTGAGTTCAAAAGTGAAGTGGGCTATCTATGGTGCTTTATTTGGAGTGAGCTTCCCGATGATCGCGATGCTAATTCGCACCCATGAACTTGGATTCAGCGATAGCCTTGCCCTCTTCAAAAATGATCCACTCCTCTGGATCATCATGACCGCACCATTTTTTCTGGGACTTTTCGCCTTTATCGCCGGAAATAAAAATGATCACCTCAACGAAGTCTACGATCACTTGGAAGTATTAGTAAAAAAACGAACCAAAGAACTGGAAGACTTACAACAAACAGCGATTCAAGCGTCCAAAATGGCTGCACTCGGTGAAATGGCCGGCGGCATTGCCCATGAAATTAACAACCCACTATCCATCATCTTATGCAAAGCCTCCATCCTCATCGAGGAAGTAAAAACCATCAAGACTGAGCCTCCGGAAATGCGGCAAAAGATCATCGATGATGCACTCAAAATTCAATCGACCTCGGTAAGAATTTCAAAAATCATCAAAGGACTAAAAACAATTTCACGGAATGCAGATGAAGATCCGATGGAAAAAGTAATGATCTCTCAAATCGTGAATGACTCTTTGGAACTTTGCAGCGATAAATTCACTGAAAATTCAATCCTTCATGAGATCAACTACGGCGACTGTGCGGTTGCGGTGATCGAGGGCAGACCTGCCCAATTATCTCAAGTGCTCATCAATTTATTGAATAACTCTATCGACGCCCTTGATCCGCTTTCAGAAAAATGGATCAAATTGGAACTCTCCACCACTGCCAATGGGGTTAAAATTATCGTCACCGACAGCGGTCAGGGAATTTCAAAAATGATCGTAGACAAACTGATGCAACCGTTTTTTACCACCAAAGGTGCAGGCAAAGGTACCGGACTCGGACTCAGCATTTCCAAGGGAATTATCGAAAAACATCAGGGAAAGTTTTATTACAATCCAGACTCTCCCCACACACAATTTGTGATCGAACTGCCTAAATCGACATCGTCACGCCTGCTGGTGCAGTGATATCAATCAAAGATTGAAGAGCGCGCATCACCTCCATCGCAACGGACGCTCCACCATTGGATTCAATCTTGTCCACTTCTCCTGAATTCTTGTACGTGAATTTAACCACGCCCAATTTTGCATCGGCGATTTCGACCGGTTTGGATAAATCGTTATACTTGAAAGTGAGTTGGCGCCCTGTCTGATCTACCAGTGCGCGAATACGTCCTTCATTATCGTAGACCAGCTTTACCGATTTTTTCTCATTATTCTTCGCGACTAAAAGATTGCTAGTCGCCTTGTCGTAAGTGAATTCACTGACTAAGACCGTACCACTTTTCATTTTTCTCGTGACTCGACTGACCTTGCCAACTGCCTGATCATACGCCAATTCAGTGGTTTCGATTGGTGTTACTTTTTTCACCATGCGTCCCTTCACATCATACTCCATGGTAGTCACGCGGTTACCATTCGTAATTTTGGATGGAAACCCCAGTTTATCGTCGTAGTCCGTTTCTGTTTTCTCGCCGTCCACGGTCGAAATCATTTTTGAAGTATAGTTTTCTCCACCAAGGCGGGTCTTAGAATAGTACTCGTATTTCGCATCACTGATCCGAGTTCCATTCGCCTCCTTCAGCAATACTTGTACGGCATAATAACCGGGTTGTTTCGGGTCTTTAGTATAATTGTACTCATTGGTCGTACCATCGGGATTGGTGACCATTTTCACGCTTACACTTTTATCGGGACCATAGTAAACAATCTGCATTTTCTTTGGCTGACCTTTTGGATCCTTATCCTTCGGATAACCAATCTCGGTCAAATTACGATAAATATCCGTGGTATATTTGAAAGTGTTATCCATACCATCATCGTCACGACCGTAGGCCAATAGACCGTCTGTCGTATACTTGTAGCTCGCAAATTTGCCGCTCTCACCGGTAATTTTCTCCACTAGGTTTTGCTGATTGTAGCTCAAGGTCATTTTTCGATTTTGATTGTCGACAATTTGAACCAAACGTCCACTCTTGTCGTATCCGAAGTTAATGAAATTCTTGTTTCGATCGGAGATCTGAGCAAGTTTTCCGGCCTCATTGAACTTCTGGATATTACCGCCTTCCATTACCCTCACAAAACCACCTTTTACCTTGGTGATGTATTGATAAAGATACTTAGTTGAAGTGAATTGAGTGCCCTCAGCAACCACTTTTCTAGGCACTAAGCCTTTTGTAACGAAAATCGCATATTGTTTAGCTCGAAAGTCGAAATCATTACTGAGACGCGCGCGGTATTCCTCGATTTGTTTCATATTCGACATAATCCCCGATTTTTTTGCCGCTGCAACTAACTCGTCAACACCCTTCGCAAGATCCTCACCCTTGAAGTTTTTGGAAATAAAGCGATTGTCAGCTCCGCCACCGAACTCCGTAATAATCACGCTTCCATCTGGATCTTGTCTTAATCTGGTCTCGTATTCAGTACCCCAACTATATCCGAACATGCCCGTAAAATCGGACTTCGAATTATAAATCCGCTCGATCTTCGGCTCCATCCCACCTGGATACATGACATCACGAAACGCCATATAAAAATTGCCGTTTCGTAGACTCACGTCCGCTCGGGCGAATGCCGTCGAAACTGTCGTGATCAGAACAAAAGAAAACAACAGCAGGGTGGAAATTTTTCGCAGATTTATAGTTTTCATAGATACCTTCATTATACGTCGATTTTGGTTACTTTTTGAATGACAAAAAATGCAACTACTTCAAGAATTACGACCGCCGAAAGGATGGCCCACCCGATCGGAGTGCTAAACATAGGTTTCATCATTTCGGGATCTGTTTGAGACAACACTCCCCCCATAAATGGAGGTACACACATCAGAATGATCCCTTGCCAAAACGCCTGGGCAGTCAAAGCTTTGATTTTCCCTTCAACCTTGATCCGTTCACGAATCAGAGTAGTAATCGTATCAAATGTTTCCGCCAAATTTCCGCCGGTTTCCTTAAGAATATTTACCGACGTAACAAACATCTCTACTTCGTCCGTCACTACTCGTTTTGATAAATTAATGAATGCTTCTTCAAGCGAAACCCCGAGTTTATTCTGACTCAGAATCAGATTGAACTCTTGGCGAATTGGATCCGGCATTTCCTGGCTAACGAGCCCCATCGCCTGCATGACAGACAGACCGGAACGCATCCCGTTCGACATCAAGCCCAGACCATCCACCATTTGATTTACAAATTTATCGCAGCGGTTGCGATACATCATGTTCACAATTGGTTTCGGCAAAACCCATCCACCCGCCGCTACCATTGCCCCGAAAAATATCGCTGGGCCGAAGTTTGGAAGACACAGAACGAACATCATTCCACCCAAACCACCACTGATCCCTACTTGTCCCATCAGAATTTTTTCTGGTGGGATATCGATCATCATGAGTTGGAGTTTTTCCGCGATATAATCGCGAGTACCTATCGATTGGAATTTAATCCAATCGAGAATGCGTCCAGAAAACTGATAAGCAACTAGGAGTGCTGATGTAAATACCACCAAGCCCAGCAACCAATGCGGAACCCCAAACTTCATGCTTTTATTATAGTTAATTTATAGAGAGAGATATACGAGGATTTTAGTCCAAGAGTGCGGTATTTTTTTGGCACTCAGTAGCGAACGACTTTTTGGGCTAAGGTGTTATTTAGCTAAGTCGAACAACGCGCCCACTACTTTTTGAAGTGGTTGTGGTTTCAACTCCGCACGTCTCAAGATCGCGGTACCGTCCGCAGCGTAATCGTACATGTTGTATCTAAATTGAGCTGCCTTTTTGCTCGCGTTAATCACAGTCATGCGATCGGCCTTGGTCACGTCGTTACCCGGAATATCAAAATCACCGATTGAATACGCTATTGGATATTTTGCCTCGAACTTCCATAAGAAACCCGGACGCTTTGGAATATTAGCGGTTTCGTCATTATAACCGTCGTCAGAACTATCATCAGCAGAGGCTGCTTCAGGATCTGAGCTATTTCTCCATTCACCACCAACTACTTTGTTATTAGCATCAAGCTCGAGATCGTAGCGAAGCTTCAAAGTTTTAACCTTATCATCCTTCACAGTGTCCGTCTTGTCGTGATTCGGGGTCGTTTCGGAAATGTACTTCAATTTCATTTCTACCCCGACGATCGAACGTGCGAGAGGAGAACGAAAGCTCTTGAATGGATCGGCATAGTGCTCACTGGACACCACAGATTGAGCAAGTTCTCCAGTTTTGTCCGTGATCGGATTAAAATATTTCATTTCATAGCCGGCAACTGGTTGATTCCAGATCTGAGTATTATAAGAACGATTGATCACGAAACTCGTTTTACGATTTCCGATCATCTCCATCACAGAAACATGGAAGTCTCCTGGATTTACACCTAGACAGGTTCCGTCTGTGATGTGGCCCGTGCGAGGATCAGCCTTAGGATCTTTATTGTTACAACGATTTCCTTCAAACACCGTATGATCTTGAACCAAAGAGTTAGCCCAAAGACGACTCGCCAATGCTTTCAGATCATGAGGGTAAAATGGAATCAAATATTTTCCGTCCAAAGACATCACGTTAATTTCGTGAGCAGGGCGTGGTTCGTTGATCGCGGCTGTGGACCAACCATGACAGCTGCCTTCCCACATTGAAATTTGACCGACAAATGCAAATTGTTCAGAAACGGACTGCCACTCAGCACTTGAAAAAGAAAAGTCGTAGTCGCTCAGATAAAGATCGTATTTTTCAGCTGGTGCCATATCGCGAATGGTGTCGGCGTCTAATTTGCCTTCCATAATTTTATCACGAAGCATGACCATTCTCTTACTAAAACGCTTGATGTTCTTTTTTGTCGCCGCAAGAATATTCAACTTAAAATTAAACCGCTCTTGATACGGATTCGCAGTAGAACCGGCGCGAAGAGGCCAAAAAGTTCCAGACCAAGGCTGGTTGGCAGGTGCACCAGTAAGGCCTGCGTGCGTGGTAAGGTCGAAAATATTACTGGTGAATTGATCGTCACCGATAAACTTCTGAACTGTTCCTGATCCTTG